>Ga0209590_10001038_pt1 | contig 10130 bp, 7 predicted proteins | sample CZO8metaG_FD_188353 | JGI IMG/M metagenome (GOLD analysis project Ga0209590, IMG submission 188353) | Vadose zone soil microbial communities from the Eel River Critical Zone Observatory, Northern California, USA - CZOApr15con1.8 metaG... | ecosystem: Environmental > Terrestrial > Soil > Vadose...
CACCAACGGCACGATGCTCGCACCGAACCGGATGGAGCTCTGCTATCTGCATGTGTCGTCCGTCTCGCGGATTGCATCCTGCGTGGAGCTGACCAAGCAGCAATAGTCCGGACCGCCGCGGCACCGCGGCCGGCCATGCGTCACCGGGGTCAACCAACGAGGAGCTGCGCATCGACCGGCACATGATCGAATTCGACCCGCGCGCGGCAATCGCATGACCTTCGGTCCGCAGAGAGCCCTTGCGCCGCATTGACTCGTCATGGCTGCCGGCCGACGCTTGCGGCGACGGGGTGCCCATGGGCGCTAAGGTCGTCATTGCCGGGCTTGACCCGGCAATCCATCAATCTTCGTAAGAACCTTCTCGCGAAGAAGATGGATGCGCGGGTCAAGCCCGCGCATGACGCGGCGGAGAGCCGCTCAACTTAGCGCCTATGACCGCGAGCGGACGGCCGGACCGATGGACAAGCTCTTTCTGCTCGCCATGAATGGCTTGATCTGGGGCTTGATCATCGCGCTGATTGCACTCGGCCTCGCCATCATCTTCGGCCTGCTTGACATCATCAATTTGGCGCACGGCGATTTTTTCATGGTCGGCACCGTGCTCGCCTGGGCAACTCTGCAGACGACCGGAAGCTTTTGGCTTGCCTTCATCGTTGCTCCGCTGGTGGGCTTCATCCTGGGGGCGCTGATCCAACGATTGTTGATCCAGCCCATCCACAACGTGGCCGCGCTTTCGATCGTCGCCACGTTCGGCCTGTCGTTGATCCTGCAGGAGAGCGTGCGCATCACCTACGGCCCGACACCGGGCCGCATCCTGCCGCCAATTCGCGGCACCATCTCCCTGTTCGGCGTCGATTACGAGATCTACCGGCTGTTTGCGGCGGCGGTGGCCGTCCTCGCGCTTGGTGGCTTCTTCCTGTTTTTGCATCACACGCGGGTCGGCGTATGGATGCGGGCCGTGCGTCATGATCGCGACACCGCGGTGGCGATGGGCGTCCCGGCCGGGCGGGTCTATGTGCTCACGTTTGCCATCGGGTTCGCGCTCGCCGCGGTCGGCGGCGTCGTCGCGGCGCCGATCACCACCGTCGATTTCCGCGGCGGCGTCGATATCCTGCCGTTCTGCTTCATGGCGGTGATCATCGGCGGTCTCGCCTGGGGCCAGAGCACGAACCAGGAATCGAAGCTGTTCATCGAGAAGGCCGGCGGCAAGGTGCTGACCAGCATTCCCGTGCCGCTCGATACCAAGGACTTCGTTCCCTATCTCGCGCAGATCCCGGGTGACAGCGAGGTCGTGCTGCCCGCGTTCATCGGTTCGCTGTCGGTGGCCTTCTACACCCAGGCGAAGGCCATGGGCCTCGAGAAGAAGATGAAGATGTTCTCGTCGTCGGCCAGCCTCGAATCGATCGATCCCGGCGACATCCAGGGCGCGGCCGAGGGCGTTTATTTCTTCGAGAACTTCCCGCGCATGCTGGCGCACAAGAACGATGAGTACCATAAGGAATTCAACAAGCTCATCGGCATCGACGACGTGTACTGCAGGGAGCTTGGCGGCACGCGCGTGATGGACAAGAGCCATGGTTGGCAGGCCTGGGAGGATATCTTCACGATCAAGGCCGCCGTCGAAACGGCCGGATACAAGACCCGCAAGGACGTGGAGGGCGTCATCCAGGCCCTCGAAGGCGTGCAGATGAAGAATTCGCTCGACCATCCGCAGGGCGACAAGCTCATCCGCAAGCAGGACCATGCCGGCATCATCGACTGCTATATCAGCCGGGTGGAGAACGGGAAGTTCGAGGTCAAGCGTCGAATCCCGAAGGAGGATCTCGCCAAGAATATGCCGTTGCGGCACGACCTCTCCGCAATGCCGGTATGACGAGCGCGGCCACGGCGTCCGCGTCAATTCTCTGCCAGCGGCAGCGGCGCGGCGGCGCGCAGCACCGACTCGGCTTCCGCCGTCGGGCGCCCGGAGCGATCGTTGAGGACGAGGGCCGGCAGCAGCGAGAGCGGCGCGCGGCTGCCCTTGCTCGCGCGCACCAGGACGCGGATCGCCGGCGCTCCCGCGCGTCCGTGCACCGGCAGGACGGTGATGCCCCCAAAACCCCGGTCGAGCGCGGGGAGCACCTGCGCGAGGCCGTCGGCGCGCCAGATCATCGTCAGCGTGCCGGCGGAGTGAAGGAGCCATGCGGCGGCGGCGACCCAGTCGCCGAGCGAAGCGGCCGGCGCCGCGTGCGCGGAGCGCCGGTCGGGGTCGGGTGAGACGTTCTGCCGCGCCGGATCGTTGAACGGCGGATTCATCAGGACACAATCGGCCGCGCCGGGTCCGAGGCCGGCCGCCGCGAACGCATCGGCCGGCGCCCTCACGTCGAGCACCACCGCCCGCGCGCGGCCGGCGAGCCCGTTGCGGACGATGTTCTCGGCGGCGATCGCGGCCAGCGCGGGATCGATCTCGACCAGCGTCACCGTCACGTCGGTCATGCGCACGGCCAGCGCCAGGCCGGCGGCGCCGACCCCGGCGCCGAGATCGACGGCGTGATCGCCGGCCCGGGCGCCGGTCGCCGCCGCCAGCAGGATCGCATCGTGCCCGACCCGGTGGCCGCCGCGCTGCTGCGTCAGCCGCAACCTTCCGCCGAGCACCGCATCGTCGGTCGTCGCCGGGGCGGCCGGCAGCGGCCGTAGCTCGTGGGCAAGGCCGGCGTCCTCCAGCAGCCGGCGCGCATCATCGATGCAGCATTCATTGACCAGGATCCGGCGCGGCAGAATGCCAAGCGAGCCCTCCAGCACGCTCATGTTCTGGTCGAGCACGAGATGGGGGATTTCGGCGGCGTGGAGCAGCGCCTCGATGGCCGAAACCAGCACGGCATCATTGGTGCGGACAAGCTCGCGCATCTTCGCCCTCAAGGCTGCCGGCGGTCCGATTCCTCGCCGGGCGCCCGCTGCTCCAAATAGGCGATCAGCTTCATTTCCCGCCGGCCCCTGGTCACGGTATCGAGCACGAGACCCGCGACGATCGCGAGGAAGGCCAGCAGCATCAGGCCGGTCGACAGTATAGCAGTCGGGATGCGCGGCACGATGCCTTGCTCGAAATAGGTCACGAAGATCGGTACGGCGAGGGCGATGGAAACGACGGCAAGTGCGACGCCGATCCCGGAGAAAAAAGCCAGTGGCCGTTCCGAGCGGTAAAGCGAGACCATCGTCGCCAGGATTCGCAGGCCGTCGCGCCAGGTGCTGAGCTTCGACACCGAGCCTTGCGGGCGCGCATAATAGGGCGTCGGGATCTCGGCCACCGTCAGCTCGAGCTCGAGCGCATGCACGGCGAGCTCGGTCTCGATCTCGAACCCGCGCGACAGCACCGGGAAGGATTTCACGAAGCGGCGCGAGAACACGCGGTAGCCGGAAAGGATGTCGGTGAAGGTCGATTTGAACACCGAGGCGAAGAAGGCGGTCAGCAGCCGGTTTCCGGTGCGGTGACCTGGCCGATACGCCGCCCGATCCTCCTCGACGCGCGCGGCGACCACCATATCGAGGCGGTCCTCGATGAGACGCGCGATCATGGCGGAGGCGCTCACCGCATCGTAGGTCGCGTCGCCGTCGACGAGAACGTAGACGTCGGCATCGACGTCGGCGAACATTCGGCGCACCACGTTGCCCTTGCCCTGATGCATCTCGCGGCGGACCAGCGCGCCGGCGGCGCGAGCGACCTCGACGGTGCGGTCGGTGGAATTGTTGTCGTAGACGTAGATCGCGGCCGCCGGCAGCACGGCTCGGAAATCGGCCACCACCTTGGCGATCGCCGCCTCTTCGTTGAAGCAGGGCACCAGCACCGCGACCCGCCGACCGCGCGCGTCCCCGGCGCGAGCCGCCGTCGACGTCCATTCGCCCCCGTTCGTCACTCGTCGCCCGCGCGCATGAAACATCGCCCACGCGCCGGCGCACGCAGCGTGCATCGGCGCACTTGCTCGGCCACCATAGCGTTTCTATGCTTGCCCGTCCCTCGGTCCGGAGCGCGTGGCTTGGCCGTCATCGTACCCTTCGAAAGCCGTTCGCCGGCCAATATCGACCGCCTGGTCGACCTGGTGGCCGCCGACATGGAGCGCGTCAATACGACGATCCTGTCGCGGACCGGATCGCAGGTGACGATGATTCCCGAGGTCGCCAATCACCTGATCTCGTCGGGCGGCAAGCGGCTGCGCCCGATCCTCACGCTCGCGATGGCCAGGCTCGCCGACTATGGCGGCGACGGGCACGTCAAGCTCGCCGCTGCGGTCGAATTCATGCACACGGCGACGTTGCTGCACGACGACGTCGTCGACGAAAGCGAGATGCGGCGCGGCAAGCTTGCCGCCCGCATGCTGTGGGGCAACGAGGCGAGCGTGCTGGTCGGCGATTTCCTGCTCGGCCAGGCCTTCAAGATGATGGTCGAGGTCGCCTCGCTGCGAGCGCTCGAAATCCTCTCCTCCGCCGCCGCCGTCATCGCCGAAGGCGAGGTGATGCAGCTCGGCTCGGCCAAGAACACCGCTACCACCGAGGACGAGTATCTCGCCGTCATCCGTGCCAAGACCGCCGAGCTGTTCGCGGCCGCCTGCGAGGTCGGCCCGGCGCTGGCGTCGCGGCCGAAGGACGAGCAGTCCGCCTGCCGCTCGTTCGGGATGAATCTCGGCGTCGCCTTCCAGCTCGTCGACGACGCGCTCGACTACGGCGGCAAGGCCGCCAAGCTCGGCAAGAACGTGGGCGACGATTTCCGCGAGGGCAAGATCACGCTCCCGGTCGTGCTCTCGTTCCGCCGCGGCTCGGAGAGCGAACGGGCGTTCTGGCGGCGGACCCTGGAAGAGGGTAACGCGACCGACGCCGATCTCGAGCACGCGATCAGCCTGACGACCAAGCACCGCGCGCTCGAGGACACGATCCAGCGGGCGCGGCACTACGGCGCGATCGCGACCGACGCGCTCGCTCTGTTCCCGGCGTCGGCGATGAAGGAGGCGCTGGAAGAGGCGGTCGAGTTCTGCATCTGCCGGTCGAATTGAAGTCATGGTCGTAGCCCGGATGAGCGAAGCGAAATCCGGGATTCCTATCGTGCGGCAAGATCGGCCCGCATTTCGCTGACGCTCATGCGGGCTACGAGTGGCTGGCTCGAACCCCGAGCGCGGTCGCGCGCACCCACCAGGCCGGGCGTCCGGCGCGCAGCCGTCGCGCCGCGGCGGCCGCCGCAGCCGTCGAATCGAATAGGCCGAAGCAGGTCGCCCCGGAGCCCGACATGCGGGCAAGCCGGCAGCCCGGCAGATCGCGAATGGCGGCGATGACATCCGCGATCACCGGCTGAAGCTCGATCGCCGGGCGCTCGAGGTCGTTTCCGCCGCGGGCAATTGCGTCGAGTGGGGCGTCCTTCGCCGAAATGCATGGCGTCGCCTGCCGGCCGGGCGCCAAGTTCAATTTCGCGAACACATCCCTGGTCGGCACGGCGACGGCGGGATTGACCAGGACCGCGGCGAGCCTCGGCAGATCGATCGGATCGGACAGAATGTCGCCGATGCCGCGCATCAGGCGCGTCCTCGGATCGAGGCAGACCGGCACGTCGGCGCCGCTCGCGCGCGCCGCCTCGAGGAGGCGGGGATCGTCCGGCGCCATGCGGTTGGCGCGGGCAAGGAGCCGCAGCGCCGCCGCCGCGTCGGCCGAGCCGCCGCCCAATCCGGCGGCGACCGGTAGCCGCTTCGACAGCGCGAAGCGCCCGAGCGTCAGGCCGGCGACCCGCTCGGCGAGCGCGCGGGCAGCCTTGAGCACGAGATTGTCGGCGATGTCGCCGGCGGCGGCCGCGGTCGGCCCGCCCACGGTCAGCGCCAAGGCCCGCCCCGGCGTGAACGCCAAGGCATCGCCCACGCCGGCGAACGCAACGAGGCTCTCGATGTCGTGATAGCCGTCGGGACGGCGGCCGAGCACGCGCAGCGTCAGGTTGACCTTGGCGGGCGCCGGCTCGGCGCGCGCAGCCGGCACGATCGGACGTTATCCGCCGCCGCCGGGGGGCGGCTTGTGATCGGCATCGGCCGCCGACGACGTGTCGTCGGGCAGCCCCGATTTCAGCTTGGCTTCGATCTTGACTAAATCCTCGGGCTCAGGCTTGAGGTCGCGCGCGTGCGACCACTGGAAGCGGGCCTCGAGCACGCGTCCCACCCGCCAATAGGCATCGCCGAGATGATCGTTGATGGTGGGGTCCTCGGGCTTGAGCTCGACGGCGCGCTCGAGCTGCTTGACCGCCTCCTCCATGTTGCCGAGCCGGTAGTGCGCCCAGCCCAGCGAGTCGACGATGTAGCCGTCGTCGGCGCGCTGCTCGACCGCGCGCTTGATCATGCGCATGCCTTCGTCGAGATTGCTTCCCTGGTCGATCCAGGAATAGCCGAGATAATTGAGCACGTGCGGCTGGTCGGGGAAGAGCTCGAGCGACTTCTTGAGGTCGGCCTCGGCCTTCGGCCACTGCTTGGCACGCTCCAGGCAGATGCCGCGGAAATAATAGATCACCCAATTCGACTTTTCGGTCTTGGTGATGGTGTCGACGCCCTTCGAATAGACGTCGCCGCATTCGGCGAACTGCTTGCGCCCGCGCAAGATGTTGCCCAGCGCCATGATCGCTTCGAGGTCGCCGGGATTGGCCGCGATCAGCTTTTCGAGGCTCGCTTTCGCCTCGTCGGTGCGATCGAGCGTGTCCAGGTTGATCGCCAGCTGGATCTGGGCGTTGCGCTGCAGCGGCGAGCCCAAGGGAACCCGCTCATAGACCTTGTTGGCGAGCTCGGGCTTCTTGATCGCCTCGTAAAGGTCCCCGAGGGAGAGCAGGGCGAGCGGATGCGCCGGCGCGAGATAGAGCGCAAGCTGGAGGTAGATGAGGCCGAGGTCCTCGCCGCCGCGGCGGCCGAGCGCGGAGCCGAGCCCGTAGAGCACCTCGGCGGCGCCCGCCTGCGGGGTGTCGACCATCGGCGCCGGCTTCTTGCCGGCGTTGATCTCGTTCACCGCCTCGACGATCAGCGGATGGCGCGGCAACGCCTCGTCGAAAGCAGCGAAGACCTTCAAGGCCTCGGCATTGTTCCCCTGGCGCGCCAAGAAGCTTCCGTAGCTCTGCACGACGCGCAATGCCGTCGGATCGACCTTGTAGGCGCGCTCGAAGCGCTTGCCGGCATCCTTCCTCTGACCGGCGAGATCGAAGATCAATGCGGCGTGCAGGTCCTTGAAGATGGCGTACCACTCGGCACCGGCGAGCTTGTCGATCGAATCGGTGGCGGCCCGCGCTTCGGTCGGGCTCGCCATGGTCCAGGCCGAGAGCAAGGTCGCGGCAAGGTCGGTGATCGGTCCGCGGATCGATTGCGCGAGTTCCCGGCGCGCGACCGGATACTGCTTCTGCTTGATCGCGCGCACCCCGAGCACCAGCCGCGCGATGCGATCGGTCTTGTCGACCTGCAGGACGCGCTCGGCGAGCTTGACCGCGTCCTCGACCTCGCCGTTGGCGAGCACCGCCAGGAAGGTGCGGCCGAGCAACTCACCGTTGCGCGGATCGCCGCGCAACGCGGCGCGATAATAGGCGGCTGCCGCGGCGGCATCCTTCTGGCCGCCGGCGTGACGGGCAGCGAGGAAGCTGCCGGAGGCGGAGGTGCGGGAAAAACCGGTGGGCGCCTCCGCCCGGGCGGACAGCATTCCCGGCCAGGTGACGGCACATATGACGGCGAATGCCGCCGGTGCGGCGATCGCCGCACGCTTGAAGCGTGGCGAAGGGATCACGGCTCGTGAACTCCATCTGGCGGGCCCCCGGCGCGGCCGCACGTAGCAGGATGGCCTGTTTGGGCCCCGCCCGCAATAACTGCCCGGATCGGAGATGTCCACCGACTTTGAAGCCCCGATATGGGCAGCATCGTGACGCCGAGGGCATGCATGGTCACATATTCGGATAGTTCGGCCCGCCACCGCCCTCGGGCGGAACCCAGGTGATGTTCCGATTGGGATCCTTGATGTCGCAAGTCTTGCAGTGCACGCAGTTCTGCGCGTTGATCACGAATCGGGGCGAGCCTCCCTCCTCCACCCATTCGTAGACGCCGGCCGGGCAATAGCGGGCCGAAGGGCCGGCATAAACGTCGTGCTCGGACGTCTTCTGCAGGCCGGGATCGGCGACCTTGAGGTGGACCGGTTGGTCCTCCTCGTGGTTGGTGTTGGAGAGGAACACCGAGGACAGGCGGTCGAAGGTCAGCTTGCCGTCCGGCCTGGGATAGGCGATGGGCCGGAATTGCGCCGCGGGCTTCAAGGTTTCCGCATCGGACTTGCCGTGGCGCAGCGTGCCGAGCAGCGAGAAGCCGAGCGTGTTCGTCCACATGTCGAAGCCGCCGAGCGCAATCCCCAGGCGCGTGCCGAAGCGCGACCACAGCGGCTTGGCGTTGCGCACCCGCCAGAGGTCGCGGCCGATCTCGGACGCCCGCCACGCCGCGTCGTAGCCTGCGAGCTCGTCGTTGGCGCGGCCGGCCGCCAGCGCCGCGGCAACATGCTCGGCCGCGAGCAGCCCGGAGAGCATCGCATTGTGGCTGCCCTTGATGCGCGGCACGTTCATGAATCCGGCCGCGCAGCCGATGAGCGCCCCGCCGGGAAAGGCGAGCTTCGGCACCGACTGCCAGCCGCCCTCGGTCAGCGCGCGCGCGCCGTAAGCGAGCCGCCGGCCGCCGTCGAGCGTGCCGCGCACCAGCGGGTGGGTCTTGAAGCGCTGCAATTCGTCGAACGGCGAGAGGTAGGGATTTTCGTAATTCAGATGGACCACGAAGCCGACCGAAACGAGACGGTCGTCGAAATGGTAGAGAAACGAGCCGCCGCCGGTGCGATTGTCGAGCGGCCATCCGAGCGTGTGCTGCACCAGGCCGGGCCGGTGTTTTTCGGGCGCGACCTGCCACAGCTCCTTCAGCCCGAGGCCGAATTTCTGCGGCTCGCGTTCCGCGCCGAGACCGAAGCGCTGCAGCAGCAGCTTGCCGAGGCTGCCGCGCGCCCCCTCGGCGAACAGCGTATATTTCGCGCGCAGCTCCATGCCGCGGGTGAACGCGTCCTTGCGGCGGCCGTCCTTGGCGAGCCCCATGTCGCCGGTGGCGACGCCGGCGACCGCGCCATTGCCGTCGAGCAGCAGCTCGGCGGCGGCAATGCCGGGATAGATTTCGACGCCCGCAGCTTCCGCCTTGCCGGCGAGCCAGCGACAGACATTGCCGAGCGAGACCACGTAATTGCCGTGGTTGCTCATCAACGGCGGCAGCATCGCCGTGGGCAGGCGCACGGCGCGGGACCCCGACAGCCAGTAGAAGCGGTCGTCGCCCACGGCGGTCTTGATCGGGGTCTCTTCGCCGCGCCAGTCCGGGACGAGCCGATCGAGAGCGATCGGATCGATGACGGCGCCCGAGAGGATGTGTGCGCCGACCTCGGATCCCTTCTCCACCACGACCACGCCGATCTCGGGCGACAGCTGCTTGAGCCTTATGGCGGCAGCGAGCCCGGCGGGCCCGGCGCCGACGATCACCACGTCGAATTCCATTGATTCGCGGGCGGGCAGGTCCTCGGTGCTCATCGGCCTCCTCGGCTGAGACGTTTAGTCCGAACGCGGCGGCGAGGATACCGCCTTTTCGAGCAGGCCATAGGCCCGCCGCAGCCGCGCGTCGATGGCCGATGAGCCGGCCGCAATTTCTCCTCCCGCCAAATCGGCAGCCTCCGTATCACGCCGCCCTTCAACTGCCGACGAAGCTCAGGCATGGTTGCAGTCGCCATGACGCCCGACCGCGACCAGGATGCCCGCGCGCTGCTCGCCTTCTACCAGGAGGCAGGCGTGGACGCGCTCGTCGGCGAGACGCCGGTCAACCGCCTGGCCGGCGATCCGCGAAGCGACAGCTCCGCCGCGCGCGGCGCGCCGGCCGCGCGCAAGCCCGAGGCGAGGGCCGAGCCAGGGATCGACCCGAGGGTCGAGGGAAGCGCGCAGCCCGGCCGCACGCTGTTCGCCCGCGATCTCGGATCCACAGGCCGGACGGCCGTCGCGCCCCCGCCCTCCCCCGACGCCGCCGTGATGGCGGCGCGCGAGGCGGCGAGAAGCGCGGCAAGCCTGACCGAGCTGCGCGCGATCCTCGATCGCTTCGAGGGCT
>Ga0209590_10001040_pt1 | contig 10124 bp, 17 predicted proteins | sample CZO8metaG_FD_188353 | JGI IMG/M metagenome (GOLD analysis project Ga0209590, IMG submission 188353) | Vadose zone soil microbial communities from the Eel River Critical Zone Observatory, Northern California, USA - CZOApr15con1.8 metaG... | ecosystem: Environmental > Terrestrial > Soil > Vadose...
CCTCGGGCATGAAAGGGACGATGACCGCTACTTAGCTCGGGCTGGGCGATGGGCTCGGCGTCGGCACCGGTGACGGGCTCGGTCCCGGCTTCGCGCTAAGGACCTCGACGTCGAAGACGAGCGTCGCGTTGGGCGGGATGATGTACGCGCCGGAGTTTTGATCCTGCCTTCCGGCCGCTCCGTACGCAAGCGGGGCGGGGATGATGAGCTTGCGCTTGCCGCCTACCTTCATCCCGGGGATGCCCTCATCCCAACCGGCGATGACCTGGCCCAGGCCGAGGTCGAGCGGGAACGGTTGATTGCGGTCGCGGCTGGAGTCGAACTTCGTACCGTCGCTCAGCCATCCGGTGTACTGCACCGTGACGCTGTTGTTGCTGAGGACGACGCTTCCTGTCCCCGCCACGAGGTCGATGTACTTCAGACCGTCCGGATAGGTCACCACTGGAAGTCCCTTGCCGTCGTTGAAGCTGTCCGTCCCGGGCGATGGGCTGACGTTCAGTCCGGGGCTCTCGTTCGCGACCTGCCCCGCGCTCGCGTATGGGTCGGAGTAGCCGCACGCCGTCAGGGCGAATGCGCCGGCGAGCAGGATCGAAGCGAGGGGCGCCGCTTTCACGTAGTGCTGATGTCGATCGAGGTCATGCGATCTCCGACCTGGATCGAATCGATGACTTCCATGCCCAAGGTGACCTGGCCGAAGTGGTTGTAGACGCCGCTCGTGGCGAGAAACGGCGCGTCGCCCGTCGTGATGAAGAATTGCGAGCCGCTCACGCCGGCTGCGCTCGAGGCCATCCCCAGAGTACCGCGCGGCCACTTCGACGGGTTGGTTTCGTTGGGGAGCTTGTACGCGGGCCCGCCGGTACCGTTCCCGAGCGGATCGCCGCCCTGGACGACGAAACCAGGCACCACGCGATGAAACGTGAGGCCGTCGTAGTAGTGGTTTTGCGAGAGATAGACGAAGTTGTTCACCGTCTGCGGGGCAACGCTGGGATCCACGAACGCGATCGTGAAATCACCTCGTGAGGTGTGCACCGTCGCGGTGTACTTCTTGGCCGGATCGATGACCGTGGGTGGGGGCGTGGTTCGCTGATCCATACAGCTGACAATTCCATTGTCGCAGCCCTGGGCGGTCGAGGCCGGCGACGCTGAATCGGCGCACGCACAGACCGCGACGGCCGCGAGCATGCCCGCGAAGGCGGCAGGTAAGGTCGCGTAGGTTCGTCTCATCGAATTGGAATTTACCGAATCAGCGTGCGGGTTCGCGCGCGCCCATCGCCAGCAGAAAGGCCAGCACCAGGCCGAGCCCGGCGGTGACCGCCAGCGCATCTTTGACGGTGCTGGACGCCGCGATCCCGCCTCCGATCAGAGGGCCGAGAAAGAATCCGAACGCGACGGCGCTGGCATTGAACCCGAACACCGTGCTCTGAGCTTCGATCGGAGTCTCGAGCCCGATCATGGCCGCGGTCGCCGGCACGATAGCCCCGTAAAGGAGTCCCGCCACCCCGACCGCAATCACCACCACCGCCGCGTTGGGCGCCACCACCAGGACGCCGATGGTGATCGCGAGAAACATCGACGCGATCGTGAGCGCGTTCACGTAACCGATGCGGCGGGTGACTGTCGTGTAGCCGATGGCGGAGATGCTGTTGGTCAGGCCGGCGGCGCCGAACGCGATGCCCGTCACGGTCGATGCGGCGCGGCCGAGCATCTCGATGAGCCTGAGCACGATGAGCTGCTGCGCGGCGGTGTTGACCACCGTGACCAGGCCCTGGGCGCCGATCAGGATCGCGAGCGAGGGCAGGGCCCCAGGACGCTGCCTGATCAACGCGAGCATTCCCGGGCGCGAGCGATCTCGCGGCTTCAAGGGGCTCTCGCGCACGACGATCAGCACCGGGATCATCGAGATCACCAGCAGGATGCCGCCGCCGAGGAAGACGAGGCGCAGCCCGAAATACGCTCCGGCCAGTCCGCCGACGACCGGTCCGATGGCACCACCGAGCGCGACGGCCGATGTCACGACGCCGAGCGCCCATCCGACGCGCTGTCGCGGTGTTTCGACCGCGACGAGGGCGGTGGCCGCGGCGACCGTACCTGATGTTGCTCCTTGAATAAATCGAAGAACGACGAGCTGGATAGGGGTCTGGACGAAGAAGATCAGGCCGACGGTGATCGCGCCGCCGAGCATCGAGCGGATGAGCATCGGCTTGCGCCCGAACCGGTCGCCCAGGATGCCCCAGATGGGGCTCGCGACCGCCATCGCCAGCCCGGACACGCTCCCGGCGGCTGCCGTCCACAGGTCGAGGTCGTGTCCTTGGGGTACGCCGAGGTCCTGGGAGATGAAGATCGACAGGAATGGAAAGGCGAAGCTGAAACCGAAGATGGCGGTGAACTCCGCGAACCACAGCGCGACGAGGTTTCGCCGCCAGTCAACCGGGTGTGGCGGAGTCACTCCTCGCTCGGCAGAGCAATTTCGAGGATCACAGCTTCGGGCCTAGAATAAGCGTCCACTCCGCGCCCATTCCGCCACGGGCGGCTAGCTCAGCTGGGAGAGCGCCAGCTTGACATGCTGGAGGTCGGGGGTTCGAAACCCTCGCCGCCCACCAATGACGAGCGGGGTGTTGTCGCCGCTACGCCGCGTGGCGTTTCCGGCACAATCGGTGGCGCCTGGCCCGTTCGTCTAGTGGACTAGGACGCCGGCCTTTCAAGCCGGAGATCAGGGGTTCGAAGCCCCTACGGGCCACCAGGCGATGCGCGAAAGCGGGCGTAGCACAATGGTAGTGCGCCAGCCTTCCAAGCTGGTTACGTGGGTTCGATTCCCATCGCCCGCTCCACGACTCGCGTTGAGGTGGCACTTTGAGGTTTGAGAAATTCTCGTTCGGCTCGATCCGGATCGACGGCGAGACCTACGAATATGACCTGGTCATCGATCGGGGCGAGATCCAAAAGCGGAAGAAGAAAGCCTCCAAGCCGTACAGGGAGGCTTTCAAGCACACGCCGTTATCCATCAAAGAGAACATTCCGTGGCGCTGCAGTCGGCTCGTGATCGGCACTGGAGCAGAAGGTCTCTTGCCGGTGATGGACGAGGTTCGTGATGAGGCACGCGAGCGGAAGGTACAACTGATCAGCGTGCCAACCCCAGAAGCGATCGCCATCCTCAACCGCGGCGGCAAGGCCACCAACGCAATCCTGCACGTGACCTGCTGACCGGGCGTCGGTTAGGATCGGCGGGCCGTGGCTCCCGCCATCCCGATCTACCTCGAGGTCGGATCCAAGCGCGTGTTCGCGTCGGCGTTGGATTGGCCGGGATGGACGCGCGCAGGCAAGGACGAGAAGCTGGCGATCGAGGCATTGCTCGCCTATCTGCCGCGATACGCGATCGTGCCCAAGACAGCCCGCATCGAATTTCCGACTGAGGCGGCATTCAAGGTCGTCGAGAATGTGAAGGGCAACGCGACAACGGATTTCGGCGCGCCGGGGATGCCGGCCTCGAGTGACGCAAAAGCGCTCTCGGCCGCCGAAGCGGAACGCATCTGTGCGCTTCTGGCTGCTTCGTGGAAGGTCTTCGACAAAGTGGTCGCGAAAGCGCCGGCCGAGCTGCGCAAGGGACCACGGGGCGGAGGGCGCGACCGAAACAAGATTGCCGACCACATCATCGACGCGGAGTCGGCGTACACACCCAAGCTCGGACTCAAGCTCCGCACTCCCAAGCGAGACGATGCTGCGTCGGTGGCGGCCTCCCGCAAGGCGATCCTCGACGCGATTCGCGCGTCCGCCGGCGGTCCGCAAACGGGCGAGAAAAGGTGGCCGCCGCGGTACGTCGCCCGCCGCATGGCCTGGCACCTGCTCGATCACGCGTGGGAGATCGAGGACCGGAGCATGTGAGCGGCATGCTCGTGGTGCTGGCGCACCCCGACGACGAGTCGTTTGGGTGAGTTCGCGTAAGCCGACCCGCAAGCCACACCTATCGATCGTTGCCTGGCAACAAACAGAGATCGCCCGGCGGAGAGGGTAGAGCGTGAAGTATCCTGGGACGCGTCTTCGGGCCGGCCCGAGGTCAATTACCTAGGCGGGGAGATGCAGGCTCATGGAAACACAAGAAGCCATCGCGGAGAGCACGCCCGTGGAGACTGACGGCCAATCCGACTCCAAGCGTGATGGACAGAAGAGATTCACGCTCGGCCCGAACGACAGCCTTGAAGGCAAGCTGACGTATGGCGGAAGCATGGCCGTCGAGGGTGGTGGGCGCGCGGAAGGCGAGTTGAGGCTCGGCGGCAACGTCGAGGTCGGAAACGGATCGGTGGTCAAGGCCTTGATCGAGGCTTCGAATGTCACCATCAAGGGCGAGGTCGAGGGCAGGCTCACGGCCCGCGACAAGCTCACCCTGGGGAAGAATGCAAAGCTGAACGGAGACGTTCAGGTGCGCAGGCTGCAGATCGAGGACGGCGCCAGCCTGAACGGCTACGTCCGAATGGGCGACTTTGAGCAGCAGGCCCCCGGCAGCTAGGCGTCCGAGCCCAACATCGGCGGACGAGCCGCCGACCGAGTCCCCGCCCGCCGTCTCGAACCAGCCGAACTCCGTCGTACTCGGGCCGCGCGACCGCGTGATCGGCCAGGTTTACATCGAGGGGGACCTTCGGGTCGGAGGCATCGTCGAGGGCGAGGTCGAGGTCACCGGCGATGTTGAGATCGACGACATGGCCAAGGTCAAAGCCTCGCTGGCGGGGCGTGATGTGAACATTCGCGGCCACGTTGACGGCGCGGTCGTGGCGCGAAAGCGTCTGGTCGTGGCCAAGTCGGGCTCTCTGATCGGCGACGTCCGGGTGGCGCGGCTGATCATCCAGGATGGCGCGACGTTCAGCGGCAAGGTGTCGATGGGCGCGGGAGCGGCGACCGCCGCGCCGGCCAAAGCCATCCAGGCCCCGGCGCCAGTTGCCGAGCCCGAGCCGAAGGTCGAAACAGCACCAGAGAAGCCCGCAGTGGCAGTCATGCCGGCTCCGGTCATCGCGGCTTCGAAAATCTCCACGCCGTCCGTGATCAAGACCGCGACCCCGGCCCCGATCAAGAGCGCCGCTCCGGCTCCTCTTGCCGAGCTGCGAGTCGCCGGCAAGGATGGCGGCAAAGCCAAGCCCGTAGCAGCGCTCGCCAAGGGCAAGCAGAACAAGAAGAAGAAGCGGCGCTAGGTCGGGGCTACTTCTTCTTGGCGCCGGCCTTCTTCTTGGCCGCGGCGGCTTTCGGCGGCAGCGAGCGAGCGAAAGCCAGCGAGGCCGCGATCCATGTCTTGGTCGCCGCCGGCCTGGAGCTCCAGGTGTCCGGCACCATCACGTAGCCCTTCATGGCATGTCCGGCCATGGGCTCGAAATCCCGACCACCCTGCTTACGGATGGGCGCGGCCTGGTCGTCCGGCAGGCGCACGAACAGGTCCTCGCCAAAAAGCCCGCTGAACATGTTGCCGTTCACGAAGGCCGCCAGGTTGCCGAACATCGGCCGCATGCTCACTGCGGGTTCGTCTGGAACCAGCTTCGTGAACGCGGCCTTGGCCTGCTCGCTGGGCTTTGGCATCATGCCCGGGCCCATCCGGCTCATCGAAGCTCCCTGCCCTTTACGGGTACGAGACCACGCAGCCACCCGCGCCGCCGTTGAAGGCGTTGCTCCACAGCGACTGGACCGGGTACGTCGCGCCCGAGCTGAGGGTCACGTTCTGGGCCGCTCCTTGCCCAGAGCTGATCCATGCACACTTGTCGCCGTTCTCGGCACCCGAGCCGTCAACCCAACCGGTGCTGGGGAACGGGTCGGTGACGGTCTCGGCGTACTCGTGTCCGCCGACGATCGAGAATCCGTCGAAATAGCCGTTGTTGTTGACGAAGTTCATCCCACACTGGCAGTTCTTCATGGGGTGGATCGCCCCGGTGCGACCGAGGCGGCGTTCGCAGGGGCGACGTTCAGGGTCAACATGGCGAAAACCGACAACCCAACCAGTAGAGTCCGCCGCATGGTTCTGCATCCTCCCGCGGTGATGGCGCCCCCGCGACGCTCGCGCGTAGTTATAGATGTCGGTGGACTCGACGTCAAATACATGCGGCGAAGACTTGTGAAGACAGGCACCGCTTACAGTGGACCTGCCGAATGAGCGAGAAGCAGCCGAACCCAGACCCGGCCGACGCACCGATCGAGCCCCTGTACACGCACCCTGCGTCGCCGTTCTTGCGGACCGAATCGAACGCGCCGGCGCACGTCGAGATGCCCGCGCTGCCCGCAGTTGCGTCGACCTGGGTCATTTACCGCACGCAGATCGAGTTCGGGCTGGCGATGCTCGCCTATCTGATGATCCTGGTGGGCTCGGTGACTGTGCTGCAGGCGAACCCAAACGCGTCGTGGCGCTACGTGGTAGCTATCCTCCCCGTGTTTCCCGCGGCTCTCGTGCTTTCGATCTTCGTCCGAGCGCTCACGCGCCTTACTGAGATGCAGAAGCGCATCCAGATGCAAGCGTTCGGTTTCTCGCTCGGCGCCACCGCGTTGCTCACGTTCGGATATGGATTCCTCGAAGGGGTTGGGCTGCCGCACCTCAGCTGGACTTTCGTCCTGCCCCTGATGGCGATTCTCTGGGGAGTGGGGACCGCGATCTTCACCCTCAGATACCGGTGAGGGAAGGTCCCGGCAGCGGGCGGTTTGGCGCCCACGCGTGCCGGGTTATGATTCTTCCTCTGCCCGAGCGGGAGTAGCTCACTTGGTAGAGCGCGACCTTGCCAAGGTCGAGGTAGCGGGTTCGAAGCCCGTCTCCCGCTCCAGTTTCAAACCCGCGAACAATGGCCAGCCCGCTCAGCTACACAGCGACCGATTGGTCAAACCCTAACGAGCGGTTGCGATCTCACCTCGGAGGCGCCGCGTCACTACGAGGATGACTGCCACCACGGTGATCAGTGCCACATTCAGCCATAGTTGCAGCGCAGTTCCGGTGACCTGTGGCAGCAACGGCAAGAAGACATTGGTGGCATTGAACGACGAGTGCAGGACGGAAACCATCAGGAGACTGCCGCCAGTTCCATTGAAGACCCAGGTGAACAGAATCGATGTCGACAGCGTTCCGGCCAAAAAGACCGGAAACGAGATTCCACTTTGCGCTGCCTGCGGGTAGAAGAACAGTGGGAGATGCCAGAGGCCCCAAAGTGCACCGACTGCGAGGCTCGCCCAGGCTGCGCCCCAGCGTGCCTGCAAGCGTGGCAGTGCGAAACCTCGCCATCCCACCTCCTCTGGGATGCTTGTGATGATCGAGTAGAGCATGAATGGCCCGAAGAGGAGCCAGGGGCTCAGGGTCGCTGGGAACTGAGGAAAGACACTGTGGATGTAGCTGGCATTCAAGTCCGGCACTCGGCCCGTAATCGCGAACGCAAGAGTCACGACCAGCAAGCCGAGTGCTGGAAAGCCGGTTAGCACGACAGTCCACCACCCGACGGCCGCTCGCCATTTCAACAGACGGCTGAGTAGGTGCCAGATTTGCGGCACACCTCCTGCCGAGCGCGACATCAGGATCGCCGCGACCATTGGCGCCAGGGGAGAGATGAAACCAATGACCCCCGGGATCTGTACGTGGATCAGGCCGCGGGAAGCCATGGCCTGCGGAATCTCAATCGCCCATGAGACCCCGAACGCCAACAGATAGAAGATCGCGACCGAACCCAGTCGACCGGGCTCGGCCTGCCCAGCGGAACTGTCGCGCAATTGCCTGCTCCTTGGTTTGCCAGCTGCTCTCGGGCGGCACGATAGGGCTTTGAGCTTCGAGCCGTCCAGATCTCATGCCACTGCCGCAGCAATGGATTCAAGCCTTTCCTGCATCTCCACGAAGTTCGAACAAGACCAAGTGTGGTGCTCCCCCTCAGACTTACCTTGCGCGTCTTCGGTCCAGAGGCAAGGGCCGCTCTAGGCAGATGGGCGACGGGGCCGCTGGATCTTCAGGACTCTGGCGCGGAGATCGCGCCGAGTTGAAGGAGCAGAGCGAGGTCGTCTCGGGCCGCCCAGTGTTCCGCGATCAGGGCATCGGCGATCCGAAAGATGTGGATGTGCTTCACGGAGTAAGGCTTTCCCGCGGCCGACGGCGGGATCAGTGCCGTGCTCTCAACACCGACCCAACCGTTTGGCAAAGGATCCGGCGGACGGTGCGGTCTGACCCCAAACGTGCCGCTGACAGTTACTCGGCAGACGACGAAGTCGTCTTTCGCGATGAGGTCATCAATCTGCCAGCGGCGGTCGGGAAAGGCAGTCCGAAGGGCCTCGAAGACCCTCCTGACAGCATCCCGGCCACGCGGCTGCTGCGATCCGTATCGTCCCGACGCGTGATTAACAGCATCGGGAGCCCACATCCGTGCCGCCTCGTCTGACGTTCCCCGGTCCAAGGCATCGTGATAGCGCCTGACCAGATCCTTGTTAGCTTGCTCTTTGGATCGGCCTCGCTCCCCTTGGGTTCGCCCAACCATCAATACGCCTCCTCATCCCACGTCCCGGATGCACAGGATGGTCAGGCGATTGTAGAGCGGGGCAGCCGCAGCTCCCTTGCCGCTCATCCCAGCCGGTAACTGAATTCGACCGCCTGTTTGGTACTTGGGGCCGAGGGTCCCGTCTCCCGCTCCACCTTCGTATCCGAGCATCGCCGAGTGTGCGCTCCGTTGGCTATCGCGACGCCTTAATACCTTGCACACCCCCACACTCGGCGTTAACAAGCGGCGTTGTTCATACGCCGCGCACCGGCCAGCATTCTCGGCATGGCGCCGACTCCGCGCATTCCGCCTGAACTGACCAAAGGTCCGTTCACTGTCGAAGAGGCGCGCCGGAATGGCGTGTCTGGAGCGCAACTGCTCGGCGCGAGCTGGCGGCGACTCAGTCGTGGCTTCTATGCCTGGCATGAGATCGCCGAGGCGCCAATGACGCGGCTGATCGCCGCAAAGCTCCGTCTGCCTGACGCGGCGGTCTTCACCGGACCCACCGCTGCCTGGCTTCACGGTCTCGACATCCCACCATGCAGCCCGATCGAGGCCGCGGTGCCCATCACAAACAGCACCTCGAGGCTTGTTGGGGTGGTCGTCCGCCGCTGCAGCATTCCCGAGGCCGAGACGTCGATCCGGCGTGGTCTTCGGGTCACGTCCGCCATTCGGACCATTGCAGACCTCGCGTGCAGGCTTCCTTTGACCGACGCCGTCGCGTTAATGGATAGGGCGCTGCATGGTCGTCTGGTCAACAGCGGCCGGCTTCGTGATTGGGCCAGCACCCACACTTCTGGTGCTGGCTGGACTGCCGCATCCGAGGGGCCAGGTTTCCCTTCGTGATGATTTCGGGCTCTTCCTGGCACGTCCCGACCTCTACTATCCCGACGCTCGGCTCGCGATCGAGTACGACGGTGCCAGCCATCGCGAAAACCTCACGGGCGACAACCCGCGTCAGAATCGATTGGTCGATGCGGGCTACCGCCTGCTGCGGTTCACAGCGGCAGATGTGCTGTCCGCTCCGGATTCGGTCGTGGATCTTGTGAAACGGGCACTGTTGGCGGGCACGCGCCTGACCACGTGACCGGTCGAACGCAAGGAAACGCGAGAAACAAGCGTTGCACTGAGTGAACGATTGAGCGAGAGAATCAATCGGGTGATGGGGGAGCTGGCTGAGCTGGGGGCTGTCCGTCCCCGCCTACTCGCCGACGACGCAATCGAGTTGCGCCCTTGGCCGGCATCTCCCGAACTCTCCGAGAAAGTCAGTGAGATTTTCGAGCGAGCGCGCATGAAAGAGGTGCGGCCGTGGGTGTGGGCTGTTGCGAAGGCAGACGATTTATCGCGGCCGCAGTCGTCTCGGGCCGTCCCAATGCGCATGCTCGCCGCGCTGGCCCTCGTAGGCGCCTTGGTAGGCGCCTTGGTTGGCATCCTCAAGTTCCGACGAGCGAGATTGAGCGACTGAGACCGTAGGGATTTCTAGCGAAGGACCTTTCCGCGGCTGGTCACCGCTCGGAACACCACCAGCAGGATGACCGCGCCGACGAAAGCGGAAACGAGTCCGCCGACCGTGAACGTGCCAGGACTCACCGAGATGCCGACGAGTCCTGCAAGCCAGCCGCCCAGGAACGCGCCCAGAATGCCGGCCACGATGTCCCA
>Ga0209590_10001042_pt1 | contig 10117 bp, 11 predicted proteins | sample CZO8metaG_FD_188353 | JGI IMG/M metagenome (GOLD analysis project Ga0209590, IMG submission 188353) | Vadose zone soil microbial communities from the Eel River Critical Zone Observatory, Northern California, USA - CZOApr15con1.8 metaG... | ecosystem: Environmental > Terrestrial > Soil > Vadose...
TCCTCGCTCCTTTTAACCTGTGGGTTATAGTGATGGGATGAGCTGGGAAATCATCCTGGTGCCTGAGGTGCACGACTGGTTCCTCGGACTTGACGATCCCAGCGCCGACCTGGTCAGGGACGCGGTCGAGCTGCTGGCCGAGCGGGGCCCGGCGTTAGGCCGGCCGCTCGCAGACAAGATCAGCGGGTCGCGCCTGCACAACCTCAAGGAACTGAGGCCCGGCTCGGCCGGGCGGACCGGGATGAGGATCTTGTGCATCTTCGACACCCGGCGCCAGGCCGTCCTGCTGGTCGCGGGCGACAAGGCCGGCCGCTGGACCCGATGGTACGACGACGCGATCAAGCTAGCCGAGGACCGCTACGAGCGCTACCTGGCAACCCCGCCCGAGGAGATCGAATGACCAGGCACTACACGTGGGCCACCACCCTGGCCGAGCGGCGCCGCGAAGACCCCGGGATCGGCGACCCGGCCCGCCGCACCGCCGCCCGCGACACCCGCAACGCCCGGGACATCGGCTACCACCTGGCCCAGATGCGCAAGCAGCAGGGCCTGACCCAGGCCCAGGTCGCCACGGCCATGGGCGTCAGCCAGGTCCGCGTCTCCCGCATGGAACACGGAGACGTCAAGAAGATGCAAGTCGAATCCATCGCCGCCTACGTCTCCGCCATCGGCGGCCACCTGCGCCTGGTCGCCGACTTCGGCCACGCCACCACCACCTTCATCGACTACACCGAGCCGCGCACCGCCTGAACCCGCCGCCCCGTGCCGATACCGCCACCTCGCCGCTGCGGCCGCGCAGAAAGGCCATTCCGGGCACGCCGACAAGAGAAAGACACCCATCACACAGGAATTCAGAATCGGCAGGGATCTGGCCCGCTCACGTCGGCGATTAGCCAGTTCATCAGTAACGGAGCGTGCGGCATCATCCCGGCAGAAGGGTTGAGGGTTCCGCGTTCGCTGGATTCGTGGTCACGAAGATGCCCTTGCCGATGCCAGGCGACCAAGGACCGCCGGACGACTGTCCCTGGCGCGCCCGTTCGTTTCGCGGTGGTTTCGCGGTGAGACCTGACTTTTATCACGCTCATGGGTTTTCGTCAGTTGCAAGGCGCTGACCTGCGGATTCGTCCTCGCCAGGGCGGAGATCTGCGCACTAGCGGGCCGGTTCCGTCATCAGCGCCCGAGCGCGTCCCTGACGGCCGGTCACTTATCACGGCTGGCGCGCACATATCACGGTTTATCGACTCCTGAACCAGGATTAACCAGACATAATTTGTCGATTATCCGTGATAAGTCGTCGCCATCCGTGATAAGTGACCGGCCTTAACGCCGCGGCCGCCGGGACATCGCACGCGTGCGCTGATGCTGCGCACTAGCTTGATCAAAGTCGGGGCGCGCCCGTTCGTTTCGCGGTGAGAGGCAATCGGCACGACGCGGGCACCGCATCCAGGTGCCGCACAATAGTCCCCCGGAAATTTCTCCGCGTATTCACCGGACAAGCCGCATCTCCGGCTGTCCAGGCCTATTAACGCACGGCGCTGACCTGCTAATACGCGAGAACCGACCATTGGCAGATGGTTTGGCGTACCGCTCCCTCTCTGAGCAGCCAGAGCTAGGCCGGAACATCTCTGACCTGGGGTTTTACTTGGTGGCAGGTGTTGGCTTCGAACCAACGTAAGCTGAGCCGACGGTTTCACAGATGAGTACCTTTGGCATCTGGCTAGGTGCCGCGACCTGGGCAACTCCCGGAGCCGACCGCCGCTGGCACTTGGCTCATCACATGTATGTCCCGCGCCGCAAGGTTGCCTCATTCTAAGTGCCGGTTAGTTGCAAGACCGCTGTGACCATGAAGTCAGTCGTGATCAGCAGAGCGGGCTGACTTGGCACGGTGATGCTGGTACAGGTCACGCATGACACCGAGTTCGGCTCCGTGGTGGATCTGTTCGTCGAGATGGTGGAGCACGAGCGAGGCCTTGTCACTCTCGGCGTATTCGTGAGCAATGGGACCTAGCGGCTCCCACCAGGAAGCTTCTGGCACGTGGCGGAGCAGGTCCCGCCAGAAAGCGTGCGCACGGTCCAAGACGGCCATGGCCTCCGCAGCTGTTGCTGGCGCCGGGTCATCCCTCTCGAATCCGCCAGGCTCTCGCTCGACTCCCAGCCACTCCGGATTTCGTTTGCCTCCGTAGTTTTCGACGAGGTGCCACAGCCGCCACGCGATCGTGGTGAAGGGCGGCGGATCGGGCTCGCTTGCGTCATCGGCGCGATATTCCCCGGAGTTTGCCCGGCGGATCGTGCAGCAGCCAGGCACCGGCTCCCAGAAGAATTCATCGTCGGTGAGCCCGACGAGTCTATTCGGGTGCGCTGGTACACGCAGTCGGACAGCTCGATGATGTCGGAACGGGCGTCACCCACGACGCGGACCCTAGCATGCGCGCATAGCCGACGAAGTCGCCAGCCAGATCAGGCGAGTCTTCGGCGGACAAGCCAACGCCGCTTGCCACCGCTTCGTCCTTCCGTCCGCAGGACACGCTCGAATCCGTGCGCCTCGAACAGGCCAACCGTCCCCACATACGCGGCAGTCTGGTCAACGCGATCGCCTTCGGGGTCCACCGGGTAACCCTCAATCACGATTGCGCCGCTGGCGCGCGCATGCTCAATTGCGCCATCAAGCAGGTCGTGCATCAGCCCGCGGCGCCGAAACCCCGGTCGCACCCTGAAGCAGACCGCCGACCACGCCTCCGCGTCATCAACGTGCGGGATGGTACGAGAGTTGACCAGGGCACGATACGTGCATTTCGGTGCGATCGAGCACCAGGCAGCCACCTCGCCGTCCGCGAACGCGAGGACTCCTGGGCCGGGCTCGCGCTCACACAGGCCGCGCATGTGCTCGAGTCGGCCAAGGGTGTCGAGACTGGAGTTCCGGTACGCCATGCATACGCACCCACTCTGCGCCAGCAGCGACGCGAAGTGGTCCCAGCGCCCCACGGCAGGAAGAACCTCGATGGCCACGGCACCCCTTGGATCTGATTCTGATTCGGCTTGCCCCGGCAGCCCACTGTGGTCCCCATCTCCGATAGCTGCAACCCGCGGACGACTCAGGTCCATGCCGATTGCCTGGGTGGCCAGCTCCTGTTCCTGTCCCGTCCTCCTCGCAGGCGCCGAATCCCTGGCGAGTGGACGCCGGGTCTAGGTTCGGCGAAAGCCGATCGCGTGCGACGCGACCGCAGGGAGAGACCTAGACGCGGCGGCCAGGAGCGGGACAATGCTGCGTCGAGGAAGACGACACCCGCTGCACCCATCTGCGCTTACATCGTCGCCATCCGGACTTCTCCGACTAATCTCCGGATAATTCGAAGCCTCCCAACCTGCACCGCCGCAAGCTGGCGGGCCGCTTGCGGCTAGGTTGGTGGCGCTGGCCAAGCGCGCGCCGCTGCTGGTGCTCGACGAGCCAGTGTCCAGCCTGGTTCCTCGAGCGCGTTGGTCCGCGTCGATCCGTTCCAGGAGGCGTAGATCGTGGTGTGACCACGATGAACAGCGGCTACTTCTGGCCGGCGCCCGCCGCGCCGGACGTCTACCGCTTCGTGCACGAGATCGGCCGCCAGACGCCGGCCGAAATCAACCTCATCTGCGCCCGTGACCCGATGACGAACGGCGAGCCATTGCTGTCCCTGAACGCGACGGTGTTCGCCGACACCGCGGAAGAGGCCAGGGAACAGCTGTCGGTCTTCGAGTCCGCCCCCGCCGGGGACCAGTTGCTCACCACGCGCCTGCATGAGGTCACCGACACCAGCGCGCTGAGCCGGGCCGGCACCGATCCGCACTACGACCTGAATTGGCTCACGATTCTGGATCTCGGGGCTGACGCGAGGCTTTGACCTGCATGTTCACAGTCCGCGCGGGCGGAATTTGCGCACTAATCCGAGCCGCCGACCGGGCGGTCTTTGCCGAGGCGAGCCCGGCCAGCTGGGCGCGCAGGCCGGCGCCGCCAGGACGGGTTCACCTAACGGACTAAACAAGCACAGGCGACGATCCGGTAGTGGGTCCGAAAGATGAATGCGCATATGCATCCCCGGAAATCCAGATGAAACCGCCTATTCATCCGTTCCGGAAGATGATCATGGCGGGCCGGGCCCCGGGGCGAGTGTGGTCAAATGGCATTCGCGTGAATGATGTGACCTGAGATGACTCACCAGCCTGGCTTCCATGCTTGCACTTGCCCGTTCACGGTCCGCCCGGGCCAGTTTCGCGCACCAAACCCGGCTGCCGGAGTTCACCGGGTGCGCACTAAATGAGCCAACTCGGGACCGACACCAGCGCGCTGAGCCGGGTCGACACCGATCCGCACTACGACGAGACCAAGCGCTACCTGGCCGACAACATGTGGACCCATACGTCGTTCGACAAGCTGTGGCCCAACCTCGAGGAGATGCTCAAGGACTGGCCCCCTGCTCCGACGCACCTGGGAAGTATTCAACTGGGCCTACGACGAGCAGCCTGAGCGGCCGTCGATGGCCTACTCGGTGGAGGACGACTTTTACTACGCCCCCTACGCCGCGTGGATCGATCCCGCCGACGACCAGAAGTACACGAGCTCGGTAACCGACCACATGCGAGCCCTGGGAGCCATATGCCAGCGGCATCCAGCTCGCCGACGAGAACCTGGTCAACCGGCCCTATCGCTTCATGAAGGAGGAAAATCTGAAGCGGCTGGACGATCTGCGGGCCAAGTGGGATCCCGAGGGCATGTTCGTATCCTGGCTCGGCCGCCCGGCGCCCTAACCAATGTGCCTGCCCAGCACTCGGAAGAGAACCTGGCGGCGGTGGCGGCGCCTCGATGGTTGTCGCGCCCTTGTACCGCGTGCGATCGTGGGATCAGCGCAAGACGGACAGGGAGCGCGGTATGACGGGCAAAGCCGGCTCCGGCATCACGGCTTGGCAGCGGCACCGGGACCAACTCGAACATGACAACATCCGGCTCATCCTGGCTGCCATCTTGGCCGCAGATGACTGCTGCGTCGACATCGGCGCTTCCAAGGGCGACATCCTGCGAACAATCGTCCGGTGCGCGCCACTCGGCCGACATATCGCCTTCGAGCCGACCGAAATCTGCCACCCGGGACTTGTCGCCGAGTTCCCCGCCGTTGATGTGCGACGGGCAGCGGTCGGCGCCCGGCGGGGCGAAGCGGAGTTCCTCGAAGTTCTGGATGAGTCAGCGTTCAGCGGATTGCGCCCGATACCGAACCACCGCGGACGCCGGGTGCGGCGGTTGACCGTACCCGTGGAGGATCTCGACTCGGCGCTGCCCGCCGGATACATTCCAGCCGTCATCAAGATTGACGTGGAGGGCGCGGAATACGAGGTGCTGTCCGGTGCCCGCGCGACGCTCAGAAAGCACCGCCCGTTCGTCATCGTGGAGTTCGCCCGAGACGCCGCAAGGGCCTACGGCACGACCGCCGATGACATGTTCGGCCTGCTGCATGTCGATACCGGGCTGCGTATCTTCGATGTTGAAGGTCGCGGTCCCTACGACCGGGACGGATTCCGCCGGGCATTCGAGGATCGGCGCGTCGAGAATTACTTCGCACGCGTTTAGGTAACGCTCGGCAATGGCGGAGGTCATCTTGCGCATAAATGACGTGCTGCTGGCCACGGCCTGCTGCGGGTGGCTGCTCGTGATGCGCGGCTCGGTGCACCGGTTAGGCGCCCAGCGGCGCGCCCAGCGGCGCGCCTATCGGAAACATCGGCCAAGGGCGGCTATCGGGACTGCGCCGCCGAAAACCTCGTTCTCGCTGGTCGTCCCGGCTCGGTGCGAGGCGGGAGTCCTGCCGACCACTCTCGGGGCACTCGCTAAGGCCAGGCATCCCGACTTTGAGATCCTCGTTGTGGTCGATGACGACGACATGGAGACGTTGCAAGCCGCCCGGTCCGCCGCCTGCGACGCTCCAGAACGCATCCGGGTCCTGGCGCGTGTGGGCGGTGCGCGGCATAAGGGCGCCGCCCTGAACTACGCCCTTGGGCACTGCCAGCGCGAGATCGTCGGCGTGTTCGACGCCGACGGCATCGTGCCGCCCGAACTGCTGCCTGCCATCGACGAATGCTTCGCCGCCACGGGCGCTGATGCCGTGCAAGCAGGCAATCAGCCCTTCGCCGACCCCCCGCGCTGGTTTCACCTGCACAACATGCTGGAGTCCTATGTCATGTTTCGCAACGAGTCGAGCGCGGGCCCGGACCACCTAGTCCGCCTGAGCGGCAACTCGGTGTTCGTGCGTACCGCACTGCTACGCGAGGTCGGCGGTTGGCGCGAGACAGCCCTCGCCGAGGATTGCGACCTGGGGCTGCGGCTGACCGCGCGCGGCGCAAAACTCTCCTTCCTTTACCGTCCGGAACTGGCCACTCTCGAGGAAACGCCGAAAAGCACGGCCGCATTCGTGCGCCAGCGCACCCGGTGGAATCAAGGCTTCCTTCAGGTCCTGCAGGCCGGTAGCTGGCGGAATCTCCAGACCCGGCGGCTTCGCCATGAAGCGGCCGAGGTGTTGCTCGTCAATCTCGCCCGCGCAGTTCTCGGCGTCGTATTGCCGGTACAGGTGCTCGCCGCGGCGGTTATCGGCTCGCCGCTGGCATGGGCACCGGCGGTAGCCGCGCTGCCTGGCGTTGTCAACGCGGTGCTCGCCTGCTGCCTGTTGCCCTCGCTCAGGAGGGACTTCGCTCTTTCAGCCCGCTGGCGCCACTACCCACAGGTGGTGCTCGGCTGGCCGGCCTACCAGGCACTGCTGGTCGTACCAGCCGTCCGCGCGGTCATTCGGCAACTGAGCGGCCGCGACGACTGGGAGAAGACCGCGCATGTCGGCGCTACCGTCGCATCAGGAACGTAGCGGTCGGCCGCGCCGGCCGGCCAGGATTCTCGTGGTCAGCAACGAGATACCGAGCCGGACGGGCACCGGGCTGCGGATGCGGCTGTACCACATCGTGAAGGCGCTCGCCGAGGTCGGCGCCATTGACCTCTTCGCCGCGTTCGATCCGGCCTGGCGAAAAACCGAGCCGGTGCCGGCGGAGCTGTCGGTCCGCCGGGCTCGGCTGCTGGCACTGCCCTCGGCCGGGCGGGCAGAGGCGCCCGCTCGCCTGCCCCGCGAGCTTTCCGGCCGCCGCTACGACCTCGGGCACACCGAACTCGCCCGCTGGGCTGCGGCCCGGTATGACCTCGTCTGGCTGAGTCGCGTCGAGAGCTATTTGTGCTGCGGGCCGCCCATGGCGCCATGCGTGCTTGACCTCGACGACATCGAGCACTGCAAGGTGCTCGGCCGCTGGTGGGCTGAGCGCCTGCCGCCGCATCCGCAGGATCGGCTGGCTGCCTGGATCGCGCTTAGCGAGGCGAGCCGCTGGCGACGGCTGCAGATGAGCGCGGCGCGGCAGGTGGACGTAAGCGTGGTGTCCAGCGCGCTGGACGCGGCCCGGCTACCGCTTCCGCGGCTCACCTTGGTACCCAACGGATACGAACCGCCCGTGCAGGCCGCCCTCCGCGTCTCCGGCCGGCACCCGACGATCACCCTGCCCGGCTTCCTGCGATACGGCCCGAACGTCGATGCCGCGCACCTGCTCGTGCGCCGCATTCTGCCGCATATCCGCCGGCAGGTTCCCGACGTCCAGGTGCGGCTGGTGGGCGAGCCCGACGCGCGGGTCAGCCATCTGCACGACCCGCCGTTGGTGACGGTGACCGGGCAGGTTCCGGACATCCGCGCGGAACTGGCTGCGACCGATCTCATTGCCGTACCGCTGCGGTACGGCAGCGGCACCAGGATCAAGATCCTGGAAGCATTCGCGCACCGGCTTCCGGTGGTATCAACCAGCGCAGGCGCCGCTGGGCTCGGCGCGCAGGATGGCGTGCACCTGCTGATCCGCGATAGTCCTCACGCGTTCGCCGCGGGCTGCGTGCGGCTGTTGCGCGACGGTGCGCTGCGCACGCGCCTTGTGGATGGCGGGCACGAGCTGTTCGTCCAGTGCTATCGGTGGCCGGATATCCGAGCCCGGGTCGTCCGGCTCGCGACGGATATCAGCGAGGGGCGACGACCGGTGCTGCACCGAGGCGGCGGGGAGCTTGTCACTCCGGAATATCGCCCGCGGGCGGGAGAGTGGCCAGCCAGGCCGTGACCTCAAGCGCCTTTTCATTGGAAAGCGCGTCAAGCTCGCTCGCGCTCATGGCGCCCAGGCGCCGGGCGGTAGCCAGGTCGCCGGCCGCGGCGGCCACCCGGGCGGCACCGTACCTGCTGATTGCCGCCTGTCTCGCGTTACCCGCAGCCAGCGCCCGCTCGATGGAGTCGGCAAAAAGCCGACCAGCCTCCGCCGCGTCGCCATCGGCCAGCTCGACCTGGGCGGCACTGTGCAGCAGTGAGGCGGCGACCGTGTCGTTCCGCTGGTCCCGTTCCAGCCCAAGTGCCTGCTGGAGAAAGGATCGAGCCTCCTGGTACCGCTCCGCCTGCGTCATCATCTGACCGAGTGTGCCAAGGATCGAGACAGTCAGGTCGTGAATCTCCGCCTGACGAGCGAGATCGAGACCTTCCAGCAGGTGCGCTTCGGCGGAGTCGTCGCCTCCGTTGTCGATCTCCAGTGTCGCCAGGTCGTGCAGGAGCCAGCCCAGTTTCTCCTTGCGCGCAGTGTGCCGGGCCAGCGCGATGCCATCAAGTATCGCCGCCCGTGCGGCCTCCTTCTCCCCTAGCTCCCGTAGCACCCAGCCCATCGACAGCAGCAGCGACACGCGCTCGTGGTGGTCAATCCTCTCGGCCAGGCTCAGCGCCTCTTCGAGCATGGGTCTGGCCTCGGCGAACCGCCCGGTCATCGCGGCGATCCAGGCCAGTCCCTGCATCGCGTCGATCATGCGGCTGTGCCGACTGGCCGGGCGGGCCAGGTCAAGGCACTCACGGAAGTATGCATCAGCGCTCCGGTAGTCACCCTCAGCGGCGACCGCCCATCCGAAGACCTGGAGCACGTCCGCGACGAGGCCCTCGTCGCCCAGTTCCCTGGCCAGCGTCAAGCTCGCGTCACCATGCTCTCGAGCCAGGCGGTACTCCCCGCGCCTGCCGGCCAGCCAGCCCATGCCGCTCAGCGCCTCGCTCCGCTGCCGACGCAGCGCACCGTCGCGGGCCAGCAGGAGCGCCTGGGCGAACAGTGACTCCGCCTCACCCGGTTCGCCCTGCATGCCGACCAGCCAGCCCAGCCTGACCAGACCGTCGGCCGCATCATCCTGGCGACCGGACGCTCGAGCTTCCTGTACCCCGGCACGCAGGTGTTCTGCTGCCGACTCGAACTCCCCCCGCAGCATAAGGACCGTTCCGAGACGGAGCTGAGTCTGCGCGTGGGCGGCACGGTCGCCCAGCGTTTCGGCGGCGGCCAACGCTTCAGTGAGCTGGAGTTCGGCTTCCTTGTACAGGCCAAGCTGATCGAGCAACGGAAAGGCCCCGTGCACCCCGCGCAGGAACTGCTCTGTACGCCCGCGCCTGTGCGCGAGGTTCACGGCCGCCAGGATGTTTGCCAAGTCCTCCGGGCCGGGCGTATCCGCGTCGAGCATAGAGACAAAGTAATCGACCATCCGATCCTCCTCCTGCCCGGGCACACGCTCGGCACTGGCGAAGTCGTGGATGGTCTGATGCATGGCGAGCCGACCAGTTCCAACGGGCTCCACCAAGCCCGCTTCAACGAGCGCGCCTACGGCATCCGGCGAGACCCCTGAGATGGCGGCAGCCGCAGAATCGGAGAAGGTATTGGGCTTCGGCATGAACAGTGAAAGGCTGGCTAGGACATGAGCGCCGGTGACGCCGAGGTGCTCCACGCTTAGACCGATGGCAGCCCGCAGCGACAGCGGCACCTCAAGCGGCAGGCTCGGATGGCGGTCGACCGGCGCCTGTTCCTCCGACAACTGCAGGCGCTTCTCGGCGGTCCGCAACTGGTCCAGCGTAGCGGCGAGGCGACCGCCGCGGCCGAGCAATGCCTGCAGCCGCACGTGCCTGCTGAGCAGGATGACCGCGAGAGGCAGCCCCCCGGTGAGCCGCACCAATTCCCTGGCGCCAGCGGGCTCGTCGCGCAGCAACTCCGACGCCTGGCTGTCCAGCAGCTTAAGGCTGTCCTGCTC
>Ga0209590_10001044_pt1 | contig 10113 bp, 9 predicted proteins | sample CZO8metaG_FD_188353 | JGI IMG/M metagenome (GOLD analysis project Ga0209590, IMG submission 188353) | Vadose zone soil microbial communities from the Eel River Critical Zone Observatory, Northern California, USA - CZOApr15con1.8 metaG... | ecosystem: Environmental > Terrestrial > Soil > Vadose...
GTGTTGCCCAGCTGAAAGCCGACCAGCAGTAACGCGAATGCCGCCTGCCAGCGGTTCTGGGCGAGCCAAAGCACGGCGAACACCACCATTTCGACGAATGCGCTGCGCGCGATGATCGGAATGCGCCCATAGCGCTCCGACCAGACGCCCCAGAAGGGAACCAGCGGCAGGCCGAACAGAAAGAACGCCGCGTTCAGATATCCAGTCCAAGCCGGCACCTCGGCCGGAGGCACGTGCACAGTTCCGAGGTAAAGCGGCAGAAACCGGAAGACGTGGGCAACGGTGAACGCCTCGATGGTCGAGGTGATCCCGAAGAGAACCAGCAGCGCGATCCACCCCGATGCCCTGGGGGTCGAGGTTGGGGTCGTGCCTGCTGACATGTCAGCGGACTATAAAGGGCCTCAAAACACGGAATAGAAGAGCCGCGGGGATGCCCCGCGGCTCATAGGTTTTAGCTGACTGCGAACTGAGACGAGTGCAGAGTCGGGTCACCGCTGACAGTGAAGCTGAGGGCGTACGTTCCGGCTGCCAGGCCGGCTGTACTTAGGTTGAAGATGTATCCGCCGCTGGTGCCCAGCGTGGAGTCAAACCGAAAGTTGTTGTCTGGATTGGAATTACCCGCCGAATCCAGCGTTGCAGGAGCGCCCGTCGCCACCAACGTCAGTGCCACGGCGGTCACCGTGATGGTCGACGAGGATTGATTGGCGTTGCTTGAATCGCAGAGGGCGAGCTTTACCGGCACCACTGCCCCGCTGTTGACCGCCCTGGTCTGGTCGTACAGCCAGCAGATGCCGTAGCCAACCGAATATGTGACCGACGCGCTCGCCTGGTTGTTGGCCTGATCCGTTCCGACGACGGTGAAGGTCTTCGAGCCAATCGACGCTGTGTCGATCGGGCTGCCGTTGGGCACAGTGCCAACGCACGTGACCGCGGTCGAGTCCGGGTCATTGCAGGCGTAGGCGGCAATGACGCTCTGGTTGAGTGTGTATGTCGCGCCATCAGCCGGAGTCGTGATCGAAACGACGGGTGGCGTGGTGTCGAGCAGCGAAATGTCCGCGCTTAGGCCCGTGGTGTCGTAAGAGTAATTGCCATCAGTCCCGTAGCCGACGGTGAAGTCAACCCTGTCGCCAGCGTTCAGGTTGAGGGCGCTCGCCGAGTAGCTCTGTGCCGCCAGGTAGCCAGTTACTTCGCCACTCCAGAGCTGCGCTCCGTTGGACAGCACGGCGACGTCGGTAGTCGTTGGTCCGACACTATCCCGACCGGTGAAGGTTGCGGCTATGGCGTAGGCGCCGGTGCTTGGTGCCGTCCAGCGGACGATCGCGTTTTGTCCACTCGGGCCGGGGTGAAAGGCAAGAGTGCCTGCAGGGATGGGATTCGTTCCCGACGGATTGATGGTGTCACTCGTGCCGTTGTAGGCGACATCTGGTTCGACCTGGGTGGTCGAGTAATTCCAGACGTTGAGGCCGCTGACCGTCGTCGCCACGGTGTCGAGATTGAATGCTGATCCTCTGCTTGCCGACCAGCCGTAACTCCAGGCACCGTTTGGGTTGGACACTGCCGAGAAGTCACTGGTGGCAGCCCAAGACGTGGCCTGCGCCGCCGCGCCGGTTTCTGCCCCGATGCCCAAGGCCGCCAACGTCATTACAAGTGCCCCTAACGACGCTGACGCTCGCCTGACCCGGATCATTGATTCCTCCTCCCTCAATCCCGCCCTGAAATGAGCGTACTGAGCTTCCTTAACTTGCTAGACGTTCGGACGGGCGATTTCCGTCGATCCACCACGCCGGCGGGCCGCGAACAGGCGACAAGCTCGGGCCGGCCGGCAGACGAGCCGACCGGGCGCCGGTGCTCGCGGGTGGCTCAGTGAGTAGGAGAATTCGACCATGAGCTTGCCGAGAGACGATGAACCTGTCCATTTTCAAGGTGACATCAAGACGGATGGGCAACTGGATCCGTAGTTTCCAGGGTCGCTGGTTAACCGTGGCTCTGCTGGCAGTCGTCCTGGTCGTGACGGGCGTTCAGTTTGCCAACCCACACAGCTACGTGGCCGAGGCCATCGCGCGCATCGGCGTAACCCGGTCTGGCCCCGACGCAAACCTCACCGACCTTACGAGCGTCGATCCGCTGCGGGCGAACTTCAGTCGCGACACGGGACACCCTCGTCTGATCCTCTTGCTGTCGCCGACCTGACCAACATGTGCCGCAGGCGCCCGTTGGGTGCGAAGCAACATCCTGGAGAAGTACCCCTCATCGGACGTCCGGGTCTATGTGGTTTGGTTCGACATGTTGCCCGGCGATTCGCGAGGACTTGTCGACAGAAAGGTGCTGAACGATCATCGAGTCGCCAACTATTACGACGCGAACCGCGTGGTCGGCTCATGGTTCGCTGAGCACACTGGCGACGCCGGAATCGTCTGGGACGCCTACTTCCTTTATGGTGCTGACGCGTCATGGACAGATGAACCGGGACCACTCGTCAGCTCCGGCCGGTCTGTGATCGGTTCGAGCGGGGACCTGGCCGTGGCGTTCAGCAAGCTCGTTCATTAAGTGGCGGGATCGAGCAGATTTGAAGAAGCCGCCGCGGCAGCATGCACCCTAGCATGAGGTCGTTCCCATCAACACTCGCAGGGGAGGAGACCTCCAATGAAGGCCAAGCAGAAGTCCGCCAAGAGCGCCGCGACCAAAAAGAGGTACGAGGGATTCACGGCCGAAGAAAAAGCCGCGATGCAAGACCGTGTCCAGGAGATGAAGGTGGAGGGGCGACGCGGCTCGCGCGCGGACAAAGCGGACGGGGAAAGCGAAGTGCTCGCCAAGATCGCCGGACTGCCGGCAACCGATCGCGCTATGGCCAAGCGGCTGCACGCGGTCATCCAAGCCAGCGCGCCAGCCCTCGCGCCGAAACTCTGGTACGGCATGCCCGCGTATGCCAAAGACGGCAAGAACGTTTGCTTCTTCCAAAGCGCCCAGAAGTTCAAGACGAGGTACGCAACGCTCGGCTTTAACGACGCTGCACGCCTCGACGAAGGCAACATGTGGCCGACCGCCTACGCGCTGATGAAGTTGACCCCCGCCGACGAGGCACGGATCGGCGCCCTCGTCAAGAAAGCGGCGAGCTGAGGACTCAGTCGGGGTATTCGTCCTTCCGCCACGAGCGCGGCTCGGCAGGTTGCGTTTTCGGCGTTCGCTCGAGCAAGAAGCTGAAGTAGGGCGCGACGAACGGGTCAGGTGCCGACACGGTGTAGGTGTGGTAGACGGTCCCGTTCTCGCGCGCGAAGGCGATCCAGCTCGGATTTTCGCGGATGCCGTCCTTGAGCTCGGCCCCGACCTGGTCCGACCACTCCTGGAGCCAGCCAGGCGGGTTGTCGATCATCTCCTTGACGTCGGGGATCTGCTGGGCCTGCTCCTCTGTCAGCGCGAGGTCGTAGTCGAAGGCAAAGTCCGTGTTGTATGTCGAAACGTATGGAAACTGCCAACCCATCCGCCGCTTGTAGGCCGCCAGGCGCTCGATCGGCGCACGCGAAAAACACAGCAGCGTCACATCGCGGTGGCCTAGGTGAACAAGAGAGCCGTCGAGCCCGTCGGCCAAGCTGGTGCAGCCAGGGCAGGCGCCAATCGTGTAGTCGGGGCCGAACATGATGTTGTAGGCGAGCAACTGTGAGCGCCCGTCGAAGAGCTCGGCGAGTGTCTTCTTGCCGCCCTCGGCGTCGAACTCGTACTCCTTCTCGACCGGGACCCAGGGAAGTTCGAGACGCTTTGTCTTGATCTCCTCGTTCCGCTCCGCATGCTCGGACTCGAGCTTGGCGAGCTCGTCCCGGGCTGCCTGCCATTCCTTGCGGGTACCGATCTTGTGATCGGGCATCTCATGTACCTCCTGCCGGACTCGAGCGTTCCGGTGCCGATGCCGACTGTCGGATCTAACGCTACCTCCAGAGAGTGACGATGACCGAGATGATCACGAGCTTGGCAACCCAATCGCCAGCATGAATCGCTCCGAGCTTCCAGGGCACGTTCTCCTGTGTGACTGACCCGACCAGCAGCACGACTGGAAACGCGATCCACAACACAATCGCCAACACCAGCGCCGATGCAAGGCTGGTGATGCCACCGATGCTCACGAGCCCGGCGACCACTGCCGCTACGACGATGCTTTTGCCCAGCTCGAGACCCATCAGCCAAGGCGGCGGCCGGCGCGGCTGCGCGGCCGCCGCGGAGCTCAGGCGCCTTCGAGGTTCAGCCAGCGCAATGTAGTACGCGGCCGCGAACACAAACACGGCAATGCCGGCGACGACAATAGCGGCGAAGTTCAGATGCATCGTCCGTGGGCGCCTGCGAAGCTCACCGCGTCAGTTGTCATGGTTAAGGACGTCGCGCAGTTTGCGGGCGAAGGCTTCGGGTTGGCCCGGGTATCCGGACTCGCCGCCCATGAAGCCACCGTGATGGCTGGGGAACACCGTCGCCCGCTGACCAAGTAGTTCGGCGGTCGCCACCGACGTCCGTCCGGTAAATGTGCCCGTGGACTCCTCGCCCACGGCGATCACGATGCGTGTCGGCGCCGCGGCCAACGCGTCGACGTCGGGGCGATAGCTGCTGACTGCCCAGGATCGGTCGGACAGCAGCGGGTCGTCTCGCGAGCCGTCGTCCTGGGTCGTCATCCCGTACTGGGCGGGATCCGGCGCGGGCCGGGCGAAATAGTCGTCGGTGAACTCTCCCCGCCACGACGTCATTGCGATGAAGGCCGCCATTCCGGCCCCCGACCCCTTGGCCTCATACGCGTCTCGAACGCCGGTCCGGGCGCGCTCGGCGGCCTGCGCATCCGGAAGCACAGGAATCAGGGGCGGCTCGTGTGCCACCAGGCATGTCACGTCGTTGGGGTATGCCGCCACAAGCGCGAGCGCAGTGACCGCGCCGCCACTGCTGGCGAACATCTCGACAGGTCCGACGCCGAGAGCCTCGACGACGGCGTGCACATCGTCTGCCTGGATGGTGGGAGTGTTGACTACCTGGCCATCTTTGCGGATGCTGCGGCCGAGGCCGCGCGGGTCATAGGTGATCACGGTGCGATCGGGGAAGTACGACGCCAACGTACTGAAGCCGCCGGCGTCCATGGGCTGGGCGATCATGAACAGTGGTGGGCGTCCAGCAGCGGTGGGCAGCGGGCCGTGGACGTCGTAGACGATGTCGGCCTCGATGGTTTCAAGCTTGTGTGTCGTCATATGAGTATCGACTTCTCCCTGGTTGAAAACTCATCGGACTCTACGCCGCGGCGTGGTCTCGTGAAGGTGGGCCCAGCCGCCGACTGATCTCGCCACTTGACTTTCAGACCAGACCGTCCCCAGATTATTTGGTCCCATGAATGGGGCGTGGGTAGAGGCGCGTGTTGCTGGGAGTGGTTACGGATGGGCAAGACTCGACTTCGCTTGCAATGGGCCGTCGCCCTCGGCGCTGGTTTCAGCCTGATCTCGACGTTCGGCGGTGTGGTCGCCGCCGGCGATGACGGTTCGGCAGCCGTGCCCAGGTTCGCCAAGATCGACCCGACCGTTTTCGAGTCAACCGGACAGCATGCGGAGTTCGTGCCCGCGGCGCTGAGCACGCAGCTCGTGACGGTCGTGCTCGAGCTCTCCGGCTCGCCGGTCGCAGTCCAGGACGCGGACGCTCAGCGGCACGGCCACAAGCTGAGCGACGGAGACAAGCAGGCGGTCCGGCAGCAGCTCGCCGCGCAACAGGACCAGCTGCACGGACAGCTCGCGAAGGCGAATGCCCAGGTGGTCGGCCAGATGCAAGACGCCTACAACGGCATCCAGGTGACCGTGCCGGAGGGCAACATCGTCCAGCTGGCCAGCCTCCCGGGCGTCGTGGCGATCCACTCGGTGCAGACGTTCGAGCCCTCGAACCTGAACGGAGTTCCGTTCGTCGGCGCACCCCAGGCCTGGCAGAGCTTCGGCCTCACGGGCGCCGGAATCAAGGTCGGCATCATAGACACGGGCATCGACTACACCCACGCCGACTTTGGAGGTCCCGGCACGGTCGCCGCATGGAACGCGGCGAAAGCCACGAGCACCGCTCCGGCCAACCCCGCCTTGTTCGGGCCGGCAGCGCCGAAGGTCAAGGGCGGGTTCGATTTCGCGGGTGACGCCTACAACGCACAGAACCCCGCTTCCGTGCCGGTGCCCGACCCCAATCCTCTCGACTGCAATGGCCACGGCAGCCACACCGCGGGCTCGCTGGCGGGCTTCGGCGTGCTGAGCAGCGGGTCGACGTTCAGCGGTCCGTACAACGCATCGACGATCGCGTCCCACACCTGGAACGTCGGTCCCGGCGTGGCGCCTCAAGCCGACCTTTTCGCTTACAGGGTGTTCGGCTGCGCCGGCTCGAGCCAGGTCGTCGCGCTGGCGATCAACCGCGCCGTGAGCGACGGCGTCAACGTCATCAGCATGTCGCTGGGCTCAGACCTCGGCGGCACCACCGACCCGACCTCGGTCGCGGCGCAGAACGCGTTCGACGACGGAATTGCAGTCGTCGCCTCGGCAGGCAACGCGGGCCAGAACGCGTACGTCGTCGGCTCGCCGAGCGGGGCCAACGGGGTGCTTTCGGTGGCGGCAGTCGACGGCAGCACGCCGACCCTGCCCGGCGCGATTCTCAACCTGACCAGCTCCGGCGGTGTTGTGCAGAGCCCGGTGCAGGCGATCGACGCCAACGGCGCAGCGCTTCCGAGCGGCACGTTCAAGGTCAAGGTGCTCCGGAACGCTGATGGATCCGTGTCGCTCGGCTGCAACAAGGCCGAGTACGCAGGAACGGCCGGGATGGTGGTGGTCACGACGCGAGGCACGTGCGCGCGCGTGGCCCGAGCCGTCTTCGGCGACGAGGCAGGCGACGCGGCGGTCGTGATGATCAACAACTCCACAAGTTTCCCGCCCTTCGAGGGGCCGATCACGCAAAACCCGGACACGGGTGAGCAGCACAACGTCACGATTCCGTTTCTGGGCGTGCGCAAAATCGCCGCAGACACGGCAGCGCTGCTCGCCGCCGATGGCGGCACGGTGTCCCTAGCTTCCGCGAGCGTGACCAACCCTGGCTACAAGCTCGCGGCGAGCTTCACGTCAGGTGGGCCGCGCAGCCCTGACTCCGCGCCGAAGCCTGATGTCTCGGCTCCGGGTGTCAGCGTCGGATCGGCCGGCATGGGCACCGGCGACCTGGCCGCATTCATGTCTGGCACCTCCATGGCGTGCCCGATGACCGCGGGCATTGCCGCGCTGGTCAAGCAGGCGCACCCCAGCTGGACGGGCGCTCAGATCAAGGCCGCGATTATGAACACAGCCGACCCCACGGCCGGCCACATCGCCGCGGGATACAACGTGCGCATCGAGGGCACAGGCGTGGTCCAGGCGCAGCGCGCGGTCAACTCGACCGTGATCGCGACCACGAGTGACGCGCTCGATTCGATCGCCTTCGGCTACGTCCCTGGCTCTGGCGACTACGCGGCTCAGAAAGCCTTGAGCCTCACCAACTACGGCACGACCACTGCGACTTACAACCTCTCGGTGGTCCCGAACCCGAACAGTTCGCTTCGCAACGCGGCAATCGGCGTCACGCCCGGCACCGTCTCGATCGGCGCTGGAGCGACCGCCGACGTCCAGGTGTCGCTGACCATGTCCGCGGCCGCCTTTGCCGCACTTCCCAGTGACGACACGTTCGCGGTCGGTCCCGGTGGGGTCGTCACGGTGCGCGGCACCATCGTCGCTACGCCTGCGGCCGGCGATCCCGCCGACCACCAGACGCTGCGGGTGCCGTTCATGCTCGTCCCCCGCGGGCTGTCCAACGTGGTGGCCGGCACGCCGAGCGACTTCAACAACATCACCCCTGTCTCCTCAACCTTCACCGGAACACCCGGGAAGACAATCTCGGCGACCCTTCCGCTGACCAACACCGGGATCCACTCAGGCACCGCCGACCTGTTCACGTGGGGCATCTCTGAACCGATGGACAACGGGCGGCCCAACGACGTGCGTGACGTCGGAGTGCAGGTCGTTCCTGGGAAAGCTCTGGGATCTACCGCGGCGGACCGAGGCCTCGTGTTCCTCATCAACACGTGGGGCCAGGCGGCCAATCAATCGGTCAACGAGTTCGACATTCCCGTCGACACCAACGGCGACGGGGTGCCCGACTTCGTCATAGTCGGGGCGGACCTCGGCGCCGTCCTGACCGGCTCGATCAACGGCGTGTTTGCTTCCTTCACGATCAACGCCCGCACGCGCGTGATCGTCGACGCTTTCGTCGCCGACGCGCCCATGAACGGCTCGACCATCGAGCTGCCGGCGCTGGCCCGTGACCTCGGCCTGTCTCAGCGAGCGCATGGCGTCGGCCCGGTGAAGAAGGAGGGCATCACGTACCGCGTGGTCGCCCGATCGTTAAAGCCGGGCGGGTTCACCGACGTCACAGGCTCAGCTTCGATCAACCCGTTCAGTCCGTCGGTTTCGAGCGGCGATTTCGCCACTCTCGGACCGGGCGGCGCGACGAGCTTCACCCTGAGTGTCGATACCGACCAGCAGAAGGCGCAACCCGCCCTTGGATGGCTCGTGGCCTCGATCGACGACGCCAATGGAGCTCCGCAGGCCGACGAGGTGGCGGCGCCAGGCTGATTCCCGACACCAGATGCTTCGGGGCCGGCTCGTGCCGGCCCCGCTTGATTCGGCGAGGTAACTGTCCTGACTAGGTTGGAATCGGGGCGCTCCACGCAGCAGCACGAAGATGGCCACCGGCTCTTTGCTCAGCAGTCTGGTCAGAGCTGCTGCCAACAGTAGGCGCTGCCGCAAGCGAGACCTTGCCTTTGGGATTTGGCGTCGGGCGTTCCGAGCGTGGGGAGGAGGGGGCTAATAGGCGCGGCGGCTAAGTCGAAGCTCTGGTGACGGCGGGGATGATCCGGTAGTCCGCCTGGAAGACGAGGTTGTGTAGGTCGCCAGTCGCGATGGCACGTAGGATCGGGAGTTGATCGGTCGCGTCTTCGACGCTCAACACGTTCAGGGGCCAATCGCCTACTGTCCCTCCCCGCAGATGGGGGTGGTGGAACGAGGCGCCGAAATACGCATGAAGCATGATGGGAGGCACGCGCACGACCTGTTGCTCAGGCCAGGTGAGTTGCCAGGTTGCACTCATACCGCCGTCTGCTGAGCGCTCGAGACCCGTTTCGCTGACCGTTCCTGTGTCCAGGAGCAAGTACGTGTTCACCTCGCTGAGCGCTTGACGTGCGACCCGCGACAAGAAGTCGACCTCCCGTGCGAAAACGGCTTCTTTGTCCCGCCGGCTAACGGCATCGCCATGCACACCATCCCTGAGATCGGTGAAGTGACGCATGAGGCTCGTGAGGTGTGCAGGGATCACTAAGGGTTGCGAGCCCGCACTTGCAACTGACCCGACACCGACCTCTGTAGAAGTCGATTGATGTCGCTTGGCGAGATGATCCCCACCAGCCGCCCGGCATCGATGATCAATGTGCGCCCTTCGCTGCAGCCCTCGGGGAGGCCCAGCAGCTTGGTGACGGGGTCGGCCGGCCCGGCTGTGGACACCTTGTCGAGCGGGCAGATGATCTCCTTGATCAGGGTCGTCGGGCGAGCATCCGGCGCGACGTTCTTGAGCGCTGTCAGGGTCAGGAGTCCGCTGAGCCGTCCGGCCGGGTCATGGGTTGGAAATGTCGAATGGCGAGAGGCCAGCACGTAGCCATGTAGTGCGTCGTCGACGCTGATGTCGTCGGGTGCCTGAACGGGATTGGGCGTCATGACCTGGGCCACGGTCAAGCCGGACAGCGCTTGTCGAATCAGGCCGCCGACTTCTTCGGAGCGAGCGGCGCTCAGGAGGAACCAGCCGAGGAAGACCGACCAGACTCCACCGATCAGGCTGCCCGCGAACACGAAGGTGGCCAGCCCGTATGCAATCAAGAGGTAGGCGAAGCCCATACCGATGCGGGCGGCGATCCTGGTGGCTCGCAGCCGATCGCCAGTGCGGAGCCAGATGAGCGACTGCAGCAACCGGCCACCATCCAGCGGGAAGGCTGGGACCAGGTTGAACACTCCGAGCGAGATGTTGATGTAGCCCAGCCACGACAGGGTTACGGCGACGAGG
>Ga0209590_10001045_pt1 | contig 10111 bp, 12 predicted proteins | sample CZO8metaG_FD_188353 | JGI IMG/M metagenome (GOLD analysis project Ga0209590, IMG submission 188353) | Vadose zone soil microbial communities from the Eel River Critical Zone Observatory, Northern California, USA - CZOApr15con1.8 metaG... | ecosystem: Environmental > Terrestrial > Soil > Vadose...
GGCCAGCGCGGCCATGTTGAACGTCGTTGCCGATCAGGGCGCGTCCAGCCCCAGGCGGAGCTGCTCGATGATCAGGCAGCGATCTTCTACGTACAGCAGTCCGGCCTCCCCGGCGATGGCACGTGCCTCCTGCGACGCGATGCCCAGCTGCAGCCACAGGGCCGTGGCACCCGCTGCCACCGCCTGGCGGGCGATATCCGGCGCCTGCCCCGGCGGCCGGAACACATTGACCAGGCCGACCTGCCCGGGGACGTCCCGGAGCCTGCGGTAGACGTGCTCGCCGAGAATCGCATCAGCATGCGGGTTGACCGGGATGATGCGCCATCCGTGCCGCTGCATGTGCGCGGGAACCAAGTGCGCTGCCTTCGCCGGGGCGGCACTGGCACCTACGACGGTGATGGTGTCGTAGGCAGTGAGGATGCGCCCGATGATCGCGTCGGTATCGGTCACCTAGCCCACCGTACTGCCGCATGCCGGACGCTCGCGCCGCCTCCCGCGGCGCGGGAGGCGGCCGCGGCCTGGCCACCCTGCGCGGCGGGCAGCCCGGCCCGGACCGGCACGCCCTGGCGGCCACTCCCGCGGCTCTGCGGCCACCGTGCCCTCCAGCCTCGCGCAGGGCCAGATGTTCCACCTGAAGAGGATCAATACCGCACTTCTCAACGCGGGACGGTCCGCGCAGCCGGGGCGGGCCGCCGTTCTTGCGTCTTGCATCAAGGAGAGATCGAGGACGGTTCACATCGCGGCAAGTTCGGCCGCCCTTATCTGTTAAGACGTTGTGCTGGCGAATGTGCGTCGCTGGCGTTCGCGCCAACTGCCGGCCGTGTAGTAGGGGGCGGACCAGGTGGGGTTTTCGCGTAGGTGACCGGCGCTGGAGTCTGTGCCTGCGTTGGCGATGCCGGCCAGTGCGCGCAGGCCGGCGGCCCAGGTGAACTCGTAGAACGCGCCGCGGATGCCCCAGCGGTCGTCACCGGCCCGAGCCACTAGAGCGAGGAATGCCTCGCCCAGGCCCCGGGACAGCCAGCCGAACGCGGGATGATCCTCGCTAGCGCCTACCGGAGGCGTGTACTGGCCGAAGCGTTTGATGAAGGCCTGAGACCCGGCCACGCCCCGGTTGAACCAGATCCCGTGCGCTCCGTCGTCCTCCGACTCCATGGTCACCTCGACACTGGCCGCCACGGCCGGCACGAGCTGGCCGGGTCGTCCGCCCCAGGCGACGACGCGGTAGGTGTAGTGGTGGTCGGGCTTAGCGGTGTAGTCGCCCCACTGGAACCCCTGGACCGGATGGTCGCGCAGGGAGAAATCCATCCCGGGCGCTGGATGGGGGACCAGGCTGGCGAATGTCTTCATCCCGCGCAGCCAGTACGCTTCGCCTTCGGTGTGATCGGTGCGGTGGATCCCGAACCCAAGACATCCGGCAGGATCAGCCAGGTCGAACCCGAGCAGCACCGTGTGCGTGCCCGCAACGGCATGCACGTTCAACCCGTCAGCGGTAGTCGAGGCCCTCACGTCAAACCGCCCCTCACCTGAAGTTCACCCGCGACATCGGCAGCATCACCATGGACACGGTCGGCGTCGAGCAGGTCGACTTTAACGCCCTCGGCGGCGCCGACGTCGTCACCGTCAACGACCTGACCGGAACCGACGTCACCGGCGTGAACGCCGACCTCGCAGGCGCCCTCGGCGGCGCGGCCGGCGACGGCCTGGCCGACCGCGTCATCGTCAACGGCACCGCGGGCAACGACGCGATCGACGTCAGCGGAGACGCCGACGTCGTGAAGGTGAGCGGCCTCGCCGCGACGACCGAGATCCTTCACCCCGAGGCCGCCAACGACCGCCTCGAGGTCAACACCCTCGCAGGCGCCGACACCGTCACCTCCGTCGGCCTAACCCCCGGCAGCATCCAGCTCTTCGTGGACGGCGTGCTCGTCCCATAGCGCGCCGCCCCGCCAGCCAGGGCACGCGGGGACCTAGCAAAGGACCCGCGTGCCCTGCCCAACCGCGAGCCCACGCCCGCCACCCGGCGTGCATCCCCCAGAGCCCTCGGCAATTCCCCTCGGGCGTGGGCAGCCTGTCAAGCCGGGGGACAACTCCAGCGCCCTCCACCCATCTCAGCCTGCTCGCCAGAAAACATCGCGAGCCGGAAGGACAAGCCATGTCGTTCACCCTCACCCGACCGGCGGCGGTGGCCGGGCTCGCACTGCTCGCGGCCCTGGCCGCAGGCTGCGGCCCCGCCGCGGCAGCCCACCCCGCCGCCCCGAAGCCGGCCGCTACGGCACACCACCACCATTCCCGGCCGAAGCACGCTGCGGTCACCACGCCGCCAGCCGCGTCGGCCACCACGCCCGCCCAGACCGCCAATCCCATCCCGCAGGGCAACGGCGGTGCCAGGACGCCGACAACAATGGCGGCCCCAGCGATGGCGACGGCAACATCTAGCCGCCGGGCCGCAACATGCCCACGGCTGCCAACGCGGTCCCGCTTCCGGCGCAGGGCTATCGACCCGGTTAGAACGATAAGGGGAGACCAGTGACCGCTCACACCGCGCGGCGCGGGATATGTGCGCTGGCCGCGATCACCGCCATGGCCGCCATCGCCATCACTGTCGTCGCGTTCACCCGCCCGGGCACTCGCCAGGGCGGCCGTTCCCCGCGCTCCTGATCGTCAGCTTCACCGTGGGCCTGTTCGGCTTCCGGGAATCGATCTCCGCGTCATACGTGGTGCAATCGCTGACCATCGAGACGATCACGATGCTAGCCCTCATCGGCCGGGCCGCCCTGGCCGCAAGCCATCCCCAGTTGGCGACTCGCGCCCGCCACAGCCCTCTGGCAGGTGGCACCGTTTGCTGTCTGGCCCCGGGTCCTGAGACGCGGCCAGCCGCGGACGGGCTTAGCTGATGGAGGTCATCCACCGTTCTGGCCGGCCGGGGCCTCCGCGGCCGCCATCAGCTGACGCTGCGAGCGCACAGCAAAAAGCACGCTCAGCGCCGCGATTCCGATCGTGAACCACCAGCTGTAGCGGGAGATGGCCGTGGCCGCGACGACCGCGGGGTGACCTAGCGCGTACCCCAGCCCAGCGAGCAGGCCGGCCCACAGCAGGGCGCCGGCCAGGTCAAGGATGAGGAATGTGGTGAGCCTCATCCCGGCCCAGCCGGCTATGGCATAGATGATCGCCCTGGGGATGGGGAGGAAGGAGCTGAGCACCACAGCTGGCCAGGTGAACCTGCGGCCGGCCCGCTGCACGCGCGCCATATGCTTAGCCACGCGCCGGCTGCCGGGCAGGGTCATGATGAGCCGCTCGCCCCACAGCCGCCCCGCCCACCAGTACAAGGCGTCGAACTTCATCAGCCCCGGAATCGCGGCGAGCACCGCCACGACCAGCGTTCCGTCCCCGGCCCTGGCGAATGCGGCGGCCGAGATGATCGATTCGGTGCCGCCATTCAGCAGTTCAGCCACTACCGGGTGAGTGCCGACCAGCGATACCCGCAACGGCAGCAAGACCCAGTAGGACAAGCCGCTGAGCACGATGCCCAGCCAGCAAAGGATGTCGGCTGCCCGCGGCTTCCCGTGCCAGGGCAGCCGCGGATCGTCCCGCAGATCCGCCTTCCCGGACCCGGCTGTCGCGGTGACAGCCGCATTCTCCGCGGCCCGGGCGGATTCCGTCCCGGGGACGCTCATGAGGCAACCCCCTGACGTTGACGCCCCTGCGCGGCAGCTGTCAAGACCAGGCACGTAATCACCCGGCCTGCGGGCACATCGTAGCCGCTGCGCAGGCCCAGCTGGCGGCCACATGCCTTCCGGAAGGGCTCGCGCCGTTCACCGAGCATGCCCGCAAGGCCGGACGAGGGCTTCTGGACGCCCCGGTGCTCGTGCCGATGGCCAACCCCGGCAGCACTTTCTGAGGACCGTCACATCGATGCAGCTGGCCGACCTCAGCCAGCTGGGAAGCTCTCACGACGCCGGGCGGAGTACCGATGTACTGCCTGGACGACCGAGCCTCCACTTTCCGGAGGCATCTGGTGGCGCCATGCCCCCCGCGGACTGCTCGCGCCCGACCGTCACGCGCCGCAAGACCACCATCCGGACGGCGCGTCACGCCACAACAGGGCAAACGTTGCCTGACGCGGCACTAGACTTGAACTATTCGTTTTCTTGGACTGTTCGCGTTTCTTATTGTAAGTTTGGCGCCATGACCGCACCCCGGACTCCTAACACCGCCGAGGAACTGCGCGGGGTCGGCCTGCGGGTGACGGCCGCCCGCGTCGCGCTGCTCGAGACCGTCCGGGACGGTGACCACCTCGGCGTCGAGGCGATCGCCTCCGGGGTGCGTGATCGCGTAGGCCATGTCTCCCTTCAAGCCGTGTATGACGCCCTCCACGCGCTCACCGCGGCGGGACTCGTACGCCGCATCGAACCGGCCGGCAGCCCGGCCCGGTTCGAGCGACGCGTCGGGGACAACCACCACCACATCGTGTGCCGGTCGTGCGGTGTCGTCGCTGACGTCGACTGCGCGGTCGGCGAGGCGCCCTGCCTGACCGCGTCCGACGACCACGACTTCTCGATCGACGAGGCCCAGGTCATCTACTGGGGCCTGTGCCCCGGCTGTTCCACCGCCCGCAGTACCGGAGCACCGTGATCCGCCTAGCCCGGAAGGATTCCCATGACTGAGAACCATGATCCAGTAGTCATCGAAGACGCGACCCCGGAGAGCGGGGGATGTCCGGTCGCGCACGGAGGCCTCACGCACCCCACCAAGGGTGACGCCAACCGTGACTGGTGGCCGAACAAGCTCAACCTGAAGATTCTCGCCAAGAACCCCGCCGTGGCCAGCCCCCTCGGCGAGGCGTTCAGCTACGCCAAGGCGTTCCAGGCCCTCGACCTCGCGGCCGTGAAGCAGGACATCGCGGAGGTGCTGACGACCTCGCAGGACTGGTGGCCGGCTGACTTCGGCCACTACGGCCCGCTCATGATCCGGATGGCGTGGCACAGTGCGGGTACCTACCGGATCAGCGACGGCCGCGGTGGCGCGGGCGCCGGCCAGCAGCGCTTCGCGCCGCTCAACAGCTGGCCGGACAACGTCAGCCTCGACAAGGCTCGCCGGCTGCTGTGGCCGGTCAAGAAGAAGTACGGCCAGAAGCTCTCGTGGGCCGACCTCATGATCCTCACCGGCAACGTCGCCCTGGAGTCGATGGGCTTCAAGACCTTCGGCTTCGCCGGCGGCCGCGCGGACGTCTGGGAGCCGGACGAGGACGTCTACTGGGGTCCCGAGACCACCTGGCTCGGCGACGACCGCTACACCGGCGACCGGGAGCTCGAGGAGCCCCTTGGCGCAGTCCAGATGGGCCTCATCTACGTCAACCCGCAAGGCCCGAACGGCAACCCGGACCCGCTCGCCGCGGCCCGCGACATCCGCGAGACGTTCCGCCGGATGGCGATGAACGACGAGGAGACGGTCGCCCTGATCGCGGGCGGTCACACCTTCGGCAAGACCCACGGTGCGGGCCCGGAGGACCACGTCGGCCCCGACCCCGAGGCTGCCCCGCTCGAGCAGCAGGGCCTCGGCTGGAAGAGCACCTACGGCACCGGCAAGGGCGGCGACACGATCACCAGCGGTCTCGAGGTCACGTGGACGAGTACCCCGGTGACTTGGGACAACAGCTTCCTCGACACCCTGTACGGCTACGAGTGGGAGCCGACCAAGAGCCCCGCCGGCGCCCACCAGTGGAAGCCGAAGGACGGCGCCGGGGCGGGTACCGTCCCCGACGCCCACGACCCGTCCAAGAGCCACGCCCCGACGATGCTGACGACCGACCTCTCGCTCCGCATGGACCCGGTCTACGACCAGATCTCGCGGCGCTTCCTCGAGAACCCCGACGAGCTCGCGGACGCCTTCGCCCGCGCGTGGTTCAAGCTGACCCACCGCGACATGGGCCCGATCGCACGCTACCTCGGCCCGGAGGTCCCGACCGAGACGCTGCTATGGCAGGACCCCCTCCCCGCGGTGACGCACGAGCTCATCGACGCTGAGGACATCGCCTCCCTCAAGGACCAGATCCTCGCCTCGGGCCTGCCGGTGGCCCAGCTCGTGTCCACCGCGTGGGCCGCGGCCTCGTCCTTCCGCGGCAGCGACAAGCGCGGCGGCGCCAACGGCGCGCGCATCCGGCTCGAGCCGCAGAGCGGCTGGGAGGCCAACGACCCCGACCAGCTGGCGACGGTGCTGCGCACCCTGGAGGGGATCCAGGAGGCCTTCAACGCCGCCCAGACCGGTCGCAAGCAGGTCTCGCTCGCCGACCTGATCGTGCTCGCTGGCGGTGCGGCCGTCGAGCAGGCCGCCAAGGACGCCGGCTTCGACGTCGAGGTCCCCTTCACGCCGGGCCGCGCGGACGCGTCACAGGAGCAGACCGACGTCGACTCGTTCGCCGCGCTCGAGCCGACCGCCGACGGGTTCCGCAACTACCCCGGGAAGGGCAACCGGCTGCCGGCTGAATACCTGCTGATCGACCGGGCGAACCTGCTGACCCTGAGCGCCCCCGAGATGACAGTCCTCATCGGCGGGCTCCGCGTCCTGGGCGCGAACTACCAGCACTCGCCGCTCGGCGTCTTCACCACGACCCCCGGGTCTTTGACCAACGACTTCTTTGTCAATCTGCTCGACATGGGCACGACGTGGAAAGCGACGTCCGAGGACGCGAACACGTTCGAGGGCCGCGACGCCGCTACCGGCGAGGTCAAGTGGACCGGCAGCCGTGCCGACCTCGTCTTCGGGTCGAACTCCGAGCTGCGCGCGCTCGCCGAGGTCTACGCGAGCGACGACGCGAAGGAAAAGTTCGTGAACGACTTCGTCGCGGCCTGGGACAAGGTGATGAACCTCGACCGGTTCGACCTCGCCTGATCATGACGTCCAGGCCGGCCCGCGCCGGCCGGCCTGGACGTCCTCAGCCCGAGGGATCGCGGCATCGTCCGCCTCCAGCGCGACGTCGAGAGGGTCGCGGCCGAGCAGGGGTCCAGCCGGTGAGCGCGCCCGCGCGGTTAGCCGGCCTCCGGACGGCACCGCGGGCACAGTCCCCAGAACGTGACATCGGCCTCGCCGGCCAGGTAACCGGCGTCATCCACCGGATCCAGGCAGGTCAGGTGCCCGCGACGCAGTCGACGTCCCTGACCGCTCCGCAGCCCCGGCACACCAGGTGATGATGGTTGCCGCCACGCGCCCCCGGTGACCGGGAAGCCGGCCAGCCTGGCCAGGCCCCAGGCCGGAACGGCAGACCGTGCTCGGCAGGCCTGGACTTGGCGATCTTCTTGATCTCCCGGCGCTCGGACAAGGTGAACCTCTTCGGCCGCCCGCCGGAGTACTACAGAAATCAGAAGATGCGCTTCATCGGCGACGAGACCACCGCGAACGCACCCGCCTCGTTCGAGGCCACCAGCCCGGAGATGGTGTGGAAGACGATAGAGCAGGGTGCGGCCACCTCAGTGCTGCTGGCTGCCTCGCCGCTGCTCGAGGGCATCACAGCATCCCGCTCCGGGGCCTGCGCTTCTGCGGGGCGCGAACCGGTCTGAGGGATGCCGCTTCAGAACGGCCGAGGACGCACGAACGACCCAGGCAGCCAGTTCCAGCGCGGACCCATAACCCTCACCGCGCGGCTCCGCGGCCGACGACACGCCCTTCTTTGGCCTTGGCGATGAGCCGCAAGAGCGCTGGCCACTACCGGCCCCGGGGTGAGAAGATGTGGCCGTGAGCAGCGACGAGAACAACCCGGTACGGCAGTTCGTCGCTGCCTGGCAGGCCACCGCGACCGTGGTGGCCGAGTGGGCGGAGCGGACGGCGGCAGTGACCAGCGAGGCGTTCCATAAGCTCGCGAGCGACCCGGCCATCCGCGCGGTGCTGGAAGGCTGGCGCATCACCGTCGTCTGGGCCCGGCGGGACTGCGAATGCTCCTGCGCCAGGTCACACCCAGACGACGCGGGGATATGTGACAAAGACGCGGTGATCACGCGCCGACTCACTACAGACCTGGACGGTGACGTGGAGGTACCCCTGTGCGCGCCGTGCGCAGTGGCGCAAGGTGTCGCTGAGCTGCCCCGGTAACCGCCCCGGATTGACCGGTGGCGTGGGCTGAGTCGTTCAACGAGATGTTCGCGCCGGCGGCGGGTGAGTTTCACGTAGGCGGCGTCACGCAGGATGACCAGGGCTAATCGTGGGGCTGGCGGCGTAGGGAAACGCAAGAACGGGCAGACGCTGGCGGAGGTCGCCGGGACCCGGCACTGGACGCGGGGCATTGGCGAGGCGCAGGACAGGTTTGAGCGGAGTCGTTCCCGCCCGCGCCGAACCGGATGATCTGCGCGACTGCCGCGACAGGGTACAGACCGACCCGCTCCGAGTCGGCAGGCAGAGTTCGTCTCCTACCGGGACAAGACCTTCGACACCGTTCTCGGCGCGGTCACCCTTTCCCGCGCCTGGTACCACTGCGCGGCCTGCGGGCACGGCCTGGCGCCCAGGGACGCGGAGCTCGGCGTGGCCGGCGCGTCGATGTCTCCGGGGCTGGCCGCGATGACCGACCGGGCCGCAGCCGCCGGGAGGTTCGCGAAGGCATCCGGGCTGCTCGCGGACCTGGCCGGGGTGCACCTGACCGCCAAACGGGTCGAAAGGTCCGCCGAGGCCAGCGGCGCGGCCAGTGCCGCCGCCGACCGGGACCGGGCCGCACTCATCACCGCCCGCAAGCTCGTCCCGCTGCCTCCGTCGCCGCTGCCGGACAAGCTGTACGCCGCGATCGACGGAACCGGCGTGCCCATGGTCCCCGCCGAGACCGCCGGGCGGGACGGCAAGGGCGAAGACGGCCGCGCCCGCACCCGCGAGGTCAAGCTCGCCGTGTTCTTTACCCAGGACAAGCTCGATAAGGACGGCTACCCGGTCCGCGACCCCGGCTCCTCGTCTTACCTGGCCACCTTCGAGCCGGCCGGCCGCCAGCACGGTGACGGCAGGTGCCCGGTCGGAAAGACCAGGACCATGAACGCGAGGCCGCACACGAGCGACGCAAACGACCACTCCGCCAGCAAGCCGGCGAACCGGAGCTGCGGCAGGGTGCCAGGATTGCTCAGGCCGAGCACCGCGTACGCGGAGGCAAGACCCAAGATGGCGGTGGCAATTCCCTCCCCGGGCAGATACCACCCGATGACATTGCCTGCGCGCCGGACGACCAGGGCTCCGAGCGTGGCGTACAAGACGCTGGCCGGCAGGGCGCAAAGGTTGTTGATGGCGTCGCCGGTAACCAGGTCGTCCCAGGCGAAGACGGTCAGGACCACTCCGGCCACCGCCATCGCGACGGCAACCGCCCACGCGGCCGCTGCGGCGGGGTGCTGCCGCTCGCGCGATGGAGCTCATGCGGTCCGGCGCCCGGACCAGACGTACAGGTAGGCGGGGATGGCCAGGATGAGCAGGCCATCGACGGCGTGCAGGGCGCCGAAGATCACGTGATCGTCGGCCAGGCCCGCGAGCAGGCTCTGCACGAAGGAGGTCAGCAGCACCAGCAGCACGGCGCCGACGATGGCGCGTGCCCCCGGCCGGGCGATCAGCGTGAGGATCAGCACTATGATCGCGATCCCGGCCATCGCGAAGCCGAGCATGCGGTGCGGATCAAACGCTGAGTCGCCCGCACCGTGCAGGAGCCTGAAGGTTCCCAGGCCGCGTGATGGAGCCGGGCCGCGCTCAAGGCAAGCAGGATCACGCCGAACGCCGATCCTGCTGCGACGGGGTGCTGCCGCCGGAGCGGCAGCGTCGCGGCGAAGGCCAGGCCGAATCCGATCGCCGGGCCACGCTGAGCCCACGGCATGCCGTTGACCTGCTGGTAGCCGAGCATCCAGGCGACTGTGAGCCCGCCGAGCATGGCGTCGGATTGCCACGAGGCAGTCAGGCGCGCCAGCGCGCGGCCGACCTCACGCATGGCTGCTGATCAGGGGCAGCCAGGCCGTGGCCACGCAGCGCCCGTCCGCGGCGCTGCCGTGGACGGAGCCGCCGTGCAGCACAGCGCGCTCGCTGGCCGCCGCCATCACGGCGGCCAGGTCGGCGTCGCGCGCCGGCGGTCCGGATACCCGCAGCTCCAGCGCGTCCTGGCCGAACC
>Ga0209590_10001048_pt1 | contig 10105 bp, 7 predicted proteins | sample CZO8metaG_FD_188353 | JGI IMG/M metagenome (GOLD analysis project Ga0209590, IMG submission 188353) | Vadose zone soil microbial communities from the Eel River Critical Zone Observatory, Northern California, USA - CZOApr15con1.8 metaG... | ecosystem: Environmental > Terrestrial > Soil > Vadose...
TCACGATCCATCGCGACGACTGTCCGAACGTTCGGGCGCTGAAGCGGAATCCGGAGCGCTTTACACCGGTTGAGTGGGAGGAGGGCGCGGTGCAGCGCGGTTTCCGCGTCCAGATCGCCGTCTATTCGTGGGACCGGCCGCGTCTGCTCGAGGACGTTGCCCGGACCTTCGCCGAGCACGGCGCGAACATCGTCAGCTACGGCGGCGTCGTCGATGACCAGCTGGCGAAGAACTGGTACACGGCTGAGCTCGGGGACGTGAAGGCTCTGCGCGGCCTGTTGAACGCGCTGCGGAACATCGAAGCGGTCTTCGACGCGTACCGCGTCACCCCGTCGTAGCGCGAATACCTCGAACGAGGGATGGCAACCCGAACGAGTGAGGGTACCTCGTTCCAGGGATGGCGCTTCCGCCGATTCCTACTACAACGTGATGGAAGGGGAGAGGGTAACACCGCTGCGGCGCCCACTCGCCAGTCGCCCTTGACGAGTGGGCGCGCGGCAACTAAGGGGTCCATGTCTCGCCGCCGGTGTCCCAGCCGACGAGGCAGTACGGCGAGATGATCGTCGCCACGCGGTCGAGGAACTGCGCGTCGTCGTCGGCGGCGTCGCTGATCTCGAGTTGGGCGACCTCCGTGTCTTGGAACTCGATTCTCCGCGCTGAGCCCGTGGTGTGCGTGCCGACTGATGGGCCGGCAACGAGCTCGCCCTTATCGACGAACCTGATCCCTGCGTATGCATAGAGCCGGCCGAGCACGTCGAGCACCTGGCGGAGGACGTCGTCCGCGTCGCCGCCGCGGTTGAGGATCCGCTCGATCGCTTCGAGCGCGCCGTTGCGCTCACTCCGCGACGTCATCGCCTTCGAAGGCTCGGATCGTGGCGCGGAAGTTCTCGGGAATCGCGCACGCCTTGCGCTCGTCGAGGTCGACGAGCACCAGAGTCTGCGTCGCGGTGACCATGAGGAGGTCGTCACTCGTTCTGTACGCGGCGCCCTCGTAGGTCGCACTCGTGCGCCCGATCCTCGCGACGCGGATGAAGATCTCGAGCTCGTCGTCGAACACCGCCGGCGCGTGGTACTCGATCGTGCACGCGCGCATCACGAACTCGACGCCGGGCTCGCCGACCTCCATCCCGAGCAACCCAAGCCTGCGGTGGTATTCGACGCGCGCAAGGTCGAAATAGGGGAGGTAGCGCCCGTAGTAAACAATCCCTTGCGCGTCGGTGTCCGAGAAACCGACGCGCGTTTTCGCGCTGAACTTGAACGGCGCCTTGGTCGTCACGGCCACGACTCTAACGGCCATGCCGTGGTGTCAGACACCAGCGTACGAACTGTGCCAACTCTGTGACGAAACTGTGCACCCGCCTCTATCGGGCGCGTGTGCGCGTTACGGTCGACCAATGCCACGCGACCTCCGCCACGAAGAACCCGGGGCCTACTACCACGTCTGCTCGCGCGGCAACGACGGCCGGTCCATCTACATGGACGAATTCGACCGGCGGATCTTCCTCGAGCTCTTCGCCGTGGTCACACGGAACCACGGCTGGGTTGTCCTCAGCTACTGCTTGATGACGAACCACTACCACCTCGTGCTGCAAATCCCGGACGGCGGCCTATCCGCTGGAATGCAAGTGCTGAACGGTGAATTCTCCCGCCGGACGAATCGCCGACACGGCCGCACCGGCCACTTGTTCCGTAATCGCTTCTTCGGCGAGCCCATCGAAACCGAGCGCCACCTCCTGGCGGCGTGTCGCTACACGGTGCTGAACCCCTGCCGCGCCGGCCTTAACGCCCTGCCGGGCGAGTGGCCGTGGAGCAGTTATCTCGCGTCGGCGGGCGAGATCAACGCTCCGGTGTTCCTGGCCGTGGGCGCCCTACACGAGCTCTTCGGGACGCGTCCGAGTCACGCGCGCGCTGCATACCGGCGCTTCGTCTCCGAAGGCCATGGCCTGGTGTCAGACACCAGGACGGAGCTGTGACCAGAGTCAGGAGCGAATGACGCTGAGCACCTCGTCCAGCTTGCGCTCCATCAGTTCTCGCGAGCGCGCCTCGAGGTTCAGGCGGAGCAGCGGCTCCGTGTTCGACGGGCGCACGTTGAAGTGCCAATCGTCGGCTTCGACGGAGATCCCGTCGAGGTGGGAGACCCGGCCCTCCGGGCTGAAGCGCTCCTTCAGCTCCTGCAGCTTCAGCGCGACATCGGCGACCGGCGTGTTGATCTCGCCGGTGATGAAGTAACGCGAGCGGTACGGCTCGAGGATTTCCGAGAGCCTCTGCCCCTTCTTCGAGATCAGCTCGAGCATGAGCAGGAACGGAACGACGCCGCTGTCCGCCTGCGAGAAATCGCGGAAGTAATAATGCGCCGAGACCTCGCCGGCGAACACGGCGCCCTCCTCGCGCATGCGGAGCTTGATGTACGCGTGCCCGACGCGGTTCACGAGCGGCACTCCGCCCGCGCGCTCGATCGTCTCCGGGACGGCCCACGACGCGCGCAGGTCGTAGATCACCTTGCCGCCCGGCTCCTTCTCGAGGATCGACTCGGCGAGCAGCGCCGTCACGAAGTCACCCGGGACGAACTCGCCCGTGTCGTCGACGAAGAAGCAACGGTCCGCGTCTCCGTCGTACGCGACGCCCAGATCGGCGCTCTCTTCGACCGTCTTGCGGATGATGAACTCGCGGTTCTCCGGCAGCAACGGGTTCGGCTCGTGGTTCGGGAACGAACCGTCCGGCTCGAAGTAGCAGCGCACCGCGTCGATCGGCAGCCGTTCCAACACCGGCGGCAACATCGCGCCGGCCATCCCGTTCGCCGCGTCGATCACCACGCGCAGCTGTTTCATCACCGACATGTCTATGAACGACAGGACGCGTTCGACGAAGGCCGGATAGACGTCTTCCTTTCGGGCACGTCCTGGTGTCTGACACCTGGACCTGCCCGAAACGGCCAAGGCGCGGTCCCGGACCTGCAGCAGCCCGGACTCGCCGCCGACCGGCAGCGCGCCGCGGCGCACGATCTTCATGCCCGTGTACTCCTTCGGGTTGTGCGACGCCGTGACGGCGATGCCGCCGTCGAGCCCGAGCTCGCCGACGGCGAAGTAGAGCATCTCCGTGCCCGCGAGCCCGATGTCGACGACGTCGGCGCCGGCGTCCACCGCACCCTCGGTAACGGCGCGCTGCATCTGCGGGGACGACAGCCGCATGTCCCGCCCGACCGCGATCCCCCGCGGCTCGAACTGCTCGACATAGGCCCGGCCGATCGCGTACGCGCCCTCCTCGTCGAGCTCGTCCGGGTAGATCCCGCGGACGTCGTAGGCCTTGAACACCTTCGGGTCGAGCACGCTCGGATGCTATGCGGAGCGGTGAGCGGGGGCGCCGAGCGCCCCCGCTCCTTTCTCTAGGCCGTCCGCTTCAGGATCCAGAGTCCCGAGTTCATGTCGCTCGCGTAGTAGAGCCCGGTGGACTCGTCGTACGCGATCCCCCAGACCTGCGTCGTGTTCGTGAGGACGTTCCGCTGGTCTGGATGCACCGGGTTCTTGTATGCCGGCGGGACGAAGTTCGCGACCTCGACCGGATGCCTCGGATCGCTCGCGTCGACGATGCGGACGCCGTCGGTGTACCAGGACATCGCCACATCGGTGCCGACCACGAGCGGGTTGTGGATCACGTAGTCGCCCGCGCCAGGGTCGGCTTTCCCGAACGAGTTCGGAGTGTGGTACTCGCCGATCTGCTTCAGCCCGCCCGGCTTCGACGCGTTGAAGATGCGCAGGTAGCCCCAACCGGGCACGACGCCCGGGCCGCCTTTGCAGAAGTCCTCGTCGGCACCGAACAGCAGCTTCCGCGCGTTGTCGTACGAGGTCGAGTGCGCATCGCCGTCCTCGTTCGGCGCGTACGTCCAGCGGCCCAGGAACCGCGGCGCGCTCGGCTGCGAGATGTCGAGCGTGATGAAGCCCGCGTCCCAGTAGGAGACGAACAGCAGCTTCCCGTCCTCGGACGCGTTCATCCCGTGGCCGAAGCTGATGGCGAAGCAGCCTTGCCCGGCAGCAGGATCGAGCCCGAGGTCCTTCTTGATCCCGAACGTCGAGACCTCCACCGGGTTGCCCGGATCCGTGATGTCGACGATCCGCGCCTCTCCCTTTCCCGCGCGGTCGCGCACCCCGTTCGGCGACCCTGGATCGGCACGCTCCGCGTACGGAACGCTCGCATACACGAACGTCTTGCCCAAGTCCGGCCGGTCGCCGACCTCGAACTCGTGCACGCCGCGTGTGCAGCAGCCGACGTCGTAGGTCCCGACCTTCGCCGGCGACGCCGGATTCGAGACGTCCCAGATGTCGAACCCGCGGTGCCCCGCGGCGGCCGGATCCGTGCGCCGCCCGGCGCAGTACTGGGTCCCGTCGACGACGAGCTCGTGGCCCGCGAGCGGCCCGTACTTCGCCGTGAACGCAACGACGTCCTCGACCGAGGCGCCCTCGCCGGACAGATTCGCGACCTGCACCGGATTGGACGGATCGTGGACGTCGAGCACCGCGATCCCGCCGTCCTGCGGGCACAGGCCCGGATGGGACGGGTCGAAGAATCCCCACCGGCCGACGTACGCAAGGCCGTTGTGGACGTAGACGTCGCCGTTGAAGCCGCGGAGGCCGAGGTCGTTCTGGCCGACCGCGACCATGTTGAACGCGGAGCCGCCCTTCGTCCCGTTCGACGTGTTGCTCGACTTCGAGTCGAGGAAGTGCTGCTCGTTCGGGAGCAGCGAATCGTTATTCGTTGACGCGGCGACTGCGATCGCCACGGCGAGCAGCGCCGCGGCGAGGACGCCGAGAGCTGCGACTACGCTCCTTCCCATTCACCTGCCCTCCGTCGGTTGCCTGACAGCGGCCGATTCTCACCCATGCATGGGGGCGCATGCAACCGGTCGGCCCGTGTGATAGGAACGCGCCAGCCGGAAGCCAGAGAGAGGGGAGAGCTATGAGGAGATGCACGTTCGTGCTCGTCGCGCTCTGCGCGCTCGCATGGGCTGCGTCGGCGACAGCCGGAACTTGGACCTTCGTCGGCACGAACCAGGTCGCGAGCTCGCCGACGAGCGGCGGCGGATATCCGGTTCCACCCGGGTCGAGGGTTCCCGAGGCGGGGACGTGTCGGCCGGGCCCGTTCAACGCGAACTACTCCGAGTCATGGGTCGCCGTCAAGCCCGGAACGGAGAACCTGGTCGGCTCGTCGAAGTTCTTCTTCGACAAGTACTCGACGTTCTACATGTTCTACCTCGGCGCCTACCAGATCCTGAATGGGACGCCGTCGGGCACCAACCAGATCCAGGGCTACGACTGCGTCTCGACCGGAACGCAGGACATGCCGCCGAGCTGGACAGACACGACCGATCCCAACGTCGACTTCGACACGCAGGGGCGCGTCTACCAGACGATGCTTCCGTTCAACTCCTTCTTCGACGCGACAAAGCTGCATCCGGACGGCGAGATCGACGTGTCATACAGCGACGACCTCGGTCGTCACTGGGTGAAGGGCAACGGCGGCGTCGCGCTCGAGCCGCCAAACAACGCCTCGGCCAAGCAGGCCGGTCACGTCGAAGACAAGCAGTGGGTCGCCGTCAACCACATCCTCGGCAACGTCAATCAGGATCACGTCTTCGCGGTCTGGGCCGTCGACAACGGCTCGGCGGCGGGCGCTGGGGCCAAGGTGCGGATGGCGGTCTCGCGTGACCGGGGCGCGACCTTCGACAAGGGCGTCACGATCGGCCCGCCATCGGAGGTGGGGGCGGCCGTCACCTTCGTCGATCCCGCGATCGACGCCGCGGGCAACCTGTTCGTCGCCGTCGTCTCCTTCCCGCCGAACGGCAGCGCCTCGACCATCTACGTCGCCCGCTCGATCGACGACGGCCGGACGTTCACGCCGTTCGTGGCGGTCGCGACCCCGAGCCTCATCCCGACCGCGGCCTTGCCGAACACCAGGTTCCGGGACGGGATCCTCGAGAGCTTCGCCGCGAGCCCGAGCCAGCCCAACCACGTCTACCTCACGTTCGAGGACTGGGACACGACGCTCGGGCAGATGGACGTCAAGTTCACGCAGTCGACCGACGGGGGCTTCACCTGGACGACGCCGATCGTCGTGAACGACAACAACGACCCGCATGGCGTTCCCACCGACCAGTTCCAGCCGTCGGTGGCCGCCGGCCCGGGCGGAGCGGTCGCCGTCGAGTTCTATGACCGCCGCAAGGCCTGCCCGACCGACCCGAGCGTCCTGCCGGCGGACGTCGGACGGAAGAACTTCTGCATCGACGCCTCGCTCCAGGCCTACACGGACACGGGTGGCGGCGCCGCCCCGGTCGGCCCCAACCGGCGGGTCACGGAGTTCACGTGGGATCCCGAGCAGCCTGGCCAGCACCTCGGCGGCCTCTCGCAGTACCCGTGCGCGGGGGCGAGGGATCCGTGCCCGAACGGCCGCGGCTTCATCGGCGACTACTTCGGCCTGGCCATCTCGGACGCGAACGTGTACGGCCTGTTCGTCTCCACGCACTACCCGTCGAACGTGACCGCTGACGAGGGCGGCCCGATCTATTACCAGCAGCAGATCCTCTCGAAGGTGCCGCGCTCCGCGCTCGGCATCTAGGAACGCAAAACGGGGCGGGCCCAGACAAGGGCCCGCCCCATAAACTTGAACTATGGAACGGAAGCTCGCGACCGTCCTCTTCGTCGACCTCGTCGACTCGATGTCGCTTGTCTCGGGAGCCGATCCCGAGGTCGTCCGCCAGCGCGTCAACCGCTATTTCGAGCAGGTCGCACGCTGTATCGAGACCCACGGCGGCACGGTCGAGAAGTTCGCCGGCGACGCCGTGATGGCGGCCTTCGGCGTCCCGCGCGCGCACGAGGACGACGCCGAGCGGGCGCTGCGGGCCGCGCTCCATATCCTCCCGGCCGTCGAGGAGCTCGGGCTGGCCGTGCGGATGGGCGTCGAGGCCGGCGAGGTCGTCGTCGAGGACGCGGAGTCGACGTTCGCCACGGGCGAGGCGGTGAACCTCGCGGCTCGCCTCCAGCAGGCCGCGCCGGAGGGCGGGATCCTCATCGGTCCCGGCGTCTTCCGGCTCGCAAACGGCCGTGTCGTCGCCGAGCCCGCCGAGCCGGTCACCGTCGGCGGACGCCCCGAGCCGCTGCCGACGTGGCGGCTGATCGACGTCGCCGCCCAGCCGGTGCGCTCCCTCCCGTCGGCGCCGTTCGTCGGGCGAGAGGGCGAGCTCGAGCTCCTGCACAACGCGTACGCTCGGGCCGTGCGGGACCGCCGCGCGCACCTCGCAACCGTCTTCGGCGAGCCGGGGATCGGCAAGAGCCGGCTCGTGCACGAGTTCGTGGAGGGAATCGAGCGCGCGACGATCCTGCACGGACGCTGCCTGCCCTTCGGCGAGGGTGTCACGTACTGGGCGCTCGCCGAGATGGTGAAGCAGTCCGCGGGGATCACCGACGACGATCCCGTCGCGGAAGCGTTCGACAAGCTGCGCGCCTGTTGCGAGAGCGACGCAATCGCAGACCTGCTCGCGACCGCAGCCGGGCTGCTCGGCGCAAGCGAGCGCGAGCGGACGCGGGAGGAGCTCCTGTGGGCCGCCCGCTCGTGGGCGGAGCAGCTCGCCGGTATGCAGCCGCTCGTCCTCGTCTTCGAAGACATCCACTGGGCGGAGGAGCCGCTGCTGAACGTGATCGAGCACCTCGCGCAGTCGCTGCGCGACGTGCCGCTGCTGATCCTCTGCATCAGCCGCCCGGAGCTGCTCGAGCTGCGGCCCGCGTGGGGCGGCGGCAACGTGCGCGCGGTCGCGATCGAGCTCGCTCCGCTCAACACGCAGGAAAGCGAGCAGCTAGCCGACGGTCTTCTCCCGGAGAGCCGGATGCACGAGGCACAGCGGGCGCTCGTGCTCGAGAAGGCGGAGGGCAACCCGCTCTTCCTCGAGGAGACGATCCGGATGCTCGCTGAGCGCGGCGCCGACGGCGACGGCATCCCGGACACGATTCAGGCGCTGATCGCGGCACGCATCGACTCGTTGCCGCCGGAGCAGAAACAGCTTCTGCAGCGGGCGTCTGTGATCGGCCGCGTGTTCTGGCAGGGCGCCGTCGAAGCGCTCGCGCCGCAGCTCGACGCGTCCGCGCTACTCGAGACGCTGCTCGACCGCGAGCTCGTCGCGCCCGAGGAACGGTCGACGATCTCCGCCGAGCGCGCTTTCCGCTTCAAGCACGTGCTCATCCGGGAGGTCGCATACGGCGGGCTCAGCAAGGCGATGCGCGCCGAGCTGCACGCGGCTTTCGCGCGATGGCTGCGCGAACGCGTCGGCGACGAACTGCTCGAGATCCGCGCCTTCCATCTGGATCGCGCAGTCTCGCTGCGCGAGGAGCTCGAGGGAAGCGCGCCCGACGACTTGCGCATCGCCGCGGCCGATGCGCTCGAGGGCGCGGGAGAGCGCGCGCTCAACCGCGAGGCTTTCCAGACCGCACGCAAGCAGCTCGTGCGCGCGGTCGAGCTCGAGCCGACCCTGCGACGGCGGTACACGGCCGCGCACGCCGCGTGGCGGCTCCTCGAAATGCAGACGGTCACGGTCGAGATGGAAGCGGTCGAGGCCGAAGCCGCGGCCACCGGCCAGAGTCGTATCCAGGCGCGTGCGCTGACGGCGCTTGCCGAGATGGCGCTTTACCAGCGCGCCGACGCCGATGCCGCACGGCGGCTGATCGAGAAGGCGGACGAGGTGCTGGGCGACGACGAGGACGTGGATGCGCGCTTCGACGTCTACGCAGCCGCGGGTCAGATTGCATCCTGGCTCGGTGACTTCGCCGAGGTCGAGCGGCTCGCGCGCGAGGCCCTCGAGTTCGTCCGAACTGCGAACCGCAAGGACCTTGAAGCGATCGTGATCCAGGCGCTCGCGCAGTACGCGATCATGCGCCTGGACGTCGTCGAGGCCGAGTCGCTCGGTCGCCAGGCAAGAGAGCTCGCGCAAGAGAGCGGCAGCGTCCGCGCTCGCGCAGCCGCACTCGGTTCGCAGGCGTGGCTCGACGAGATCAGCGGCCGCCCCGAAGCCGCGGAGCGCTCCTACAAGGAGCTGCATCAGCTGTACACAGACATCGGCCACGCCGCCGGCGCCGGCGCGACGCAGATCTACTACGGGCGCCTGCTGAAGAGCACCGGCCAGACGGCGCGCGCCGAGGCGACGCTCCGTGACGCCGTGCGCATCCTCACTCGCATCGGGGACCGGGGACGGCTGTGCGAGGCGCAGCGGTTCCTCGCGCAGACGCTCGCCGCGGCGGGAAAGCTCGACGAGGCCGAGCGCGTGGCGCTGCAGGCGATCGAGACCGTCGGCCCCGAGGACAAGCTCTCGATCTGGACGACGCAGATGGCGCTCGGCGTCGTGCGCGCTGCACAGGGACGTGACGGAGAAGCGGAGCAGCTCCTGCACGACTCCGTCGACGCGTTCGTCGAGAGCGGGCTCAGGTTCGTGGAGCTGCAGGCGCTCAACGAGCTGTCCGCGTTCCTGCGCGCGCGCGGCCGGGACGACGAGGCCGCGGTCTACGAGGAGCGGGCGCGCGAGCTCGCGCCGGGCCCTGAGCCGGCCGCTTCTAGCGTGCCTGGAGCGTGAACGGCCCGCACGGCGTGACCAACCATCGGCGGCGCAGGCTATAGCCCAAGCGCCGTCTTGACCAATTGGTTCGACTCCTCATCGGGCGACTCGCCGATCACCGTCGCCGGCCGCTCGAACCGCGCGAGCGCTTCGCGCAGCGGCTCCGCGCGCAGCGTCCCCTCACCGTAGGGCAGGTGCTTCGTCTCGTTGCGGTTCGCGTACTGGATGTCCGAGAAATGGATGTGGAACGGCGCGCCTGGTTCGAGCACGCCGTCCGCCTTCGCCAGCGCCTCGACGAACGGCTCGACGCTCGTGAAAGCGCCGTCCGAGGTTGCATGCATGTGCGCGAAGTCGAGCACCGGACGGACCCAGCCGCAGCGTCGTGAGATCTCGACGACGTCGTCCGCCGTTCCGAGCTCTCGCACGCGTCCCATCACCTCGACGCCGAACGGGACCGCGCGGTCCTTCTTCTCGAGCCGCTCCCGCAGCTCGCCGAGCTGCCCGACAACCGAGTCGATC
>Ga0209590_10001050_pt1 | contig 10098 bp, 7 predicted proteins | sample CZO8metaG_FD_188353 | JGI IMG/M metagenome (GOLD analysis project Ga0209590, IMG submission 188353) | Vadose zone soil microbial communities from the Eel River Critical Zone Observatory, Northern California, USA - CZOApr15con1.8 metaG... | ecosystem: Environmental > Terrestrial > Soil > Vadose...
GAGCTTCGGGTGCCGCCGCAGTCGGTGGCGGTGGAGTCCGACGTCCCTCCGGGGTCCGGTCTCAGCTCTTCGGCTGCTCTGCTCGTCGCGATTGCGGCCGGCCTGCGTCCAGAGCTCGACGGTGTCGAGGCCGCCCTCGCGTGCCAGCGCGCCGAGCAGGCGGCCACCGGCGTGCACGTCGGGGTGATGGACCAGTTCGCTTCTGCCCTCGGCCGCCGCGGCCATGCGTTGCTGCTCGACTGCTCGACCCTCGAATATCAAGCGGTGCCGTTCCCCGACGAGCTGGTGATCGCCGTCATTGATTCCGGCGAGCATCGTTCGCTTGCCGACACGCCTTACAACGAGCGCCGCAGCGAAGCGGAGGCCGGCGACCCAAAACGAATGCGGCACGTCGAATCGGAGATCGCTCGCGTCCATGCCTTCGTCGAAGCCCTCAAGGAGCGCCGTTTCGAGCGACTGGGGGTTCTCCTCAAGGAATCGCATCAGAGCCTGCGTGACGATTTCGAGGTCTCGACGCCGAACGTCGACGCGCTGGTCGAGCAAGCGTGGGGGATCGAAGGCTGCCTCGGCGCCCGCATCATGGGTGCGGGCTTCGGCGGCAGCGTCCTGGCGCTCATCGAGCGAGGCCGTGAGACATCGTTTGCTGAGGCGATGAAGCGCGAGGTCATCTATTGCGCGACGGCGGACGGCGCATTCGTCCATCAGGTCAAGGCCATTTGAGCGACTGCCTTTTCCTCCCGCTGCCGCAGCGGTCCGGGGGCATCCGCGAGCTGAGCGGCTGGGAGGCGGTGTGGTTGCCCCTGGGCGAAGGCGAGGCCGAACGCCTCACCGTCGGCAGGGGCACGGGCTGGAAGCCGATCGAAGTTCCGCGCCAGCTCGCGGCGAACAGGGACCGCCAGGCGGTGTGGTATCGCACCGAGTTCCAGCGTCCGGATCATTCCGGACGTGTGCTCTTGCGCATCGGCGGGGCCTTTCTCGCCACCCATGCGTGGCTCAACGGCAAGCTGCTCGGTTCGCACTACGGATACTTCGCTCCGTTCGGCTTCGACCTCACCCCTTATCTGAAGGACGAGAACCTGCTCGTCATCTGCTGCGAATCGCCGGTGGAGACCGAGCCCGACAAGAAGCGGCACATCATGGGCCTCTTCAACGACGGCGAGCTGAAGCCTTATCCAGCGTCGGCGTACTCGAGCCTGCCCGAGCCGTATCGCTGGGAGGTTCCGGTCGGGCTGTGGCGCGTGGTCGAGCTCGAGTACATCGGTCCCATTGCCATCGAGTGGATGCGACTCAAACCTGCTTTTGAAGCGGGCGACGGACGGCTGGAGGTCCAGGCCCGGCTTCGGAACCTGGACGGGCGCCAGATGGAGGGGCAGATCGAGGTCGTGGTCTCCCCGGCCGGCGCGGATCGAACGACCGCGCCTCTACGCCTGCACCGCGAGGTGCGCCTGGCCGGCGGGGGAGAGCAAACAGTTTCGATGAAGCTCGCTCTTCCCGGCGCGAGGCGCTGGGAACCATGGCGCTTTGGCGAACAGCCGATGTATCGCGCCGAGATGGTCGCCCGCGCAGCCGGCGGCGCGGAGTCGACCCGCGTCGAGGATGCCTTCGCGTTCAGGGAGCTGACGTGGGACATCGGGCCGCGTCGCTGGAGCCTTGCCGTCAACGGCCGGCCGATGTTCTTGCGAGGCGCGTGCTATGCGCCCTCGTATCGACTCGACGAGCTCACACCCGAGCGCTTCGACGCCGACCTTCAGATCGCCAAAGAGACCAACCTGGATGCGCTTCGCATTCTCGCCAACGTCCTGCCGGCCGAGTTCTATCGACGCGCGGATGAGGCGGGCATGTTGCTCCTACAGGAGCTCCCACTCCTCGGCGCTTACGCCTACCACGCGCGCGGCGACGACGGACGCTTCTTCGATGCCGCTGCGCGCGAGCAGCAGAGTGAGATGGTCGAGCTGCTGCGCAACCACCCCTCGGTCGCCGTCTGGGTCGCGCACAACGACCCTCCGTGGCTCGCGGCCAACACCGACCTGGGCGACGTGAATGCGGTGCGGCAGAACATCTCCATCGACCAGGAATTGCAAGCGACGTTCGAGCGTCTCGACCGCACACGCCCGGCGCTCGCCGCATCGGGAGACATCGACCAACAGGTTCTGCAGGGGTGGGAGTCGGGAGCGTGGCGGGACCTCACCGATGCCGAGCCGGTGATGGTCACCGCCTTCGGTGCGCAGGCGCTGCCCGCTGTCGACTCGCCGGTGTGGGAGTCAATCGACGCCGGGGGTGTTCGCGGGCCTCGGTGGCCGGTCGCCGACGATGACGCCGCCTGGCGGTACGCGGGGTTTCAACCCGTGAACTGGGCCGAGCGCGGAGTCGGCTTGCCCTCGGCGCACACGAGTCTCGAGGCGTACGTCGAAGCGTCTCAGACATTTCAAGCCCAAGTCGTGCGTGTCGCGGCGGAGCACCTTCGAACGCGCAAGTTCGAGCCTTGCTGGGGCGCGTTTGCCTTTCACCTCGTGGACCCGTTTCCAGGCATAGGCTTCGGCCTGCTGGACAACGCCCGCCTGCCCAGGCCGGCGCTGGATGCTCTGGCGCAGGCCTTCAGACCCACTCGGCTGATCATCGAGCCGCTCTCGTTCGATCCGGATCGACCGTTCGGAATCATTCAGCGGCCCGCCGTTCCGTTCAGCGCCCGACTCGTCATCGTCAACGATGACCCGGATCTCGCCGGATCAGGCGTGGTGCGCTGGACGTTGATGCGCGAGCGACGCGCCGGCCGCCGCGGCGTACGTCACCTCGCGGACGCGTTGCAGCGAAAGTTTTCGGGGGCGGCTGACGTCGCGTTGCCAACGGCCTTCGAACCCGCGGTCAACGCCACCACGTTGAGCGTGCCGCTCGAGGTCGAAGGCGTCTACCGGCTCGACGCCTCCCTCAGCGTTTCGGGTCAGCTGGTCGACCGGACTGATTTGCGTTTCGCAGTGAACTCGACGCTTCCATCGCCGCGGCCGCGACCCGAGCTTCCGCGCTATCTCGCCGAGGGCCTCGCCGACCTGGCGAGCCTGCGAGCGGAGGACGACGGCTTGAGCTTCGTCCTCGAGAACCGGACACGGCCCGCGGTGCTGGCAGGAATCGGCAACCTGCGTCTCGACGGCGTACCGATGGTCCGCCACGACATCCAGATCGAGACGCATGCCGGGCGCGCGCCTTTCCCGCGTCACCTCGACATGCCCGTCGGCCGGAGCCTGCGCATTCATGTCGTCACCGGACAGCCGCTCGGCGCGGGACGCCACTCGCTCGACGCCGATATCACCGTCCCTGGAGTGGCGTCGGGCCGGGTGTTGATCAGCGGCACGGTGTGAGGCCACGCTTAAGGTCTGGCCGAGGTGCGAGTACGAATGGCATACTTCAGCACAACGCGTCGACACGCGATGAGTGCGCGGGTCCGCAGGCAGGTGTTTACGAAATTGATCCATAGACGGACTCGGGACAAGGGAGGCCCCTCACCGGATGCCAGTTGAAACCGTGTACGCGGATCTCGTCCTCGCGGTGGCGGCTCTGGTCGCGGGCATTCTCTATCTGAGGGCGCGCCGGCGCCACGTCAGGCGCAAGAAGGCGGGCCCTCCGGTTCGTCCGGCGACTCCGGTCCCAATGTCGGCCGGGCCTACTGACCCATCCGTGACGACCTGGGCGCCGCCTCCGGTCGCAACCCACGCACCGAATGTCGCCCCCACCGTTGTCGCCCCACCATCGCCGAGCTGGGACCAGCCGCCTGTGAGGGGCGCCGCGTCGGGGTGGGGCCCAGGGACGCCGGGCGTTCCTGGCTCGCCGCCCGCGCCACCGCCACCTCCAGCCGCGGCGCCGCCCCCGCCTCCGCCTCCCCCTCCGCCTCCGCCTCCACCATTCGCTCCGGCTGCGGCACCAGCCGTGCCCGGGCCGACATGGGGCGCGCCCCCGCCCTCGGCGCCGACCTCCGCCACCGCGCCCGCCGCCCCCACGTGGGGAGGCGCACCCACCGCGCCCCCAGTCGCGCCCAGTGCTCCGTCGTGGGGTCCGTCCGGCGCCGCCGCGCCGCCCGCGCCTACGTGGGGCTCGCCTGCGCCGGCGCCATCGCCATCCGCCCCGCCGCCCGCCCCCTCATGGGACGCCAACAAACCGGCCGTCCCGGCAACGTCCGCGCCGGCGCCGTCATGGGACTCGCCCGGCAGCGCGTCGAAGCCTCCCGGGTCGGAATGGGGCGCGCCCGCGCCGGCCTCGTGGGATGCCCCTGGGGCTTCAGGACCGAGCGCTCCCCCGGCCGCCGGGCCGTCATGGAACGAACCGGCCGCGCCGGCATGGGATGTTCCCAGGACCCAGGAGCCCGCCGCTCCGGCCGCACCATCGTGGTCGGCCCCATCGGCTGCACCGGCACCGCCGATTGCACCGCCGCCGCCGGTTGCACCGCCGCCACCTCCTCCGCAGGCGCCGCCGCCGCCGCCGTTCGCCCCTGCTCCGGCGTGGTCGCCGCCGGAAGAGTCTCCTGCCCTGCCGAAGTTCCCCGAGCCTCCCGTGGTGGCATCTCGCGACGCGGTGGTCTCGCCACCGTTCGAGGCTCCGGCGCCGGCACCTCCGCCGTGGCAGTCGCCCGCAGGGATGGCCCCACCAGGAACGCCGGCCCCACCCGCCCAGCCGGTGCCCGATGTGGCCGCCACGATAATCGCTCCGGGCGCAGCCGCAGCGGCCGCCGCGGCCGCTGCCCACGACGCCACCGCCCTGATGCCTGCGTGGCAACCACCACCGCCTGCGGCGCCACCAGCCCCGCCTGATGCGCCGGTCATCGGCGGTCCGACAGCACTGCGCACGGGCGGCGCGGGTCGACAGGCCGAGCTGACGATCGAGTCAGGCCCTGACGCGGGCCACACGCATCGCGCCGGCGACAGCGCGCTCCGCCTCGGGCGCTCGCCCGACAACGACCTCATCCTTCGCGATCCGGCCACAAGCGGCCATCACGCCCGGGTCGAACGGCGTGGCGACCAGTTCTGGATCGTCGACCTTGGAAGCACCAACGGGACGCTGGTCAACGGCGAGCCGATCCAGGAGAAGGAGCTCAACCACGGTGACCGAATCACCGTCGGACAGAACGCGGTTCACTTCTCCGTCCTCGGCGGCTAACCGTCTCGGAAATGCGCCTTAAGGTCGCCTCGGCGACCGACCCGGGCCTCGAGCGGGAGGAGAACGAGGACTCGGTGATCGTCTGGCGCGACAAGGCAGGCCTGGACACCCTGCTCGTCGTGTGCGATGGAATGGGCGGTCACGCCGCGGGGCAAATGGCCAGCAGCATCGCCGTCACCACGCTCACCAGCGTGCTTGCGGAGGACGGCGACGAGGGACCCGACCTCGACCGCCTCAAGCGTGCGTGCAAGCAGGCCAACACCGCCGTGTTCGAGGCCGCCCGCGACAACCCCGATTGGGCGGGCATGGGCAGCACCATGGTCGTGGCCGCGATCAGCAAAGGCGAGGTCGGCGTGCTGAACGTCGGCGACAGCCCCGCGTACCTGTTTCGCAGTGGCGACGCCAAGCTCATCTCGCAAGATCACTCGTGGCCTGCCGAACAGGTGCGCCTCGGCGTCATCAAGCCCGAGGAGGCCGCCTCGCATCCGTTGAAGCACCGCCTGACACGGGCGATCGGGGTGTGGGAGTCGATCCAATCTTTTGAGGACAAGATCAAGCTCCAGGAGGGCGACGCCATCGTCCTGTGCAGCGACGGCGTCGAGACCGCGGGTGTGAGCGTCGAGGAGATGGGCAAGCTGCTCCTCAAGGATGGCGACCTCGAACATGGAGCCAAGCGCTTGATCGAAAGGTGTCGGGAGCTCGGAGCGCCGGATAACGTGACGGTGGCGGTGGCACGGGTCGAAGTCGATGTGACCAAGACGCAGGCTCTTCCGCGCCTGAAGAAGATCGGGCTAATGCAAAAAGGCGCGAGCCACTAGTTCGGCGACATGCTCGACGCGCATCGCCGAGCCCTGCGCCCTGAGTCCCGATTCCAGCTGCATCTGACAGCCCGGATTGGCGGTCACGATCATGTCGGCTCGCGTGCTCGCCACGTCCTCGAGCTTCTCGCGCAGGATCCGCGCCGACATCGCGGGCTCCAGCGTGCTGTAAAGACCGGCCGCGCCGCAGCAGATGTCCGGGTGTCTCATCTCGACGAGCTCGACGCCGGGTATGGCACGGATGAGGTCGCGCGGCTGCTTGCGGATGCGCTGTGCGTGCGCGAGGTGGCACGCGTCCTGGTACGTCACCCGCATCTTCACCTCACGCTGGGGAGCGGGCAGCCCGATCTCGGCCAGCCACTCGGTCAGATCCTTCACACGTCCCTCGAGCTCAGGGTAGAAGTCCTTCAGGTGTGAGCCGCAACCCGCCGAGTCGACGATGAGCGCCTCGAAGCTCGAGTCGCGGTAGACCTGCATGTTGGCATCGCGCAGTCGCTCCGCCCCCTCGAGGTCCCCGTTGTGCGCGAGCAGTGCGCCGCAGCATCTCTCGGCGCGCGGAAACCAGACTTCGCAGCCGGCAAGCTGCAACAGCCTGACCGCCGCCTCGTGCGATTGCGGGTAAAGGATGGGCATCACGCATCCCACCAGAAAGGCGACGCGGTGCTTCCTGGCGCCGATGGCCGGTGCGATGCCCCCCGCCGGCGGTTGGAATCGCGGGCGCAACCGCGGCAACTGACGCCCCGATCGCACAATCGAGGTGAGCCTCATGGACTGCGCCGCCTTCGTGATCGCGCCGAAGGTGCGCAAGCGGCGCGGTTTGGCCACGATCTGCCTCAGCGCGGTCCGCGCGAGCCAGTGCTTCGGCGCCGGACGTCGCAAGCGCTCCACCTCCGATCGCCCGGCCTCGATGATCCTTCCATAGGGGACGCCGGAAGGGCAGACGGCCTCACAGGTCCTGCACCCAAGGCACAGGTCGATGTGCCGGGCCTGGTCATCCGTGAACGGAAGCTCGCCACGCTTCCACTGCGTCATGAGGTAGATGCGGCCCCGTGGCGATTCCGTTTCCAGCCCAGTCTGCCGGAACGTTGGGCAGGCGTCGAGGCAGAGCCCGCAATGCACACAGGTCGCGAGGTCGTCGTCGCTGAGCCGCGCGAAGACTTCCTTCGTCTCGGTCACACCACGAACCTCCCCGGGTTGATCACGTGGTTCGGGTCGAACGCCGAGCGAAGGCGGCGCATCAGGTGCAGCGTGGCAGGTGGCGTGCCCCAGGCGCCGGCATCGTGTCGGAATTCGCTCGGCCCGGCCAGCAGCACGACCGAACCGCCGGCGGCGCCGGCCGCCGTGCGCACAGCCCGCACGCCGTCAGCGCCGCCGGCGACATCCCAATTGGCGATCCCGGTCCCCGGGGAGGCCCACCACTGCTCGTCGGCTCCCAGGTTGTCCACGATCGAGCGCAGCTGGTGTCGCGGCATCGCGATCCGTGCCCAGCGCGCGGGCGCCGATTTGGAGTGCAGGTCCCATGCGGCTGCATCGACTGCTTTCCAGCCCAGGTCGGCGACCATTCGCTTGGTGGCATCTGGGCTGCCGAGAAATCGCGCGAGGACGCGGCCGTTCGAGAACAGCTCGACCGCAGCCGGCGGCATCGGCATCGCGAGGGCTCGCTCCGCGGCGACCCAGGCATCAACCAGCGACTCGTGCGTCGATTCGACCGTCACGTCCTGCAGCGGCTTCGGGAAGACTTTGAACGAGGCGGCGACGATGACCCCGAGCGTTCCCAGCGCGCCGTAGTGAAGCTTCATCAGGTCGTAGCCGCTGACGTTCTTGACGACGCGCCCACCGGCGCTCGCCAGGCGTCCGTCCGGGAGCGCCACGCGGATCCCGATGAGGAAGTCGCGTGGCGAGCCGTAACGCAGGCGCAGCGGGCCCGTCCAGCCCGCGGCGAGCAGGCCGCCGATGGTGTGGCCGGGTGAGTGGAAGGGATCGATTGGGAGGAACTGGCCGCTCCTGCCAAGCTCCGCCTGGAGCGCTTCGAGCGTGATGCCCGCCTCGACGCTCACCACCATGTCTGCCTGAGAGTGCTCGAGCACGCGGTCGAGAGCGGTCGTCCTCAGCTCGATGCCATCTCGAGCAGGCGGATCGCCCATCTCCGCGGCCCGGCCACCGCCGACCGGGAACACTGCCAGCCCCGCCTCGGCCGCTTCGTGGAGGCGTCGCGCCAGCTCCTCTGCGGTGGCAGGCTTCTCTGCGATAGAGCGGCCTACCCGGGGTCCCCGCGAACTCACGGCGTCAGCCTCTGAGTTCGTGGGGTTTTTACCACCACTTGGCCTCGATCGCGAGGCCGGTGCGTCCGGCGAGGTGGGGGACCTTGCGTTCGGGGTCGGGAAAGATCTTGCCCGGGTTCATGATCCCGTGCGCGTCGAGCGCATCCTTTACCCGCCGCATGGCGTCGAGGTCGTCGGCGCTGTAGACCCACGGCATGAAGGCGCTCTTCTCGAGTCCGATCCCGTGCTCACCAGACAGCGCGCCGCCAAGCTCGACGACCGCGCGCAACATCTCCTCGCCCGCGCTCTCCACCTGGGGCAGCACGTCGCGTTCGCGCAGGTCGAACAGGATGTTGGGATGCAGGTTGCCGTCGCCGGCGTGGAAGACATTCGCAACCGGAAGCTTGTAGTGGGTGCCGATCTCGCCGACAGCTGACAGGATCTGGGGCAACTTGGAGCGCGGCACGACGCCGTCGTGCAGGTAGTAGTTGGGCTTGATGCGACCGAGCGCGCCGATCGCGCCTTTGCGGCCGGCCCAGAGGAGGTCGCGCTCAGCTGGACTCTGGGCTTCGCGCATCGCGTAGCCCTGGTTCTGCGCGAGCACGCTGCGCACGGCAGCCATCAGCTCGAAAGTCGACTCGGGGATGCCGTCGACCTCGGCCAGCAGGACCGCGCCTGCGTCGGTCGGATACCCGGCGTGGTAGTGCGCCTCTACCGCGCCGACGCAGACCTGATCCATCATTTCCAGCGCCGCGGGGACGATGCCGGCCCCGATCACCGCAGACACTGCCTGGCTGGCGGCCTCGATCGTCGGGAACGCCGCGAGCAATGTCGCGACGCTGGGCGGAGTACGCAGCAGGCGCACCTTGATCTTCGTGATCGCGCAAAGCGTGCCTTCCGAACCGACGAGCACGCCACAAAGATCAAGCCCGACACGCTCGGGCGCATCTCCGCTCACCCACTGGACGCTGCCGTCCGCAAACACGACCTCCATGCCCAGGACGTGGTTGGTGGTGACGCCGTAATAGAGGCAGTGGGGGCCGCCTGAGTTCTCGGCAGCGTTGCCGCCGATCGTGCACGCCTTCTGGCTCGAAGGGTCCGGTGCGTAGAAGAGCCTGTGCGAGGCCGCCGCCAGCGAGAGCTCCTGGTTGACCACCCCCGGCTCGACCAGCGCTGTCTGCGCGATGGGGTCGATCTCGAGGATCCTGCGCATGCGCGTCACCTGGAGCGCGATGCCGCCGCGGATGGTGACCGCCCCACCCGACAGTCCGGTGCCGGCGCCACGGAGCACCACCGGGATGCGGTGCTTGGCGGCCACCCTGATGACTGCAGAGACCTCAGCAGTGTTCGCAGGCAGCACCACTGCGTCGGGCACGGCGCCCTCGATGGACGCGTCTCGTTCGAAGATGCGGAGGTCGTTGCTCGAATCGATTACGTTCGCGCGACCGACCGACCGCCGCAGCTCCTCGAGTATCGCCTTCTCGAGCGGCATCAGGCCAGCGGAGCCTCGCGTTCCGGGCTGCGCTCGAAGGCTTCGAAGCGTCGGGTCTTTGCACCCGGCAGGCCGGGAGCCTCGGTCGCCTCCGCCCCCGAGATCAGGAGTCGGAGCCAGCGCTCGCATTCCTCATCGGTGGGCATCCTGTCGGAACGCTCGAATATGACCTCCTGGATGCGGCTGTGCGGTGAAACCTGGATCGTGTACCAGACCGAAAGGCCGTCCGTGGTCACGACTCGGTGGCTCTCGTCGACGCGCCGGTTGACTGGCAGCTTCATCGGCCGTGCCTCGGCAGCCGCCCGCAGCTGCGCAGCCTCGGCCTCGATATCCTCCACCAGGTCCAGCTTAAACTCGAACCGATGGACGGACGGAAGCGAGTGGA
>Ga0209590_10001053_pt1 | contig 10095 bp, 8 predicted proteins | sample CZO8metaG_FD_188353 | JGI IMG/M metagenome (GOLD analysis project Ga0209590, IMG submission 188353) | Vadose zone soil microbial communities from the Eel River Critical Zone Observatory, Northern California, USA - CZOApr15con1.8 metaG... | ecosystem: Environmental > Terrestrial > Soil > Vadose...
CTACGACGAGCGCCGCATCGCCATCATTCCGACGGGGCTGTGCTATCCGGGAACCGGCGAATCGGGCGATCTCCCGCCGCGCCCCGAGTGCGCGCCGCACTGGCACCCGAGGCTGCGCGCGATGCTGCCGCGAATCCGCCTGACCCTGCTCGTCGGCGGCTACGCCCAGGCCTACTACCTGGGCGCGCGCAGAAAAAAAACGCTTGCCGAAACCGTGCGCGCCCGCGGCGAGTATCTCCCCGAATTTTTCCCCCTGCCCCACCCCAGCCCGCGCAACCGGCTGTGGATGAAGAGGAACCCCTGGTTCGAGGCCGAAGTGCTGCCGCAGCTCCGCCGGCGCCTCCGGGCGTGTTTTCGCGGCGCGCTCCAATGAAGCTGATCGGCTCGCTCACCAGCCCGTTCGCGCGCAAGGTGCGCATCATGCTCGCCGAGAAAAAAATCGACTACGAGTTCGAGGTCGACAATCCGTGGAAGCCCGACTCGCAGGCGGAGAAACTCAATCCGCTCGGCAAGGTGCCGGTGCTGGTGCTCGACGACGGCACGGCGCTGTTCGACTCGCGCGTGATCGTCGAATTCCTGGACAACGCCTCGCCGCTCGGCCGGCTGATCCCTCAGGAAAACCGCGAGCGCATCGAGGTGCGGCGCTGGGAAGCGCTCGCCGACGGCGTGCTCGAGGCCGGGGTGCTCGCGCGCCTTGAAGGCCAGCGCGAGGCGAAGCTGCGAAGCGCGCCCTGGACCGAGCGCCAGATGGGGAAGGTGCGCGCCGGCCTCGTCGCGATGGATTCGGAGCTCGGCGACAAGCCCTGGTGCGCGGGAAACGGCTACACCCTCGCCGACATCGCGCTCGGCGTGTGCCTCGGCTGGCTCGATTTCCGCTATCCGAAGATGGACTGGAAAAAGAGCCACGCCAATCTCGCGCGGGCGTTCGCGAAGCTCTCCGAGCGGGCGTCCTTCGTCGATACGGTGCCGCGGGAATAGCGCGGCGGGCGGAGCTCGAAGCGATCACGAGCGCAACCGGGCCGCGGAGCGCCGATCAAGCATTGCATCGGCACAGGACCCCGGCAACGGGTGGATTGGGTTTCCTATGAATCAGAGCCTTCGCTCACTTTATCAGCCGGGCATCCCTCGAAGAGCTGCAGCCTCATGCCGCTCGGAACTGAGTCCGGGAGCTGCCTGCAGAAGCCGCGGACGCGCTTGTCGAACAGGCCGTCGCGCACGAACTCGACCAGGTCGCCGAACTCGCGCTCGGTGAGCCTGATCGGTCTTTGGAGCAGTGGATCGATACCCGCCGTGAGGATTCCATCGAACGGGCCGAGCTGGAGGTCGGCGGGCACGTTGTTCGCGCGCGGATCGTAGCCGACCAGCGAGGCCTCGACGTCGAGATGGTGCGCGATCGCCGCCTCCAGCGTGCCGAATGCGCCGTTGTGGAAGAACGCAGGCGCCACCTTCAGGTTGCGCAATGGCGCGGTGCGGAAGCTGTACCGCAGCGCCGGATTGCCCTCGGTTTGCTCGAAGCCGAAGTCCTCGTTCTCGCCTGGACCGTCGAAGATCACGTTGCCGGTGCCGACCCCGAAGATCGGTGCCAGCTGCGGGCCGCCGATGCGATGGGGCGTGAAGTCGCTGAACATCTCGTTCGACGAACCGGCCACCGCGTGGCAGGCGACGCAGTTCGCTTTGCCGAAGAAGAGGAGCGCGCCCCTCTTCTGACCGCGCGTCATCGCGTCGGTATCGCCGCGCGCAAACCGGTCGAGCGGCGCGTTTGCGGCCGTGAGCGTGGTCTGGAATTCGGCGAGCGCACGCCGCCGCATGCTGATGGTGATGCCGCCTGGCGGGAGCGGTACGCCGGCGTTGAAGACCGCGCCGAACTTCTCGAGGTACGCGGGAATCGCATTGAGCCGCGCATCCACGGCGGCCTGAATCGGGAAGTTGTGAAACCCAGTGGCGTCGGGGGCCGGCAGCACCTGCCCGTGGCCGTCGTCAAATTGAAAATGGCGGGGGCCGAAGGGGCCCGGGTTGGCCGTGATCCCGGTGAAGCCTGCCATCTCCACCAACTCGGTCGAAGGGAGCGAGCCCTGCGCCGCCAGCAGCGTGGGCTCGCCGGTCACGACATTCTCCGGCGGCGGGAACTTGAAGCCGGCCGAAGGATGGAAGGGATCGCCGGAGAGAGCGACGAACCGCGGCGTCCACATCAACGCCGGATAGAAGATGGCGTTGGCGACGAGCGGCGACCGGCGCTGATTGCGCGGGCCACGGCGGTTCGGTCCGACGATGTCGTTATTGTCGACGCCGATCGCCATCGGCTGCGAGTCGCCGAAACCGAAAGCAAGCGAGTGGCAACCGGCGCACGAGTTGTCGCCGTGCAGGCCGAGAATCTTGTCGAAGAAAAGCAGCCGTCCCAGATCGGCCAGCGCGGGATCAATCGGGCGACCGAGACGCGTCTCCAGCGTCGCTTGAATCCTTCCCGTGAACCCGGCGTCCTGCAGGACCCGCGCGAGGGCCCGATCCAGGTGCTGGCGATCGTCGTCCCCTGGCGGGGTGTCAGCGTGGCTTGAAGCAAAAAGCACAACGGCGCCGATCGCAATGACCACGGAAAACGCGGTGACAACACGCCGTTTTCGTGTCGGGAATCGCAGTCGGGTTTTCATCTCTTCGTCCTCCTTGGTAAGTTTCAGGCGAAATTTGTCGTTGCGCCGACCCCCACTCAGCCCCAATTGCCCTGATCCCAGACCATCGAGTCCCAGTTGTTCGACGGAGGTGCTGCGCTGGTACTCGATCCACCGCCACAACCGGAAAGAACTATCACGGCGCCGATCATCAGCGCCGCCGCTAAGCGTCGAATAGTCATATCGGTTCTCCTTGCTCAGAACCGGTTACAAGGGGACACATCACGGTAGCGTCACTATTTACTTGAGCCGCACCGCGTTTCCCAGCGAGCGGCTCTTGCCCGCGGACGGTGACGTCGGGTCGACGCTCTGTGGATCGAAAAACGTGAGTACATCCCCATTGTCACCGATGAGGAACTTGACGAAGTCCTTCACGCCGTCGTTGAGCACCACCATGTCCAGCCGTCGGCCACCGCTGCATGTGACATCCGTCAACGCAAGTCGGACTCCCGAGCTCAGCCCGATGCACTCCTTGCGCACCGTAAAGGTAGCGCTGCCGGTCATGCTGCTCACCACGCCCAGGTCGTTGGTCTCGGTGATGTCGTACGTCACCGTGCCGGCGGCCGACAGGGTGAAGCGGCCGTAGTTGGAGCCCGCCCGCGGGTGGACGCCGGTGCCGCAGGCGGCCGAGCCGCTGATGTCGTCGGGGAAAGTGCGGCAGCCGTCGGGGGGAGTGGTGCCGATGATGCCCGGGGTGCCGAACCCAACGTCGTCCCAGCGGGCCGCGAGGATATAGGTGCCGGCCACGTCCGTCGCGGTGTAGGTCCTGGCGGGATCCTGCTTCAAGGCCAGGGTATAGCCCAGGTTGTGCCGGGTGTGGGTGTTGCCGGCGCCGTCGGTGAAGGTGCGCGACGGATCGGTGTCGTTGGTGCCGCTCGCCACGAACGCCACTTCGGCGGTCGGCGACACGGCGAGCCAGAGCCCCTCGTTGGTCGAATCGGTATAGATCCCGTTCGCCGCGGGCACGATCGCCGGGACGGTCGCCATCGCTTCGCTACGCGTGGCCGTGTGGCCGCTGGCGGTCGTCAAGCTCGGATCGGAGACCTCCAGGTAGCCGTTGTACCCGAGTCCGTCGCCGCCCGTTATCAGATTGATCCACCCCAGATCGGCACTCACATGCGTGCTCGCTGCCGCGGGGTTGGGCGTCGGGGCGGTGATATAGTCCAAATCCATGCTGTAGCCGTTCCAGGCATAAAGACCGGACATGGTCGGGGCGGTGGTGGACACCTTGACCCCCATGACCAAGTCCTGGCCCGCGTCGGCGCCGTCGGTGTCGGCGGCGATCAGCGTGTTGTAGTCCCGGCTGAAGGCGCCGCGCGCGGTGCCGCCGCCCGGCACGGTGATGGTCAGCTCGTTGCTCGCGGAGAGGGTATAGGTCAGCACCGCGCCGAGGAGGCCCGAAGAGACTATTATTCCGCAGTCCGCGCAGCCGCCGGTCTGGTCTACTCGGTGCCGGTGCTCGGTCATGTCCGTGACGATGGTGGCGGTCCCGTTGCCACTGGCGTCCGGCGGAGAGAACGTGGCCCTGGCGCCCCAGCCGAGGTGGTAGCCGGTTTGGCCGCGCACCGTCGCCCAATCGGTCTCCGTATACGTGCTCGGCTTCTTCACGGTGCCGTCCGGATTTCTGAGCGGCGAGCGCTGGATATTGAAATGGGTGACCCAGTAGTCGCCGCCGGCAAACGCGGTAGCGGCGACCACCCGGCTCGCCACGTTCATCGTCGGTGAGTTGAGCGTAAGCGTGTTGCTGCCGGAGTCGCACGCCAAGGTGTTTTGGGTATTGAGCTGCAAGTTCACGTTGGTGGTCATCCCGCTTTCCACCTGGACGGCGCCGGTCATCAGCAACGGGTTGGCGTCCGACCCGTTGCTGTACCAGCTGGTGCCGCCGGGAGGCGTCGCCGACGCGGTGGCGAAGGTCAGCGTGACCGGGGCCGTGGGCGCCGCGGCGTTGTCGATCGGGAAGGACGCGTTGGTCGCTGCCGAACACGTGCTGATCACCCCCGACGAATACAGAAGCGTGTTTTCCAGCGTGAAGCGGATCTTGTTATAAGTTCCTACCGCGATGGTGCCGGTGCCGAAAGCGGCGCCGGGGTTTGTCACGAGATCCACCGCGACGCCCGCGCTGTTGTCGAACACCGTGACCCAGGCGCTGCCGTTATGCAGCTCGGTTTTGAACAACCTCACCTGCAGACTGGTGGGGTCGGCGTTGGTGATCGCGGTAAAGGCGCTGCTGCCGACCAGCAGCGCACCGGCCAAGACCAGCAAACTGAGGATTGGATGCAAGCGGGTCCGGCGTAAATAATCAGTTAAAGAGTGGTTTTTCATAAGCGGCCTCCCGTCTATTGCTGCGTTATCACTGATTGGCGCTGCCGGTGATGACGACCGTACCGGTCGCCGCCGGAGGAGTACTGCTGCTGTTACTCCCGCCCCCGCCGCAACTCGCCGTTAACAGCGCGAGAAACAGCAGTCCGATGCCGCCAAGGAATTTTTTTGCCCATACGTGTTTGCTACTCATAGATACCTCCTCGCGTTAAATCAAAACTCTCTTGACTCAGAAACTGGTTGGCTTCGTCACCCCGTCCTTTTACGCACGGCCTAGTTAATCGTCCCCGTGGTCGTCACGGAGACGGGCCCCGTCCCCGCTGCGAAGGGGGAACCCGCGACCGCGGTGAGGGCCCCGGTCGTGGCGTTGATCGTGGAGGCGGAGACGTTGGCGGAGTTGAAATTCGCCACGTAGGCGAACTTGCCCGAGGGGTCGACGGTGACGGAGTTAGGAGCCGTCCCCGCGGCGAAGGGGGAGCCCGTGACCGCAGTGAGGGCGCCGCTCGTGGCGTTGATCGTTAAGGCGGAGACGTTGTTGGAAGCCCCATTCGCCACGTAGGCGAACTTCCCAGAGGGCTCCGCGGCCACGGAGCGAGGAGCCGTCCCCGCGGGAAACGGTGAGCCGGCGACCGCGGTGAGCGCGCCGCTCGTGGTGTTGATCGTGAAGGCGGAGACGGTGTTGGAGCCGTCATTCGCCACGTAGGCGAACTTCCCAGAGGGCTCCACGGCCACGGAGAAAGGAAAGGTCCCCGCGGCGAAGGGGGAGCCCGCGACCGCGGTGAGCGCGCCGCTCGTGGCGTTGACCGTGAAGGCGGAGACGGTGTTAGAGAGGATATTCACCACGTAGGCGAACCGACCGGAGGGGTCCACGGCGACGGAGCCAGGACCCGAGCCTGCGGTAAACGGCGAGCCCGCGACCGCGGTGAGCGCGCCGCTCGTGGCGTTGATCGTGAAGGCGGAGACGTCGTTGGAGCCCTGGTTCGCCACGTAGAGAAACTTCCCCGAGGGGTCCACGGCGACGGAGAAAGGAACCATCCCCGCGGCGAAGGGGGAGCCCGCGACCGCGGTAAGCGCGCCAGACGTGGCGTTGATCGTGAAGGCGGAGACGTCGTTGGAGCCGTTATTCGCCACGTAGGCGAACCGACCGGAGGGGTCAACGATGACGGACTGAGGCACCGTCCCCGCGGTAAACGGTGAGCCCGCGACCGCGGTGAGCGCGCCGCTCGTAGCGTTGATCGTGAAGGCGGAGACGGAGCCGTCGTTCGCCGCGTAGGCGAACTTGGGCGTATAGGTTACTGGGCTCGTGCCCTTGGTCATGGCAAGAGAGATGGCGCCACTTCTGGCCGCCACCGTTCCTGCGGCAGTGAGGGCGCCGCTCATGGCATCAATGGTGAAGATGGAGACGTTGTTGGAATTGAAGTTCGCCACGTAGGCAAACCGCCCAGAGGGGTCCACAGTCACCGATTCAGGAGTCGCCCCCGCGGCGAAGGGGGAGCCCGCGACCGCGGCGAGCGCGCCGCTCGTGGCGTTGACCGTGAAGGCGGAGACGTTGGCGGAGCCGGCATTCGCCACATAGGCGAACTTCCCGGAGGGGTCCACGGTGACGTTGCGAGAATTCGTCCCCGCGGCGAAGGGGGAGCCCGCGACCGCGGTGAGCGCGCCGCTCGAGGCGTTGACCGTGAAGGCGGAGACGTTGGCGGAGCCGTCATTCGCCACATAGGCGAACTTGCCGGAAGGGTCCACGGTGACGGAGCGAGGATTCGTCCCCGCGGCGAAGGGCGAGCCCGCGACCGCGGTGAGGGCTCCGCTCGTGGCGTTGATCGTGAAGGCGGAGACGGTGTTGGAGGAGAAATTCACCACGTAGGCGAACCGACCGGAGGGGTCCACGGCGACGGAGACAGGACCCGAGCCTGCGGTAAACGGCGAGCCCGCGACCGCGGTGAGGGCTCCGCTCGTGGCGTTGATCGTGAAGGCGGAAACGTTGGCGGAGTTGAAATTCGCCACGTAGGCGAACTTCCCGGAGGGGTCCACGGTAACGGAGAAAGGATTCGAGCCTGCGGTAAACGGCGAGCCCGCGACCGCGGTGAAGGCGCCGGTCGTGGCGTTGACCGTGAAGGCGGAGACATTGGCGGAGCCGTCATTCGCCACATAGGCGAACTTCCCGGAGGGGTCCACGGTGACGGAGAAAGGATTCGTCCCCGCGGTCACATACCCATTGTGTCGCAACTGGCCGGTCGTGGAGTTCACGGTGTAGAGGGAAACCGTGTTGTCATTGAAGTTGGCGACATAGGCGAAGCGCGGGGTCGGGGTCGTCGCCGCCGCTGTGCTCCCACCCCCGCCGCCGCAGGCAGTTAAAACTACGAGCAACGCCGACAACAGCGCCATCAGCGCAAAACTTGGCGCACGCCAAGAAACAGAACTCCTATTCGGCAACATTATTGATGTAATCCTCATGGCGCATTTCCCCCCGAGTGTGCCGCTACCGCGGATCGCAGGACTGCTCCGTCGTCGGGTTCATCGAAGTGATTCAACCTGTTTTTCTTTCCGTCCCTCTGTTCGATCGCTGTTTGCCGGTGCTCGATTCAACCAAGATCGCCAAAAGCTCGTGCGCCGTATGGAACCGTCGTTGACTTTCTCTCTCCACGTTTTCCACCACCCCCACCAACCGCTCCGGGTGGCGCGGGTTGCGGCGATAGATGCGCACGATGTAGTTGTCCATTTCCGTCCCGCGCTTTCCTAAGTCTCGTTCGCATGCAGGCGCTCCTGCGCGCGCCGGACTTACAAAACGTATACTCGCGAAATACCGCGCAAAATCAGAGGGAGTGCTCAGGCCCCGACGGCAGCGAGGGCAGGGTCTTTACGAACGGGGAGACAAATCAGGATCGCTTGGCGTGCTCGGATTCGATGGCGCGGCGAAGGGTCTCGGTTTCAGGGGAGGGATCGACGCCGAGAACGGTTTTCAAAGTGTTGCGGCAGCGCGCATAGACCGCACACGCCTCCGCCGGGCGGCCTTGCCGCCGATAACAGCGCATCAGGCTGCGGTAAAATTCCTCCGCCAGCGGGTCCACTTCCAATCCTTGGAGATAACCGTTTATCGCCTTGTCCCATTTCCCGCCGGCTTCCCAGTGGCGGCCCAGGGCGCAGAATTGGCGCAGGAACTTGCTGCGCAGGCGCTCGCGCGGGGACAGCAACCAAGGCTGTTCTGCTTCCGTGGCCAGGAACGGGCCCTGGTAGAGCGCCAGCAATTGTGTCGCCAACCGGTCGATGTCCTCCGGGCGGGCAGGGCTTCCGTGCATGGCGCGTTCGATGCGGCCAAGCAGGTGTTCGCACGCCCAACTGTCCGGCGTGCCCGCTGCCCGTGTCGACTGCTTAGGGAACCTCTGAAAAAGTCATCCCCGCGAAAACGAGCGAAGGCGAGTTTCGAGGAACGGCCAAGCGGGGATCCAGTAACCGACTGAGCTATCTGGATTCCCGCTTGCGCGGGAATGACGTCGCCTCACTTAATCAGAGTTTCCTTAGTCTTGATTCTGGACGTCGACCTGACCGTCGGTCCAGTTCACGGGAGCGTCACCGAGCCCGAATACGAGCCAAAGACTCCCCACCCGAGGGTCCATGTCCCGCTGCCCGTGGCGCCGGCGAGGCCGCCCGAGGCTGCGGTGATGCTCCAGTCCCCGGAGAGCGTCCACGCCGTCACGGTCCCCGTCACCTGCAGGGTCGCCATTCCGTTCGCGGTGCCGACGGTTCCGCTGAAGGCGAAGTCGCCGGTCACGATGCCGTTGCCCGTGAATGGGTTGACGACGATGGTGAGGGTGTCGAGCACGTTGTTGCCGCTCATCGTGCCGGTGAAGTCGTGGTACTCGGAGTGGATGATCGTCCAGGTGCCGTCGCCGTTCACGAACACGTCGCCGAGGAGCTCCATCGGCGAGATCGTCCCGCTCACGGTGAGGGAGACGGCGACGACCGTGAAGAAGTGGACGTCAATCGCACCGCTAAGGGTGATCACCCCCGGCAGGCCGAGACTTGCCAGGAGTTGATCCGCCGTGGTTGACCTTCCCGCAAAGAGCCGCCCTGCGGGAGTGATAATCGACCCCGCAGTAACCCCACTGTTGTGGATTTCCACGGAGGTAGCGCCGGCCGGGTCCACTGCCAACGTTATGGACCCTTGGCCGGAGACCGAACAGGTAGAGGGGTCGAAGGTTATCTTCCCGTGCTGTTCAATCACGCTCACCGTCATCCCGTCGCAATTCACCGATGCCGACGCGGAAGTGCCCACCAGGCCCAGAGTGAGGTTCAACGCGAGCAGGAATGCCATGCGCTTCATTTTCGGTCCTCCCATTAAAATGGATAATAGATAGGCGAATCAATTCGGCCGCGAACTCTAATCCTGAGCGCGCCGGACTTACAAAACGTTTACTCGCGCAATACGGCGCAAAAACAGGGGGATGCTCCCAATCATGGGGAGGGCGGGGTCTTTGCGAACGGGGCGAGCTGGGTTACTGCGGACTAATCAAGATCGTTTGGTCTGATCGGCTTCGATGGCCCGGCGCAGGGTCTCGGTTTCCGGGGAGGGATCGACGCCGAGAATGGTTTTCAAAGTGTTGCGACAGCGCTCGTACACCGCGCACGCCTCCGCCGGGCGGCCTTGCCGCCGATAACAGCGCATCAGGCTGCGGTAAAATTCCTCCGCCAGCGGGTCCACCTCCACTCCTTGGAGATAACCGTTTATCGCCTTGTCCCATTTCCCGTCGGCTTCCCAGCGGCGGCCCAAGGCGCCGAATTGGCGCAGGAACTTGCTGCGCAGGCGCTCGCGCGGGGACAGCAACCACGGTTGTTCCGCTTCCGTGGCCAGGAACGGGCCCTGGTAGAGCGCCAACAATTGTGTCGCCAAGCGGTCGATGTCCTCCGTGGGGCTCGCGTGCAACGCGCGCTCGATGCGGCCAAACAGGTGTTCGCACGCCCAACTGTCCACCCAGCAGTGGTGCGCGTCTAAACTGAGTTTGCCGTCCTTGAGCACCAAGGCCGGCTCCCGGCCGATGAGTTTGCGCAGGCGGTGCAAGGTGACCTCGAAGGTTTGCTGGGCGAGATGGCCCTCGACTTCAGGCCACAGGGCGTC
>Ga0209590_10001055_pt1 | contig 10090 bp, 9 predicted proteins | sample CZO8metaG_FD_188353 | JGI IMG/M metagenome (GOLD analysis project Ga0209590, IMG submission 188353) | Vadose zone soil microbial communities from the Eel River Critical Zone Observatory, Northern California, USA - CZOApr15con1.8 metaG... | ecosystem: Environmental > Terrestrial > Soil > Vadose...
TTCGCGTTCAAGGAGCTGGGCCAGATGGTGACGATCAACCAGCGGCTCGACTTCGACATGATCGAGCTGATCGCGTCGGCCTTCGGATTCCAGGCGGTGCGCGAAGAGGAGTACGCCACCACCCAGACCGAAGAAACCACGGACGCCGCTGAAACGCTGAAGCCGCGGCCCCCGGTCGTGACGATCATGGGTCACGTCGACCACGGCAAGACGTCGCTGCTCGACTATGTCCGCAAAGCCAACGTCGTCGCAGGCGAAGCGGGCGGCATCACGCAGCACATCGGCGCCTACCAGGTCACGCTCAAGGACGGTCGCAAGATCACGTTCCTCGACACGCCGGGTCACGAAGCGTTCACGGCCATGCGTGCCCGCGGCGCGCAGGTCACGGACATCGTGGTGCTGGTCGTCGCCGCCGACGACGCGATCATGCCGCAGACGTTCGAGGCGATTTCGCACGCCAAAAACGCCGGCGTCCCCCTGGTCGTGGCGATCAACAAGATCGATCTGCCGACGGCGAACGTGCAGAAGGTGAAGCAGGACCTGTTGTCGCACGGCGTCGTCCTCGAGGAATTCGGCGGCACCACGTTGATGACGCCGATCTCCGCCAAGAAGGGCACCAACGTCGACGCCCTGCTGGATCAGATCCTGCTCCAGGCGGAGCTGCTCGACCTCAAAGCCAATCCCGAGCGCAAGGCGCAGGGGACGGTGCTGGAGGCGCAACTCGATCCCGGGAAGGGCGCGCTCGCCACGATTCTCGTGCAGAACGGGACGCTGCGCGTGGGCGACGACTTCATCTGCGGCCAGTACTCTGGTCGTGTCCGCGCGATGTACGACGAGCGCGGCGGCACGGAGACCGAAGTCGGCCCCTCCACACCGGTGCAGATCCTCGGGTTCGAGGGGGTGCCGGAAGCGGGCGACAGCTTCCTGGCGATGGACGACGCCGCGGCGGCGCGTGACATCGCGCAGAAGCGCCAGCGGCTCGAGCGCGAGGCGCAGCATCGCCGCTCCGGCCGCGTCAAGACACTCGAAGACTTCATGGCCGAGGCGGCGGCGGGTGGCGTTGCCACGCTGCGCATCATCATCAAGGCCGATCAGGGCGGACCCGCCGAAGCGTTGGCGGATGCGCTGGCGCAGCTGTCGACCGCGGAAGTGAAGGTCGAGGTGGTGCACCGTGGCGTCGGCGCGATCACCGAATCGGACGTGCTGCTGGCGCGCGCGTCCGGGGCGATCATCGTGGGATTCCACGTGCGCCCCGATTCCAACGCGCGGGCCGCGGCGGATCGCGAGCGGGTCGAGATCCGGACCTACCGCATCATCTACGAGGCGGTCGAAGAGGTGAAGCTGGCCATGGAAGGCCTGCTCGCCCCCGAGAAGAAGGAAGTCGTGCTGGGCGAGGCGGAAGTCCGCCAGACGTTCAAGATCGCCAAGATCGGCACGATCGCCGGCTGTTTCGTGCGCAGCGGGGTCATTCCGCGCACGGGGCGCGTGCGCATCATCCGCAACGGCGTCGAGGTGTACGACGGCACGCTCTCGTCGCTCAAGCGGTTCAAGGACGACGTCCGCGAGGTCCGCGAGGGCTTCGAGTGCGGCATCGGCATCGAGAACTTCAACGACGTCAAGGTGAGCGACCTGATCGAGTCATACCGCATCGAGGAGGTCGCGCGCTCACTCAGCGCTGCTGAGTCGTGATCGTGGGCGTGATGGTGTGGGAGCTGCATCTGCCCGCGTGCCAATCGCTCAAAGACAAGCGCACGATCGTGAAGAGCCTCAAGGATCGGATGCACAACCGCTTCAACCTGTCGGTCGCGGAAACGGGGCATCACGATCTGTGGCAGCGTGCCGAGCTGACGGCCGCGGTGGTGAGCACCGACCGGCGCCATGCCGAGAGTGTACTGCGCGAAGCGGATCAGCTGGTGGCAGGAGCGGATGGCGCGCGGATCGTGGACACCAGCACGAGCTATCTCTGAGATGAAGCGTCGCAGCCATCGTCCCGAGCGTTTGAGCGAGCTGATCCGGCAGGCCGTCGGTGCGTTTCTCACCGGCGACGTGCGCGATCCTCGGATCGGGTTCGTCACGGTGACCGGCGTCGAGGTCTCGCTCGATCTGTCGCACGCCAACGTGCGCGTGAGCGTCATGGGCTCCGACGAGGAAAAGGCGAAGTCGCTCGAGGGATTGGCGAGCGCCGCGCGGTTTCTGCGGGCGCAGCTCTCGAAGGAGCTGCATCTGCGCACGAGTCCGGAGCTGCATTTTCATCTGGACCGCGGACTCGAGCACGCGCAGCACATCGATCGCGTATTGAAGGAGCTGAAGGAGACGGACGACTGAGAAACGGTGGGCTCGTCCTGGTCGCCAAGCCAGCCGGCCCCACGTCTCACGATGTCGTGGACATTGTCCGTCGCGCGCTCGGCGAGCAGCGCGTGGGACATCTGGGCACGCTGGATCCGTTTGCCAAAGGCTTGCTGGTGCTGGTCGTCGGACGGGCGACGCGGCTTGCGCCGTTCGCCGCGGAGTGGCCGAAGACGTACGAAGGGGTGATCCGCCTCGGCATCACGACGGACACCGATGACCTCACCGGCGCGGTCGTGGCCACGGCGCCGTGGACGGGCATCACACTGGCGCAGCTCGCGGACGTGATCGGCGGCTTCCGCGGCGCATACCAGCAGCGGCCGCCGGCGTACTCGGCGGTGAAGATCGAGGGCGAACGGGCCTATCGTCGCGCGCGACGCGGCGAAGCGGTGGCGCCAGAGCCGCGGCCGGTGGAGATCCGCGAGCTGGAGCTCGTCGAAGCCGCGGTGCCCGATCTGCAGTTTCGCGCGACCGTGAGCGCCGGCACGTATTTGCGGTCGCTGGCGCGAGACATCGGCGCGAAGCTGGGATGCGGCGCGCATCTCACCGCCCTGCGGCGCACGGCCGTCGGGCCGCTGCTCCTCGCGGATGCGGTGGCGCCGGAAGCGGTCACGCGGGCGACGTTGCAGGATGCTGCGGTTCTGGTCGCGCATATGCCACGCCGCGAGCTAGATAAGAAGGAACGGGACGCAGTGATACATGGGCGCCCAATTCAGGGCGACCTGAAAGCGGATAGCGGGCACCGGGTAGCGCTGTTCGAAGGCGCCGAGCTTCTAGCCGTGGCGGAGCAGGTGGGCGACCTTCTGAAGCCACGCGTGGTGGTGGCGGAAGATTGATGTCGCGTCCTGCGGTCGTCACTTTGGGTACGTTCGATGGCGTGCATCGCGGCCACCGGGCGGTGCTCGCCGAGGTGACGCGCCGGGCGCGAGCGGGAAAACTGACGAGCGTGCTGGTCACGTTCGATCCGCATCCGCTCGCGGTTGTGAATCCGCCGGCGGCGCCGAAGCTGTTGACGGTGCCGGCGGAAAAGCAGGATCTGGTGACTGCGGCGGGCATCGAACAGTTCGTGCTGATGCCGTTTACGCCGGCGGTGGCGCAGCTCGATGCGGAAGCGTTCGTCCGGCGGCTGTGCGACGAGTACGCGATGCGCGAGCTCGTGATGGGATACGATCACGGATTCGGACGCGGGCGCTCCGGCGACGTGGAGTTGGTGCAACGGCTGGCGCGAACGCAAGACTTTGCGGTGGCGGTGGTCGACGCGGTACGCGACAATGGACAGCCGATCTCGTCGACGCTGATCCGCACCGCGCTGGCGCATGGCGATCTCGACGCGGCGGGCCGCTGGCTGGGACGGCCTTACAGTATTCGCGGGACTGTGGTGCGGGGTGCGGGGCGCGGCAGGACGATCGGCATTCCCACGATCAACCTCGCGCCGCCGGATTCGAGAAAACTCCTCCCGCCCGACGGCGTCTATGCGGTGGCCGTGACCGTCGGGCGACGGGAGACGGGAGACGGGAAACGGTACGGCGGCATGATGAATCAGGGCGCCCGGCCGACCTTTGGTGAACAGGCTCGCACGCTCGAAGTCCATCTGTTCGATTTCGACGGCGAGCTGTACGGGGAAACCGTAGACGTGGCATGGGTCCGTCGCCTGCGTGAAGTGCAGGCGTTCCCGTCCCGCGAAGCGCTGGTGGCGCAGCTCGAGCGCGACCGCCAGGCGGCGCGGGCGACCCTCAACCGGTAGAGAGAGGCGATGGGGAAGATTCGTCAGCGGTTGTACTTCATCGGCGTATTTATCGTGCTGTCGATCATCTCGCTGGTGCCGCGCAACCAGAAGATGCGCATCCGCGATGCCACGACCGGCACGATGAAGGACACGACGGTGCGGCGGGTGCCGATCAACCTGGGGCTCGACCTGCAGGGCGGCATTCACCTGGCGCTCGAGGTCGATCAATCCAAGGGACCGGTGCCGGATTGCGCCGACGCGATCCAGCGCGCCGAGCGCGTCGTGCGCACCCGCATCGACGAGTTCGGCACGACGGAACCCGTCGTGCAGATCCAGGGCCGTTGCCGGCTGATCGTGGAGCTCGCCGGCGAGAAGGACCCCGCCCGGGCCAAGAGCGTGGTGCAGCGGACCGCGTTCCTCGAGTTTCGCATCACCGACATGAAGGGTCTGTTCAAGGACGCGCTGCCGCAGATCGATGCGGCGTTGCGCCGCGCCGGCGTCAAGTCGCGCGGGGCAGCCGCCCCATCGGCCGTCGCGCAGCTGTTCGGCGGCGACACCGCCAAGGCCGAGCGCGACTCGGCGACGGATGCGAACACACCCGGCGTCCTCTCCTCGCTGCTGTTTCAGGGCCAGCTCCCCGGCGAGTACCTCGTGCCTGAAGAGCAGTCGACGCTCGTGGACAGCCTCCTGAACCGGCCCGACGTGCGCGCGGCGATGCCGCGCGGTATCGAGCTACGGTGGGGCTCCCAGTCCGAGTCGCGCGGCGCGCGCCGGTATCGGGCGCTCTACGCCGTCGAAGCCCGGCCGATCATTACCGGCGAAGAGCTGGTCAAGGCCACCGCGCGCCGCGATCCGGTGACCAATCAGTCAATCGTCCCGTTCCAGCTCAGCCATCGTGGGGCCCGGAAGTTCTCGGACGAAACGGCGCGGCACATCAACGACTACATGGCGATCATCCTCGACGGGCGGGTGCAGGGGCAGCCGCCGGTGATCCACGGCCAGATCGGCGCGAACGGCCAGATCGAGCTCGGCGCCAAGCCGCTGCAGGAAGCGAGCGATCTGGCGCTGGTGCTCCGCGCCGGCGCGCTTCCCGCGCCGCTGACGATCATCGATGAGAAGACGATCGGCGCGTCGCTCGGCGCCGACTCCATCAGAGACGGCGTGCGTGCGGGCGTGGTGGGCGTGCTGCTCGTCATTGTGATCATGATCGGCTACTACCGCATGGCCGGCGCGCTCGCGGTCGCGGCGCTGACGCTCTACTGCCTGTTCACTCTGGCGGGGCTCGCGGCGTTCGGATTCACGCTCACCCTACCGGGGCTCGCCGGTTTCGTGCTGTCCATCGGCATCGCGGTAGACGCGAACGTGCTGATCTTCGAGCGCATCCGCGAAGAGCTGGTCCACGGCAAATCGCTGCGGCTCGCGGTGGATGACGGCTTTCTGCACGCCATGAACGCCATTGTCGACTCCAACGTCAGCACCGTCCTCACCGCGCTCATTCTCTACGCCGTCGGCACCGGCCCGGTGCAGGGCTTTGCCATCACGCTGATCATCGGTATCGCCGCCTCGATGATCTCGGCGATCTTCGTCGTGAAGACGCTGTTCCTCATCTGGCTGTACCGGCGGCCCGACATGGTCACCCTGAGTATCTGATGATCAGACTCTTCGCGAATGCGAATTACGATTTCATCAAGTGGCGCCGCTGGGCGTTTTCGCTCACCGGCGGCATCATGCTCGTGGGTCTGGTATTTCTGCTGACCCGCGGCCTCAACTACAGCATCGAGTTCACCGGTGGCACGCTGATACAGGTCGAGGTGCACAAGAAGGTCGAGACGGGCGTGATCCGGGCGGCGCTGGACAACGTTGGCCTCAATGGCGCCGAGATTGCGACGTTCGGCTCCGATACCTCGTATGTGATTCGCGCCCGGCTGGCGCACTCCGCCGGCACGACGGAAGCGACGAGCAGCGAGGCCGTCGCCGCCGCGGTTGGCCGCGCGCTGGATCAGAGCGTTGGACCGGGCCAATACACGATCTCGCGCACAGAGGCCGTCGGACCGAAAGTCGGGCGGGAGCTGCAGGGGAAGGCCCTGATGGCGATCCTGCTCAGCTTTGTCGTCACGCTGATCTATCTGGCATTCCGGTTCGAATGGCGGTTTGGTCTCGCCGCGGTGGTCGCCACGGCGCACGACGTCGTCGCCACCGTCGCGTTCATCAGTGTGATGCACCTCGAGGTCAGCCTCATCGTGGTGGGCGCCGTGCTCACGGTCGTCGGCTACTCGCTGAACGACACGATCATCATCTTCGATCGCGTGCGCGAGAATCTGCGCAAGTACCGGCGCCAGAATCTGTATGAGATCCTCAACCTCTCGATCAACGAAACGTTGCCGCGCTCGGTGCTGACGCACGGAACCACGATCGCCACGACCCTCTCGTTGTTGATCCTCGCGGGCGAAGTGATCCGGCCGTTCGCCTGGGTCATGTCGTTCGGCATCTTCACGGGCACGTTCTCGTCCATCTACATTGCCGCGCCCGTGCTGCTCTGGATCGAGAAGCGCTGGCCGGGTGAGGATGCGCGCGGGGCACGGGCGTTCGGCTCGCGCGCGCCGGCGACGCCGTCGGTTCCCACACCGCCCGCGACATCACCGTCGCAGTCTCGTACTCCGCAACCGGCACGGTAGTAGGGGCGCAGCATGTTGCGCCCCTCCCTGGTCGACACCCATTGCCATTTGGGCGATACCGCGTTCGACGCCGATCGCGACGCGGTGCTCGCCCAGGCAAAGGCGCTTGGGGTCACACACGTCGTGGTGATCGGTGAGTCAGTGGCGGGGAGCGAACGGGCAGTCGCGCTGGCGCGCGGTGCCGCTGGACTCTCGGCGACGGCCGGCGTGCATCCGCACGAAGCCAGCAGCTGGTCGGACGACGCGCGGCGGCGGGTCCGCGAGCTGCTCGCGGCGCCGGAGGTCGTGGCCGTGGGAGAGACCGGGCTCGACTACCACTACATGCATTCGCCGCGAGAAACACAACGCCCTGCGTTCGAAGCGCAGCTGCAGCTCGGACTCGAGCTCGGCAAGCCGGTGATCGTCCACGCGCGCGACGCCGACGACGATATGGCCGCCATCCTGCGCTCGCTGGCCCGCCCCGCGCCGGTCGTGGTGCTCCACAGCTTTTCATCCGGGGACGCGGTCTGGGATGCCGGCATGGCGATTGACGCATATTTCTCTTTCAGCGGCATGATCACATTCAAGAATTGGGGTCTTACCGGCCGACTGTCCGACTGTCCGGCGGACCGACTGTTGGTCGAGACGGACGCGCCCTATCTCGCTCCGGTGCCGCATCGCGGCAAACGCAACGAGCCGGGCTTCGTGCACGACGTCGCCGAGCGCGCGGCCGCGCTGCGGGGCGAGACCGTTGAAAACCTGACGCAGCGCACCACGGAAAACGCACGCCGCTGCTTCGGTTCACGCATCGAATCCTCCCTATGACCGCAACCGCCACCAAAGTCCCCTCGGACATTGCGATCGCGCAGGCCGCCAAATTGCGGCCGATTCGCGACGTCGCGGCCGAGCTCGGCTTGTCGGACGACGAGGTCGAGGTGTACGGGAAGTACAAGGCGAAGATCTCGTTGCGCGCGCTGCAGCAGCGCACCCCCAAGGCACGGCTCGTGCTCGTCACCGGCATCACGCCGACGCCAGCGGGCGAAGGCAAGTCCACCGTTACCGTGGGGGTCACGCAGGCACTGCGGCGCCTCGGCAAGAACGCCATCCTGGCGATACGCGAGCCATCGCTGGGTCCGGTGTTCGGAGTGAAGGGAGGCGCGGCGGGCGGAGGATATGCGCAGGTCGTGCCGATGGAGGACATCAACCTGCACTTCACCGGCGATTTCCACGCGATTGCGAGCGCCCACAACCTGCTGTCCGCGATGCTCGACGCGCATCTCCATCACGGCAACGCCCTCGGCATCGACGTGCGCCGCGTAACCTGGCCGCGCACGATCGACATGAACGACCGCGCGCTACGCAACATCATCGTCGGGCTCGGCGGTGTGAGTGGCGGTCCGATGCGAGAGGAGCGCTTCGTGATCGTCCCCGGCTCGGAAATCATGGCGATTCTCGCCCTCGCGACCGGACTGGAGGATCTCGAGGCGCGGCTGGCACGCGTCATCGTGGGGTTACGCGGCGATAAGACCGCCGTCCGCGCCAGCGATCTCAAGGCGCAGGGCGCCATGACGCTGCTGCTGAAGGACGCGATCAACCCGAACCTCGTCCAGACGCTGGAGGGTGGCCCCGCGCTCGTGCACTGCGGCCCGTTTGGGAACATCGCCCATGGCTGCAACTCGGTCGTGGCGACGAAGCTGGGACTCACTCTCGCCGACATCGTGCTGACGGAAGCGGGCTTCGGCGCCGACCTGGGCGCCGAGAAATTCCTGGACATCAAATGCCGGTTCGCCGGGCTCAAGCCGGAAGCGGCGATCATCGTCGCCACGGTGCGGGCATTGAAGATGCACGGTGGCGTGAAGAAGGATCGCTTGGCGACGGCTGACCCCGCCGCGGTGCAGCGGGGGTCAGAAAACCTGCGGCGGCATATCCGCAACGTGAAAAAGTTCGGCCTCCCGGCGATGGTCGCGCTCAACCGATTCATCACCGATTCAGATGAAGAGGTCGAGGCCGTCCGCGCGGTGGGCGCGGCCGAGGGTGTCGAAGTGGTTCGCTGCGATGTCTGGGAGAGGGGCGGGGAGGGTGGTGTCGCAGTCGCGGAGTCGTTGCTCGGTCTGCTCAAGACCGGCAAGGCGGCGTTCAAGCCGTTGTACGACGAGCGCCGCCCGATTCGCGAAAAAATCGAGACGATCGCGCGCGAGATCTATGGGGCGGGGAGTGTGGGATTCGCGCCGGCCGCCGAGCGCGCGCTCGAGCTGTTGCCGAAGCTCGGCCTCGGCGAGACACCCGTCTGCATGGCGAAGACGCAGTTCTCATTCTCCGACGACGCCACCCAGCTGGGCGTACCCACCGGATTCACGCTGCACGTGCGCGACATTCTCCCGTCCGCCGGCGCCGGCTTCGTCGTTGCGCTGGCGGGTGACATCCTGACGATGCCCGGACTTGGCAAGAGTCCCGCCGCCGAGCGGATCCGGCTCCTTCCTGACGGCACGATCGAGGGACTGTTCTGATGCGTATCATCGCTACCGATGCCGCTCCCACAGCGATCGGCCCCTACAGCCAGGCGATCGCGCTCGACCGCCTCGTGTTTACCGCCGGACAGGTCGCGCTCGATCCTAAGAGCGGCGATCTCGTCGGCCGCACGACCGCGGAGCAGACGGAGCAGGTCTTCGCGAATCTGAAGGCGGTGCTGTCCGCGGCTGGAACGACGCTCGCGAGCGTCGTGAAAACGACCGTGTACCTGGCGGACATGGCCGATTTCGCGCAAATGAATGAGGTGTACGCGAGGCACTTCGGCGCGCACAAACCTGCACGATCCACAGTGCAGGCCGCCGGCCTTCCCAAGGGCGCGCGCGTCGAGATCGACGTGATTGCCGTCACGCAGTAACGCGAGGCAGTCGAGGGAGCGGATTGGGTCTGGTGGCCTGACCAGTCTTCAAAACTGTTTGGGCCCTGAAAAGGGCTCGGTAGGTTCGATTCCTACACGCTCCCGCCACCGCCGCTGGTTGACTTTCGTCTCGTCCCATCGCATTCGTAGGCACGCTCACCCTCGGGAGGATGCATGACTACGGGGCAATGGGCTCGTTTACGCCCCGCTGAAGCCGCCCACTTGCGCCGCGGCGCGTGGTATCGCGTCCTGCGGCTCACGCCCCTCGAGGCGGTACTCGATGTCAATGGAACGCAGACGACGTTCCCGCGCCCGTCACTCGAGATCCTGCCGACGCCACCCACACGCTGGACCGTCGTGCCGAGGCCGGCGCGCTCCGCGCGGCTACCACTCACGTGGGGCGCGCGCTACGCGGTCTGTCCCAACTGCCGCGAGCGCGCCCGCCTCGAAGAGCGTGCCACCAGCATGCGTTGTCCCAAG
>Ga0209590_10001056_pt1 | contig 10087 bp, 6 predicted proteins | sample CZO8metaG_FD_188353 | JGI IMG/M metagenome (GOLD analysis project Ga0209590, IMG submission 188353) | Vadose zone soil microbial communities from the Eel River Critical Zone Observatory, Northern California, USA - CZOApr15con1.8 metaG... | ecosystem: Environmental > Terrestrial > Soil > Vadose...
GCTGGTCGACGCCGGCGCTCACGCGGCGACGCCCGAGGCACTGGAGCTGGCGCGCATCCTCGCGGGGTGGCCGCGACTCGCATCCGAGGTGGACGAGAAGACGATTCCGCAGGAAGTGGGCTTCGATGAAATCGGCGGCGTGTCGTACACCAAGGGCTGCTACACAGGCCAGGAGACCGTGAGCCGCCTGCACTTCCGCGGGCATCCGAACCGGCACTTGCGTGGCCTGCTGTTCGAGACCGATCCGCCCGCTGCGCCGGCGAGCGGCTGGAGCGCCGTCACACTCGAGGAGCGCGATGTGGGCCGCGTCTCCAGCATCGCGTGGCTGCCGGATGGCGGCGGGTCGGTGCTCGGCCGCTGGATCGGCCTTGCCATCGTGCGCCGCGAAGTCCCAATCGGCGCGACGGTGCGCGCCGCCGGGCGCGAAGCCCGCGTTGTCGGGCTGCCGTTCGATGCTCCACGCGTCACGCCCGCGTGACGGTTCTCGTCACCGGCGGCGCCGGGCTCGTCGGCACCCATGTGCTCGACGCGCTGCGGGCGCGGGGTGAGAGCCCTCGTCCGCGTGCGCTGGTGCGCGAACACTCCCGCGCGGTCGTCGAGGCGTTCGGCGCCGAGGCGGTCGTCGGCGATGTCACCGACGTCATTACGTGGCAGCGCGCGTCGCAAGGGGTGCGGGCGATCATTCACGCCGCTGCCCTCGTTGCATCGCACGCTTCCTTCGAGGAATTCACCCGCGTCAATGTCGGTGGGACTCGGCTCGCGATCGATGCGGCCCGGCGGACTGGAGCACGTCTCATCCATATCTCGACCGTGGCCGTGTACGGCCGCACAGCGGTGTACGCCGCCGGCGACAGCCGGGTCACGGAAGACTATCCATTTCAGCCGCTTCCCGCCTCCGATTTCTACGCGCGCAGCAAGCGCGCCGCCGAGCAGCTGGTGCAGCAGGAGGCGGCGCGCGGCGGCCTCTCCGCGATCGCGATCCGGCCCAATGTCATCTACGGCGAGCGCGATCTGCTATTCACCCGGCGTTTGATCGCCAATCTCAGACGCGGGTTCCTGCCAGAGATCGGGCCGGGGACGAATCATCTGTCGTGCGTCTACGCCGGTAACGTCGCGGCGGCGATCCTCGCCGCGCTCGACGCGCCGGCGAAATCAGGATTCCGTGCCTACAACGTGACGCGCGACGCGCCACCTCCGCTCACGCAACGGGAGTTCTTCGCCGCCTTCGCCGACGCGCTAGGGGTGCGACCGCTCCGCGTTCGCGTGCCGGTCCCGCTGATTCGCACCGGCGTGGCCGCGTGGAGTGTGTTGATGCGGCTCGTCATGCCGGGCCGCTACTCGGCGCTGGGGAATGCGGCGATGTCGTTCATACTGGGAGAGAACCCGTACTTGGTGGAGCGAATCCGCAGCGAGCTGGGATGGACGCCGCCGTTCGATACGCGTACGGCGATCGTGCGGTCGGTCCAACAAAACAAAAGCCCGGGCGGCGCCCGGGCTTGATTCCCTGCTACCGCGCGTCGCTACGGGCGCCGCGTCGGCTTCCGCGCCGGTGCTGGCGGCGGGGTAGGCTTAGGCGCAGCCATAGGCGCCGCGTGTGCCTTGCTCGTGTCGGCCGCCATACGATGCGTCGTGTCAGCCGGCGCCATCATCTTCATCGAGTCAGCCATTCTCGTCGTGTCTGCGCGCGTGGTGTTGGCGTTGTTGTTCTGTGCCTTCGTGCACGCGCCAGCGGCCATGACGACGACCGCCACGGCCAATGCGATACGCTTCATGCTAGCTCCTGTTGAGGTACGGGTCGCGGAGACGGAAACGTACATGGGGGACCTGCGCAGTCAAGCCGCGCTAAATTACAGGAATCATGCTGCGTTCTGATCGTCGTACGTTCCTGAGCAGCTTACTCTCCTCGCTCGCGGGTTGGACGGCGAGAGGTCGCCGCTCCGGCCAGCAGCCGGTCATCGACGTCCGCCCCACCGCGCTCTTTCAACAGCCCGAAGGACGCAAGAATCTCGTCCGCATCGCCGTGTCCGGACTGAGTGCACCAGCGGCACGCGCGCGCGTGACGGACCGGCGGGGCGCGCTGGTCGGCACGGCGGGATTGTTGCCGTCGGCGCAGGGTGTGGCATTGACCGGCGAAGTGTGGGTCCCACTTTCGGAGCCGTCGGATTTTCAAATCGACGTCGAGGTCGGACGAGACCGCGCCGCTCGACGCAGGCTGCGCCTGATGCCGGGAAAGCGCTGGACGCTCTACTGGCTCCCCTCGATCCACACCGACGTCGGGTACACCGACCTTCAGGAGCGGGCTCTCGAGGTTCACCGCAAGAATCTCGATGCGGCGCTCGCGTGGACGTCGACCCATCGCGACTTTCGTTTCACCGCCGAGTGCGCGCTCCAGGTGCTGTCGTACCTGGAGAACCGCTCGCCTGAATCGGGCGACGCGCTGGTGCAGGCGATCCGCGACGGCAAGATCGGATGGCAGGCGCTGTTCGCGAACATGCTGACCGGCATCCTCGACCACGAGACGTTCGCGCGGCTCGTCTGGCCGGCGGGCAGGCTGGCGCGTGAGCGAGGCCTGACGTTCCTCTCCGCCCAGATCACCGACGTCCCCGGACAGACGCTGACCTTCCCCATGCTGCTCGCCGCGAGCGGCGTGAAGTACCTCGCCAGCGGTCCCAATCCCGAGCGTGCCCTGCCGCTGCTGCCGCCGAGCGGCGGCGCTGAAGGCACCGCGTACCCGCAGCTGTATTACTGGGAGGGGCCCGACGGGAGCCGCGTGCTCCATTGGCGGGCGCATCACTACGGCGACGGCACCCGTTTCGGCTTCGATGTCGGCCCCGACGAAATGGGTCACCGTCTCTCCGATTGGCTCCTCAATCAGCCGGCATTTCTCGCGCAGAACTGGCCGTATGACACCGCCCTGCTATATGGCGCCGATTGGCAGGACAATGCTCTGATGAAGGAAGCGATCGTCACGAACGTTCAGGAGTTCGGGCGCCGCTTCACGTTTCCGCGCATCGTCATGGGCCGCCCGGAGGACTTCTTCCGCGATCTGGAGCGCCGCTACGGAACCAAGATTCCGGTCCGCCGCGGCGACACGGGTCTCTATTGGGAGGACGGCGCGGCGTCGACGGCAGCGGAGTTGGCGGCGTTCCGGTCCGCGCAGCTGATGGCCCGGGCGTCAGAGATCGTGGCGCTGTGGGACGACCGCATCGAGCCGCGCGACGAAAACACCGTAGCGCGCCGGCGCGGGCGCGCCGCTGCCCGTGCGGCGATGTGGCGCGATCTCCTGCTGTTCGGCGAGCACACCTGGGGCGCGGACGAAAGCATTGTCGCGCCGGCATCGGGTCAAACCGTGGCGCAGTGGGAGTACAAAAAGCGCTTCATCGACGCCGGTGCCGCCGCCGCGCGCGACCACCTGCGGGACGGACTGCTGCGCCTCGGCCGGGCTTCACGCGTTGGCCGCAGCCGCCTCGTGTTCAATGCGGGCTCATGGGACCGGACGGACGTCGTGCGCGTTCCGGGCGGCGCCGCTAAATCCCTCATCAGTGACGGGCGCGAGCTCGCGTCCGTTGACCTCGAGGATGGCGACGCGCTCGTCCTGTTTCGCGATGTCCCCCCCATCGGCTACCTGGCATTGACCGAAGCGGACCGCGACGCTCGCCCGCCCGCCGCCGACGGCGAGGCGCTCGACGCCAAGGCAGGAGGATTCACAGTTCAGCTCGACCAGGTGAGTGGCGCGATTAAATCATTCACCGGTCCGGACGGCAAGGAGCGGGTGAAGCCATCGGATTGGTCCGGCTTGAATCAGCTTGTCTACGCGCGGGGTGGCGGGCACAGCGCGCTCTGGACCTCAGGTAATCGCGACGATCTCAAAATCCCGCCCCAGCTCCAGCTCTCACAGACCAAGCTCGTTCGCTGTCGCCGCGAGCGCCTGCCCGGGATTGGCGTGCGCCTCGTGGTCGAGCGCGCGCTCGAGGGCTTCCCTGCCATCACGTCAACGATCACGCTGTACGACGAGCTGCCCTGGGTGGACATCGAGAATCGCATCGTGAAGACGGCGACGGTCGCGAAAGAAGCGCTCTACATCGCATTCCCCTTCGCATTCATCAAACCTGCAGTCGATGTCGAAGTACCGCTGGGCCGCATGGCCGTGGATCGCGATCAGCAACCCGGAAGCTGCCGTGACTGGTACTGTCACGCGCACTGGGTGTGGCTGCACGAAGGGAATGACGGGATGCTATGGAGCGGCCCCGACACGCCGCTCTTCACACTGAACGATCTGTTCCGCGGCGCCTGGCGTCGGACGATCGTGCCCGATGGTGCGCTGTTCGCCTATGCGATGAACAACTATTGGCACACGAACTACGCGGCGTCGCAGGGCGGTCCGGTGACATTCCGGTTCAGGCTATCGCTGCTGGCGCCGGGCGATGGGGCCGAGCCGGTGCGGCGCGGGTGGGCAGCCTGCGAGCCGCTGTACGTCAGCCCATCGTACACCAATGAGACGCCCGGTCCCTTGATTGCGAAGGATCGCGCGCTGTTCTACGCCGACAAAGGCGTGATGATCGTCGGGGCCAAGCCGGCGGACGACGGTGAAGGCGCCATCGTCAAGCTCCTCGATGTTGCCGGACAGGCGCGCAGCGTCGGCGTCTGGCCAGCGGCGTACGGGTTCAAGCTTGCTCGACGCACCACGCTGGTCGAACAGAACGGTGATGCGATTGCTGTCGGCGGGGATGGACGGGCATCGCTCGATCTGGCGGCGTGGGGTGTCGCGGCCGCCCGGCTCTTTACACCCGCGGAGGCCTCTGGTTAACGAACGCCGCGTCGTCGAGTTCGCGCCGAAGGACGCGCAGCTGCGGGACGACGTCCGAACGCTCGGCGCGCTCGTCGGGGACGTACTACGCGAGCAGCGTGGTGACGCGTTCTTCCAACTCGTGGAGCGCGTCCGGCACGCCGCGATCGCTGGGGCCGACAACGAGCTGCACGCGCTGATACGCGCCTTGCCGCCGCGCGATGCCGAAACGCTGGTCCGCGCGTTCGCCACCTACTTCGAGGTCGTCAATCTCGCCGAGCGGATTCACCGCATCCGCCGCCGGCGCGACTACCTGCGCAGCGCGAGCGATCCGCAGGAGGGCAGTCTCGAGAGCACGGCCCTTCGGCTCGCTGCCTCCGGCATCACGCCGCCCCAGATCGCCGCCCTCCTCCAGCGGCTGCGGGTCGAGCCCGTGTTCACCGCGCACCCCACCGAAGCGACGCGACGCACGCTGCTCGAGAAGGAGCAGGTGATCGGCCGCCTGCTCGTGGAGCGGCTGGATCCCTCGCGCACGCCCGATGAGGAGCGCGCCGCACTGGCGCGGATTCGCGAGGAAGTCACCGCCGCGTGGCAAACCGATCCGCACCCCTCGACGCGTCCTACGGTGATGGACGAGCTCGAGAACGTGGTCTTCTATTTGACGGACGTCATCTACCGCATCGTCCCGCCGTTCTCCGAGGAGCTCGAGCAAGCGGTACACAAGGCGTACACGGTCGAGGTGCCCACCCGGCCGGTTTTGCGATTTGGCTCCTGGGTCGGCGGGGACATGGACGGCAATCCCAACGTCGGCGCCGAGACGCTGCGCGCGGCGTTCGCTCGCCAACGCGAGCTGGTGCTCGATCGGTATCGCCGGGAGGCAGCTGAGCTGGCGCGCCGGTTGTCGCAGTCGGGAGCACTCACGGGAGTGAGCGACGCGGTGCGCGAGCGCGTCGCAAACTACGGCGCCCAGTTCCCCAAGGCGCTGGCGACGATTCCCACGCGCTATCACGACATGCCGTACCGTGTGCTGTTTCGCCTGATCGCCGCGCGGCTGGAGGCGACACGACGCGATACGCCGGAGGGATACGCCGGCACAGACGAGGTCGAGCGCGATCTGGGCATGGTCATCGCAAGTCTGCGCGCACACCGCGGCGAGCACGCGGGACTGTTTGGCGTGCAGCGGCTGCTGCGCCGGGTCGAGACGTTCGGGTTTCACCTGGCCACGATCGACGTGCGGCAACACGCGCACGTCCATCGCGCGGTGCTCGCGACTCTGTTGCGCGACCCGGAGTGGAACGCCCGCACCGCAGCCGACCGTCTCACGCGGCTGCGCCGGGTGCTCGAGAAGGGAGACGAGCCGGCAGGATCGCCGGACGCCCAGGCGACGCGAACGCTGGAGGTATTCCAGGCGATTGCCGATTGCCGCGCGCGCTTTGGGCCGGAGGCGGTCGGACCCTACATCATCAGCATGGCACAGGGAGCGGACGACGTCCTCACTGTTCTCGTGCTCGCCCGTTGGGGCGGGCTCGGGCGGAATGGACACGTGCCGCTGGACGTCGCGCCCCTCTTCGAAACCGTGGCCGACCTCGAGGGCGCGCCCGACGTCATGCGCGTACTGCTCGACGAGCCCTACTACCGGGCGCACCTCGCCGAGCGGCACATGCACCAAATCGTGATGATCGGATATTCCGACAGCAACAAGGACGCGGGGATCGGCGCGTCGCGCTGGGCGCTGCATCGCGCGCAGGCGAGGCTGGTCGAGACCACGGAACAGTCCGGAGTCGATCTCACCTTTTTCCACGGCCGCGGCGGCACCGTCAGCCGTGGCGGCGGCAGAATCACGAGCGCTATTCTGAGTGCGCCGCCGCGCTCGGTCCGGGGATGGTACCGGATGACGGAACAAGGCGAGGCCATCAATGCGAAGTACGGGCTGCGAGGCATCGCGATGCGCACGCTCGAGCAGACGGTGAGCGCGGTGGCGCTCGCGACCGCCCTCCCCCACCCGCCGGATGCGCGTGAGCCAGGTTGGACCAGCATCATGGACGCCATCGCCAAGGGCAGCCGGGCGGCTTACCGTGCGCTCGTCTACGACGACCCGCAGTTCGTGGAGTACTTTCGGCGGGCGACGCCCATCGACGTCATTCAACGCATGGAAATCGGCAGCCGCCCCGCGTCACGCCAGGGAGCCGATCAACAGAGCGGCGAAATCCAGCAGCTGCGCGCGATTCCGTGGGTGTTCGCGTGGACGCAGAGCCGCCATCTGCTGCCCGGCTGGTACGGCCTGGGCACGGCACTGGACGGTGCAGTCAAGCGCCACGGCGCCGCAGCGCTCGGCGAGATGATCAGCGACTGGCCATTCCTGCGGGCGCTGGTCGACGATGTCGAGATGGTGCTCGCGACCGCGGATCTCACCATCGCGGCGCGATACGCGGGCCTCGCCGGGCAGCTGGGCGAACGCTATTTCCCGCTGATTCGGGCGGAGTTCGACCGCACGGTGGCCAATGTGCTCGCATTGAAACACGAGCATGCACTCCTCGACTCCGATCCGGCGCTGCAGCGCTCGATTCTGCTGCGCAATCCGTATGTCGACCCGATGAGTCTGTTACAGATCGATCTGCTGGAACGGTGGCGCGCCGAGGGGCGGCCGGATAACGAAGTGTTCCGGGCGCTGCTGGCAAGCGTGCGCGGCATTGCGCAAGGGTTGCAGAGCACGGGCTGAGGGGTTTAACGTCGAGCCATGACACCAGCGACGACACTTGGTGAGTTGAAGCGTACGGAGTGGGCCAGCCCGGCCCGCCGCCAGCGCACAGTCAAAGACGAACTGCGGGAAAACCTCATCTGTCTGCTCGAGAACGGCTCGCCGCTGTTCCCGGGGATCGTGGGGTACGAAGAGACCGTCATCCCGCAGCTCGTCAACGCGATCCTCTCGCGCCACAATTTCATTCTGCTCGGACTGCGCGGACAGGCGAAGAGCCGCATCCTGCGCCAGCTCGTCTCGCTGCTCGACGAGGAGATTCCGATCATCGCGGGCAGCGAGGTCAACGACGATCCCTTCGATCCGATCTCGAAGTACGGGCGCGAGCTGATCGCCGAGCACGGCGAGCGCACGCCGATCGCCTGGTTGCCGCGCGAGCTGCGCTTCGTCGAAAAGCTGGCGACCCCGGATGTCACGATCGCCGACATCATCGGCGACGTCGATCCGATCAAGGCGGCCCGCGGCGGGCATCTCTTGTCGGACGAGTTGACCATGCATTTCGGCCTGTTGCCGCGCGCCAATCGCGGCATCTTCGCGATCAACGAGCTGCCGGACCTCGCGGGCAAGATTCAGGTGGGACTCTTCAACATCATGCAGGAAGGCGACGTCCAGATCAAAGGCTATCCGGTGCGGCTCAATCTGGACGTGGCATTGGTCTTCACGGCGAACCCGGAGGATTACACCGCCCGCGGCAAAATCATCACGCCGCTCAAAGACCGGATCGGATCAGAGATCACGACCCATTATCCCCTCACCGTCGAGCTGGGGACGGCGATTACGCAGCAAGAGGCATGGGTGGAACGGAATGGCGGTCCCCGATCCATTCGCGTCCCCGATTTCATGGCCGAGCTGATCGAGCGGATCGCATTCGAGGCGCGGGAGGACAAGCGCGTGGACCGCCGCAGCGGCGTGTCGCAACGCCTGCCGATCAGCGTACTGGACAACGTGCTATCGAACGCCGAGCGGCGCACGATCGTCACGAAGGAGAAGACGGTCGTCCCGCGGATCTCCGATGTCTACGCCGCGCTGCCGGCCATCACCGGCAAGCTCGAGCTCGAGTACGAGGGGGAGCTGCAGGGCTCGGAGACGATTGCCAAGGACCTGATCCGCCGCGCGGCTGGCCGTACGTTCGAGGGTCGGGTAGGCGGCGCCAACGTGGACGACATCGTCCACTGGTTCGATGAAGGCGGTGCGCTCAAGATCACGCCGGACGAGCGCTCCGAGGCGCTGCTGAAAGGCTTCACCGTCGTCCCCGGCCTCCTCGATCTCATCGATCAGGTGGGATTGGCGGCGAAGAAGGATCCCGCCACGGTCGTGTCGGCGTGTGAGCTGGTGCTCGAGGGGCTCGTCGCTGAAAAACGTATCGCCCGAAGCGAAGAGCTGGGCTACGTTCGGGCGCGCAGCGAACAGAAGCCTCCATTCCCGAAAGGGCCAGGAGCAGGACCCAACCTCTTCACGTAATCCCCTTCACATCCGGGAGTCGCCATGGGCAAGCTCGTCTTTGGGTTCGTACTCCTCGCTGTCGCCTTCTTTCTGCGCCTCGGCGCGGCCACGGTCGGCACGCAAGGCAGCAGCGGGCGCCCGGTCGGCGGCGTGCTCCGTGGCCTGAGCTACGTGGCATTGGTGCTTGGCGTCGTTATCGCGCTCGGCTCGGCGCTCGTCGTCGTCAACCCGGGCGAGGTCGGGGTGCGGCACGCCTTCGGATTCGTGGATCCCAAGCCGTTGCTGCCCGGCATCCGCATGGTCACGCCCTGGTCGTCGGTGGAGCGCTTCACGACGCGGGAAGAGCAGTATCCGTTCACGGGCGATCAAGTGGAAGAGATCGCTGCCCTCTCCAGCGAGCAGATGGGCATGACCGTGGACGCGGGGATTCGCTGGCAGATCGATCCGCAGCAAGCCCCCCGGATCTACACCGAGATCGGCAACGAGGACCAGATCCACAGCGCGGTTCGCAATGCGATCCGCAAGGGCGTGCGCGATGCCATGGTGCAATACTCGATCAACGACATCGCCAAGCGCACCCAGATCGCGAACACCATGGAAAAGCTGGTGGACTCCGCGCTGGTCACGCAGCCGCGCGCCGGTGGACCGCCGTTCCGGATCGCGACTGTGACGGCGTTCTTCCTGCGCGATCTGCAGCCGCCCGCGCAGGTGGTCCAGGCGATCAACAACAAGATCGCGCAGGAGCAGCAGGTCGAAACGGAGCGGCACCGCGTCGAGGTCGCGCGGCTGCAGGCCGAGCAGCAGCGGCTGCTGAATACGACGCTGACGCCGGAGGCGCTGACCCGCCAGTATTTCGACGTGCTGCGCGAGCTGAAGTCGTCCAACAACCTCGTGATTTTGGTGCCCACCTCGGGCGGCATTCCGATGCTGAACATCGGAGACCTGCGACGCAATCTGCGACAGCCGTAGCGGTAAAGCCGCTCGTCACGATCACGCGCCAGTACGCGTCGGGCGGGTCGGAAATCGCGCGCCGGGTCGTCGAGCGCCTTGGCGGACGCTGGACGTTGATCGACAACGAATTCGTCGATCAGGTGGCGCACCTC
>Ga0209590_10001059_pt1 | contig 10070 bp, 5 predicted proteins | sample CZO8metaG_FD_188353 | JGI IMG/M metagenome (GOLD analysis project Ga0209590, IMG submission 188353) | Vadose zone soil microbial communities from the Eel River Critical Zone Observatory, Northern California, USA - CZOApr15con1.8 metaG... | ecosystem: Environmental > Terrestrial > Soil > Vadose...
CCAGCAGCGGCAAGGACGCGATCGCTTCGATCCAGAGGACATGGAGGCCACTGAGCATCGCGACTCGCGCTGACGAGCTCGTCCCGGGACGAGTTCCGAGGCGCTTCGGAGTAGGATGCGGGGTGTGAAGACCTTCGCCGAGTTCTGGCCCTACTAGAAGATGTGGGCGCTTGCGCTCCGGGGACGCCTCGGTCCGGAGCTGCAGCGCGCGGGGCTCGCGGCTCAGTAGCTTCCGCCGCGGATGAGGCGCGCGATGCCGGCAGCGACGGCCGCCTCCTGCTGCAACCGCCGATGGGAGGGCGGATTCGAGCTGATCGAATCCTTGAACCTGTACCGCCTCGGCGGATCGCAAGCCGTGCTGGCGTGGCCGAACGCCGCCAGCGCGGCCGCAAATCCCGCGCCACGCGTTCGTCATCGCGGGAGCCCCAGCAGACGCGTCACCGCGGTGTCGCGCAGCCGGTCGGGCATGCGTCCGAGCACGGCCTGCACCTTGGCATCGGTCCCGACGAGGTACCGGGTCTTGGGCCGCGCCGCGGTGAGAGCATGCGCCACCGCTTTGGCCACGCGGGCAGGAGGGATCCCCGCTGCCGCCGTCTTCTCCGTGGCCTTTATCAGCGGCGCGAGCACAGGCCCGTAGAGCTCCGTCAGCGCCGGCGGAGCGCGTGTCAGCCGCTGCTCGAAGCCGGCGGTACCCTTTTCCCAGATCGGCGTGCTGACCGATCCCGGCTCGATCAGGGCGACGCGGATTCCCCACGGCGACAGCTCCACGCGCAGGCAATGACAGATGGACTGGACTGCCGCTTTGCTCGCCGAGTAGGGCGCGAGGAACGGGACCGCCATCCGGCCGGAGATGGAGCCCATGCAGACGATGCGGCCGCGCCGTCTGCGCAATGAGGGCAGGAAGGCCTGCGTGGTGGAGATCAGACCGAAGACGTTGACCTCGAACATCCGGCGGATCTCGTCCACTTCGGTGAACTCGAGAGGAGCGCCGCCGGAGATGCCGGCGTTGTTCACCAGCCCGGCCAGACCACGCGCTCCGACGGCCGCCTCCACCTCCTCGGCCGCACGCGCGATCGAGCGCCCGTCGGCGACGTCGAGGATCAGCGGCCGGAGCCGGCCAAGGCCCTTCGCCCCCAGCCGCTCGCCATCGGCGGGCTTCCGCACGCCGGCGAAGACCTCGAACCCAATCTCGCAAAGCCACGTCGCGGTGGCCTCACCAATGCCAGTCGATGCCCCAGTTACCACCACTGCGCCGGTCTCCGCCATGCTTCGGCCCCCTGCGCGACTCGTGCGTAGCACAGTCACTCCCTGGTCTGCTACGGAGGGCGCCTTGTCGTCGGTGGCGCCGGTACCTCGCTGCCACGGCAGACCGGCGGCTAGCTGTGACCACCTTGCCCGCCTCGTTCGAGGCGATCTGGTAGTTCACGCGGACGGCCTCAGCGGCGAGGTGGTGGCGCGAGAAGTGCGCGTACTTCTTCTGGTGACGGATCAAGGTGCCCAGGGGCGGAATCGAACCACCGACACGGGGATTTTCAGTCCCTTCAAGTCCCTCTGACAGAGCCGACTTCCCTCTGGGGACGTCCGTCAAGCACCCCTCAAGATCCGTCAAGCCTGGTACGCCCGAGCACGGTCATGCACGGTAGCCTCCAGACGGAACGGCGTCAGCGCTCCCGCTCCCGGGTGGCCTCGCGGATCCACACTTCGATCCGGCGATTGCGCTGCCGCCCGTAGGCGTCGTTGCGCGACGAGACGGGCATGGCCGCGCCCCCGCGGCTGCGGAAGAGAACCCGTAGCCCGTCACCTGCGCACAGTCGCTTTTCGTGCGATGATGCGTGCTCGCGCAGGGGGCCGGCGGCGCGGCCGGCGAGCGCGGCTCGGCCTCTGGCGACCGGGCTTGCGGCAACGCGAGGTGAGCGGCGTGCAGCAAGACGACTTTCCCAACGCGTTCCTGCCGCCCTTTGTGCGCAGCGCGACGATCCAGTGATCCGGCGGCGCGATCTGCTGAAGCTCGCCGCAGTGGCCGCGCTTCCCGCGCCGGCCGCTCGCCGCTCCGGCGGTTACGACGTCGCGGTGATCGGCGCCGGCGTCTTCGGGGCCTGGACCGCCTGGCATTTGCAGCGCGCCGGCCGCCGCATCCTCATCGTCGACGCGTACGGACCGGCTAACGCCCGCGCCAGCTCGGGCGGGGAGTCGCGCGTCATCCGCCTCGGGTACGGCAAGGACGAGATCTACACGCGCATGGCGCTGGCCTCTCTCCGCTTCTGGGGCGACCTTTCGAGGCGCGCTGCGTTGCCCGTCCTGCACCGCATCGGCGTGCTGGAGCTGATCGGCCGCGACGACCGCTACGCGCGCGAGAGCCGCGAGGCGATCCGGCGCGCAGGGGGGCGGGTCGAGGACCTCTCGCGCAGCGAGCTGGCGAAGCGGTACCCGCAGATCTCGCTCGAAGGCATCACCGCCGGACAGCTCGAGCCGGCGAGCGGAGCGGTGATGGCGCGGCGCGCGGTGCTCACGCTGGTGCAGGAGATGGTCGCAGCCGGCGCTACCTACCTTCAGGCCGCCGTCGCGCCGCCGGCCGGCAATGGCAGATTGACCGACGTGCGGCTGCGCGATGGCCGCGCGCTGCAGGCCGGGGCTTTCGTTTTCGCCTGTGGACCCTGGCTGCCGCGCCTCTTTCCCCAGGTGCTGCGCGACCGCATCCAGCCCACGCGCCAGGAAGTGTTCTTCTTCGGGCCGCCGGCCGGCGACAGGCGCTTTGCCCCGCCGGCCCTTCCGGTGTGGGCCGACCTGTCCGACCTGGAGAACATCGTTTACGGAATGCCCGATCTGGAGGCGCGCGGCTTCAAGCTGGCGTTCGACGCGCACGGCCCGCCCATCGATCCTGACGCGCTCGAGCGCCAGGTGACGCCCGCCGGTCTCGCGGCCTCGCGCGATTTCCTGGTCCGCCGTTTCCCGGCGCTCGCCCAGGCGCCGCTGGTCGAGAGCCGCGTCTGCCAGTACGAGAACACCTCAAACGGCGACTTTCTCATCGACCGCCATCCCGAGTTGGAGAATGTCTGGCTGATTGGAGGCGGCTCAGGCCACGGCTTCAAGCACGGGCCGGCAGTGGGCGACTACGCGGCGCGCGCGCTGCTCGGATCGCTCGGGTCCCCCGAGCCGCGCTTCTCGTTGGCCACCAAGCAGGCCCAGCACCAGCGGGCAGTGTACTGACCCGCTACCAGATGACACGCAGCGATCTACACCGGCACCCTGTGGTTCTGGCCGGCGGCGCTCCGCTGACGCCCGGCCAACGAAGCAATGAGGCGTCGCAGCGTACACTTGCATAGTTGGGTGCTCTCGCGAACCGATATTCCCAATCGGTACCGCGGTACCGGATTGCCATCTTCGCACATGGCCAAGGCTCGTTTGATGTTCCCTCATCGAGGCCACAGACTCCAATAGCTGCATTGTTGCGGGCCACATACGATACAGGTTCTAGAGCGATGGCTTTGAACGGCGCTTGCTCTTCGAGCGGACCGAAGCCGAGCTTTGCGACTGTCGCGCGCATCTGTTCGATTCGGTCGACGTGCCTGTAGATCGCGAGCGTCGTCTCGATGTTCGCGTGTCGCAGACTCTTCTGTGTGACTGAAGGATGCATCTTCGCTCGCGCCAGCAGGGTCGCCATCGTGTGCCGCAGCGAGTGGAACACGATGCCCTTCTTCGAGACGCGCCGGATCCAGAGCGCGCGGCCCGTCACTCGGGCAGCGCCGGTTCGCATCGTCGCCAACGAGTTCGACATGGCCGCAGCCCGGCTTCCGGCATTGCCTGGCAGAGCCGGGTTTGACTATCCCGTCACGGCCTGCCTACAACACCTGCGCCGTTCACCAGCGTACCCAGCTTCGCTCAAAGCCTTGACGAAGGAGGGGGACATGCTTCGGTCGAGCATCGGCAGGCTTCGGCTTGCTGCCGCGACGCTTCTTATCGCCACCACGCCAGCGTTCGCGCAGTCCACGGGGCAAGTCACGGGCGTCGTCAAGGACAGCACCGGCGCCGCCCTCCCGGATGCCACCGTGACCGTGACCGGCGCCGACGGTGCCAAGCACGAGGCCTCGACATCGCCGGACGGCTCGTACACGGTGTCCGGCCTCCCGCCGGGCAACTACAGCGTCTCTGCGGCGCACGTCGGCTTTCGCACGGCGCTGCAGCAGAGGCAGGCGGTGGCCGCAGGCGGCACGCTCACCGTCGACTTCACTCTCGAGACGAACCTCACGGAGCTCACGCAGGAGATCACGGTCACCGCTATGAAGCGCGAGGACGTGGTCAGGAAGGTTCCCTTCTCCATGACAGCGACGAGCGAAGAGACGCTCCGCGTGCGCGGGGCCACGGACATCGAGGACGTGGCGGCGAACGTGGGCGGCTTCTCGGTGCAGAACCTGGGCCCGGGCCAGAGCCAGGTGGCGATCCGCGGCGTGTCCTCGGGACAGATCGCGCGCGACCAGCCGGGCGTCAAGGAGCAGGTCGGCGTCTATCTCGACGAGTCACCGATCGCGATGTCCCTGTTCACGCCGGACCTCGATCTTTTCGACATCAGCCGCGTCGAGGTCCTCCGCGGCCCCCAAGGCACCCTCTTCGGCGCCGGCTCCGAGTCCGGCACGGTTCGCTACATCACCAACCAGCCCAAGCTGGGAACCACCCAGTGGTTCGGAGAGCTGGATGGAAGCACGATCCAGCACGGCAACCAGGGGGGAAAGGTCAAGTTCGGCTTCAACGTCCCCCTGGGACAGATCGCAGCGCTGCGCGCGTCCGCATACTACAACGCCTTGGGGGGCTACATCGACTCGCCGGGCATCACGACGAAGGCGGACGGCTCCATCGAGCCGGACCCCACGACCACACAGCAGCACGTGAACACTGGCAAGCGCTTCGGCGGGCGCGTCGCGCTCAAGTTCGCGCCCACGGACAGGCTGACCATCACGCCACGCTTCCTCTACCAGAAGATCGAGATGGACGGCTGGAACCGCATCGATGCCTACAACATCCTGGCCAACCCGTTCACCACCAACCGGCCCGCGGTCACGCTGGGCGACCGGGAACAGTTCATCCAGATCCGGGAGCCGTACACCGACAAGTGGTACCTGGCCGACCTGAACATCAACTACGACTTCGGCGTGGCCGAGCTCACCTCGATCACCTCCTACAACCGCCGCGACATCCTCGTCGTGCGCGACGCGGGCGCGCTCACCTCCAGTATCACGGGCGGCAGCATCGGCCTCTCCGAGCCCGTCTACTCGTTGAACGCGCCTCTCTACGACGCCACGGGCGGCGGAGACCCCGCAGTGCCGAACCGCAAGCCGGCCACGACGTTCACCCAGGAGCTCCGGCTCTCGGGCACCCAGGACCGCTTCCGATGGGTCTTGGGCGGCTTCTACGCCCACCTGAACCGCGACTACGGCCAGGACCTTCCCGTCACGGGCTTTACGGCAGTCAGCGGCATTCCCTCACGATCTTCGATCGACACGCTCGCGCCGCCGGACAGCCTCTTCTTCTCCCAGCTGTCGTACAAGCTGGACCAGTTCGCCGTTTTCGGCGAGGGCACCGTGGCGCTGAGCGACCAGTGGGACTTCATCGCCGGCCTGCGCTACTACCACTTCAGTGAAGACAAGCAGCAGCTCTTTGGCGGCATCTTCGGCGAGGGCCCGAATGGCGAGGTCGTGTCGCAACCCGGCAACACGTCGGCCGACGGCGTGGCCCCGCGGTTCATCTTGAGCTACAAGATCGCAGACACCACGAAGATCAACGCCCAGGTCTCCCGAGGCTTCCGCCTGGGCGGCATCAACGACCCCCTCAACTTTTCCCTCTGCACGCCGCAGGACCGCATCACCTTCGGCGGCCACACCAGCTGGAACGACGAGACCGTCTGGAACTACGAGCTGGGGGCCAAGTCAAAGATCCTGGGGGGAAAGGCCTCGGTGGACGTCTCCGTCTTCTACATGGACATCCACGACCTCCAGACGACCGTGACGGCCGGCTCCTGCTCTTCGCGCGTCATCTTCAACGTGCCCAAGGCGCGAAGCATGGGGGTCGACGTCGAATTCGAGGCGGCGCCGACCCGCAATTTCGATTTCACGCTCTCGGGGAGCTACGACGATGCCAAGTTGCAGTCCACGTTGACCTCGACGGCCCCGGACGGGACGGTGAGCATCGTTTCGGGGATCCGAAGCGGGGCGCGGCTGCCGAGTGTCCCCAAGTTCAAGTTCGCGGCAGCCGCCACCTACCAGTGGGAGGTCCGGGCGGGGTACCTCGTCTATGTCACGGCGGTGAACCAGTTCGTCGGCTCCCGCTTCACGCAGGTGGGTGACGAGGACTTGGGGACGCTCAACATTCCGGCGTTCGGGGCTAACACGCCCGGGTCTCCGTACACCGCGAGCGTCTTCACGTACAACCCGAAGCTGCCCGCCTACGACATCGTGAACGCGCGGATCGGCGTCAAGCAGGAAAAATGGGACTTCTCGCTGTACGGCAACAACCTCACGGACGAGCGCGCGTTCCTGGCACTCGACCAAGAACGCGGAACCAGGGCCCGCATCGGATACCTGACGAACCAACCGCGCACGTTCGGCACCTCGCTGCGAGTGAACTTCTAACCATGCAGACCAATCGGTTGCGCGCGTTCGCTGGCTGCCGCCAGACGAGCTAGACAAGTTCCTGGCCGAGCTCGAGCCCGACGACGCGGCGCGCGCCGCGTTCTGCGTCGCCACGGGCGCCGAGCTGCGCGCCACGGTGCGGGCCCAGCGCGACGACATCGGCGAAAGGCTGGTGCGCCGCCGCGGAACCAAGCGCAGGAGCCGCGAGCGCGACGTACCGATCGTGACCGACTGGCAGGGCGCTTTGGTGGGGTACGCGCTCGAGCACGCGCGGGGGACCGCGCCGATGCTGTTCAAGAAGAAGCCCGACGAGGTCCGGTGTGCCGTCCGGTACGCGGCCAGGCGCGTCGGGATCGACCACTGCACGCCGAACGATCTGCGGCGGACGTACTCCACCTGGCTGCGGGCCGCGGGCTCCCACCTCGACACCATCGCGCCAACGATGGGCCACGCCGATACGCGGATGCTGCAGCGGATGCCACCGACGAACTACGGCTTGGCAGCTATCGCAGGTTTCGCCGCCCCCTCGTACGCGTTGCCGACCGCTGTCGCTAGATCGCGACGTCCTGAAGCCGCTGGCGGTCGAGTTGTCGGCGGCTCTGGCCTAACGGCGCGCAGGCCTGATGGAGAGAGAACGGTGACAATCTCACGGAGCACCTGGGGCTGGACCCGCGCAACGAACAGGAGCGTCCGATGCACGGTATGCTTCTGGACTCGCGCCATGCTGACGAGCACTGCGATCTCCGTGGGGGAGGCGCGACACGCGCGGCGCCGGAAGTGTGCTCGGGCGGCCCGTACGCCGAAGCACGGTGAGCGATACTGAAGCGAGCTCAATCGCGAGAAGACCGGTGCGATTCCGGGTGCTTTGTTGGTGCCCAGGGGCGGAATCGAACCACCGACACGGGGATTTTCAGTCCCCGGCTCTACATCGATGATGCTTCAGGCGCGCGCTCGCCAGCGACGGAGAGCATCTTCGCCGCGAAGGATATGGTCGTCAAATCGCACGACCGTCACCTCGAGTCTGCCTTCACGCCCTCACGGCAGCCAGCAGCCTGCCGTCAAAGGTCGCGGTCCGCAGACTCGTCGAGGTCACGCTGGCTGGGTTGCGCCCTTCGCGCTGACTCGCACCGCGCCAGCGAAGCATCTCTTGGATAGCCGCCGGGGCCCGCGTGCCCAAGACTTTTGTCAGTAGTGGTTGAAGCGCCTTTTCGCGCCATACCGCAGTGTGCCGAAGCGGGATGACGCACCTGGCCTTGAGTTGCGATTCTTGCAGGGAGTACGGCGACACGCGGGGGAAACGCGAGCGCGACCTTCGGCTGCGCAGCACTTCGATCCGACAGCCATCAACCTCACTCGAGGTTCGGCCTCGAAGACGAAGCAGCGTTTCCCATGATGCGTACGTGGCTCGCCTGCTCAGGGCAGGCCTCGTGCGAGGAGGACAAGGTGATGACGAAGTTCAGCTACCGATCCGGTTCGATCGCCGCGGCGATCTGCGCCGCCGCGATCGCGTTGCCCGCGAGCCGCGCTTCCGCGGCGCCCGCATGCGCCGCTGGCACGACAGTACAGACGGACAAAGGCGCCGTCTGCGGCATCGTGGTAAACGGCATCAATTCATGGCAGGGGATTCCGCATTCCGCGCCGCCCGTCGGCAACCTGCGCTGGGCGCCGCCGCAGCCGGCCGCCGCCTGGAGCGGCACGCTGAACGCTACCGCCTTCGCCAGCAGCTGCACGCAAGCCAGCGGCGGCAGCGAGGACTGCCTCTACCTCAACGTATGGGCACCGCCCGGCGCGCACGGGCTCGCCGTGATGGCCCACATCCACGGCGGCGGATTCCGCGGCGGCTCTGGCGCGGGCGATTACTCGCTCTTGAGCAGCACGGGCAGCGTCGTCGTGGTCAGCTTGAATTATCGTCTCAACATCTTCGGATTCGCCGCCAACCGCGCGTCCGGTGCGAACTCTGGCGACTACGGCTTGCAGGACCAGCAGGCGGCGCTTCATTGGGTGCAGCGGAACGTCAGCGCATTCGGCGGTGATCCGCACAACGTGACCATCTTCGGCGAATCGGCCGGTGGCTCCAGCGTCTGCGACCAGATCGCGTCTCCGACGGCGGCGGGCCTTTTCCACAAGGGCATCAGCACCAGCGGTCAATACAACACCATCTTCGAGGCCCCTGCGCTCGCCGGGCCGTTGGGGACGACCTTGGAGGTGCAGGATTGCAAGTCGAGGTTGCCGTCGCTGGCAGAGGCCGAGGCGATCGGCGACGCCTTCGCCGCCGCCCTGGGATGCAGCGGACCGAATGTCGCGGCCTGCGTCCGCGCCGTTCCGACAGCCACGGTGTTCAGCGTCGCCGGCCTCGGCTATCAGTACGGCGGATTTGGCACCATCGCACCCACGATCAACGGCACGACGCTGGTGGCGTCGCTCGCCGAATTGCTGCGGACGGGCCGCGTGAACCGAGTGCCGGTCATCGCGGGCACCGACCGCGACGAGAACCTGGCGGGGACCGCCAACACTGCGACCGACTACGCGAACTTCCTCCAGGCGCAGTTCGGCCAATTGGCGAGTCTCGTATCCGCGATGTATCCGCTGAATCGCTTCGCGTCGCCCGGTATCGCGTGGCGCACCATCGCAGCCGATGCGTACACGGTCTGTAGCGCGATGCGCACCGCCGCGGATCTGTCGCGGTGGATGCCCGTCTACCAATACTTGATCGAATACGCGGATCCATGGCCGCAGGCCTTCACGGGCGTTCCATCCGGCGCAGGCCACGTCCGGGCCTGGTCGCTCACGCCGGTGACCCCGACGCTCGACGTCAACCAGCAGATCCTGCAGAACGAGGAACTGGCCCACGTGACGGCGTTCGCGCGCACGGGGAACCCGACTGCCGACGGCACGCCCATCTGGCCCCAGTTCAAGTTCGAGGAGTCGGGCAAGGCGGGCCAGGTCCTGTCCCTGAACGCCGGCGGCTCCAGCCAGGCCACGACGCTCTCGCAGATCAGGCTGGCGCACAACTGCGCGTTCTGGGACTCGATCACGCCGGGCTCGGACCGCGATCGCGACGACCGCTGAGTCCCGCGAGCACTCGGGTCACCGCAAACGTCGACGCGGGCGAGCGCTGCTTTCTGCACCGCGTGCTCGCCCGCCACCACTATCATCGAGAAAGATTTCCGTCTCAATCAGCGCAGCACGGTGCTCGCCTGCCCGGCGTCGATGTAGCGCTGGACGTCGTCGGCCAGGAGCAGCCTGTCCTTGGCGAGGTTCTTGGCCGCCTTTGCGACGGCCTTCACGTATCCGTCGTGATCCTGGTAGTGCTCCTCCAGCGACTTGCGGCGATCGCCGGCGGCCAGATCGCGAACATCGAAGAGGGCGGCACTACTTGGGACAAGCTGCAGCAATCTGTCGTTTTGGGGAGTGGGGCTGACGGCATCGCCGTGGGTGAGCGACGGGACC
>Ga0209590_10001062_pt1 | contig 10062 bp, 8 predicted proteins | sample CZO8metaG_FD_188353 | JGI IMG/M metagenome (GOLD analysis project Ga0209590, IMG submission 188353) | Vadose zone soil microbial communities from the Eel River Critical Zone Observatory, Northern California, USA - CZOApr15con1.8 metaG... | ecosystem: Environmental > Terrestrial > Soil > Vadose...
CGAGGTGCACGCGGAGCGGATCGGCGCACTCCTGGGACATACCGTGCGCTACGTGCCGAGTCTCTTCGGTCGGCCCGCGATCGAAGCGATCGAGTCGATGCACGTCGGGGACGTCATCGTGCTGGAGAACACGCGCTTCTATTCGGAGGAAGAAGCGCTCGCGGACACGAAGCTCGAGAAGATGGCGAAGACCCACATCGTGAGCCGACTCGCGCCCCACGCGGACTTCTTCGTCCTCGATGCGTTCGCCGCAGCCCACCGGGCGCAGCCGAGCCTCGTCGGGTTCTGTGAGGTGCTGCCCTCCCTCGCGGGTCGCGTGATGGAGCGCGAGCTGACGATGCTCACCCAGGCGGTCCAGCAGCCCAAGCGACCGAAGATCGCGTTGCTCGGAGGCGTGAAGGCCGACGACTCGATCGCGGTCGCGCGCCACATGCTCGAGAATGACGTCGTGGACAGCGTCCTCACGTCCGGGGGCGTCGCGAACCTGTTCCTCGATGCCGCGGGGATCGACCCCGGTAAGCCGACGACCGACTTCATGCGCCGGGAGGTCGAAGACTACGAGGCGCACCGGGCGATGTGCAAAGAACTCCTCGCGCTTTTTCCCGGACGGATCCTGCGGCCCATGGACGTGGTCCTGAATGACGACGGCGTGCGGAAGCCCGTCCCGGTGTCCGATCTCCCGGCGAAATGGCAGGTGTACGACATCGGACTGGACACGATCGCCCATTACGTCGACGAAATCCGCCGCGCAAAGACGATCTTCGTCAACGGTCCGGCGGGCGTATTCGAACTCGAGCCGTTCTCCGTCGGCACCCGCGAGCTGCTCACCGCGGTCGCAGAGGCGGACGGCTTCTCGATCGTCGGCGGCGGACACACCGTCGCCGCGGTCGAACAATTCGGCCTGGCGGATCGGATCGATCACGTGAGCACGGGAGGCGGAGCCCTCATCAACTTCCTTGCGGGGAGAGAACTCCCGCTCGTCGCCGCGCTCAATCATTCGTTCAAGAAGTTCGCGAAGACCAAGAAATAGGCGGCCGGTCGCCGGCCGGTTCGCGAATCCGATATATACGCGGAGGCTTTGGCCTCCCGATGGTCCGTCTGCGCAGGCCGCCGGAATGGGGCGTCGAACCCGTGCCGCCGGCGTTGCGGGTCTTGCGAACCTTCGACCTGTTCGTGCTGTGGTCGAGCCTCGGCGTGGGGCTCCTCGTCCTTGCGGCGGGGACGCTGCTCATCGGGGTTGGCGGCTTTGGGTTCGGCCTGACGCTGGCCGAGTCCGCGGTGGTCGCCCTCATCGGCTCCGTGCTGGGGAGCGTGATGCTTGCCGCGGCGGCCCACCACGGGAGTCGGGCGGGCGTCCCAACCATGGTGAGCCTCCGTCCCATCCTCGGTCGAAGGGGGTCGTACATCCCGACGGCGCTGAACGTGTTCCAGCTCCTCGGCTGGGCCGCGTTCGAACTCCTCGTCATGGGGATCGCGGCGGCGACGCTCGCCGGGGACATCTTCGGGCCGTCGACTGCGGCGCTCTTCATCCCGATCTTCGGCGTGGTCGTCGCGGCCCTTGCCCTCGGAGGCCCGCTCGCGGTCATCCGCGCGTGGCTCGAACGGTTCGCGATCTGGCTCGTCTACGCTTCGACAGCCGCGATCGCAATCGCGCTCGTCCTGAAGGGTCCCGACCTCGGCGCGCGGTACGCACCGTTCTCGGGGACCACCTCCCTGCTCCTGGCCCTCGACCTCGTGATCGCGATGCCGGTCTCTTGGTGGCCGCTGATCTCGGACTACAACCGATTCGCGCGATCCTCGAAAGACTCGATGATCGGGACTGCCGCGGGGTACACGATTGCGAACACCGTGTTCTACGTGCTCGGAGCCGGGCTGATGGCCCTTGGGATCGCCTTCGGTCAGCCGAACTTTCTGGCGGTCATCGGCTTACTGGGCCTCGGCGCGTTCCCCCTTCTCATCATCCTCGTCGACGAAACGGATAACGCCTTCGCGAACGTCTACTCGACCGCGGTTTCGGTCCAGAATCTGACGCCGAAGCGACGCCAGACGACGTTCATCATCGCCGCGACGGTGATCGCGATGGCCGGGGCCGCGTTCCTCTGGAGCCGCGGCGAAGGGATCGGCGGCGGATACGAAGGGTTCCTGTTCCTAATCGGCGGGCTGTTCGTGCCCCTCCTCGGAGTCGTCATCGCGGATTCCTTCGTCGTGCGTCGCCGGAGGTACGCCCCGGCGGACTTCTTCGAGGCCGCTCCGCGGTGGCGATGGCCCGCGTTCGCGAGCTGGATTCCGGGCATCGCCCTGTACTTTGTCATCGTCGTCTTTGGCCTCCCGATTGGCGCCACCGTTCCCTCGTTCGCCTTGGCTGCCGGGCTTCATGTCGTACTTTCGAGAGTCGAGTCAGCGCTGACGAGGCCGACGTCGGTGGCCACGAGCGGCGACCCATAAGTACGGAACGGTCGAGGCCCTAAGACTCCCAAGCCACGACGACCTGCGGAAGTGGCGCAACGGTCCCGTCATTCCGGGTGTACCTCGTCAAAGTGTCATCCGTGAAGATGATCGCCGCCTTGCCGTCCAGTGGGTTGATCGCGACCTCGAACAGGTCGAGCAAGTTCCGAGTGCCTCTCGCGCAGCCGGTGCCGTTCGTGCAAATCACGCCGACATGGTTGGGCTGGGCGGACACCGCGGTCTGCGTGAACTGCGAACCGTCGTCGGTCGTCTGGGCCATGTACGTGTTCCACACCGCGGTCGGGTTGTCCTTGCTCGATGCGGTCGTGCCATAGTACACGATGTCGACCTTGCCGCCGAACGCCGCGACCCACGGGAACACGGCCGTCGCCGCAGGACCGGTGTTCACCGCGACCGCAGAACTCCAGGTCGACCCGTGGTCGGAGGACGCCGCGAACCAGACCGTGTGAGCATCCGACCAGGCCGCATACATCTTCCCGTTCGTCGGATCGATCGCGAGGGCCGGGAACACGTTGTTCAGCGCGGTGTTGACCGCCGCGTGGTACACGATCGTCGGGACCCATGTCAAGCCCTTGTCCAAGCTCCTGGACACGACAATGTTGTTGAAGTTGGCGTTCGTGCCCTTCTGGAGGCCGCCCTGACCCGCCGCGTATACGACGAACACAGAGTGGGTAGTCGGGTCCGCGACGATCGGGCCTTGGTCGTTGTTGAACGTAGACATCCCGGTGAGGCCATCGTGGCCTGGAATCGGATCGCGAACCCGAGTCCAGGTGAAGCCGTCATCGTCCGATCGCTGCACGTGAATCAATGTGCTCGAGCCGCTATCGTGATACGAGATGTAGACCGTCGCACCGTCGGAGGTGATCCACTGTCGGTCCGCTTGGGTCGTGTCGATGATCTGCGCCTTGCAGTTGGCGAAGTTATTGGATGTATCCGCATTTGGGCATGTAATCGCGGAGACTCCAAGGCGGGCTGCGGTGAACGGCGGGTTGACCAAAGCGACCAGGCTCGTGAAGTGAAGGGTACCGGTTGACCCGATGTCCACGTCGGCGTCCTCGCCCCCAAGCTGTCCCGATGCAATGCCGTTGTCAGGGATTCCTTGGTAGCCGGGGGGCCCACCGAACGAGGTCTTCCACACATTTGTTCCGAAAGTAATCCAGGAGAGTGAAGTGAAGACCGCGGTCCCGCCCGGACCGATCGTCACGGCAGGCTCGCTACTTCCGCTGGCCAACACCAACGCGGTATTCGAGAACGTGATCGCCGAGGCGCTCCCGGACGGCTTCCCTGCGACGACCGTCGAGCTGAACACGCTCAGAGCGATCGCTACCGCCATCAACCCAATGAGACCGTACCGCATACGACGCCTTCCTCCGGACGAACGCAGCCAAGGGGAGTAGCCGTCAAATAGCTTTCGCGAAGAGTAGAATGTCCGTGGAACCGTCGTTTCACGTTATCAGAAGTGAGACCGCGTAATGCCGATTCGGATAGTAACCCTGCCAACGCGCGTTCCAGACTTCCAATCCCGGCCTGGACGTCAGAGCGCGACTAACTGGATGCGATGCGTGAAGCCCCACTCGGTCAGGGCGCGTTGAACGGTGGGCTCGCAGGCTTTCGGGACCCCGAGGACGAGCTTGTACTCAGACGGGAGGCTCCCACAATAGCTCAGCAACTCGTCTTTCGTATCGGATGTAGCGAAATCCTCGCAGAGCTTTGCTTCTCCGTACACGATCTTGGCGAAGTAGTCCGCCTGAACATCCGGCACCAGGTCGGCAACCGGATCCGCGGGACTCTTGACATTCGAGAGCCCCTGGGTCGTGAACCAAGTGGCCAGAGTTTTTCGCATGCGTTCATGCTCCGCACTCTCGGTTTTCCCAACCATACGGCCGACAAGCCAACGGCTCCGGCATAAAGGTATCCCGGGGCGCGCCGACACAGACTTCACTCATCAGGGACCGTCCGCGAAATCATGGCGTTGTCAATCGTCAGGGAAGCCACCGGGAGTGTGTGGGTGCGAGCGGAACGTCTTGACCGGAATCGGGCCCTTCGAATTCGCTCCATGGGCCGAACTTATTACCTCCCCGCTCGATGGCGCCGCCATTCCATGAGCGCGCGAGGAGGCACCGTCTCCGGACTGGGGAAGACGAGGGTCGAGGCCCTGACGGATGGCATCTTCGGAGCCGTGATGACGGTCCTCGGGCTCAGCCTGACCATCCCGTACATCACGGGCCCGGCAAATCAACAGCTCCCGGCCCTTGAGGACATCGTGACGGGAGTCCTGACGTACGCGCTCAGCTTCGTCACGGTCGGGGTCTTCTGGGTCGGTCATCACGTCGGATTCCAGATCGTGAAGCGCACGGATCGGACGTTCATCTGGCTCAACAATACCTTCCTCCTGTTCATCGGCCTGCTCCCGCTCACGACGGCCCTCCTGGGACACCACCCGTTCCAGCAGGTGACCATCGTGGCCTACGGGCTCAACCTCCTCGCGATCCAGATTTTCATGTTCCTGACGATCTGGTACGCCACGCTCCATCATCATCTCGTGGAAGCGGGCCTCAACGACCGCTTCATCTGGCTGGCTCGGCGCCGGATGCTCATGGGACCCGGCTTCTCCGCGGCGGCCATCCTCCTCTCCTTCCTCAACCCCGTCTTCAGCCTTGGGGCCTACGTGCTCTATCCCGTGTTCTTCATCACACCCGGTCGAATCGATCGACTCTGGCGGCGCCAAGAAGTGAAGTAGGACCGATCGTCCGTGCGGCACGGAAACAACGAATCGAAAGGCCACCGCGGGCATTCGAACCGCGGATACCTTCCGTAAAGTGGGGAGCCGCCAGAGGGCTTCGATCCCCCGACCTGCAGTTTACGAAACTGCCGCTCTGCCGGGCTGAGCTATGGCGGCATTTGCGCGATCGCCTTCGTACAGGGCGGTCAGGCGGAGGATCCCGCGTTGACCGGCCGAGCTACGGTGGCGCGAACGGAAGGAAAAGCTCCCACGCCATAAAGATTCCGAGGACATCCGCAGCACGCGGCCAACGTTTAAACGCGACCCGACCATCGCGCGGTGTGCAGCGCGTCTCCGGGTGGTATTACGACGGCCGCCGCTTCCGGGAGGGGACGGTGGGATGGGAAGACGACGTCGTGGTAGAGGTCCGCTCCGGGCGCGCTCGGACTCCGCTCGCGGAAGGCCTGATCGTCCCGGGAATGTGGAACGCGCACACGCACCTGGGCGACGCGGTCGTGACGCAGGAACTGAAAGGGACCCTCGAGGAGCTCGTCGCACCGCCGCGCGGCCTCAAGCATCGCGTCCTCGCGAAGGCGAAAGATGCCGCGGTGATCGCCGCGATGCGACGGGCCATGGCGACCATGGTGAGGACCGGAACCACGGGGTTCGCCGACTTCCGCGAAGGAGGACTCAAGGGCCTCAAACTGCTCTATGCGGCGGCTGCCGCGCTGCCGATCCATGGGATTGTCCTCGGTAGGCCGGTCGAGCTGTCATACGATCCGCGAGAGGTGGCGGCGATCCTGCGCGCATCGGACGGGATCGCGGTGAGCTCGTACATCGATTGGCCGCGTCACGCAATCGAGAAGCTCGCGGCAGACGTCCGACGGGCCAAGAAGATCTTCGCGATCCATTGCTCCGAACGATTGCGGGAAGACGTCGATACGGTCCTCGATTTGAAGCCCGCATTCCTCGTCCACATGGTCCAAGCGACGGACGCGGACCTCGAGCGGTGCGCCGACGCGGACGTCCCGATCGTCGTATGTCCTCGCTCGAACGCGTTCTTCGGGATGACACCGGACATTCCGCGCATGCTCGGGCACGGAGTAGAGCTCCGTTTGGGGACGGACAACGCGATGATCAACACGCCATCGCTTCTGCGAGAGATGGAAGTCGCCTACCGCGTCGCCCGGATGAAAGGCGGTGTGCAAGCGCGCGAGATCCTCGAGATGGCGCTACGCGGACGTCATCTCTCCGATCCCGACGCTCCATCCGGGATTCGCGTCGGTGCCCGGGCCGACCTCGTCATCCTAGATCTTCCGGGAGGGCCGAACGGGTTTGCTTCCCTCGTGCGAGCCTCGGCGAGCGACGTCCGGCTCGTCGTCTCCGGCGGACGGCTATGGCCCGCACCGGCTCCGTCGGTCCGGGACGCGTCGATGATCCGGGGACGCCGGCGCGGCGTCGCACGCCCGAGCCGATGAAACATCCTTGGTCCACCCCATCCTTTATCCTAAGACGCCACTTTCTGGCGCCATGGCCTCCTACGACGACGTGATGTCGTTGTCCGTCCGCCGCGGTTTCCTGTGGCCCGCGGTCGACTTGTACGGAGGTTTCGCGGGTTTCTACGACTACGGCCACAACGGCTTCCTCATGCGCCGAAGGTGGGAGGACCTCTGGACCGAGACGTTTCTCGGCTTGAGCGATAACTACTACCTCATCGACACGACGACGATCCTCCCGGAGGCGCCTCTCAAAGCCTCCGGCCACGTGGACCACTTCTCGGACCTCCTGGTCACGTGCACCCGCTGCGGGGAATCGTACCGCGGAGATCAGCTTCTCGAGGGCGCGACCCACGAAGAGCATGAAGGACTCACACCCGGAGAGCTGGACGCTCGAATCCGCGAGTTGAAAATCCGTTGCCCGAACTGCAAAGGCGAACTCGGGCCGGCGCGACCCTTCAACATGATGTTCCCGCTCGACGTCGGGCCGACCGGAGGGGATCGTGCGTACCTTCGGCCTGAGACCGCCCAAGGTGTCTACCTGAATTTCAAGCGGGAGTTCGAGGCGTTGCGCCGAAAGCTCCCGATGGGGCTCGCGATCGTCGGGCGGGCGTACCGGAACGAGATCAGCCCGCGCCAGGGCGCGTACCGCATGCGCGAATTCCTCCAGGCGGAACTCCAAATCTTCTTCGACCCTGCGACGTTCGCGGACGGGCTGCCGTTCGACGCGATCGCATCCACACCGATTCGCATCGCCTGGGCCGCAGAGAAAAACCAGCCCGGCGCCCACGACATTCTCCCGAAGGATCTCGTCGCGCGAGATCTGCCACCCTGGTACGTCTACCACCTCGCGGCGGTCCAGCGATTCTATCTCGATCGGCTCCAGGTCCCGCGAGAGGCATTCCGCTTTGCGGAGCTCGATGAGAAGGAGCGCGCGTTTTACAACAAGATCCACTTTGACATCCAGGTGAGTCAGGAGAGCCTCAGCGGATTCAAAGAGGTCGGCGGCGTCCATTACCGGACGGACCACGACCTGAAAGGTCACGAGGCGATGTCTCACACGAAGCAGTCCGTCACCTTCGAAGGAACGAAACTCATCCCTCATGTTCTCGAATTGTCCTTTGGCGTTGACCGCAACGTGTGGGCCCTGCTCGACCTGTCGTACAGCAAGGATGAGCGGATCGTCTTGCGACTCCCGCCACGGCTGGCGCCGGTGAGCGTCGGCGTCTTTCCCCTTGTGAACAAGGACGGGCTCCCAGAAAAGGCCGAGGCCCTCCACGTAAAGCTGAGGAAGCGCTTGGCCGCCTTCTATGACGACTCCGGTTCAATCGGCCGACGGTACGCTCGCATGGACGAAATTGGCACGCCCTTCACCGTGACGGTGGACCACGAATCGCTCGAGGGAAAAGGGGTCACCGTCCGCGAGCGGGATTCGCAGAAGCAGATTCGTCTGACCGAGTCCGAGCTCGCCGACACGCTCACGCACCTCCTCACCGGCGACAAGACGTTCGGCGCGTGAGCGCATGGCGTCGTCACGCCAGGTCGACGCCTTGGTCCACCAGCTCGAGGCGGGGATCGCGCAAGAGATCCACGGTCGCGGCCGCGTGGCCCTCGCGTACTCCGGCGGACTCGCGAGTACTCTCATCGCAATGATCGCGCGAAAACGATGCGAGCTGGACTGCGTCGTCGCGGGCGTCGACGGATCTTCCGACGTCCTCGCCGCGAGAGCCGCGAAGTCCCATCTCGACTACCGGATCGAGGCGGTCATCCTGAGTCGTGAGGACGCGATGCGGATCCGCGCACGAATCGAGCGGTCTCACCCAAGATTGCCGCGGCGTGACGTCCATAACCTCATCCCACTCCACGCAGCAATCGAGCGCGCAGAAGGTCGCTCCGTCCTTGCTGGATTCGGAGTGCCTCGGCCAAGCGCGGCGATGCTCGCTGCCCTTGGGCGCGCCGCGGTCGTCTGCCCTCTTCGCACTATCGCGCCCAGGACGGCTGCTCTCTCACGCCCCACGCTCCGGGCCGCGGCCACAGCCCTCGGCCTCCCGCGAGAGTGGGCTCGCGTGTCCCACCGCGCTCCGGCGGACGGCGCAGGCATCCGGGACTGGCTCCGCGGATCAAACGACGACAGACACTTATCGCTCCGTTTCAGTCCCGTTTGTGAGAATCACGAAGCCCGCGAATTTCCTTCCGATGATCGACCGTAGCAAGATTAAATAGACCCCTCACGAATGGTCGCCGTGGTCGGCGTCCGCGTGGCGGACAATCGGTTGGGGGGGCTCCAACCCGTGCAAAATCGAGCAGCGCGATTACCACGCTTCATCTTCGGCGTCGCCCTCCTTCTTCTCGCATTCACGCTCACGGCCTCCCTCGCATCGGCAGTCCCTCGCCGCTCGTATTATCAGCTCGCGGTCATCCTGAACGATTCCCATGCGCCCGACGTCGACTTCACGTTCTTGTTAGACTCGCCGTACCTGAACGATCCCGTCAACAACAGCGATGTGATGGCTCGGACGATCAGCATCACGGTGGTCTTCGGTCCCGAACTCGCCTATCTGCAGCAAGCGGGCGGTACCTACCATGAGGTCGCCCTCAACAAGATCGGGGACTGGTCTTTCTTCGCCAACACGACGGAGACGCCGCAGACCGCGAGTCCCGTCTTCACCACAGTCGCGGTCACGTTGACGTACACCGACAACTTCGATCAGAACCCTCGGACGATTTATCGGTCCCTGACCTTCGCGCTCAAGTACGTCGCGCCCCCGCCTCCCGTGAACACCGCCTGGGCGGCGGCCGCCGGCCTCGGTGCCGCGGGGGTCCTCGGCTTGGGCGTGTACGTGACGCGACGTGCGCGTCTCGAGGAGCTGTACCTCATGCACGACAGTGGAATGCTAATCCGTCACTGGTCCCGCACGCAAGGCATGGTCCACGACAGCGACATCATGAGCGGGATGCTGATCGTCCTCCAGGAATTCGTCCGGGACTCGTTCGACGATCGAGGCGGGACCCTCGAACAATTGCGCTTCGGTCAACGCCAGGTTCTGATGCTGCGCGGCCAGCACACGGTCCTCGCCGCCGTGATCGTCGGCCGATACCTGAACAACCTGCCCCGGAAACTCCAAATCGCGGTGTGGGAATTCGAACGGTCCCACGCGGACATCCTCGCGAAGTGGGACGGGGACGTGGCGCTCCTGCCGCAAGCGGATCTCATTGCGGCGCGGTTCATTCGCCCGCGGCTCCGACTTCATCCGAACTGAAGCCCGTGTATTCGCATCGCTGACATTGAGTCAGCAAGCGTTATAAGAGTGGCCCCTGCATGGAGCGAGGCCGTCATGGTCGATGACCACGTCAAGCGAAAGATCTTGCTCCTCGGCG
>Ga0209590_10001063_pt1 | contig 10060 bp, 8 predicted proteins | sample CZO8metaG_FD_188353 | JGI IMG/M metagenome (GOLD analysis project Ga0209590, IMG submission 188353) | Vadose zone soil microbial communities from the Eel River Critical Zone Observatory, Northern California, USA - CZOApr15con1.8 metaG... | ecosystem: Environmental > Terrestrial > Soil > Vadose...
GCGAGGAGATCGGCGAGGTCGTGGAGGCGCTACGCCCCGACCGGATCGGCCACGGGATCCTGGCCGCCGGCGATCCGGACCTGATGGCCGCGCTGCGCGATGCGGGAATCGTCCTCGAGATCTGTCCCACGTCGAACCTGCTGACGAAGGCGCTGCCGAACGAGGAGGCGGTTCGGGACACGTTCCGTACCTTCGTGGAGCACGGGGTCGAGTTCACGATCGCAACGGATGGGCCGGAGATGATGCGGACGCATCTGAAGGACGAGCTCGACCTGCTGCGGCGGATCGGTGCGCTGGACGAGGACCAGCTCGCCCAGGCCAATCGGCGTGGGCACGAGTCGAGTTTTGTGCACGGCGCACCCGTCCGCCCGAGGGTGTAGTTCGTCGAAATACGCCTTTTGGTCAATGGTCAGGCGGCGCTTGGCCGATTAGGTTCGATCGTTATGTACGACGCACTGCGAGAGTCGCTTCCGACCATCACCGAGAGGCAGCGGCAGGTCATCGAGCTCATCGCTGCCGGGTGCTCGAACGACGAAGTCGGCGAGCGGCTCGGCATTTCCCCTCGAACGGCGAAAGCTCATTCAGACGTCCTACGGCAAAAACTCGGCGTGACCCGACGCCGGCAAATCCCAGTGGCGTACCGGGCGATAACCGGAGACGACCCCCTCGCACGAAGCCTCGAATCGGCTGCGGCCGATAGCGGGGGCTGACGGCACCGTGCCTGCGACCCCCAGGGGCCGCAGGCACGGTTCAGCCCGACCTCAGGTCGAAGCTGCTGTCGCCCGGCGCTAAGGTAAGCCGAGGGGAACGGGTGTCGCGGGGGTTCGCGTGGCCAAGGCGAAAGCAGAAGCTCTCGGCGAGAGCGCTCGAAGCCACAGGTTGATTCACCGACCACGGCTAATGAGGCTGCTCGACGAGACGCAGAGCCGGAACATAGTTCTTGTGGCGCCCGCCGGCTACGGGAAGACGACGCTTGCCCGTCAATGGTTCGCAGGGCAAAAGCGCAAGGCAGTTTGGTTTCGCGCAGGTCCCGCCTCGACCGACGTTGCCGCGCTAGCGCTTGGTCTTGCGCAAGCGGCCGAAGAGGTGTTTGAGGGAGCTGGCACGCGCCTCCAGGAACATCTTCGCACGTCGCACTCGCCGAATTCTGAAGTAATCCGTATTGCGGACATTCTGGTCGACGATCTCGCTCACTGGCCTGAGGATGTGTGGATGGTTATCGATGACTACCAGCATCTAGCTCATGAGCCAACCGCAGAACAGTTAATTGACGCCGTAGTTGCACGCGGCACGGTTCCACTGTTCGTAACAAGCCGAGTGCGACCGTCTTGGGTTTCGGCGAAACGCCTTCTCTACGGCGAGGTGGCTGAGTTTGGCCGAAACATCTTGGCGATGACACATGAGGAAGCTGCAAGGGCGGTCCCGCCCAAGACGGACCCTGGCGTCCTGGCTGGTCTCGTGGCACTCGCCGAAGGCTGGCCGGCCGTGATTGGACTGGCATCACTTATCCAGTCTCCGAAGCTCCTAGCCGACGATGAGATTCCCGAAGCTCTGCATTCTTATTTTGCTGAGGAGCTCTATCAAGAACTCAGCGCTGAGCTTCAATGGAGCCTGGTTCAGCTATCGCTCGCCGCAACAATAGATGTCGAGCTAGCACAACTGCTCTTCGGCCCAAACGGTCGACTCGTCCTCGAGGAGGCGTTTGACCGAGGCTTCCTCAATAGAGACGGCGAAACCTACGATTTGCACCCCCTACTTCGCCAATTCCTTCGATCAAAGATGACGGAGGCAGACTCGCGGACCAGAGCGTCAACGGTTGAGACCATCGCCTATGCAGACTTGGAGAAGTCGAACTGGGATGAGGCCTTTGCGCTTGCAAGCGAGTTCAGTGTAGGAGAGCTTCTAAAGGCCCTCTTCGGTCGGGCCTTGGACGATCTTTTGTCGAAGGGTCGACTAGCGACGCTCGAACGATGGCTTGAAGAGGCGCACAGACTGATCCCCTCTGCTGACGTCGCAGCACTCGCTGAGGTTGAACTGGCTTTCCGCAAAGGGCGCTGGCCAGAGGCCGAGGATCGAGCACGCCATCTAGCCATCCGACTACCGCGACAGCACTCGCTCGCGTCACGAGCACTATTTCGAGCGGCTCAGGTGGCCCAGCTCGATGACCGGCCCGCTGACGCGTTGGAGCTTCTAAGCGAAGCGCGAGCCCGCTCAACGACTTCAGCAGACCTTCGCCGAGCCCTCTGGAGCCGATTCATCACGCTTACCGACCTCGAAGAGCCACGGCAAGCAGCACAAGCGCTCAAGGAATTCGAAAGATTGGCGCCCGAGTCTGTCGAAGACAAGATCCGTCTTAGCCAAGGACCGATCCACTTGGCAGTGCGTTGGGGCGGCGTACGACAAGCACTCGATCGCCATCGTTCCACGCTTGATTTGCTCGAGCGAACTGCCGACCCGGTCGTTCGCTCGGGCTTCCTACAGTCATACGGGACGGCGCTGAACCTCGCAGCGAGGTACGCAGAGGCATATGCCTTGGCGGATCGCCAAATCGCGGATGCAAGACGCTTCGGGCTTGACTGGGTTGGCACGCACGCACTCGAGATGAAAGCCCTTGCTCAAATCGGGGTGCGAGACTTTAAGGGAGCACAAGCATCACTGAGAACTGCCTGGCAACTCGCCGAGGCAGCTGACGATTTCCATGCGCAGATCAACGCACGGGCACTGCTTGCGAGGATTCCCCTGGCTCAAGGCGCACCTGGAAAAGCGCTCGAGTTGCTCGATATGACCGCCTCCCGAAGTGTGGGTCCAGGGATGGAAGGCGAAGTCCGCTCGATGCGCGCGCTCGCACTGGCTTGCAGCGGGGCGGTCGAGGAAGCTGAAGCTGAAATCGAGGCTTCAGAGTCAATCACCACGCACCTTGAGGCGCGTGGTTTGCGAGCCTTTGCAAAAGCCTTAGCCGCAGATCGTCGAGGCGATGTAGCGGGACGCAACAAGCAGCTTGAACTCGCCTTAATCGATGCGCAGGTGGCTGGCAACGCAGATTCGTTCGTGGTGGCCTACAGACTGGCTCCGAATCTGTTGAAGGTCATCGTGGGCACGGGCTTTGCTTTGAGCGATTTCTTACTACGCCCCCTTTCCACATACGACCCACGCCTTGCAGAGAAAGCCCGACTCAACCAGAGAGCAATCGTAATCCGCCCGGCCAGCCTTCTGACAGATCGCGAAGAGGAAGTGCTTGATCTTCTTCGCCAAGGAATGTCCAATCGAGAGATAGCACAGACCCTCTGGATCGCGCAGTCAACGGCGAAGGTGCACGTCCGTCACATCTTCGAGAAACTGGGCGTGCGCTCTCGAACGGAGGCCGCGCTATTTCGTGCCGAAACTTAAGCCGTAGCGGCCGTAAGAGCAGGCTGTTGAGCGTGCTGAGTCTCCAGCGTGAAATCATCTCGGCGGCCTGCCCTGTACTCCTCGCTCGAGCCTGCCAGGATCGCCTCGAATGCTGCGACTACGGAGGTGTCAAATTGACTCTCAACGGCCTGTGCGAGACGCAGCCGTGCGACTCGACTCGGCATCGCGTCTCGGTACGGTCGATCTGAAGTCATGGCATCGTACGAATCGGCGACAGCGATAATCTTGGCAAGCAATGGGATCTCGGCCCCGTCAAGACTATCGGGATATCCGAGACCGTCGACTCGCTCATGGTGGTGACGCACGATCCGCGCGATCTCGGCGTAGTCCTCGACCTTGGAAAGAATCCGCTCGCCTATGGCCGCGTGCTCTTCCATGAGTCTGCGCTCGTCGAGGGTGAGCGCGCCCGGCTTCTCAAGCAGTCCGGCAGGGAGCCCGACTTTACCGATGTCGTGGACCAGGCCGCACAGATGAACGAGGTTCTGCTCTTGGACACTAAGTCCCATACGCTCAGCAATGTCTCGAGAGTAAATCGCTACAGCTGCCGAGTGCCCGGCCGTATAGCGGTCGCGGGCGTCGAGCGTTGCGACAAGAGCCGTCGCGAAAGACAGGTTTGCTCGCTCGAGCCGATCATTCGCTTCGCCAAGTTCGGAGACGGCCTCACGCTGCTCGCGATACATGACATGTAGTCGTTGCGCCGCAAGGGCCGGGATGAAGAAGAGGGCGGCGCTCCAGGGGGTGAATGCGATGTAGCTGTATGCCAACATTCCGACCAGTGACGTGTAGAGCGGGATTCCTGCGCCCGCAACAGGACCTGTCGTCCGAGCCAAATCCCGAATCGAGCCTGTCCCACGCAGAACGAGGGTGGCTCCGCTAAGACGGAAGTCCAGCCCAACATCGACGACCGCAGCAACAGAAGTCGCGGCAAGAATGCGGCCAAAGGTGTTGCCCCCGTTGCTCATTACTTGAAGCGCAGCAAAGCCGGCGAGACCGCCGATGAGCGTGCGGTTTGCCGTCCAGATCACCCAGCGTGTGAACGGTCGGCGAAGGTCAGGTAGCACGGTTACCGCTCCAACGAGAGCAGCGGCAAGGGGCCCAAACACCACTGCAACAAAGAGGAGCGGGAGAAAGACGACTGACAGTTGAACGTTGGCTGTCAGCCTCACCGTCTGCCGCTCGGCGACAAGGGCTAGAACGGCGAAGCCTCCAAGAGCCAAGCCCGACCGCGAGTCCGGCAGGAACCCGGTCGTTCGCGCCAGCGTCGCGACGAGGAGGAGGCTTACCGCAGCCAGGAAGCCGGCGTAGACCGAAATGCCGGACATTCCGGCCACAAGACTCTTCGAAGCCTTGAAAAACCTGCGTCTATGTGCATAAACTCGCAGTGCCGTCAGTCCCCCAGAAGAGGGAGTTCTTTCATGCGTATCGCGCCTCGCGTGATCGCCGCGCTCAGCGCCGCCGTTTCGGTGGCGACTGTGGCCGGCCAACTCAAGGCCTGGTAAAGCCGACTTAGCTTCCGTTTTCCACAAGATGTGGACATCCCCCTGTTGAGGGATTTCCACATGGGAGGGGAAAACCGGGGACTACTGGGGCAAAGCTAGGTTATGCGATCAGGCCGCGGCGGAAGCCGACGGCGACCGCGTGTGCCCTGGAACGAGCCTGCAGCTTGGCGAGCAGGTGGCGAACGTGCGACTTCACCGTCTCCTCGCTCAGGAAGAGGCGGGCTCCGATCTCACGATTCACGAGGCCGTCGCAGATCAGCTGCAGCACTTCGATCTCGCGCATCGTGGGCTCCTGCTCCAACTCGCGGAGGGGCCCGGTGAAGGGAATGACCTCGGCGTTTCCGTTCTGCCGCTTGGCAGCGACCGCATCGAAGCGGCGCTGGTGGTCCATGTATCGGCTCAGGATCTCTTTGCGCTCTGCGGCGTCCATATGGGGCCTATCGGCCGCATGGGTAAGCCGCTTTAGCGGGGGGTCTTACCCCCTTTAAGGGATTGGCTGAGGGCCTTGTTTCCGAGGTTCCTGGGGCCTGGCGCCCTCGTCCGCGGAGCCCTGGGAATGCCGTTTCGAGACCCGAACCCGCTCCAGGGTCTCGCGATCGACGTTCAGGGGGTGGTGGCAGGCGGCGAGGTGCCCACGGCCGTAATCCACGAGCGGGGGCTCGACCTCCTTGCAGATGTCCGTCATGTAACGGCACCGCGGATGGAAGCGGCAGCCCGAGGGCGGGTTGATCGGGCTCGGGACGTCGCCCTGGAGAACGATCCGCTCCCGCTGGTGGGCCAGATCCGGATCCGGGATCGGCACGGCCGAGAGCAGCGCCTCGGTGTAGGGCATGATCGGCCGCTGGTAGAGATCCTCAGCCGGCGAGAGCTCGACGAGCTTCCCGAGGTACATGACGGCGATCCGGTCGCTCACGTGGCGGACGACCCCGAGGTCGTGGGCGATGAAGATGTAGGTGAGCTGAAGCTCCTTCTGGAGATCGTCCAGCAGGTTCAGCATCTGAGACTGGATCGAGACGTCGAGCGCCGAGACCGGCTCGTCGGCGACGACCAGCTTCGGATTGAGGGCCAGGGCCCGGGCCACGCCGATCCGCTGGCGCTGGCCGCCCGAGAACTCGTGCGGGTAGCGGTTGTAGTGCTCGGGCGAGAGGCCGACCGTCTCGAGGAGCTCCTGCACCCGCTTGCGCCGGTCCTTCTTGTCGCCGATGCCGTGGATCTTCAGCGGGCTCCCGATGATCGAGCCGACGCGCTTGCGCGGATTCAGGCTCGCGTACGGGTCCTGGAACACAATCTGCATCTCCCGCCGCAGCGGCCGCATGGCGCGCGAGCCGAGTCTGGAGATGTCACGGCCCTCGAAGAAGACGCTCCCCTCCGTCGGCTCGAGCAGGCGGACGATCGTCCGCCCGAGGGTGGACTTCCCGCAGCCGGACTCGCCCACGAGCCCGAGAGTCTCGCCCTCGCGTACCGAGAAGGTGACGTCGTCCACGGCGTGCACGCGTGCAACCTCCCGCTGCAGGAGCCCCTTCCGAATCGGGAAGTACTTCTTGACGTTCCGGACCTCGACGAGCGGGTCGCCGCCGTTGGCGCCGCTCATTGGGCAGTCTCTGCCCAATGAGCGAGGGAAGGGGCATCGGGGGAAACCGTGCGGTTTCCCCTCTTGTTCTCCTCAGCACACGCGGCGATCTCAGCGGCGCGGGGGCTGAGGCGACCCCTAAAGAAGGGAGCTCGTGAGGGAAACATAGTTTCCCTCACGGGAGCGAGCCGAAGGCGAGCGACGGTCATGCGGCCTCCTCGCCGCTGATGGTCTCCTCGCGCAGCCGGCGCTTGTCGGGCACCGTGAGCCAGCAGCGGTCGAGGTGCGCGTGCTCCTCGACGCGGTTGCGGAGCTCCGGCTCCTCAGTGCACTTGTCGAAGGCATGGGGGCACCGCGGCCGGAACTTGCAGCCCTCGGGAAGGCTGATCAGCGAGGGCGGCGTGCCCTCGATCGAATGCAGCCGCTCCAGCTTCGGGCGGTCGAGACGCGGGATCGAGCCGAGCAGGCCCCATGTGTATGGGTGCTGCGGGTCGTAGAAGAGCTGCCGCGTCGGCGCGCGCTCGACGACGCGGCCGGCGTACATGACGACGATCTCGTTCGCGATCTCCGCGACGACGCCCAGGTCGTGGGTGATCAGGATGATGGCGGAGTTGAATTCGTCCTTGAGCTTGTCGATCAGCTCGATGATCTGCGCCTGGATCGTCACGTCGAGCGCCGTGGTCGGCTCGTCGGCGATCAGGATGTCCGGGTTGTTGGCGAGAGCCATTGCGATCATCGCTCGCTGGCGCATCCCGCCCGAGAACTGATGCGGGAAGTCGTCGACGCGTGCCTCGGCAGATGGGATCCCGACCTGGTGCAGCAGCTCGATCGCGCGCCTCCTGGCGCCAGGCTTGCCGATGTCCTGATGGATGAGGATCGCCTCGATGATCTGATCGCCGACCTTGTAGACGGGATTGAGCGACGTCATCGGATCCTGGAAGATCATCGCGATCTCGGCGCCGCGCACCTGTCGCATTTCGTCCTTGTGCAGCTTCATCAGGTCGCGGCCCTTGTAGATCACCTCGCCTTCGACCTGCATGTTGGGATCGTTGATCAGGCGCAGCACGGACAACATGCTCACGCTCTTCCCCGAACCGGACTCGCCGACGATGCCGAGTACCTCGCCCTGGCCGACCGCGAACGAGACGCCGTCGACGGCCCTGACCACGCCGTCCTCTGTCCGGAACGAAACCTTGAGATCCTTGACCTCGAGCAGCGGCTCGGCCATGGCTAAGCCGGCCTGATCCGCGGGTCGAGGCGCGCGTAGAGGACATCGACGAGCGCGCTGGCGATGGTGATGAAAAAGGCGCCGTAGATCACGGTTGCCATGATCACCGGCAGGTCGAGCGAGACGAGCGAGCGATACGTCAGCTGCCCCACGCCCGGCAGCCCGAAGACGACCTCGGTCAGCAGTGCGCCCCCGCCGACGAGGATGCCGAAGTCGAGGCCGAAGAGACTGACGAACGTGATCATCGACGTGCGCAGCATGTGCTTGACCAGCACCTGCCGCTCCGGCAGCCCTTTGGCACGGGCCGTGCGCACGTAGTCCTCGTTCTCGACGTCGAGCAGGTTCGCCCGCAGCACCCGCGCGTAGAAGCCGATGTACAGCACCGAGAGCGTGAACCAGGGGATGACGAGGTGCAGGAACCACTGCCATGGGTTCTGTGTCAGCGGCACATAACCGAGCGGCGGCACCCACGAGAACAGGAACGTGCCGTGAAGGCGGTCCTGCGTGATCAGGTTCATGACCTCGCCGAGCCAGAACACGGGCATGGAGATCCCGATCAGAGCGAAGATCATGAGTAACGGATCCCAGATCGTTCCCTTCAGGATGACGGCAAGCAGTCCCGTGAGAATGCTGAACACGATCCAGATGACGGCGGCCCCGAACACGAGCGAGAACGTCACCGGTGCCGCGGACGCAATCGCCGGGACGACCAACAGCGCCTGATTGCCGTAGGAGACGAGGTCGCGCGAGACGAACAGCCGCTTCATCATCAGCAGGTACTGCATGGGCTTCGACCGATCGAGCCCGAACTGGTGTCTCACGGCGGCAATCGTCTCGGGCGTCGGGTTGCGGCCCGCGAGCGACCTCGTCGGATCGACTCCGGGCGTCGCGAAGAAGATCAGGAACACCAGCACGGTGATCGCAAAGAGGACGGCCACGAGACCGATGAGCCGGCGGACGATGAAAAGCGCCACCTCTAGCCCTTCATCCTCAGCTTCGCCCGCGGGTCGAGCGCGTCCCGGACGCCGTCCCCGAGCACGTTCAGCGAGAGCACCGTCAGCAGGATCATGATGCCCGGCGCGATCGCGACCCACGGCCGGCTGTAGAGCAGCGCTTGACCGTCGTCGATGATCGTCCCCCAGCTCGCCTTCGGCGGCTGCACGCCGATCGAGAGGAACGAGAGGGCCGCTTCGGTCAGCACCGTGGTCGCGATCATCAGCGGCAGCATCACGATCACCGTCGTGACCACGTTCGGGAGGATCTCACTGAACATCAACCGCAGGCTCGACGCCCCCTGTGCAATCGCCGCCTCGACGTACTCCTTCTCGCGTACGGACAGCACCTGGCCGCGAACGGGCCGGTAGACATAAGGGACGTAGACGAGCGTGATGATGAGCGTCGGGACCCACAGGCTCGATGGCTGAACGTGAATGAAGCCCCAGCGGAGCCCGTTCGGCAACGTCAGCAGGACGGTCGCGAGCGAGATCGCGAGCAGGTACACGGGAAACGCCCAGATGAGATCCATCACGCGCGAGAGGATCGAGTCGGCGAAGCGGCCGAAGAAACCGGCGATGAGGGCAAGGATGAGCGCGATCAAGCAGCAGAGCACTGCTGAACCGACGCCGATCTCGAGCGACGCACGGCCGCCGTACAGGACTCGCGCCATGACGTCCCTGCCCTGGTTGTCGGCGCCGATGAAGTAGTCCGAGCTCCAGGTCGGTCCGATCGGCACCACGCCGATCCCGAGCGTCCCGCCGCCTTGCTGCAGCACATCGACCTGCTTCCCGTTCACGACCGTCGTCCCCGTGATGTTGGACGCGAACGGATCGGTGTGGGCGATGTGGTGTGCGTAGAACGGCGCGGCGAAGCTGACGACGACGATCACGACGAAGAGGATCAGCGCCGCCAGAGCGATGCGGTTCCTGAGCAACCGGCGCCCGGCGAGGCGCCAGGGGCTCTTTCCTGAAAGCTCCTGGACGCTCTCGCCGGGCGCGAGGGTTACTTCGGTATCCGGCTCGTAAGCAAATTCAGCCGTGCGTGTCCTCCTATTTCACCGAGGCCTGTGCGAGTAGGAAGTACCACTGGGGGCTGAATTGGAACCCCTTCACGCGCTTCGCGGTGAAGTCGAGCAGCTTCGGGTTGAACATCGCGACCCACGGCGCCTGGTCGGTGACCTCCTTGTCGACCTGAGCCCAGAGGTTGTTCGCCCCTGTCGGATCCGTCAGGCCCATGGCGCCGGCCTGGTCCATCTTCGCCTGGATGGGCTTGTTGCAGAACTCGGCGATGTTCGGGCTCGAGTTGCTGTTCGGATGGAACGAGCGGCACCCGAGCAGAATGTCCAGGAAGTCCGACGCT
>Ga0209590_10001067_pt1 | contig 10046 bp, 10 predicted proteins | sample CZO8metaG_FD_188353 | JGI IMG/M metagenome (GOLD analysis project Ga0209590, IMG submission 188353) | Vadose zone soil microbial communities from the Eel River Critical Zone Observatory, Northern California, USA - CZOApr15con1.8 metaG... | ecosystem: Environmental > Terrestrial > Soil > Vadose...
AGAAGCTAGCTCTAAAGACCAGAGACAGCGATTTGATCACCTACAGAATGGCCATGGATGTCATGGCCGAAGAGGCCCACGACGAGCAGAGAATCTCTGCTCTAGTCGAATAGCCGCCGGTAGATGAGTTTCAGACCCAGCCGCGTATCTTCATCGCGGCGGTTACCTTGCCAATAGCGTAGATGTAGGCCCCAGTCCGCATATCGACATTGTTCTCCTGGCTTGTCTTGTAGACCTCAGCGAAGGCCTTCTTCATTATCGCCTTCAACCGCTGGTCAACTTCCTCGGCGCTCCAATAGAGGTGCTGGAGATTCTGGACCCACTCGAGATAACTCGTGCTGACGCCTCCGGAATTCGCGAGTATATCCGGAATCAACGTCACATTTCTCTTGAACAGAATTTCATCAGCCTCGGGCGTAGTCGGACCATTGGCGCCCTCGGCCACCAGCTTCGCCTTTATTTTCGAAGCGTTCTTTTCGGTGATAACATCTTCGAGAGCAGCCGGCACGAGAATGTCGACGTCAAGCTCCAACAGCTCCTCGTTCGTAATGGGTTCACTCTCCGGCATGTTGACGATGTTGCCGGTCTTCTTCTTGTAAGCTGAGACTTCGTTAAACCAGATTCCATTCTTCTTGTAGGCTCCGCCCTTGGAATCCGAGACCGCGACAACTTTCACCCCTGCTTCTTCAAGGAACATGTGAGCAAAAGATCCAACATTGCCAAAGCCTTGTACTGCACACGTCGCCTTTTTCAGGTCCATCTTGAGATGCCGAGCTGCTTCTTCGACATTGATTGACACACCACGGCCAGTGGCAGAATCTCGACCAAGCGATCCTCCAATTATCAACGGTTTCCCAGTGACGACAGCGAAAGGATTGTTTCGTTCATTCTTGCTGTACTCATCCATGAACCATGCCATAGTCTGAGAGTCGGTGTAAACGTCAGGTGCGGGGATGTCTCTGAAGGGACCAACTATCTCGCTGATCAAGGAGAAGAATGATCTTGACAGTCTCTCTAGTTCCGAGTGAGAGAGTTGCTTGGGGTTGACTGTCACTCCTCCTTTTGCTCCGCCGAATGGGATACCCGCGACTGCGCACTTCCAGGTCATCCACATCGAGAGCGCTTTTACCTCGTCTATCGTAACGTTAGGATGGAACCTTATTCCCCCCTTGTAGGGTCCAAGAGCATTGTTGTGCTGGCTCCTGAAGCCTTGGTAGAGGAGAATTCGGCCATCATCCATCTTGACTGGAAAGTTGATGCTAAGAATTCGTCTGGGCTTTCGCAGGATCTCCTGAACGTTAGGGTCTAGTTTCATTATGTCGGCAGCTTTCTGGAATTGTTCCAGGGCCATGTCGTACTGATTCTTCTGAATCCCCATGCTAACTGGGGCAGCGTCGTGTTTTGATGTAGTCTCCAGCAACAAACGACCCTTCTAATTCGGAGACGCCATCGAGAAATTCTCCATTTAGACCTTTCTTCACTCACAACCGAAAATGTTTGAAGGAAAAGTTGTCGAACTTTTTTGTAGATGGACAAGGCTTTTTATAAAGACCCCAGACTTTCTTCTCTCTGTTTCACGTAAGGAGCGAATGAACTAGACAATGTCCGCAAAGCCCCATCTCAACCTAATCGTGATGGGTCACGTAGACCACGGCAAGAGCACGTTGACAGGCCACTTGCTCTTCGATGCCGGATACATCGATCAGAAAACGATCGATAATTACGCAAAGGAATCAGAGAAAACAGGAGCTGGCGATACTTTCAAGTTCGCCTGGGTCCTTGACACGATCAAAGAGGAACGAGAGAGAGGAGTCACCATCGACCTCTCATTCCAGAAGTTCGAGACGAATCACAATTTCTACACTATTATCGATGCGCCCGGACACCGCGACTTCATCAAGAACATGATTACAGGGGCTAGCCAAGCGGACGTTGCCATACTCGTAATTTCCGCAAAGAAGGGAGAATTCGAAGTAGCCATTGGACCTGGAGGCCAAGCGCGGGAACACGCATACCTCGCAAGAACCCTCGGCGTTAAGCAACTGGTTGTGGCCATCAACAAGATGGACGACCAGACAGTCAAGTACACTGAAGAGCGTTACAAGGAGGCCAGGAAGGAACTGGAAGGGCTACTGAAGACTGTCGGCTACGACGTTTCCAAGATTAATTTCGTTCCCACCAGCGGATGGTTGGGCGATAACCTCACAAAGAAGAGTGCCAATACTCCATGGTACAAGGGTCTCAGCATACTGGATGCGTTGGACGCTATTATTCCACCACCGAAGCCTCTTGACAAGCCACTGAGAGTTCCCATCCAGGACGTTTACACGATAACCGGAGTCGGGACTGTCCCGGTGGGACGGGTCGAGACGGGAGTGTTGAAGGACGGGGACAAAGTGATCTTCATGCCTTCCGGAAAGGTCGGCGAGTGCAAGACGATCGAGACCCACCACGTTAGAATGACCAAGGCAGAACCGGGAGACAACATTGGGTTCAACATCCGCGGTGTTGCCAAGAATGAGATAGGGCGAGGCGAGGTCATGGGTCACACGGACAACCCACCGACGGTCGCAAAGGCATTCGTCGGCCAAATTATCATCATTTACCATCCAACCGCCATCGCTGCCGGATACACTCCGGTACTGCACGCCCATACGGCTACCGTTGGTGTAACCTTCGAGGAACTGATACGCAAATTGGACCCGCGAACCGGTCAAGTAGTTGAGGAGAAGCCCTCGTTCCTCAAAGTAGGCGACAGTGCTCTCGTTAAGATGAGGCCGCTCAGACCAATGGTGCTTGAAGCCTTCAAGGACATCCCTGAGCTTGGACGATTCGCCATCCGCGACATGGGAGCCACGGTTGGCGTGGGAGTCGTCCAGGAGATCAAGGAAAAGGGCGAGATTCCGAAAGCCTAGAATCTCAAAGCCAGAACTTTTCCATCCATTTCTGACAACCTAGCAAGGCTAGGGCTGGGGTTTGTTAGGTCAAAGCGAAGATCTTTTTTTTCGAAAGTTTCTCTGTCGCAGAACCGACTAGATCACTGATTTCGAGATACCAATGTTTTTAACAGTACAAGGGTGGGCTGTGAACTCCGCGAGAAAAGTAGAATCATGAAGGTATCTTGGAATGGTCTCCAAAGCTAGAATTCGGCTGTCCAGCACGGACCCCCAGGATATCAACACAATATGCGCGGAAATCAAAGAGATCGCGGACAAGACGGGCGTCAAGCTAAAGGGTCCGATTCCCCTTCCGACCAAGAAGCTGATGGTCCCAACCCGAAAGTCTCCCGCAGGCCAAGGCACAAACACTTTCGACAAGTGGGAGATGAGGATTCACAAACGACTCATCGATGTAGATCCGAACGAACGATTTTTGAAACGGTTGATGAGGATTCGCGCACCCGACGATGTTTTTATCGAGATTGAACTCGTGTAGTCTTTCTGCCGACCCTTTCTCATGTTCATACAACATAAGCGGCGTAGACTGCCGACCAGGAGGCCTCGGGACTGGAAGTTTCAGGGCAAGGGCTTCATGGTAGCAACATAGCCGATAGATTTTTTGGGGACTCAAACCGAATCGAGGGGTAGCATTGGAGTGCGAGAAGTGTCCTGTCTGCGGGACCTCTGTCAAGAAGGAGAATCTCAGGGGACATGTTGAAAGAGTTCATCCCAGACGGTCTGGGTCGTTCGAAGCCGGGCCCAAGACAGTAAGTTACTCTATCAAGACTGGTTCTGTCCTTCATAACCATCGAAAGAGAAACATCGCGATTCTATCCTTGGTGCTGCTAGCAGTTATCGGGATTGCCTTTGTCGCTTTTTCAGCGCAGAATATGAATATGCCAGGAACAAATCCAGGTCCAGCCTCACCTGGGTCTATTGAACAGTTCAATTATTTGAACCAACAGGTGAGTCGTTGTTTGTGGGGTGCAAACATGGGAGACGAAATGGGTTACACGAATTGGATGAACAGCTTGGCAGACGATACTTACATTCAGGGAGCCTGCTGTAACCCTATGGTCGCAACGGATTATCAGAATCAGATTTCTGAACTTTCGAACTATACTTCCTTATCTTCGCTGATTGCTAAAGACCCATATAACATCCCAGCTCCAGTTGCAAAGGCTGACATTGCTGGGCAAAAACTGATTCTCACAACTGACCAGCGGTCGTCTTCGCAAGTGCTGCAACCCTGTCAAAGGAGAATTGGTGTTGTTGCCAGTGTTGGAGCTGGTATCAGCACGAAGGACTTGCCAAGATCTTGATTGTCAGATACGGATACACTGCACAACAGGTCGCTCATGTCAATGACCTCGAAGCGTGCTGTGGTACCGGTACCGGCCCTATGAGAATGAATTGAGATGGGGTTGGTGGAGACTGAGAAGTGTCCCGCATGCGGGACCTCTGTCAAGAAAGAGAATCTGAAAGGACATTTGGAACGGGTCCACTCGAATCGAGCCGGCTCAGTGGCTGAAAGACAACTCGTCGTGAAATCGGTTTCAGTCTTCAGGAGCCATAGGAAGAGAAACTTCGCGATTCTGGGTCTCTTGGTGTTAGTTGTCATCGGAGTGTCAGTGGCGGCGGCTAGCTATGACAGAGGGGTTCACTGGCATCCCCACCTGTCCGTGACACTAAACGGAAGCCCCTACACGGTACCCGCGAATATAGGGATAGATTCGAGTCTGTGGAAGGATCACTCCTTGGACCAGTACGGAAGTGGGGCGGCGGCTCTGCATACTCATGACACGTCAGGAACCATCCATGTTGAGGTCAACACATCCCATCGAGATTTTACCCTCGACGAGTTTCTCGCGATCTGGGGTCAGCCAAGTGACGGGAGCGCCATTGATGGGCATCCGGTGACTGCTGTTACCGTGGACGGAGTCCAGCAAGCATCGGCTACAGGAGACGTAGTTCTCAAGGATGGCCAGAAAATTGCGATGACGCTCTCAGGCTAGGCAAGTAGAAGAATCCTTCCCCCAGTCATTTCTCAAAGCTCTCTGGTAACATGTTGTGATCTCGGAGATGCATCTGATTGGATCTTCTGCTCCACCGGAAATTGCAACGGTCTCGAAGAGCCTTACCGGCACTGGACGGACCCCTTAGTTGAGAAACCATGCTACGGAACTAGGCACTAGTCGGGAGAGTGATACCGGTCTGCTGAATAGGCTTCCCGGTATCGGTCCATGTAAGCGCGAGGATTCCGCCGAGCATTCCTAGGACTAGTCCTACCAGAAGGCCGCCCATGCTTCCTAAGATGCTTACGAGCGAGAAGGCGAGGATGATGGCTCCCCAGAGATGGTTCTCTGCGGAGCGCGCGTGTATAGCATAACAGCCTAAAATCACCATTATTCCAGATGCTATTCCGAAGGCCACAAGAACCGGGACAGACCCCAGCATCCAAGGCACCATCATGCCACCCATCATGCTACCTGTCATCCCCGTCCCCACCTGCATACCCTCCGTTCCACCCATCATCATTCCCGGGAACCCTAGCGCGAACATGGACATGACAACGGAGCCCAGAAGAATGAAAACTCCTGCAACGAGGCTGAGAGCGAAGGCGGCGACTGGTTTCGACGGTACGCTCATACTATTCAGCCATTCCATGACCCGCATATTATTTGAATATGTTGTCCACAGCGGAGAATTGCATCTCGAGTAGCGGTAATTCAGCAGAGGATTTCTGTCAGGGGTTCTGTTACGTCTTCGTCAAATGCATCACAGTGGTAACCGTTGTCGAATAGCGTTTGGAATGCTCTAATACGCCCTCGGCCGTCCTGAAGGCATGCCTCATAGGATAGAGGTCTTCTCCGCCAGTTGTCCTCTCTGCAACAAAGTCGTAGATGAGATAGAAGCAGGAAAGTGTGCTGGATGCCAGCTAATCGTCTACAACTTACCGGAGAGCTTGGAACTCGCAAGAAACTACGGAGTAAGGGTGGTTCCCACGGTAATCATTGACGGTGAGGTCAAGATCGAAGGACCACCAGACATTCCCTTTGTTTGCAGTGACGAAACCTATGCTCACTTCAAAGAACGCTATCCACTGACCTTCCAATTGGCACAGCCGTCCGACGCAGTCAACAATACTCGTTATCAGCCGACAAGTTAACAGGACCCTGTCTGGACAGCCTATTCCACAGGATATGTTCTAATTGTCCTCTTTCATCTCGGGGTCAGTCTTTGTCGCTACCTTTCTCCTATCCTGGTCATTCTGAGAGTTCTTTGGCAGACTAAACAGGTAGAGCGCAAAGCTTCCGACGCCTATGCTGGACGCGAATCCTACTGAGACGTATGGTGCACTTGTCCGGAATATGAAGGGAAGGGTTGTTAGAGTCACATTAACAGTTACGAAGGCATTCACAGCGACGTTACTGTTGTAGGCTGTCAGAGTAACGTATCTCTCGCCAGGGTCTGCGGTCCAGGCCGCGGAGACCCTGAATGTGGCCGTTACTGGGTTCGCGGTTGGCTCGATCTGGCTCGGGACGGCGAATCCGTATACTAACGGTGGCAACCCGAATGGCCCGTCGTGGCCGTTAGTTGAGACATTCAGATAGACGGGACCGCCCGCTTGGTCCATGATGGATGCAGGTATGGCCTGAGATGTTCCCCGTTCGACTTTGACAGGCTGGACTCCTGCGCTGATAGAGATAGGGACGGGTAGGCTGGCATTGACGTATCCAATTTCTCCGAGTCCAAATGCTGTGAACCAGACCAGATTTCCTGGTCCAGGCCACATCCACCAAACGTACGGGATCGTAGTTGCGGGCACGAAGTACTCGGTCAATGATCCAGTAGTTGGATCGTACTTGGCAACTCTTCCCGCAAAATGCTCCGAGAACCATATCATCCCATTGGAATCGAGAGATATCGCGTTAGGGAGCCCGACGGGACAGTCTGGATTATATGACTCTGAACAATACCCGATGCCAAACACTCTCCACTCTCCGGTCGAAAGGTTGAAGCTACCGAACTGGCCGCGGCCATGATCAGTAAACCAGACTACGCCCCCACGGTCGACTGCTAATTGAATAGGGAAGGCAATTTCTACGCTGGGCGGCGGACCATAGTCAGTAACATTGCAGGACCCTGTCAGGCAGGGAATTATGTGTCCGATCCTCTTTGCGGTCGTCTCCGCGAACCATATTGTGCCGTCGGGAGCGGTTGCAATCCCCTGTAGCGACGCGCTCGTCGCCGGCGCGATGTAGGAATTGACTATTTTTTTCCCTAGAGGATCGTACTCTACGACTCGGTTGGTACCTAGAAGTGTGATCCAAATCCTCTCCTTGTTGTCGATGGTCATGAACTGAGGACTCCCGCCTGGGAAGGTCTGTTCAATGGTCACGTTTCCAGGTGAGGTTGGATTGTAGTAAGCGAGACTGTCGTTTTCGAGGAACCAAACTCTAGTTAGGTTATGGTCATAGACTATGTCGGATGGAATCGCGTTATGCAGTAGGATAACTGGAGTGACATTGGGTTTGCCGCCAGCTCCAACTGTGAAGTTTACTATCTGTGATTGAGGAGGCTCTACGACATTGCCGACAATATTACCTTGTCTTATTGTTACTACCCAGACGGTTTGGTTGCTGGCTGGATAAAGGACAAATGGAGTAAAATCAGAGTTCTTCCAAATAGGAAACGTAGCCACATAAGGACTAGTTCCCGCGGGACTATTCCGATAGAGAACTGGCGATGAAACATGAATCGATCCAGTTAGGGGGACTCCGACGAAGCTGAAGGAAATCGTCAGGAGAATTATCGAGATTGTAAAAGGTCCGATGCGATTCGTAACCGCCCACTCTAAGTGACGTCTAACGATCCGTATAGCATCGAGGAATGTACGCTGCACGGGACAATGCAATATACTCTGAACTGACCTACCTTTGACGCTAGGAATTGGACGGTCAGAGATTGACCGCCCTGGACTTCGGTTCCTCGCGTGGCGTAGAAGTCCACCGCGAAGCCGTGGGTCTGTATGTCCTTATTCTCAATCTTGATGACCACCATCTCGCACTGACGTACATTCATCACCGGCCAGGGGTTCGTGAGCCACGATCCCGGGTGGTACGCGCTATCGTTGTACCCGTTCAAGTTTTCGATGATAGTAAAGCTATGCGTGACGCTTGTGGTCCCAGCACAAGGTGAACTGGGAAGGCCGATAGCGAGCGTCAGGATGCCTCCGCCTAGGACTCCCGCCACGGTGATAACGATTATTGCAAGCATCTTGTTTTTCGTCATTATCCCACCGATGCGGATGTAGATTAGAACTAAGAGTTCTGCATGGGAAAACTCGCTAATAGGGTCTTGGCCCATATCATGAGCTAGATCGATATTCAGTCGTTCTTTCCGACCTAATCATACGATGACTAGGCTCTGTGGTCATCTTTGTCGTCCACTCAAGATATATTTGCTTAGCAAGAGGAGCCTGTTTCACGGCGGGGGTACCAGAGTCAGGTCAAACGCTGACCACATGGGCGGGTCGCGCCTTAGCATGCGCGCGCTACACTCAAGACCCGAATTAAGAGAGGTGTCGAGGACCGCTAGATGCCTCTGGGAGCGCGGGTGTGTTATCCCGTGGCGTAGGCCTTCGTGGGTTCGAATCCCACCCCCCGCACCAACCAAAAAAGGTCGAACGGGGCCCCACAAAGCGAGGGTGAACTCTAGTGCACCCAAAAGAAATCGTTAGAACCGGCTACAACAAGATCGCATCTCGTTACACTGCTAAACGGGTTGCCGACTCAGAGGATGTTCAACTGTTGGACCTGCTTGTGAAGCGATTGCCGAAGCAAGCTATAGTGTTGGACGCGGGGTGCGGGTCCGGATATCCCATTACTCAGTTCCTCGAACAGTTTTTCCGAGTCACGGGTGTCGATTTTGCCAACCAACAGCTAAGACTGGCCAGAACAAAGTTGCCAGGTTCAACTTTTGTCAACGCCGATATCTGCCGGATGCCCTTCAAGAATGATGTATTCGACGCCGTTTGTTCATACTATGCAATCATCCATGTGCCCCGCCGCGAACACTCGAGATTGCTAATTGATTTCCTCAGGATCCTGAAAATGGATGGGCTCGCCTTGCTCTGCATGGGAGCTGGCGATATTCCCGACGATACCGCTGATTATCAGGACACTGAAATGTTCTGGAGTCATTATGACAAGGAGACGAATCTGAGGATGGTGAAGGAGAGTGGTTTCAACATCCTTTGGTCGAAGGTTGTGAAGGATCCAATCGACGCCCATGCAGCACATCTCTTCGTGTTGGGACAAAAAGGATAGTGAACTGAGCGATTCCATGATTAGACCTGGTTTTTCGGTTCGCTAGGCTTCGATAGGAAGAGAATCTCCCAAACTTGTCAATTCCTCCTATGAGCAGGCTTAAGCCTTCAGATCTTTCACAGTCATGAATCCGAGCCTCCTGGAATAAATCGCAGCGCTAGCGAGAGATACCGTTGTGAGTGCTGATGAGGAGACAACTGTTGAAAGCTCAAGGTCCGAGACTGATACGCTTGGATCAGGAACAAGGAAGAAGATCGAGACGGCCCATGCAACAGGTATAGCGATCAGCATCGAAATCGCGAGGACGCCCCATGATTCCCACAGCAATAGTTTCAGTCTGTACCAGACATTGGCGCCTAAGACCTTCAAAACTACGTAGTCATTGAACCTGCGAGAGAAATTCGTCGCCAAGTAGCTTAGCAATATCCCGCACGTCAGGGCCAGAGATAGAATCGGGATGAGGAAGATGTAGGACCATGTACTGTTCAGAAATGCCAGGTTTGAGTTCAGGATAGGATCTTGGGAGCCAACTACCAGTCCGTAGGAACTTGCCAGTTGCGAGACTGCGGACAATACTGCTGGGTCATTATTCACTTTCAACAGCAGAACATTGTAGCCAGTTACCCCAAGATTCCTCTGAACCGTCTGGATTGGCGCATATAGAACTCGTCCAGCGTTGAGAGGATCCACTAGCGCGCTCTTGACGTCATATCGAAAGCCGAAGGCGCTGATCTGGGATAGGTTCAGGGGCATCTGGACGATATTTCCGATGAGA
>Ga0209590_10001071_pt1 | contig 10040 bp, 10 predicted proteins | sample CZO8metaG_FD_188353 | JGI IMG/M metagenome (GOLD analysis project Ga0209590, IMG submission 188353) | Vadose zone soil microbial communities from the Eel River Critical Zone Observatory, Northern California, USA - CZOApr15con1.8 metaG... | ecosystem: Environmental > Terrestrial > Soil > Vadose...
CCGGCGGCGCCAGGAAGGCTGATGCCGCTGGCCGGCCGGCACGTCGTCCTCGGCGTGTCGGGCGGGATCGCGTGCTACAAGAGCTGCACACTCGCCCGGCGGCTCACCGAGGGCGGAGCGACGGTGGACGCGGTGCTGACCGCTTCCGCCGCCGAGTTCGTGCGGCCGGTCACGTTCGAGGCGCTCACCGGGCGCCCGGTCCTCACCTCCCTGTGGGAGCGGGACCGGGCGCTCGCGCACATCGGGCTCGCGCGCGAGCCGGACCTCGTGATCGTCGCGCCGGCCACCGCGCACCTCTTGGCCCGGGCCGCGATGGGCCTCGCCGACGACGTGCTCACCGCCATGCTGCTCGCTCGCACCGGACCGGTGCTGGCGGCGCCCGCGATGAACGACGCGATGTTCGCGCATCCCGCGACGCGCGCCAACCTGAACACCCTCGCCGGCCGCAGCTGGCACTTCGTGGGCCCCGAAACGGGCCCCCTCGCCGAAGGACCGAGCGAGCGTCCCGGCCGGATGAGCGAGCCCGAAGCGATCCTCGCGGCGGCCGAGCCGCTGCTGGCACTTCGTGGGCCCCGAAACGGGCCCCCTCGCCGAAGGACCGAGCGAGCGTCCCGGCCGGATGAGCGAGCCCGAAGCGATCCTCGCGGCGGCCGAGCGGCTGCTGCTGCAGCGCGCGCCGTGGCAGGGGAAGAACGTCATCGTCACCGCGGGCCCCACCCGCGAGCATCTCGACCCCGTGCGAGTGGTCACCAACCCGTCGAGCGGCCGCATGGGCTACGCGCTCGCGGCCGCCGCCTATGCGCGTGGCGCCGAGGTCGTGCTGGTCTCGGGACCGAGTGATCTGCCGCTGCCGTTCGGCGTGACCGCGCATCGGGTGGAAACCACCGCGGAGATGCAGCGCGCCGCGCAGGCGCTGGTGAAGCGCGCGGACCTTGTCATCATGGCCGCAGCCCCGGCGGACTATCGCCCCGCCAAGCCAGCCGCCACGAAGCGCCCTCGCGCGAGCGGCGCGATCACGATCGAGCTCGAACCGACGCCCGACATCCTCTCCTCCCTTGAGCGCCCGAAGAAGTGCGTCGTGGTAGGCTTCGCCCTGGAGACGGGAGGGGACGGCCTGGCCAAAGCTCAGGCAAAGTTGCGGGAGAAGCGTTTAGATGCGATCATCCTCAACGACGCGCACGAGCCCGGCGCGGGATTTGAAGTGACCACGAATCGCGTCACGATCATCAGGAGGAGCGGCGAGCCGATCGAGCTACCCCTCCTTTCGAAGCGGGACGTGGCCGACAAAATCCTCGACGCGGTGGAGCAATCGCTGACGTGAGCGACGGGCGGGCACTGGCGCGCGAATTCCTGGAACAGCAGCGGCAGCTTGGGGGGAATCCGGTCATCCTGCCGGAAGGCTCGACCCCGGGCACCCCGGACTTAGTTACTGCCCAAGACACCTCCTCACTGACCCCGGGCGCCAGCCCGGGGAACACCCAAGCGAGACCCGCTCGGGAGGGTTCCGATCTCCCCCCTCCGGGTATCTCTTACGATCCCCCCGGTGGCGATCTGTTCTCGAATGACCCGGTGCCGCAGGCGATCTCGCTCGACGCGATCGCGCAGCTCGTGGCGGGCTGTACCAAGTGCCGGCTGTGCGAGGGCCGCCGGCACACGGTTCCCGGGGAGGGGGCGGCGGACGCCCGGCTGGTCGTGGTGGGCGAAGGGCCGGGACGGGTGGAAGACGAAACGGGACGCCCGTTCGTCGGGCCGGCCGGCGAGCTGCTCACCAAGATTCTCGGTGCGATCGAGCTGCCGCGCGAGCGGGTCTTCATCTGCAACGTGGTCAAGTGCCGTCCGCCGGAGAACCGCCTGCCGCAGTTCGACGAGATCGCGGCGTGCGTACCATACCTGTTCCGCCAGATCGACATCGTGAAGCCGAGCGTGATCCTCGCGATGGGCGGGACGGCCGCGCAGACCCTGCTCAACACCAAGCAATCGCTGGGAGCGCTGCGGAACTTCGTGCACCGATTCCGCGGTATTCCCTTGATCGTGACCTATCATCCGGCTGCTCTGCTCCGCAACCCCAACTGGAAGAAACCGACCTGGGATGACGTCCGCATCGCCCGCCGTCTCATCGCCTGAGCGCTCGACTCCCGACTTCGCGGGCCGCCAGACTCCCTGGAGCAACGAAGCGGAGCAGGCGGTCCTCGGCGCCATGCTGCTCGACCAGGACGCGGCCCTCAAGGCCGCCGAGCTGCTGGACGACACGATGTTTTATCGCGAGGGACACCGCCTGCTGTTCCGCTCGATGATTGCGCTCACCGAGCGGGGCGACGTGATCGACCCCGTCACGCTGCGCGACGAGCTGGTGCGACGCGGCGACCTGGACCGCGCCGGGGGGATGGAGTACCTCGGGGGTCTCATCGATGTGGTCCCCACCGCGGCCAACGTCGAGTACCACGCCAAAATCGTGCGCGACAAGGCGGTGCTGCGGCGCCTGATCGAGGCGGCCACGGCGATCATCCAGGACGCCTACGAGGGCCGCTCCACCTCGATCGAAGTGCTCGACAACGCCGAGCACCGCGTGTTCCAGGTCGCCCAGTTCCGGCGTGCCGAGGAGTTCGTCCGGCTGAAGGAGCTGATCTGGCCGACCATGGAGCGCATCGAGCAGCTGCACACGAGCCAGGGAGCGCTCACCGGCGTGGGGACCGGCTTCACCGACCTGGACCGGCTCACCGCCGGGTTCCAGCGCGGCGACCTGGTGATCGTCGCGGCCCGGCCCTCGATGGGGAAGACCGCGCTCGCGCTCAACGTGGTGCAGCACGCCGCCATCGAGCACAACGTGGGGATCGCCGTGTTCTCTCTCGAAATGTCGAAGGAGCAGCTGGTGCAGCGGCTGCTCTGCTCCGAGGGTCTGGTGGATGCGCAGCGCCTGCGCCGCGGCCAGCTGCGCGACGACGACTATCCCAAGCTCGCCCGCGCGGCGGGGCTATTGGGCACGGCGCCGATCTGGATCGACGACTCGGCGATGCTCTCGCCCCTCGCCATGCGCTCCAAGGCGCGCCGCCTCAAGGCGGAGCACGACGTCGGCCTGGTGGTGGTCGACTACCTGCAGATGATGCAGGGACCCACTGACTCGGAGAGCCGCCAGCAGGAGATCTCCTTCATCTCCCGCTCGCTCAAAGCGCTGGCCAAGGAGCTGGACGTTCCGGTGGTCGCCTTGTCGCAGCTCTCGCGCGCCCCGGAGCAGCGCGGCGGCGAGCACCGGCGCCCGCAGCTCTCGGACCTGCGCGAGTCCGGAGCCATCGAGCAGGACGCCGACGTCGTGTGCTTCATCTATCGCCAGGAGTTCTACGACGGCCCGATCGATCCCAAGACGAACGAAAGCATCGAGGGGATCGCGGAGCTCATCGTGGGGAAGCAGCGCAACGGCCCGACGGGAACGGTCAAGCTCTTCTTCAAGAAGGAGTACACGCGCTTCGACAACTACACGCCGCGCGCATCGCCCGCCGAGGCCGTCCGTGGGTAAGGGAGGGTCGGTGTTCCGCTGCACGGACTGCGGCGCCGACCAACCCAAGTGGGGCGGACGCTGCGAGGCGTGCGGGGCGTGGAATACGCTGGTAGAAGAGCCGGTCGGGCGGACGGGGGGACGGGCCGACCGAAGCAGTAGCACCCCGTCCGGCAGTCCGCCCGTCCGGCTGTCCACCGTGGGAGCGGCGGGATTCGAGCGGTGGCAAACGGGTCTACGCGAGTTCGATTTCGTGCTGGGCGGCGGCATCGTCCCGGGATCCGTGGTGCTGGTGGGCGGCGAGCCCGGCATCGGCAAGTCCACGCTGCTGCTGCAGTGCGCGGCGCGGCTCGAGCAGGCGGGCGTGCCCACGCTGTACGTGTCCGGTGAAGAGTCGCCCGACCAGATCCGGCTGCGCGCCGGGCGCCTGACGGTGGACGCGGGCGCGGTGCACGTGCTGGGGGAGACGCGGCTCGAGGCGATCACGCATCACGCCCACGCACTGGGGGCCCGCGTCGTGTTCGTCGACTCGATCCAGACCACCTACACCGACGAGCTCGAAGGCGCGCCCGGCAACGTGGGCCAGGTGCGGGAGTGTGCCGCCCGGCTCATGCGCTTCGCGAAAGAGGCGGGACCCGCGGTGCTGCTCGTCGGGCACGTGACCAAGGGCGGCGGCATTGCGGGACCCAAGACGCTCGAGCACATCGTCGACACGGTGCTGTACTTCGAAGGCGAAAGTACGCTCGACCACCGCATCCTGCGCGCGGTGAAGAACCGCTTCGGCTCGGTGGACGAGATCGGCGTGTTCGAAATGACGGGGGCCGGGCTCGAGCCCGTCGCGGACCCCGCGGCGGCGTTCCTGGCGGGACGCACCACCGGTGTCTCGGGCTCCGCCGTGACCGCATTGATGGAAGGGACGCGCCCGCTGTTGGTCGAGATCCAGGCGCTGGCGGCGAAGAGCGGGTTCGGTACGCCGCAGCGCGTCGCCACGGGACTCGATCATCGCCGCCTGGCGGTGCTGCTCGCCGTACTCGAGCGCCGCGGCGGTCTGCCGTTCGGCGAGCGCGACGTGTTCGTGAACGTGACGGGCGGGGTGCGCCTGATCGAGCCCTCGACCGATCTCGCCGTCGTCGCCGCGCTGGTCTCGAGCGTGCACGACCGGCCGCTCCCGGCCGATGCCGTGTTTCTCGGCGAAGTCGGCCTGGGTGGGGAGATCCGCCCCGTAGCGGCGGTCGAGCGACGCCTCAGCGAGGCCGCGCGCCAGGGGTTCCGCCGCGTATTCCTGTCCGCCCGCTCGCGGGTCAGCCTGCCCGGCCTCGATCTGGTGGGCATGGACGGCATCGGTGAGCTCGCCCGGCGACTCGCGGCCTGACGCGGGCGTCGTGGTCGTCGCGGCCGGCGCCGGAGTGCGCGCCGGCCCCGGCGAGCCGAAGCAATTCCGGCCGATCCTCGGCGTCCCGATGCTGTTGCGCGCGCTGCGGCCGTTCACATCCCACCCGGACGTCGGGCAGGTGGTGGTGGTCGTGCCCGCCGGATTCGAAACGCGCCCCCCCGAGTGGCTGGGCAAGCTGGTGGGCGACCGGTTGGGGCTCGTCGCCGGCGGCGCCACCCGGGCCCAATCGGTCCGGGCCGGCCTCGGGGCGCTGCCGCCGCACGCCGTCGTGGTGCTGGTGCACGATGCCGCCCGTCCGTTCGTGACCCGGGAAACGATCGACGGGGTGCTCGCCAAGGCGCGCGCCGGGTTGGGCGCGGTGGCGGCGATACCCGTCAGCGACACCGTGAAAGACGTCGAGCAGGAGCGGATCACGAGAACCGTCGCGCGAGAACGTTTGTGGCGGGCGCAAACGCCGCAGGGGTTCCCGCGAGCCATGATCGAGCGAGCGTACGCGGGTCTTGCCAACGGCGATGCCGCGCCGACCGACGACGCGGAGCTGTGCGAGCGCGCGGGTTTCCCCGTGGAGGTGGTCCCCGATTCGCCGTACAATCTCAAGGTCACGACCGCCGACGATTTCCGGGTCGCCGAGGCGCTGGCGCGTGAGCTGCGGTGAGCGGGGTCCCATTCCGGACGGACGAGGACGTGACCGCCGCGCTCCCTCAGACGATCGAGCATCTTCACGGGGGCGGGCTGATCGCCTACCCGACGGAAACCGTGTACGGCCTGGGCTCGCGAGCGAGAGGCCCGGACGTGCAGGCGGTGGCGCGCCTCAAGGGCCGGCGGCCCGACAAGCCGTTCCTGCTGCTGGTCGCCGACCGGGACATGGCGGAGGCGCAGGGCCTGGCGTTCAACGAGTCGGCGACCGCGCTGGCGCGCGCCTTCTGGCCGGGGCCGCTCACCCTGGTGCTCCCGGGTGGGAGCGGCCGGCTGCCGGACGTGTTGCGAGGCCCGGAGGGCGGGATCGCCGTGCGCTGGACGTCCCATCGCGGCATGGCCAGGTTGGTGCGTGCGCTGGGGGAGCCGGTGACATCCACATCGGCTAACTTGCCGGGGAGTCCCCCGGCGCCGGGAGCCGAAGCCATCGTGCGGGACTTCGCGCCGGCGGTGGATGCGGGGACGCTGCTCGTGCTGGACGGCGGCGTCCTGGGAAACTCGCCGCCGTCGACCGTGGTTGACTGCACCCAGCCGACGCCCCGACTGATCCGCCAAGGTGCGGTGACGCTCGGCGAGTTGCGACGCGCCGCAGGACGGCTCGCTCCATGAACGAGGAATCGAACACGAAACGCATCCTGCTGGTGTGCACTGGCAACATCTGCCGCAGCCCGCTCGCGGCGGCCTTGCTCGAGCGCGCGCTCGTGGAGCGTGGCATCCAAGGGATCGCGGTCGCCTCGGCCGGCACCGGGGCCTGGGACGGCGCCCCGGTGTCCGAGGGAGCCTATCTCGTGGGGCTCGAGCGCGGCCTCGATCTCTCGAGCCATCGGGCGCGGCTCCTGACGCGCGAGCTGGTCGACGGCGCGGACTTGATCCTCACCATGGCGCGGCACCACCGGGCGCGCGTGGACGAGCTGGGCGGCGAGGGTCACGTCTCCGTACTGGGCGAGTACGCCGGCCGCGAGGGGGACGAGGCCGAAGTGAGCGATCCGTTTGGCGGCGATCTCGACGTGTACCGCGACACGTGCGTCGAGCTCGAGGCGCTCCTCCAGACGGCCGTGGAGCGCATCGTCAAAGAGTTCGCGAGTGGAAGTCAGCGCTAGCACGCGTCTGCTGGCGGTGATCGGCGATCCGGTCGCCCATTCGCTTTCCCCCTCGATGCAGAACGCGGCGATCGGCGTCCTGGGTCTGGACGCCGTGTACGTCGCGCTGCAAACGTCCGCACAAGAGCTGACGACCGTGCTCGCCGCCCTCGCCGCCGTCGGCGGGGCGGGGAACGTGACCGTGCCGCACAAAGAGGCGGCGGAACGATACGTGGCGCGGAAAACCGACGTGTGCGCCCGGGTGGGAGCCTGCAATACGTTCTGGACGGAGCACGGAGCGCTGGTGGGCGACAACACCGACGTCGCGGGAATCCTGGCCGCCCTGCGCCAGCTCGGCGCGGACGGTGCCGGCAGCTGGCTGCTGCTCGGCACGGGCGGCTCGGCGCGCGCCGTGGCGGTGGCGGCGGCGGCGGCAAAGGCAGACCTGCACGTCCTGTCGCGCGATGCCGCGCGGGCGCGCGATTTCGCCGCCTGGGCCCGCGGGCAGGGAACCCGCGCGGAGGCCGCGCGCGGCACGCTCGAGCCCGACATCGCGATCAACGCGACGCCCGCCGGCCTCAAGGACTCCGACCCGCTGCCGCTCGATCCGGACAGTGCGGCCCGCCTGCATGCGGCCCTCGACCTCGTGTACGCTCCCGGCGGCACCCGGTGGGTGCGCACGCTGACCGCGGCGGGCGTGCGGGCGCAGGACGGCCGCGAGGTCCTCGTGCACCAGGGCGCGGCGGCGTTCAGCCGCTTCTTCCCCGACGAGACGGCGCCGCTCGAAGTGATGCGCGCCGCCGTGAGCCGCGCCCTTGGTGCCTGAGGCGGTCGAGCAGCTCCTCCTCCCCGCCGAGTGTCTGCTGTGTCGCGCCCTGCTCTCGTTCGACGATTCCTCCCGGCTGGTGTGCGACGTGTGCCGTCACCGCTGGCGCCCCATTCGTCCGCCGTGGTGCGCGCGCTGCGGGCAGCCGGAGCCGCTGTTCGGCCGCTGCCGCCTGTGCGCCGAGTGGCCGGCGGCGTTCGGGCCGGCGCGATCCGCGGTGTGGCTGGACGCCGGCGCACGCGAGGCGGTCCACGCGCTGAAGTACGGTGGTCTGCCGCGCATCGCCACGGAGCTCGCCGCGGCGATGGCGGGACTCGAGCTCCCCGGGATCGATTCGGCCTGGTTGGTCCCCGTACCGCTGGGGCGCGCGCGCCTCAGGACCCGCGGCTACAATCAGAGCGAGCATCTGGCGCGCGCCCTGGGTCGCCGCTGGCGGCGCCCGGTGGTCGACCTGCTGGTCCGCACACGGGACACCGCCGCGCAAACGGCGTTGACACCTGAGGCGCGGCTGGCGAACGTGGCGGGGGCGTTTGCAATGCGGAACCTTGAAACGGGGAACGCGGAAGGCGGAACGCGGAACAGAAGGCCGGATGACCGTTCCGACTTCCGACTTCCGACTTCCGCGTTCCAACGCCCGCTGATCCTTGTCGATGACGTATTCACCACCGGTGCCACGCTCGCCGAGGCCGCCCGGGCGTTGGAGCGGGCTGGCGCGGGGACCGTTTCGGCCGTGACGTTCGGCCGGGCGGTCGTGCCGGATTTCACCTAGGGGAGAACCATGGCGGTACGTGTCGGGATCAATGGGTTCGGTCGCATCGGGCGCAACGTGCTCCGGGCCGCGGTGCTCATGAAGCAGCAGGCGCTCGAGTTCGTGGCGGTGAACGACATCACCGACACCAAGACGTTGGCTCATCTCCTGAAGTACGACTCCGTGCACCGCCGCTTCCCCGGGACGGTCGAAGCACAGGGCGACGCGCTGATCGTCAACGGCAAGCCCATCAAGGTGTCGGCGATCAAGGAGCCCGAGAAGCTGCCCTGGAAAGCGCTGGGCGTGGACCTGGTGCTCGAGAGCACGGGGCGGTTTACCGATCGCCCCGACGCCGACAAGCACCTCGCGGCCGGCGCGAAGAAGGTGGTGATCTCGGCGCCCGCCAAGGGCGAGGACATCACGATCGTGATGGGGGTGAACCACCAGAAATACGACCCGGCGAAGCACCACGTGATTTCGAACGCGTCGTGCACCACGAATTGCCTCGTGCCGCTCGTCAAGGTGGTGCTCGACAACTGGGGCTTCAAGCACGGCTTCATGACGACGATCCACAGCTATACGAACGACCAGCAGATCCTCGATTTGCCGCACAAGGATCTGCGCCGCGCCCGCGCGGCGGGGCTGAGCATCATCCCGACGACCACCGGCGCCGCCAAGGCGACGAGCCTCGTCATTCCAGAAGTGAAGGGAAAGATCGACGGCATCTCGCTGCGCGTGCCCACCCCCGACGTCTCCGTGGTGGAGCTCGCGGCGGAGCTCGAGAAGAAGACGACCAGCGAAGAGGTGAACAACGCCTTCAAGCAAGCGGCCCGCTCGAGCCTCAAGGGCATTCTCGACGTGAGCGACGAGCCGCTGGTCTCGGTCGACTACATCGGCAGCTTCTACTCGAGCGTGGTGGACGCGCTCTCGACCAACGTGATCGACGGCACGTTCCTGCACGTGTCGTCGTGGTACGACAACGAAATGGGCTACTCCGCGCGCTGCGTCGATCTGCTCGCGTACCTCGCCGGCAAGTGAGAAAACGCAGCCTGCGCGATCTCCCGCCGGCGGCGCTGGACGGCCAGCGGGCCCTCGTGCGCGTGGACTTCAACGTGCCGTTCAAGGACGGGGCCGTCACCGACGACACCCGCATCCGCGCCGCGGTTCCCACCATCACCTACCTGCGGGACAAGGGCGCGCGCGTCGTGCTGCTGTCGCACTTCGGCCGCCCCAAGGGCCCCGATCCGAAGGCGTCCCTCAAACAGATCGTGCGCGACGTCGAGCGCATCCTGGGAACGCCCGTCGAGTTCATCCCCGATCCGGCCGCCGGCGTCGCGGCCAGCCGCCGCCTTCCGCGCGGTGGTGTCGCGCTGGTCGAAAACACGCGCTTCTGGCCGGGCGAAGAGGCGAACGACGCCGCGTTCGCCCAGACGCTCGCCGCGCTGGGCGACTTCTACGTGAATGACGCGTTCGGCTCGGCCCACCGGGCGCATGCGTCCACCGAAGCGGTGGCGCGACTGCTCCGGCCGGCCGTGACCGGCTTTCTCATGGAGAGGGAGCTGCGCTACCTCGGCGACGCGCTCGACCACCCCAACCGGCCGTTCATCGCGGTGCTCGGAGGAGCCAAGATCTCGGGAAAGATCGACGTGATCCAGGCGCTGCTCCCCAAGGTCGACGAGATCCTGATCGGCGGCGCGATGGCGAACACCTTCTTCCTTGCGATCGGATTCCAGGTGGGTGGCTCGCTCGTCGAGCGCGACAAGGAGGACCTGGCGAAGGAGCTGCTCGCCGTCGCCGGGTCCAAGCTG
>Ga0209590_10001072_pt1 | contig 10040 bp, 7 predicted proteins | sample CZO8metaG_FD_188353 | JGI IMG/M metagenome (GOLD analysis project Ga0209590, IMG submission 188353) | Vadose zone soil microbial communities from the Eel River Critical Zone Observatory, Northern California, USA - CZOApr15con1.8 metaG... | ecosystem: Environmental > Terrestrial > Soil > Vadose...
TCGACCACGGCCTTTCTGTCGTCGTCGCGAAGCCTGAACTGCGGCCACGCTTGCCGGGCGCGGTCAGTGAATAGTTCGACTGCGTCAGTTTCGATCAATGGCGGCACGGCCCAGGTCATCTCGCCGCCAACCCCCAGGGGTTCTCGGCTGGTGGTGATGACCTTCAATTCAGGGGCAGCTGCCAGGAGCGAGGCCGCCACCTCAGCCGCCGACTCCACCACGTGCTCGCAATTGTCGAGCACGACCAGCGCTTGGCGGGTACCGAGGCGGCGGCCAACCGCCTCGGCCAGGGTTCTGCCCGCTCCCCCTTCCTTGACCCCGAGGGTGATCGCCACCTGGTCCCAGACGAACTCGCCACCCGACAGGGACGAGAAGTCGACGAACCAGACCCCGTCTGGGAACTGATCGGCGACCGACGAAGCCAACCGAAGCGCCAGCCGGGTCTTGCCCGCTCCGCCCGGCCCAATCAGCGTAAGTAATCGGGTTTCCCCCAGCAGCGCGACGGCCTCAGCCAGCTCGGCCTCCCTACCGACAAAGCGGGTGAGCGGCGCCGGCAGGGCCGACATCAGCTCCGAGGGCTCGGCTGGGGCTGCATGCCTCGCCGGACAGCTTCGGCTGCCAGCTCGGACCGAGAATCGACGCCGAGCTTGCTGAAGATGTGGACCAGGTGGGTCTTGACAGTGGCCCGCGAGACGAAAAGCCGGGCCGCGATCTCAGGGTTGGCCAGGTGTTGGCCCACCAGGCGAACTACCTCCAGCTCGCTCGGGGTCAGGCTCGCCCAGCCGGTCGAAGGGCGCTTGCGCTCGCCGCGGCCGCGGGCGGCGTAGGCGATCGCGTCCGCCACCGAGAGCTTCGCCCCATCCGCCCAGGCGGCCGCGAACTCTTCCAGGCCGAGAGCCTCCTTGGTGCTGGCAACCGCCTCTTCGTAGGGTTCCTGCTCGACCGGAAAGCGTCGGTATCCAAGCTCCGCTCGCATCGATTCGGCCGCGGCCCATAGCCGCACCGCCTCCCTGGGACTGTTCTGCTCAGCGACAAGTCGGGCCAGCAGCTCGAGCGCATCCACCAGCCCAATCTGGTCGCCCGCTTCACGGCCAAAGCTCAGGGCTTCGTGCGCCAGCGACTCCGCCTCCTGGGGGTCGCCTTGACGTGCCCGAAGCTCGGCGCGGATCCGAGCCGCCCGGCCCAGGATCCATGTCATCGCCCCCGCGCGCGCGAGAGAGGTGGCCTCGTCGAGCATGGCGGCGGCTTCGCCGGGCTCACCAAGCGCAAGTTGCGCCTGGGCCAAGACAACGAGTGGCACAGCGGCGAAGCGGGCGACCATCGACGACCGAACGATGGCGACGACCACAGCCAGCGTCTGAGTCGCTTGTGCGAAATCGCCGACGGCCAGTTGCATCCAGCCGCGGATCATCCTGGCGTGGGGCTCGGTCGATGTGATCGACACGGAGTCGGTCCCCGCTTTCTGGGCGGCGTCCAGTGCCTCGGCCATGTACTCCTGTGAGGCCTGGAAGTTGCCCCGAAACAGTGCCACCCAGGCGAGCCCGAGGAGGCTGCCAATGAAGTTGCTGTCGTTGGTCTCGCGGCCGCCGGCCACTGTGGCCTCGAAGAGTTCGTCGGCATCGGCCAACCGTCCCTGGATCAGTGCCGTCATGCCGCCGAACGACATACAGAAGAGCTGGGTGTGGCGATCCGCACTCTCCTTTGCAATCGTGATCGCTTCCTCCGACAGGCGCCGCGGCTCCTCGGGATCGGACTGGAAGAATCGCAACATCGCAAATGTCGACCGGGCCATAGCTTCGATCGGCCCCACGACGGCGGACCCAGCCGAACGAGCCAGCGGCAGACCCTCCTCAAGATATGGGCGCATCGCCTCAGCGCCACCGACCAGCCCCGCGATCAAACCGAGGGTGAGCAGTGCGACCGCTTCTTCCTGCTTGCCGCCGCTGGCGCGGGCAAGGTCCAGTGCCTCGCTGGCCAGTGCTGGCGCCTGCCCGAGCGTTCCCGAACCTGGCACCACGATCGGGATCAGGCACTGCAAGATGCGAACCCTGGCCCGCACGAGCGGCGAAAGGTCGTCAGCTCGATCGGCGGCTGCCTCCAACCACATCAGAAGCTCTCTGATCCGCCCTGGCCGCGCCGCTGACAACAGGGGCGTCACCATCCTGGCCAGGGATTCCGCATCGCCCTGATCCCGGCTCCAGGCCAATGCCGCCCGCATGTTGTCCATCTCGCGAGTGAGCCGTACCCGCCAGCGATCCTCCACCGTTCCGGGTATAAGCGCCGTGGCGGCCTCCGCGAGCCTGAGGTAATGGTCGCGATGGTGATTCCGGACCAGGTCGACCTCTCCAGCCTCGGCCAGTCGTTGGGCGGCGAACTCGCGGATGGTTTCCAGCATCCGGTAACGCGGCTCAGCGAGATCGCTCCGAACTTCGACCACCACCAACGAGCGGTCGGCCAGCGCCGCCAAGAGCTCGAGGCTGGCGGCCGGGCAGACAGCCAGCGCCGCCTCGAGGTCGAACCCGCCGGCGAAGACCGAGAGCTCGCGCAGGAGCGTCTGCTCAGCCTCAATCAACAGCCCATAGCTCCAATCGAACGAGGCAAGCAGCGTCGCCTGCCGGCCCGGCGCAGTGCGCGGCCCACTCGGCAGCAGGCGGAAGTGGTCCTGGAGTTGAGCGGCGATGCGAGCCGGCGCCAGGGCGCGGGTCCGGGCAGCCGCAAGCTCGATGGCCAGCGGGAGGCCGTCGAGTCGCCGGCAGATGGAGCGCACGGCGTCGGCATCCTCGGCCCGGAGACTGAAATCGGGCCGCACATGCCGGGCACGGTCGGTGAATAGCTCGACGCCATCCACCTCGCTGAGCAACGGCACTGCCCAGGTCAGCTCGCCCCCGACGCCAAGCGGCTCCCGGCTGGTGGCGACCACCTTCAGCCCTGGCGCCGCGGCCAACAGGGCATTCGTCATCTCGGATGCTGATTCCACCAAGTGCTCGCAGTTGTCGAGCACCAGCAGCGCCTGGCGGGGAGCCAGGAAGCGGCCCATCGTCTCGGCCCAGGTCTTGCCTCGTCCGGGGTCCTTAACCCCAAGGGACATCGCCACCTGGTCCCACACAAACGTGCCCTCGGCAAGCGGCGAGAAGTCGACGAACCAGACTCCGTCCGGATACTGATTTGCGACGACTGAGGCCAGCTGCACCGCCAGCCGCGTCTTGCCGGCCCCGCCGGGCCCGATCAGAGTCAGCAGCCGCCCTTGTGCCAGCAAGTCCGTGGCCCGGGACAGCTCGGCCTCGCGGCCCACGAAACGGGTCAGTGGCGCCGGCAGCATAGACACGATTCGCCCCCTAGGCGGCGTGAGTGTCCCACGTTCGCTCTGGCCGTGACTGCTCCGCGAAATCAACCTGGGCCGGCCTCAATGATCAACCAGGTGGTGGATGTTGGCGGCCTCACCACACCCGATGCTCCAGCCATGCGCAGAGCAATGCTGACAACGATCGGAATCCCTCTGTCCGTGGCGACCTCAGCCGATGCAATTCGGTGCGACCTGGTGCGGCGATGGCGCGGGCAGGGAGAGCGCAGCCAGATCCTGCGCTTCGTCCAGCCCTCCCTCATCGGCCTCATCGACGGCACCATCTCAACCCTGGCGCCGATCTTCGCCGCTGCCTTCCTCGTCGGGTCTCACGCCGCCCTCCTGGTCGGCCTCGCGGCTTCGCTGGGGGCGGCGATCAGCATGGGCCTCTCGGAGGCGCTTTCCGACGATGGTGAGCTGAGCGGGCGGGGGAACTCATTGGTCCGTGGCGCCCTGACCGGGATGGCGACTTTTGTCGGCGGCACTTTCCACGCTCTCCCCTTCCTGATCAGCGACACCCAGACGGCGCTGAAACTCGCCTACGTGGTGGTTGCGATAGAGCTCATCACGATCGCTTGGGTGCGCCGGCGCTTCCTCCAGGTCCCGCTCCACCGCTCGCTGATCCAGGTCACCATGGGCGGCTTCGTCGTGGCGGGCCTCGGCGCCCTCATCGGCCACGCCTAACCGAGGACCGGGAGGAAGTGGGAGAGATGATCACGCACAGGGGCAGATGGCAGGCACTCGGCGCGATCGTTCTAAGTTCACTGGTTCTTGGGCTCGATACGACGATCGTGGTCACCGCCCTGCCGACCCTGTCGGCCAAGCTGAGTGCCACCACCGACCAGCTGCAGTGGATTTCGGCCGCCTACACGCTCGCCCTGGCCGGCTTCATGATTCCTGCCGGCGTGCTCGCCGATCGCCTCGGCCGCCGGCGCATGCTTCTCGTCGCGCTCTTCCTCTTCGGCGCCTCCTCGGTCGCGGCCAGTCAGATGACCACCGCCAGCGGGCTGATCCTGATGAGGGCGCTGATGGGCATCGCTGGAGCATTCATCTTTCCGATCTCCCTGGCCATCCTGCCGACGATCTTCTCGGAGCAGGAGCGTCCACGTGCCATCGCCATCGGCGGAGCGGGCATGTTTCTCGGGCTTCCATTGGGTCCGCTTGTCGCGGGCTGGCTGCTGACCCACTACGACTGGGGCTCGATCTTCCTGATCAACGGCCCAGTAGTGCTGCTCGCATTGCTCGGCGTCTGGATCTTCATTCCCGAGAGCCGAGACTCGAACGCGCCCCGCCTTGACGTCGTCGGAGCTGCGCTCGTGGTCGCCGGTGTCACCAGCCTCGTCTACGGGATCATCGAGCAGCCGGCCCTCGGCTGGACCAACTCGACTGTGCTCGCCAGCCTCCTGACTGGGGCGATTCTGGTCGCCGGCTTCACCCTGTGGGAGCTGCGCGTGCGATCACCGCTTGTCGACCTCCGGCTCTTTTTGAACCCGCGCTTCACCTGGTCGGTGCTCGTCGGCATGATCATGGGCTTTGCGCTGCTGGGCGTGCTCTTCGTCTTCACGCCCTTCCTGCAGATCGTCCAGGGCAACGACGCCCAGGCCACTGGCATGCGCTTGCTGCCGCTGACCGGCGGCATCGTGGTGGGGGCTGTCGGCAGCGACCGGCTGGTCAAACGCCTCGGTGTTCGGGTCATGCTTGTGCTCGGCCTTCTCATCTGCGCCGCCGGCCTGTCGCTGCTGTCACTTGTCAAAGCCGACAGCGGATTCGGCCTCATGGCAGTCGCGCTGCCGGTGATCGGTGTCGGCAATGCGTTCGCGATGTTCACGGCACTCAACGTCATCCTCGGGGTGCTGCCGGAGTCGCAGACCGGCGCTGGAGCCGCACTGACCCGGACCCTCCAGCAGCTCGCCGCGTCTTTCGGCGTCGCCATCCTTGGCAGCATCCTCAACAACGCGTACCGAGCCGAGCTGACGGATCAGCTGACGGCGTTGCCCGCCAGGCTGAAGGATGTTGCAGAGGGCAGCGTGGCCGGAGCCACCTTGATCGCAGGCGGCCTTCCGGCTCCGTTCGGCGCCGCGCTTCTACATGCGGCCCAAGTCGCTTACACCGTCGGGATGGACGACGTGCTGCGGGTGTGCGCCGTGGTAATGGTCGGCGGGGCGGTCCTGATCGGAACCTTCATGCCCGTCATGACCAAGGCGGCGCGGAAGCAGGTCGAAACGCCCGAGGGCGTGCAGGCGCAGATGGCCAGTTAGAAACCGGATCCGTCTGGATTCAAGTGGTCGCTCCGGTCAACGGAGTCGGAACTTCAACTTGGAGCTTTGTCATATGCGCTACACGCGGGATTCACGCCAAATTTGCGTCCCGGGCTCAGACGCGGGGCCACTACGCAATTCACATATCAGACGCGCCAACCCAATTCGAAGAATCGAATGGCGATATCACGTTTTACTCTGGATCAGAAGGTTGAAGGTTCGAATCCTTCCTCCCCAGCCATCACCTTGTACAAGTTCGGCTGACAGGTCCCAAAAGGCCTTCGGCTGATGGGTTACACACCTTCGGTTGATGCGTCACACCTACTTCGGCTGACTTGTCACGCGCCCACGCATGAGGAGATGAGCGTGACTGAGCAGAGGTACAAGGCGGCCCTGTCTGTAATGTACTCGGACTCGCCGTTGACGCAGCCGGACGTCACGCAGGCGCGTCCTTGGCATAGCGAATCGCTCCCTCGATCGATCGGAGGAATGCTTGGCGGCTCGGCGCACGTTCGAAGGTGAGGGCCCGATACGCGTCTTCGTTGTCCTGCCAGAGGCCCATTCGCTCGCTGGAGGCGACCCACTTATCGACGCAAATGTGGACGCTTTCGGCGGGCGCCGCGACGGCTACTTGCCGGGCAGCCTCCCGCTCGCAGTCGATGTAATGCATGTGTGCGACTGGATTAAACATGGCGAACGCTTCGAGAACCACGTTGAAGAACGACTTCCACATCTGGACTTCCTCCCCTGATCGGAAGTGTTGGTTGTCGCCTCGGCCGTTCTGCCTTTGCATCTGTCAAATGGCTCAGGACCAGGGCGTATGCGGTCTTGGCTGCTGAACACCGTCGATGTCGATGTCGACGCGCTCGTTGAAGAAACAGACCATCTCAGCGATGCCGCCAACCTCGGGTGACGGCCGGTCGTAGCTCCAAGCTAAGTCGCGTGAGTCGCCTGCGAAGCTCCAGTACTGGCTAGTTCGGCCCTTGTAGGCGCAGGCTGTGACAGTGTCGGACAGCGTCAGCAGGTCAAGGCGAATGTCATCGCGCGGGACGTAATACCTGACGGGTAGACCAGTCTCGAACAGCATGCGCGAGCGCCGGGTGTCGGCAACCATCGTGTCGCCGATCCGCACCTGCACGTGGCGGGCGCTTCGCAGGACGTCGATCCGGTGGAACGGGTCACGGGCGTGGGCGATGACCTCCTCGTCCTCTTCGTACCAGGCGTCCATCAGACGCCAGTGGAAAGCGATCAGGCCCGACAGGTCCGGGCACCCGAGTGGGGAGGCCGCATAGCGCCATGCCGCGTTGGCGGCCACGCGCTTGCCGGTGTCGATAGTCAAGTAGGTCGCCTGGCCTTTGTGCGGCGAGTTCTCGCTGCGAGTACCGGGTGCCAGCAGGTCCATGCGGACGTCCTCGACAGGGAAGTAGTAGACGGGCAGCCGGCCGCTCTCCAGCATCAGTTGCACGCGGGAACTGTCGGCGATTGTCACGTCGCCGAAGAACGCGCGGACCCGCTTGGCGGTGGGATAGAGGCGGACATCGTGGTCGTCGCCGGGGATGAACCGGATGTCCTCGAGATCAAATGGGACGCGAAACGCGGCGCTCACTTGCGGGCACCCCAGATTGCGGGGCTGGCGCCGATCCAATAGGCGTTACAAGTCATGGGATCGCACCATGCGGCGCTCATGCCCTTGAGACCGTCCATGAGCAGTCCGCCGCAGCGGCGGAGGACGGCGGCGGCAGGCTTCTGACCCGTCTTGGGTACCGGCGAGTGGATGGTCGCTGTAGTCATGTTTTCCATGACGGCAGCGTCGCCCCGACAGGGCGCTCGCCGAATCGTGGAAAGTACGTAAAGTTGCGGCTCAGCCTCCACGCCTTGAGGCTGCGCGCTGCTCAGTGATCCACGCAGCAACCTGGGCCCGTGAGTTGAATCCGAGCTTGGTCATGATGTGGGTGAGGTGGGTTTCAACCGTGCGCTCGGCGACGAAGAGCTTCTCCCCGATCGCCCGGCTGGTCATGCCAGCGGCTACCAGGTTGGCCACCTCCATCTCCCTCTCGCTCAGGCCGTGGGTCGCCTTCCGACGCGGGCTTGCCGCGGCGCTGAACCGCTCACGGATCTCCAACCGGAGCGCGTCCGGCGTCAATCCGTCCGCGCTCACCCAGGCCGCTCCCGCCTGTCGCTCCGGCAGCGAAGCGCGCGCCTCCTGCGCCCCTTTCTCGACGCGCGGCGCCCAGAGCCCGCCCCCCGAGGCATCTACCAATGAGCGGAGCCGGGCGGCCGCGCTGAACAGTCGTAGCGCGTACCTGGGGTCGTCCGAGGCCATCGCGCAAGCGATGCCTGCCACCTGGTCGGTGATCGAGAGGATATCGTCGGGCTCGACCAGATCGAGGCCGGCGAGGAACGCCGCCAGAGCCTTGTCGCGCGTGCCGTGGTCGAGCTCGAAGTAGCCGAGGTGGAAATAGGCGCCAACCGCGCCGAAGTCGTCGTCGACCTGCAGCGCCATGACAACGGCTTTCTCGATCCAGCCGCGCCCCGCGTCAGGGCGGCCCATCCGCGCCTCGACGCTTCCCAGCGATCCCATGGCCATCGCCATAGTGGGGCTGGGGCCAAGCTCCTGGAAGAGACCTACGGCTGCGACCATGTGGGGCTGCGCGCGCTCGAGGTCCCCCAGACGGCGCTCAAAGTCATAGCCGATGCTGATCTCGATTGTCGCGGCGATAAACGGATCGTTGCTGTCCCGCGCCAGTGCCATGAGTCGCTGCGCAAGTTCCTCCGGTGGCTCGACGCGGTCCAGCCGTCTCCCAGTGAGACCTCCGAGCGCACCCCACGCCAGGGCCGCCCTCAGGAACGTCTGTGTCGGGCGCGGCTCGGCGCTGCGCATCGCATCGGTCAATCGCTCGAAGCCCTCCATGGGTGAGTTGACCATCCAGACCAGGAAGAGGTTGCCGAGCATCTCCAGCTCGACTTCGGGATCGCGGCGAGCCCGCTCCAGTGCAGCGCGGACGTCGTTCATCTCTCTCCAGATCAGGCGGTGCTCGGCCATCGCGCCATGGCGGCGGCGGGCCTCGGATGCATCGGCGACCAGGCGTCGGTAGTGGGCCAGGTGTCGGTCGCGCACCGCGGCATCCTGGCCCTCCAGCGCCAGTTTCTCAGCGGCATACTCGCGGATGGTTTCCAGCATCCGGAAGCGCGTTCGCTCGTCGCCGGCTTCGGTCTGGACCATCGACTTCTCGATCAGTCTGGTCAGCGCGTCGAGCACGTTGCTGGGCTCCAGCGGCGGGAATGAGCAGATGTCCTGGACGGCGTCCGCGTCAGCGCTGCTGGCGAAGACCGAGATGCGCTGCAGCAGGCGCTGCTCCGTGAGGTCGAGGAGTTGATAGCTCCAGTCGATGGTCGCGCGCAGGGTGTGCTGACGCGAGACGGCGTTGCGACTGCCGCCCGTCAGCAAGCGCAGGCTGTCCTCCAGGCGCGGGACGATGTCGTGCGGCGACAGCGTCGTCATGCGGGCGGCGGCAAGCTCGATCGCTAGAGGGATGCCGTTGAGCCGCCGACAGATAGTCAACACAGCGGCGGCGTTGGACGCGTCGAGAACGAAGCCGGGCCACACCGAGCGAGCGCGGTCGACGAACAGCCGCGCGGCGTCGGAGACGTCAGCGGTGGTCACGTCTAGGCCCTCAGCCGGCACGCTCAGTGGAGGGACTCTGTAGATGGTCTCACCCTCGACCTTGAGGCGCTCCCGACTTGTTGCGATCACTTTTAGTTGCGGGCAGGCGGTGAGAAGTTGGGTTATCACGTCCGCGGCCGGCCCGACGAGATGCTCGCAGTTGTCGACGACCACCAGGCGGCGACGCAGCAGCTGACGGAGGAGGGACCCGAGATGGTCGCGACTCTGGAGTTTGATACCCGCCGCTCGGGCGATGGCTTCGACAACAAGCCCACCATCGCTGATGACGCTGAGGTCCGCGAACACGGCGCGCTCAGCCATGTGCGCTTCCTGATGCTGAACAAACTCCGTTGCGAGGCGGGTCTTGCCACAGCCGCCGGAGCCAAGGAGGGTAAGCAGGCGGGTGTGTGGAAGGAGTCGCCGGAGCTCGGCGAGCTCCTTTCTCCTGCCGACAAAGGTCGACAGCCTGGGTGGCATTCCCGATCGGGCGGGCACGTGCGGATTATGTGTCCGCGCAGTGAATCCGGGCCACCTCGCACTCGAGTTTCGGCGGGCTTCATGAGGAGCGGGATTAGGTGCGCTAGACGTCCGTTTCGCGTCAAATTCGCGTCCTCGGCTCAGACGCGGCGCCGCCGCGCAATCCACTTATGAGACGAAGTAGCGCAACTCGAAAGCAGGAGCTCACTCATCGCAAGAGTCCACTGTCCGGTTACATCGTAGGTTCCGCCCGCAGACATGGGCGAGGCCCTAAGTGGATGTGCTACGCGCGAGTTTCGCG
>Ga0209590_10001075_pt1 | contig 10030 bp, 7 predicted proteins | sample CZO8metaG_FD_188353 | JGI IMG/M metagenome (GOLD analysis project Ga0209590, IMG submission 188353) | Vadose zone soil microbial communities from the Eel River Critical Zone Observatory, Northern California, USA - CZOApr15con1.8 metaG... | ecosystem: Environmental > Terrestrial > Soil > Vadose...
TCAGCGTGAACGGATTATCGGCGAGGCCGCCGACGTCCAGCTTCCAGGCGTCGAGCGACACCTCGGGCTGCTCGCCGAGGTCGAGCACGGGCCAGTTCTTCACCTCGTGCTGCCCGACGGGCAGCTTCGGCATCCCGTGTCGATTCTTCGAGCCGCTGCCTTCCGGCCGGCGTGCGCTGAACCCGACGTTCACCGCCGTCTTGTCCAGGGCGATCTGGCGTTGAATGTATCTCTGCCGCCGCTCGACGAGGTCGTCTTTCTGCACGCCGTCCATTGTAGCTAACCGCCGAGACGGCCGAGATCGCAGAGCGACGATTGCTTCTCTCTGCGGGTTCGGCGTGCTCCAGCGTTGCCGGCCTTCGAGCACCTCGTTCCGGTGCTGCCGGCCGCTTCAAATGCCAGGCACATACCGCACGACGCGGTGGTGACGCGTCGTTCGGTCTCTCCTTGCCACAAAACAGCCGCACGGCCGAGATCACACCGGCGACGATCCCTCGGCGGGCTCATCCCGCAACCGTTCGACCGTCTCGATCAAGCGCTCGTCGGTGAACTCCTCGCCCAGCGGTGTTGAGGGCTTCGGTGACGCCATCGCTGTACGCGACGGCGAAATCGCCGGGCTTCAGCGTCTCGGGTTCCATCGGCGAACGTCGCGCTTTCGAACAGGCCGACGATACATCCGCCCGTCGTCAGGCGCCGAATGCCGGCGCGCGAAACGAGCAGCGGCGGATGGTGGGCTGATCGTTCGGGTTACGCGATTCTGCGGGGAAGCGGAGGAGGCGGATGGACCACGCCGCTCTGCTCGAACATCTCGGAGGCGATGAAATCTTCCGGGCCGGGCGCGGGTGGCAGCGGCATAAGACCGCGGCGGGCGGCCTTGTCGCGATACATGAGGTGATCGGCGTCGGCGAGCAGCTCTTCGTAGGTCGCGCCGTCGTACGGGAACACCGCCGCGCCGGCGCTCGCGCCGAGCCGCAGGCGCTTGCCCGCGCGCACCTCCACCTGAATGTCGGCGATGCGGTGCTGCAGCTCGCGGCGCTTGATCTCGGCTGCTTCGCGTGAGCACTCCGCCAGCACGACGATGAACTCGTCGCCCGCGTAGCGGACGCACAGATCGTAGGGCCGCAGCGCGCCCTGCAGTGCGGAGGCGACCTCGCGGAGCGCGTAGTCGCCGACGTTGTGCCCGTAGGTGTCGTTGATCGACTTGAACCCGTCGATGTCCATGACGATGATCGCGACCTCGCTCTTGAGGCGTCCGGCGCGGGCGAGCTCGCGCGACAGGTGCACGAACATCGATCGGCGGTTCGGCAGCCCCGTCAGCGGATCGGTCAGCGAGTCTTCCTGCGTCTGCTCGAACACAATCGAGTTGTGAATCACCGCGCCTGCCTGCTCGGCGATCCGCTCGAGCAGCCGGCGATGATCCTCGGTGTAGTGATTCGCCTCGACGTGATACAGCGCCAGGCAGCCGATGAAGGTGTCGTTGTAGTGCAGCGGGCACACGATAGCCGAGTTGAGCGACGTCTCGGAGCTGACGCCCGCCGCTTCGAAGCTGACGCGCGGGTTGCCGTTGATCAGCGTCCGCCGGTTGCGCGCGACCCAACCGGCAAGGCCGTGGCCCACTTTGAGCGTCGCATTGAGCAGCCGTGGCGTGTCGACGCCGACGGCGAACCGGCATTTCAGCGAATCGCCCTCCGGCTGGTGCAGGAACAGCGCGCAGCCGGACCACGACACGATTTTCGAGAGCTTCGACGAGATGAGCGCCATCGTGTCCGACACGCCAAGGCTCGTGCCCATCGACTGCGCGATCTCGTAGAGCGCGTAAATCTCCCGATGCGCCAGCGCGATGTTCTCGAACGCGTTGGCCGTGCTGGCGGGCACGAGACCGACGGCGGTCGAGCCGGACAGCGGCGGCGTCGGCTCCGCCTCCTCGATGGCGAGTTGCTCGGGTCCGAACTCGGCCGCCAGCGACGGCAACATCTCGATGAAGAGCAGCACCAGCTTCGGATCGAGCGCGCGTCCGGCCTCGTGCTTCAGCAGCCCCACCGCGCTCTCGCTGGTCAGCGCCTTGTGATACGGACGCTCGGTCGTGACGGCGTCGTAGTAGTCGACGATCGTCAGGATGCGCGCGCCCAGGGGGATGTCCTTGCCGGCCAGCCCCTGCGGATAGCCCTTGCCGTCCCAGCGCTCGTGATGGCTGAGGATCAGCGGCGCCACCGGATAGGGGAACGGCACCGCGGCGATGATCTCCGCCCCCACCTGCGGGTGGATGCGGATCTTCTGGAACTCTTCCTGTGTCAGCGGCCCCGGCTTGGAGAGGATGTGTTCGGGCACCGCGAGCTTGCCGATGTCGTGCAGCAGCGCGGCGGTCTTGACGCCCTGGATCTCGCCCTCGGAGAGGCCGGACGCTCTGGCGAGGCCCGCCGCGTACACCTGCACGCGGCGGATGTGCATCTGCGCCGTCTGATCCTTCGCGTCGATCGCGCGCGCGAGCGCTTCAATCGTCGCGAGGTGCAGGTCGGACGTCTGCTCGACGTGCCGCTGCTCGTCCTCGATGCGGCCCATGTAGACCTTGTACGTGCGGTAGGTGAGGTAGAGCGGCGCGAAGGTGAGCGGCGCGACCCAATAGCCGGCGTGGGCGACGAAGGACGCCGCCAGCGCCGCGGTGCCGGCGCCGACGAAGTAGCTCGGCGCGCTCCACAGGAAGTTGTTGTTCCACGTCGTGATGATCGGGCTGCGCGTGGACAACGCGATCGCGGTCGCGATCAGCCCGGTGTTCAGGAGGAAGTACGCCGTCGCGGCGCCGACCAGCGGCCGCGCCAGGTGTGCGAGCGGCATCGTCGAACCGGTGCCGCCGAGCAGCGCGAATGCCAGCCCCGCCACCTGCACGGTGATGACCAGCGAAGCGACGCTGAACAGCGTGCGATGAATCGGATTGCGTTCCTTGCTTTTCAGGTGACACTGGCTGAACGCGCTGCCGGCGGCGACAAGCATCGTCTCGTGCGGCCCGAGCAGCAGCAGCGACGCGAAGTCCACCGCGTAGGACACCGACATCGTGGAGCCGCTCTTCGTCAGCGGGAGATGGACCTTGAGCGCCGCCGACATCGAGGACAGCAGCAGCAGCGCGACGAAAAGGACCGGTTGCCGGAATGTCGCCTCCGGCAGGCGCAGCACCATCAGCGTCAGCCCGACCGCGATGACCGCGGCGACGTAGAGGCGGGCAGGACGCGGGAGTTGCGCCATCAGTGAACGCGCGGGGCCGTCGAGACCCAGTGCTCTCCCCAGTCTTCCTTGAGCAGCGACCACAGCACCTGATCGAAGTACTCACCGTTGCGGCGCACCGAGCGCCGCAGCACGCCTTCCTGCACCGCGCGGAGCTTGCGCAGCGCGCCGTTGGCGCGCCCGTTCTGCACCAGCACGCGCGCTTCGAGGCGATGCGCACCGATCGTGCCGAAGACGAAGGAGCCGACCAGCCGCGCGGCCTCCATGAACACGCCGCTGCCTCGCGCCGACGGCGCGAGCGTGCATTCCCACTCGGCCGCTTCGAAGCACGGATCGAGCTGACGCACCAACATCAGGCCGACGACTGTGCGCGTGTGGGTTTGCGTGATGACGTAGGTCAGCGAGATGCCGTTCGCCCGTTCAAGCGCGGCGCGTTCGATCAGCTCCTGCACGGCGAGCTCGGTGACCGGCTCGTCGATGCAGAAGCGCGTCGCGTCGCTCAACGACAACAGGTCGACCAGCGGCCCCAGATCCTGACAGACCGGTTCGCGGAGCGTCACCGCGCGGCCGGTAAGGGTCGGAAGTTCGCTGCGCCAGGCGGACGCGTTGACAGACGGATCGCCGGCCATTTTATGAAAGCGGGCGGACGCCTAGACGTCTGCCGTTGCGGGCGACAGCAGCAACTCTGACGCCAAGCCCTGCCATAAGCATAAGTAACGTGTTTACAGTAGCTTAACCGCAGTAACCGAGCGCCGTTCTTACATTATTATGTACCTATATATGACAATAACGTCGTTTGAAGGCGACGACGGTCGACTCTAGGTCTCTATTTGGCAGTCACTTGGAGCGTCCGTGAGCTGTTTCGGAACAGTCTGTGCTATTTCGAAGCACGATGCAGGCGCCAGAGTCGCTCGAAGACGCATGCGAGTATGGAAATGAGATTACAGGTATGACTGTTGGCGGTGAACGATTCGGCCTCGAAGAAGTCCCTGGCTGACGATCCAAACTTCGAGGCGAGCCTCGGCGGCCTGGATCGCGGTCTCGACCACGCCGACGATCCGCGCCTCGGCGCACAGCACGTTCACGATCGCCGGGCCCGACATCTCGCAAATCCGCGCGCACGCATCTTCATCGAACTCGACGCGAGGACTCGAGCCCGCGACGGCGTCGGCGCGGCTGGCGCGCTGTTCGTTTTTCGAGACGAGGTCGCGCGGACGATCAGTCAATGGGCGCAGATGCCCGCCGCGCCCGGAGGCCCGGTGCTGCTGCGGCCCGTGCCGCTGCCGCCGATTCCGACGCCCATCGATCCCGCGCCGGACACGCCGGCCGAATCCTCGACAAGACGAATTCTCGACAAGATCGGCGTCGCCCGGGGGCGACAACCCTCAAACGCCGCCGTACATCTAACCGCCCGATGTGGCAGGACGTGCGCTACGCGTTACCGCTGCTGGGCCGCGCGCCCGGGTTCGCGCTAGTCGCGGTGATCACGCTCGCGCTGGGCGTCGGAGCCAACACCGCAGTGTTCTCAGTCATCCGCGGCGTCCTCCTGGCGCCGCTTCCTTTTGCCGAGGCTGACCGCCTCGTCGTGGTGTGGCATGCGTATCCGCCGAAGCAGCCGCGGGCCGCGGTCTCCCCGAGCGCGACGTCCGCCAACCCCTTGAACATGGAGGTCATCGGGTTGCCTTTCGGCGACTGCGCGATCAGCTCGCCGACGAGGTCCGACGCGATCAGGAGGCTGGCTGCCCCGGTATATTTCAGGAAGTCGCGGCGTGTTGGGCTCATAAGGGGCCCTCATGAAATCTGAGGATCTAAGGATTTGAGGATTTGAGGATTTATCTGAGCAGCCCAAAGCCGCTGACCGCGCGCGACCCCTTCTCCGCCATCAGATCCTGAAATGAAATCCTTAAATCCTCACTTCCTAAAATCCTTAGATCACACAGCGGGAGACACCGCCAGAATCTCACGGGCGGCGGCGAGCCGGAGCGGCTCGTCGTCGTGCGCGCGTCGCAGAGCTTTCAGCCGATGCTCGGCCTGCGGCTGGCCATGGGCCGATGGTTCACGCCGGCAGAGGACGCGCCCGGCGACAGCTCCGTCACGTCCTCAGCGACGGCTTGTGGCGCCGCCGATTCGGCGGCGATCCGCAGATCGTGGGGCAGACGATCCGCCTGAACGATCGTCCGCACCTCGTGATCGGCATCATGGCTGCGGCCGCCACGTTTCCCGGTCGCGCCGACGCATGGGTGGCAATCTCGGCGGCTCTGTGGCTTAGCGGCTCGCCCGCGGATCGTAGGGATCCGCCTGCGCTTCGGGATGTCCCGGCGCCGGGTTGCCGCGCCGTCCCGGATGGGGTTCGCTCGCCCCGTACGGCAGACGTGGACCGAGGCTGACCTTACCCTTGCGGATTTCTTTCACCAAGTACGGCACGAGCAGACACACGGCCAGTGCGAGCGCAACGATGACTGCTGAGCCGATGCTCGGGTATTGCCACGCCATCAAGAGCTCGACAGCGGACATACGCCACCTCCATGCATTGCTCACGCAACGGCTGTGCCCAGCATCGTACGTCGTGTCCAGCTTCAGCCGGACTGTCGTCGGACGCGTGCACCCGAGCCGGACCGTATCTGCTGGCAACGCGCTTGAAGAGGAACGCCGTGGAGGCCACCCATGAGAGCACTGCTGGCTGCTGTTCTTCTTGTGTTCGTCGCGTTCGTGGCGTTCAGCTACTGGAGCGGCAATACTTCGTGGCGGTATCCGGGCGCGCCGCCGCCGGCGCCTGTCGGGACTACGGGCAATATCGACGTCAACGCCGCACGCGCGAAGGGCGCTGAGGTCGGCGAAAAGGTGGCAGTTGCAGCCGAAAAGGTGAAGGAGACGGCGGCGGAGGCGGCCATCACGTCGAAGATCAGGGCGAAGATGGTGCTCGACGACAACATCAAGGGCCGGACGATCGACATCACGACCGACGGGTCGACGGTGACGCTGACCGGCCGCGTCCGATCGGTCGACGAGCACGACCGCGCCATCAGGCTCGCGCGTGAAACGGCCGGCGTGACCAAGGTCATCGATCGCCTCGTCATCGGCGACTGACAGCAGCGCGGCGGACGCGCGGAAATCGGCATCCGGTTGCAATCGCCGCCGTCACGCGAGGTCTGCGGACGTGCTGTCCGACGTTCACTTGCACCACGCCGTGCTGGCGAGCCGGAAAGCGCCCCGAGGATTTCGTACGGCCCGAGCTTCGTTCCGGCACTCAGCAGGCGGAATGTCTGATCCCGAATCCCGAATCCCGAATCCCGAGAAGATGCACCGAGCGGCGTATACTTCGCCGTGGAGGCAATCGATGAGCCTGTTCAAATCGACGCTGTTCGGATGCGTCGTCGCCGCTGCGGCCGGCCTTGGTCCGTCGCTGAAGGCGCAGCGCGGATCGAATGCGCCCCCGCCCGCCGGGCCGCCCGTCCAGGTCACGGTGAACGGACGCACCTGGACGCAGCAGCAGCTGTTCCAGCGCAACATCGGTGGACCGGACGATCAGACCACGCCGTTCGCGCCCCACAAGATCATCGGCAACATCTACTACGTGGGCACGACGAGCCTGGCATCGTTTCTCGTCGTGACGCCGCAGGGCCATATCCTGATCAACAGCACGTACGAGCGCAATGTCCCGATCATTCAAAAGTCAGTGGAGCTGTTGGGCTTCAAATTCGCCGACGTGAAAATCCTGCTGGGCAGCCACGCGCACGGCGATCACCAGGAGGGTGATGCGCTCGTCAAGCAACTGACCGGCGCGCAGGCGATGGCGATGGCTGAAGACGTTCCAGCGCTCGAGAACATGAGGCCGGCAGGGAAGCCACATCCCATCGACAGAGTGCTGCACGACGGCGAATCGGTGACGCTCGGCGGCATGACGCTCGTCGCGCACTTGACGCCCGGTCACACTCGAGGCTGCACTACGTGGACGATGAAGGTGCAGGACGGCGGCAGGACCTACGATGTGGTGATCATCGGCAGCCTCGGCGTGAATCCGGGGTTCAAGCTGGTGAACAACACTGATGTTCCGCAGATCGCGGACGAGTTTCTGCGCGCTTTCAAGGTCAGCCGATCGCTCCAGTGCGACGTGCCGCTCGGATCGCATCCGGGCATGTTCAACATGGCGGAAAAATACGCGAAGCTGGGAAAAGGTGGCCCGAACCCCTACATCGATCCGGCCGGCTACAAGGCGGAGCTGGACCTCGATGAGACGATGTTCCACGCGGTCCTCGCAGCGCAGCAGAAAGCAGCGGCTCCGAGTCAGGCGAGTGTCGCGCGCACCGCCGAAATCAAGGTGTTGAGCTCCACCGCCCTGAAGGGGGTCCTGGAGGAGCTCGTTCCACAGTTCGAACGCGCGACGAAACACACCGTCGTCATCCAGTACGGCACCGCCGCGTCGCTGAAACGGCAAATCGAGCAGGGTCAGCCGTTCGACCTGGCGGTTCTGACCCTCGCGGCGATGGACGACTTGATCGCGCAGGGCAGAATTGCCGCCGGCACGCGGACGCCAATCGCCCGCTCAGGCATGGCCATGGCGATACGCACCGGTGCGCGCAGGCGCGACGTCGGCACGACCGATGCGTTGAAGCGGGCGCTGCTCGACGCGAAATCGATCGCTTACGCTGGCGAGGGGGCGGCGGGTGTGTACTTCACCGCTCTCGTCCAACGGCTCGGCATCGCCGAGGCCTTGAAGCCCAAGAGCAAGGTGACCGCGAGCGGACTCCTGGTTGGCGAAGCGGTCGTCAACGGCGAGGCTGAGATCGGCATTCTCCCGCTCAGCGAGATCCTCCCCATTCGCGGCGTTGAAGTCCTCGGGACCTTCCCGATGGAGGTCCAGGGTTTTGCGGTGATGGTGGGTGGCGTCTCGGCGGGCGCGAAGGCAGGCGCTGCCGCCCACGATCTCCTCGAGTTCGTCACGGCGCCGGACGCCCTTCCCGTGATCAAGAAGAAGGGGATGGAGCGAGGCTGAGGGCGACCCTGCAAGGGTCGGCCTGCACCGACACATGAAACTCGCTCGAGGTTTATGAAACTTCTCTACGCGTATCTGCGGAATTACTCGGGGCTCGTGGCGCTCGCGCTCGCGCTGGCGACCATCAACCAGGTCTTCTCGCTGCTCGATCCGCTCATCTTCCGTCACGTCATCGATCAATATGCGACCCGGTTCCAGGAATACACCACGGGCGAGTTCTTCAGAGGCGTCAGCCTGCTGCTCGGGGCCGCAGTGGGGGTTGCGTTCGTCTCGCGCGTCGCGAAGAACTTCCAGGATTACTACATCAACGTGATCACGCAGCGGCTCGGCGCACAGTTGTACGCGGACGGTATTCGACACTCGCTCGAGCTGCCCTATTCGGTGTTCGAGGATCAGCGCAGCGGGGAGACGCTCGGCAGGCTCCAAAAAGTACGAACCGACGTCGAGAAGCTCATCGCGACCGCCATCAACGTCCTGTTCACCTCGCTCGTCGGGATCATCTTCGTGATGACATACGCATTCAGCGTGCACTGGCTGATCGCCCCGGTGTATTTCCTGACGGTGCCGATTCTTGGCATGCTCAGCTCGGTGCTGAGCCGCCGCATCAAGAGGATTCAGAAGGTCATCGTCGCCGAGACGACGGCGCTGGCCGGATCGACGACAGAGTCGCTTCGCAACATCGAGCTGGTGAAAAGCCTGGGGCTGCAGCGCCAGGAGATCGACCGTCTCAACGGGACGACCGCCAAGATCCTGAGCCTGGAGCTGAAAAAGGTCCGCTATCTGAGGAGCCTCAGCTTCATCCAGGGCACCGCGGTCAACTTCCTGCGCACGAGCATCATGTTTCTGATGCTCTATCTGATTTATACGCGCGCCATCACGGTCGGCCAGTTCTTTTCGTTGTTCATCTACTCCTTCTTCATTTTCGGCCCGCTCCAGGAGCTCGGGAACATCATCAACATCTATCGCGAAACCGAAGCGTCGCTGAACGTGTACGAGGACATCCTGCGCATCCCGCAGGAGCCGAGGCCGCCGGATCCGGTGCCGCTCCAGGCGCTGCACACGCTCGGATTCGAGCGCGTGACTTTTCAACACCAATCGGCCTCGTCGCCGGCCGTCAGCGACATTTCGTTCGGCGCGCAGCGCGGCGAGACCATCGCGTTCGTCGGGCCGTCGGGCGCCGGCAAGACGACGCTCGTGAAGCTGCTGGTCGGACTGTATCAACCGCTGGCGGGACGCATCGTCTACAACGGGATTCCGGGCACCGAGATCGATCTCGATGCCCTGCGCGCGCAAATCGGATTCGTCACGCAGGACACGCAGCTCTTCTCCGGCACCATTCGAGAGAACCTGCTGTTCGTGAATCCAGCCGCCTCGGACGCCGAGTGCCTCGCCGTGCTGCGGAAAGCGGCCTGCGACAGCCTGCTCGCGCGGGCGGACCGCGGCCTCGACACCGTCATCGGCGAAGGTGGCGTCAAGGTGTCGGGCGGCGAAAAGCAGCGGCTGTCGATCGCGCGCGCCCTGCTCCGGCATCCACACCTCCTGGTCTTCGACGAGGCGACCTCGTCGCTCGACTCGCTGACCGAAGAGGGGATCGTCGACACGATCCGCGACGTGGCCACGGGCGCCGACGCCATCACCGTGCTGATTGCGCATCGGCTCTCGACGATTCTGCATGCCGACCGGATTTACGTCCTGGAACGCGGCCGAATCGTGGAGACGGGGCGCCATGATGAGCTGGTCGATCGGAAGGGTCTCTACTACGCCATGTGGCGGCAGCAGATTGGCGAGCGGCGCGGACTCGAGACCGGCGCCGGCGCGCCT
>Ga0209590_10001082_pt1 | contig 9999 bp, 8 predicted proteins | sample CZO8metaG_FD_188353 | JGI IMG/M metagenome (GOLD analysis project Ga0209590, IMG submission 188353) | Vadose zone soil microbial communities from the Eel River Critical Zone Observatory, Northern California, USA - CZOApr15con1.8 metaG... | ecosystem: Environmental > Terrestrial > Soil > Vadose...
AACTCGTACCGCCGTCTCGTCCCGGGCTACGAGGCGCCCGTGTTCATCGCTTGGTCGAAGCGCAACCGCAGCGCGAACATCCGGATCCCGATGTACTACCAGGGAATCGAGGCCGCGAAGCGGATCGAGTACCGTACGCCGGACCCGGCCTGCAACCCGTACCTCTCGTTCGCGGCGATGCTGTGCGCCGGCCTGGACGGCGTCAAGCGGAAGATCGACCCCGGCAATCCGGTCGACGAGGACCTGTACCACCTGAGCGCGAGCAAGCGCAAGGAGTATGGCGTCCGCGAGCTACCCGGCTCCCTGAAGGAATCGATCGAGCACCTGCAGACGGACTACATGTTCCTGAAGACGGTCTTCCCGCAGGACCTCCTCGAGAAGTACGAGGAGCTGAAGCTCGACGAGCACCTGCAGACGTCGCTGCGGCCCTCGCCGTACGAGTTCTACCGGTACATGGACGCCTAGGCGTCGCGGGCGGGGGCCACCAGTCCCCGGTGGCAGGGCCGCGGGCGACCCCAACAAAGCTTCATCTCACCTCCAGGTCTCCTGCCAGGCGGGTCCTCGCAATGGACGACGACCGCCTCCAGGAGGCCCTCGACCGCGCGGATGAAACGGAGGCTGCGCCGGCTTCGGACGGGACGGCTCGCCAGGGTGGGGAACGATCCTCGCGGCAACGATTCCGGGCGATTTTCCGCCGTGCGCTCGTCCTGATGGCCCTCTTGCCCATCGTTGGCCTCGTCGGCATCGTCGCCATCTTGTTAGGGGGTCCCTCCAACCCACCGCCGTTGGCCGAGCTCGTGATTTGGGGCGTGGTCTTCTTCGGTTTGTATGCAGCGTGGTTCGTCAACTGGCGTTGCCCCGTGTGCGGCGCATATCTTGGCGGAGGATGGTGGGGTTTCTTCAGTGTCCGCCACTGTCTGAAGTGCGGGGCGCAATTGGCATGACGTCGCGGTGAAGGAACCGTGTCGCGCTCCTTTGCCTCGTTGACGCACGAGGCGGAGATTCCCTTTATCCCGATCCGGACGGTCTTCTTCGGGCGGCCATCCAAGCCGACATGAGACCAACTCCGCCGATGAGGTATCCGAGCAACGCGACTCCCATGAGGGCGGCGAGGGGGACGACAATCGGGTTCAGGATGTTCGTGTGCACGTAGCCGACGTTCTGGCCACCTCCGCCGCTGTCCGTTGGCAGCAACGCCGCGCCCGCCCGGAAGCCACCCCACGTCATCAGAAGGGATGCGCCGGCCGCCCCGATTCCGCCAACGACTAGATGGATCCACGCCGCGATGTTCCGCCACCCGGTGAGCGGCGACCCCAGTGTGGCCTCGATGTGGCTATAGAACAAGGCGCTCATCCCGATTCCTGCGACGCCGATGAGAAGGTACGAAAGGAGGCCCATCGTGAACCAGCTGCCCGCCCCTCCGCCGGCAACGATCCGGGACGATGCGGGTCCGAGAGTGTAGTTCCCCATCCCCGCGAGGACGTTCCCCAGGACTAGGACCGCGATGATCGCCCACGCGATACCTCCCAAGACGAACGTCGCGCCGATAAAGCGGCTCGCCCAACGACTTCGGTTCGCGTTCATGGTCCATCTCAGCGACGGAGGTCCGATAATCGTTGTGTACATACCGTACGGACGTCACGACGCTGCGGAACCGAGGCGCTGGTTTAAGCCAAACGGGGGCTGTCTCGCTGGGCACCATGGCGGAGCCCAAGGACGACATCACGGAGGAGCGTCGCATCCTCAAGGAGGCAGGGATCCTCGACGAAAAGCTCCTCGAGAAGATGGACATCTTTCCGGGTGACCGCGTCCGTTTTCGCTTCTACTATCCGCATTCAGGCTTCGAAGAGATGATCGGCCACTTCCTTGGTTTCTACACGCTCTACGAGGGCCCGGAGGGCGGGGGCGACCTGAACCTCGTCATTCGAACGGTAAAGGACGGCCGCACGACGGTCGTCTACAAAGACCGCAACTACCTCGAGGAGTACGAAATCCTCGAGCCGAACATGAAGGTCCGAGATAAGATTCGCGATCTCGACGCCCGGCACGGCCGGCACGTCGGGCACGAGTTCGGCTGAGCCCTCAGTAGTTGTCGACGCCTTGGGCGAGCGCCCGTAGGCGCGCGATTCGCTCTTGGATCGGCGGGTGCGTGCTGAACATCCGCACGAACGCGCCGGCGGCGAACGGGTTCACGATGAACAGGCTCTGCGACGCCGGGCTGCCGAACGTGAGCGGCCTCCGCCGGTTCGCCACCTCGAGTTTCTCGAGGGCCGAGGCCAGGGCGAGCGGCTGTCCGATCGTCTTCGCGCCGCTGTAGTCCGCCTTGTATTCCCGGCTTCGGGAGATTGCGAGCTGCACGAGGATGGCGGCGATCGGCGCGAGGATCATCCCGACCAGGGCGAGGATGAGCGTGGCCGCGTTCCCGTTGCGGTCCCGCGAGCCGCCGCCGAACAGCATGTTCCAGCCGAACATCCGCGCCATGAACGAGATGGCGCCGGCGAGCGTCGCGGCGACCGACATGACGAGGATGTCTCGGTTCCGGACGTGCGAGACTTCGTGGGCCAAGACGCCTCGAAGCTCGTCTTCCGAGAGGAGGCTGAGGATGCCTTGCGTCACCGCGACGACCGCGTGTTGCGGATTCCGGCCCGTCGCCATGGCATTCGGCGTCTGGGTTGGGATGATGGCCACCTTCGGCATCGGCAGGTTCGCCTGCTGCGTCACTTGCCGGACGATCCGGTAGAGCCCGGGCGCTTCGGCCTCCGTGACGAGCTTGGCGCGGTACGACCACAGGACGATGCGGTCCGAGGCGAAGTAGGCGATCGCGTTCATCGCGCCCGCGAGGAGAAGGAACGTCAGGACTCCGCCGACCGCGTTGCCGAGCCACACGGTCCCGATCGCGTAGCCGAAGACGACGAAGATGCCCGTGAGCAACACGAAGAGGGCGAAGGTGCGCAGGTAGGCTCCCATGGACTCCCCACCCCACTGAGTGGTATCTCCTGAGCACTCGGACGTCCTTTATCAACTTGATGCGGGCACGCCGCTCACCGCTCAGAGGCCCAAGACGTCCGCGTATCCTTCCATGTCCATGAAACCGTGGCCGCTCACGTTGAACGCGATGACCGTCCGCTCGCCAGCTTCCTTCGCCTTCAGGGCCTCGTCGATCGCGCAAGCGATGCTGTACGCGCTCTCCGGGGCGGGGAGGAACCCCTCCGCCTGGACGAACATGCGGGCCCGTTCGAACACGTGTCTTTCGTCCGTCGGGTAGGCAATCGTGTCGATCAGGCCGCGGTGGCGCAGGAGCGAGAGGATCGGGGAGCAGCCGTGGTACCGCAGGCCGTCGCCGCGGACCGGCTTCATTTCCGTGCGGTGGCCGAGGGTGTACATCTTGAGCATCGGCGTGAGTTCCGCGTGGTCTGCGAAGTCGTATCGGTATTCCCCTTGGAGGTTCGGGGCCGCCGCACTCTGGGCCGCGATGAAGCGGATCTCCTTGCCGTGGAACGCGTCCGCGAAGAACGGGAGGGTGAAACCTCCGAAGTTCGATCCGCCGCCGAGGCTTGAGACCATCAGGTCCGGATACTGGCCGATCTGCTCGAACTGCCGTTGGGTCTCGAGGCCGATGACCGTCTGATGCAGGAGGACATGGTTCAGTACGGAGCCGAGGCAATAGATTGCTTTCTCATCGCCGCCGGCGTCCTCGAGTCCTTCCGATACTGCGATGCCCAGGGAGCCGGGATGGTGCGGATCTTTCTCGAGGAGGGCGCGTCCCGTTGCCGTCTCCGGACTCGGTGAGGCGTGGACCGTGGCGCCGTACATCCGCATGAATTGCCGGCGCTGCGTCTTCCAGTCGTGGACGGCGCGGACCCAGAAGATTGTCGTCGGCAGGCCGGCGAGACTCGCCGCGTACGCCAGCGCCGTGCCCCATTGGCCCGCGCCAGTTTCCGTCGTGAGGCGTTCGTACCCCTCCTGCTTGGCATACCATGCTTGCGCGAGCGCCGTATTCACCTTGTGGCTGCCCGTCGGGCTGTAGAATTCCGTCTTGTAGTATAGGCGTGCGGGAGTGCCAAGTCGTTCCTCCAGGCGGCGTGCGCGGATCAACGGCCTCGGTCGGCCCGCTTGTCGGTACAGGTCTTGAATCTCCGAGGGGATTTCGATCCACCGCTGCGTGGAGTTCTCCTGCCGCAGGCATTCTCCGATGAGCAATTCCGGGAGAGCCTTGATGCGCGACGGACCGGTCGCCGGATCCTTCGGCGGCGGGAGGGGTTCCGGAAGGTCCGCTTGGATGTTGTACCACTTCGTCGGTCGCTCGTCGTCCGGGAGTTGGACGACGACCGCGTCGGCCTGAGACATCCGCCCTCCGAAAACCCGCCCGGACCATAATGGCGCTCGGATGTATAGGGCTTGCCGCGTCGAACGTGTCGCGGCTACGCCTCGATGCCGTGTCGTTCGATGATTTCGACGCTTCCGGGAGGCATCGAGCGGGCGATCTCCTCGATCGGGACCCCGAAGATCGAAGCGAGTTTCTTGGTGATGGCCTCGCGGTCGCCCTTCCCCGGAGCGAGGACGACATACCGTGTGGATTTGGCCGCGACCGCGGTCACTGGCCCGCCCATGACTTTGCGGTGGCCTTCGACCTCGACCTCGCCGATTGCGATCCGGACGGGCAGGTCGTGGAAGTAGTTCCGCTTCCCGCGGATGACAAAGGCGCCCCGCGGCAGGAATTCGCCGGACTCCGCCTGTTTCGACACCTGCTCCGGGAGGACCCAGTACGCGCTTCCGCTCGCAAGTCCCGCGGACCACGCCTTGCTGTACACGAGGGCGAACTCGCACGCCTCCCGCCACGTGACCTCTGTAGCCCGCGCGCCATCCTTGATTACCGTCGACGGTGCACCGTGGACGTCCGCGTGTGCGTATCGGTCGCCCTCTTTCAGGTGCTTCTTCACGAGTTGGTCGTTGGTCCGCGCATCTCGACCGCCCAGGATTAGAAACCCCTCCGCGGAAATCGTCCATCGGTAGGCCTCGAACCACATCGCCTTCGTCGACTTGATTCGCGGTCGTTTCGCGACCTTGATCGCCTTCGCCTGCGCGGCCTCCATTTCCGCGGTCGTCGCCTCTATCGCCTCTTCGACCCGTTGGGCTTTGGCCAACGCATCCTTGCGGCGGTCGTAGAGGGCCTGGGCGTTCGCGGTCACGTCCTTCTCGTAGTGCAGCGTGATTGCATCGAAATCGCCGATGGCGAGCGTGACCCTGTGTTCCTTCCGGTCGGTCGCTTTGATCTGGGCATGTTCCGGCGGGGGGCGGCCCTCGCGAATCGCTTTCAGGAGTTCGTCGAAGACTTGGTAATGCCCGTACAGGAAGACCGCCTGGGCTTCGAGGCGCATCGCCTCCTCCCGCAACGCATCCAAGGACTCTCGCTGCTGAGCGATGCGCCGTTGGAATTTCGCCGCGACGTTTTCCGCGGTCGCCGTTTCCGGCTCCGCGACCGTCAGGTAGTGGGAAAGCGCCCCGTTGAAGGTCGGGAACTCTCGCCGCTCGAGGCCCTCATACTGCATCAGTTCAATCGGCGTCGCGTCGACGGCATGGCCTTCCCTGAAAATTACCGCAGGACGGCGCTCTTGATCGACCGCCACCGCGATGTTGTTCAACGCCGTATACAGTGCGTCCACATCGGGATCGCTGATCTCTTTCACTTTCGTTTCTTTGTCGACGCCTGCTCGGAGACACAGTTCTTCCGCGTAGGTCCCGCCGAGATTCAGGATGCTTGCGAGGACCCGCACGACCTGGCCCTTCGCGGCGCGAAGCGTGCGCGCGAGCGCGTCGCGATCGAGTCCGAGCGGATCGATTCCGGCTCGGGGAAATACGTAGGGTTCTCCGACCTGGACCGACCGGTCCTTGAACCTTTGCGGAAACATCGCTCCAACGGTCACGCCATCCCTCGCAGCGGCAACGTTCCCCTTTCCGAAGACCTCGAAGACCAGGTCGACTGTGCCCCCGCTGTGCTCGAGGTGGAAGACCGCGATGCGATCGAAGCCGCTCTGCTCGACACCTGTGATGCGCGCGTTGGCCAGGAGGCGCCGAAGGGTTTGCGCGAAGAGCGGTGGGGATTCTGGCTTGTTCTCGACCTCGTGCAGACAGAGCCAACGCCCGGCTTTGTAGAACAACTCCGCCTTCCCGCGAGCGGGCGCATTGATCCGAAGGATGACTTCGTCTTCCCTCTGGTACGCCTTGTCGAGGTGACCGCCGACGAGATCCTGCCACTCCGCGACGAGGGCCCGTAAGTCGAACGAGGAGAGGGAAGTCTTCATTCCGTTCGAAGCGAAGACCCGTGCTTTACTTAATGATTGGTCCGTGGCCCGATAATCCTAAGTAAGTTCCATCCTTTGGTCCGCGTCGCTGCCGCAGTGGCTTAGGGGTAGAGCGGCGCCTTGGTAAGGCGCAGGTCGGGGGTTCAATTCCCCCCTGCGGCTCTCATATCTGGCCGCTCTCTCCACGCTCGCGGTTGCGACCGCTACCCTCGTTTGCGGCTAGAACTCCACGAGCCGCGCCAAGTTCTCGAGCGATTGGCCCCAGCCCAACATGGCTCCCTCGATGGGGATTGCCTTCGGCACTCCTTCCTGCGTGATCCTCACTTCCGTGCCACCGGGAACGTCCTTGAACGTGACGGTGACCTTCATCTCGCCCTGCATCTCCGGGTCGTCGCTTTCGAACTTGTCCGTGTAGCGCAATCGCTCGTAGGGCTTGATCTCGAGGAACTTGCCGCCGAAAAAGTGGGTGTCCTTCTTATCGAGGGACGAGAAGCTCATGCGGTACGTGCCCCGGACCTTGGGCTCGAACTTGTACACGTGCGCCGTGTACCCGTTCGGCGGGATCCACTTGGCGAACGCGTCGGGGTCGAGGAACGCGTTGAACACGCGTTCGCGCGGCGCCTTGAAGACGCGGATCAGTCGCACCGTCCCTGTCGTCGGCTTGGTCGTCGTCTTGGTCTTTGTCTTGGTCGCTGTCATGGTTGTTCCTCTTCCTTCTACTTTCTCGGCGATGTCGTTCAGCATGCCCTCCCAGAAGATCCGATACTGCACAATCCACGAGAACGCCGCGGAAAGCGGCGCGGCCTTGAGGGCGCATCGGCGCACGCGTCCCGTGTGCGTTTGCTCGAGGAGACCGACCTCCTCCAGCGCGCGAAGATGCTGGGAGATGGCCGGAAGGCTCACGTCGTGGGGTTCCGCCAACTCGCCCACCGTGCATTCGCCTTCGGCGAGGCGCTCAATAATGGCCCGCCGAATTGGGTGGGCGAGTGCGGCGAACACGTCGTCGAGGCGGATCCTCTGAACCTTAAGCATCAGCTTAACCGTCAGGTCTTGCGGATACTTAAGGATTCGCTTAATAATGCGAGGGACATGAGGGGCGACGGCGACGGGTCGATAGCGGTACCGCTTTTTTCGACCGGGCCGTTATCCGCGCTTGACTCCGTGAAAGGGCAAGCTGGAGGCGTAGAGGCTAAGGGCAACCTATCTTTACCGATTCTCGCATGAGGGTCATTACCGTCTCTACCTCGATAGGTGGAGTATGACGAACAGATGTTCGTGAGCAAAATCGTCAGTCGAGGAGGGGTAGTGGAGTGAAAGCAGCCGTATACAAGAAGTACGGACCGCCGGAAGTGCTTCAAGTCAAAGAGATTGAGAAACCGACTGCCAAGGACAATCAAATCTTGGTTCGCGTCTTCGCGACCACCGTTACCTCCGGGGACGTCCGTTTAAGAAAGGCCGACCCATTCATCGTTCGGTTGTTCTTCGGTCTGCTTCGGCCCAGGAAACCTGTCCTCGGGTCGGACCTCGCCGGAGAGGTCGAAGCGGTCGGAAAGGAGGTGCGACGATTCAAACCGGGGGATCAGGTCTTCGGGCTCGGTGTGAAAACGTATGCCGAGTACACCTGTCTGAAAGAAGAGGGTCCACGAACCATCAAGCCCCTCAACGTATCCTTTGAGGAAGCGGCGGCGATCCCGTGGGGAGCGGGATGCTCGTTGTACTTCCTTCGGCGTGGAGGCATCCGGGCGGGACAACGGGTCCTCGTCTATGGGGCCTCCGGATCGTTGGGTACCGCGGCGGTCCAGCTTGCCAAGTATTTCGGGGCCGAAGTCACCGGCGTGTGCAGCACCGCGAATCTGGACCTAGTGAAGTCGCTGGGAGCCGACAAAGTCATTGACTACACGAAGGAAGACTTCACCAGCTCAGGCCCATACGATCTGATTTACCACACGGTTGGCAAGCTTTCGTTTTCGCGAGGCGTGAAGTCGCTGAAGAAAGGAGGCACCTATGTCAGCGCTCTCCTCCTGGCGCCGAGTCTTCGACGCTTGCGGGCCGGAGGCAGAAAGGTTATCGGCGGGATCGCGAAGGTGAAGGTCGAGGACATGGTTTTGCTCAAAGAGCTCGTGGAGGCGGGAAAACTTCGAGCGATCATCGATAAGCGCTATCCCCTTGAGCAGATCGCCGAGGCCCATCGCTATGTCGAACGAGGACACAAGAAGGGGAATGTCGTCATCGTTGTGGGACATGAGTAACGTCTCTCGCCAGCCGACCCTGAAACGAGCTGAGCGAATCCTGAGAAGGGCTTCGAAGGGATCTGAAGACGGGAACAGGATCGTCGGCTGCCCACCGCCCTAATAGGGGCGCGGGTCGGGGGTTCAATTCCCCCGTGCAGTTCGTCCGAGGTATGGTCGCTTGGGTCATCCAGTAGACGGACCCATGTCCGGATGCTCGGAATTCCTCCGTGAGGTTTATGTTCGAAACGGATGGTATCGACGGCCGGAGGGACTTGGCCAGGACGATGCCGCGCGATTGCTCGTCTTCCCGGTCACTTGCTCGGGTCGCGGGCCTGATTCTGATCTTCGCATTAGGCACGCCGCTGCTTCTGTCCTTCAGTGCCGCGGGAGCAGCTCCTCGGACGGCCGATTTCTTCGAGTACAACTACAACACCTATGTGGACCAAGGCACGGACTACTACTTCGGCTACTCGGACAAGATGATCTCGCATGCCCGATACACCGTCCAATCGGTCTCCGGCGATCTGGCCACCGTTCGGGGTCTCGGATCTTGGACCTTCGACGGTTCCGACGGGACCCATCAATCGGGCGTCACGGACGTGACTCCGGTCTTCTCCCTGTCCACCCGTCGCTACGTGTCCGGCATTGACGTGAACGCCAGCGCGAATGCGACCGTTTGGTTCTGGGTCTCGATGCCCCTCGCGCAGGGTCAGACACTCCGGATCCTCGACGACGTCTTCACGGTCATCTCAACCGATGCAACCGTGTGGAACAGAATCATCCCGCACCGCACGGTCCAGCTCCAGGCCTCCGGAACGTACACGCGCGACGACGCCTACGGCATTTTCGCCGCGACCTACACGGATCGCTACTACTTCGACCCGGACTCCGGATACGTGGTCGCAGAGTCGTACGAGGAACGCGACACGAACCCCTCCGCGTCCTTCCGGTTCCGGGCGGAGATCTCCCTGACGGCGAGCAGCTATTCGGTGCCGCTTGACCTGATTCCCTTCGCCCTCGTCGATCTCGGCGTCCCCGCCGCGGCCGTCCTCGCGGTCGCTGCCGCGATCCGGGTTCGGAGGGGTCCGAGCCGGCTCCGGATTGGGTCGAAAGACTTCCCGACCGACGTGCGCATTCGAAAGGCGAAGAGCCCGGCGGACCTCGTCGGTCTCACCTCGGATGGCTCGCCTTTCTTCGGCCCGTTCCTCCCGCTTTTGGCCGAGCGCTCTTTCGCCGAGCACGACCCGGTGGTGCTGGCCCTGGCGGACCGGACGCTGGTCGGCTTGGCCCTCTTCGATCAGGAGTCCGCGATGGGCAGCCTGTTCGCCTCGGACGACGCGGTCGCGCGGGTGCTGATGAAACGGGTCAAGATGAAGAACTTCTTCGCCGATGCGACGATTCCGAGCGGTCTCTTGCGGGCCAAGGAGATCGATCGCTTCGCGATTCTCCAGCTGCGCAACCCGCAG
>Ga0209590_10001085_pt1 | contig 9981 bp, 8 predicted proteins | sample CZO8metaG_FD_188353 | JGI IMG/M metagenome (GOLD analysis project Ga0209590, IMG submission 188353) | Vadose zone soil microbial communities from the Eel River Critical Zone Observatory, Northern California, USA - CZOApr15con1.8 metaG... | ecosystem: Environmental > Terrestrial > Soil > Vadose...
CCGAGCTTTCCGGAGGGCGTGCTTGACTCGATTGAACAAGGGACAAGAATTCGCGTTGGGTGACCCCAGTTGCGCAAGCTTGACCTGAACCGCGCGACATCGCCCGCCGACCGCGGGCTCTCGACATCGAACAGCACCATCGTTCCCTGGATGTAAACGTGTCCGACGCGCAAGAGCGACATCAGCAGGGCGAGGCGGCCGCGTCCGACCAGGTCTCGCTCCCCCCGCTCGAGTTGTTCCGGTCGGCGCTCGAGGCCGGCCACGGAGGCGTATGGGCGTGGGACCTGCGGTCTCAGCAGCTGACCTGGTCCACCAATCTCGAAGTCGGGCATGCCGAAGGCGGCATGGACGGCACGCTGTCGCTCGCCCCGCAAGAGCTTCCGCCGGAGGACGGCGGCGTCTTCGCGGCGATCCGACAGGTCCTGCAGACGCGCGAGGCCTGCCGGCTGGAGTACCGCCTGCCCGGTCCATCGGGCCGCGACGAGCGCTGGTTCGAGGCCCTGGTCACCGTCGTGGTCCGCGACGGCGCGCCGGTGCAATTGCTCGGGATCTCCCGCGACGTGACCGAGCGCCTGCGCATCAATCGCGAGGTGCGCGTGCGCGCGCGCCAGCAGGAAATGCTGGCGCGGCTCGGCGAGCGGGCATTGACCGAGACCGATCTGCAGAAATTCTTCAACGAGACCGTCGGCACCGTCGGCGAGGCACTCGACGTCGAGCTGGTGAAAGTCCTCGAATTGCTTCCCGGCGACGCCGACATGGTGCTCAGGGCCGGCATCGGCTGGAAGCCGGGACTGGTGGGAATCGCCAATATCTCGACCGCGCGCGATTCGCAGGCCGGCTACACGCTGGCGTCCGGACGCCCGGTGATCAGCGAGGATCTTGCGGCGGAGACGCGGTTCACCGGACAGCCCCTGCTAGAGGACCACGGCGTCGTCAGCGGGATCACCGTGCCGATCGCCGGGCGCGACGGCCGCGCCTACGGCGTGCTCGGCGCGCACACGGCCAAGCGGCGCAAGTTCAACGATTACGACATCGCGTTTCTGGCGGCGGTGGCGAACGTGGTTGCAGGCGCCATCCAGCGCCGGCAGCTCGACCAGCGTCACGAGCTGATGATCCGTGAGCTGCGTCACCGCTCCGGCAACCTGTTTTCGCAGCTGCTCGCCTTGTTCTCGCAGACCGCCAAGACTTCGCGCAACGTCGCCGATCTGGTCACGAAGTACGAGGCCCGCGTCCTGGCGCTCGCGAATGCGCATCGCCTGATCACCGAGGGCGGTTGGAGATCGACGTCGCTCAGCGAGCTGCTCAATACCCTGCTCGCCCCGTTTCTCGATCGCATCTCCTTCAAGGGTCCCAACGTCTTCCTCGAACCCGACCCGACCTTCGGCCTCGGCATGGCGGTGCACGAGCTGGCGACCAATGCCGGCAAGCACGGCAGCCTCTCGGTCCCGGGCGGCCGCGTCGATCTGAGCTGGTCGGTCACGCGCACCCAGCTGGGGCTCACCCTCGTGCTCGATTGGAAGGAAAGCCGGGGGCCGGCGCCCAAGCGGATCCGGCGCCCGGGCTTCGGCTCCCGCCTGATCAACATGGTGATCGAGCGGCAGCTCAACGGCCAGGTGCAGCAATCCTTCGGAACGGAGGGATTGCAGGCGAGGCTCACGGTTCCCCTCACGCACGAGCGCTGGCCCGGCGGCGCGCGTCCCACCCCACCGCTCGATTTGCCGTAGCGCGAAGGCGAATCGAGATGAAACAGGCGCCTCGCAGGGAAATCGGGTGACCCCATCCCGTCGAGCGGCATCTCATTGATGCATCTCATCCGTGGGCATGATGCCCCATAGATTCGCTGCCGCGGGATCCTTGGGCCAGACCTTCGGCCGTTGCGGATGGTCGCGGTGCCAGGGACGCGGCTCGAAGTAGCCGAGCTCCTCGTTCATCCGGTCGAGCTCGGCGAAGGTTTCGGTTATCAGGCCGGCGGGACTGCGATGATAGGCGAACAGGTTGTGGCCGATGCCGTGCCGGCCCGGCCCCCACAGGAGCTTGTAGCCGTTGAGGCTCAGATAGTCGCAGGCGGTCTGCAGGTGCGCCCAGTCGCGTAGCTCGAAGGCGGTGTGGAAGTGCCGGTTCGAGCCGGTCTGCATCAGGTTGATGGTGTGGTGATCCGGCCCGCAACGCAGGAACGAGAAGAAATCCGCCATCCAGTCGGACTCGCGAAAGCCCAGCACGTCGCAATAGAACTTGGTCACGTGCTTGACGTCGGTCACGTGAAAGGCGACGTGGCCAAGCTTGTGCGGCACGATCCCCTTGGTCGGGAAACGCTGGCCGGCGAAGGCGTCGCGCTTGAACACTTCCATGACCGTCCCCTTGGGGTCCTCGAACGCGACCGCCTCGGCAATGGAGGGATCGGGATCCTTCTTGCGCTGGGTCTTGATGCCGTGGCCCTGCACCTGCTTCTCGAATGCATCGAGATCGTCCTCGGGCCCGATCTGGAAGCCGACGCGCACGCATTGCGCCGCGCCGCCGTCGCGCACCACGATCGAGTGGTGATCGACGGTCGAGGCCAGGTAGACCGCGTCCTTGGCCTTCTCGGTCACCGTGAGCCCGAGGATCTCGGTGTAGTATTCGACTTGCGCTTGCACGTCGGGGACCTCGTAAGCGGCGTGGGCGATCTTCTTGACGCGGATCATGCGAGTCTCCGTTCTTGCTTGCTCGATGAAACTCAGGGTTTCCGCCGCGGCAGCGCGGCGACGGCGTCGACCATCGCGGCCACGTCCTTCTCGCCCAAGCCCATCGCCATGAATTTGTCGTAGAGCTCGACGGCGCGGTCGAGCATGGGCGTGGCAACGCCGACGCTGTCGGCGAAGTCGTCGATCATGTCGAAGTAGTGCTGCAGGGCCGGCGCCGTTCCCTGCGCGGGCAGGAAGCGGCGCTGCGCCATCCACGGCGCGCGGATGCCGAACTGAGTCGAGCCGCCGCTGCCGGTGGCGATGGCCTTGATCATGAGCTCGACGTCGACCCCGGCCTTCAGCCCGAGCGCCATCGCCTCGGCGGCCGCCGCGATGTGGACCGCCACCAACAGATTGTTGACGAGCTTCACGCGGCTCGCCGCGCCGAAGGGACCGAAATAGAGGCACGAATCGGCGAAGCCGGCGACGACGCGCTCGGCCTTCGCGCAGGCGTCCTTGTCGCCGGCAAGATAGATGACGGCCTTGCGCGCCGACACCATTCCCGGCGTCCCGCTCACCTCGCCGTCGAGGAAGGCGGCGCCCTTCGCCGCCAACGGCGCAACGTGCCGCGCTTTGTCGGGTACCGGATGGGAGCCGAGCTCGATGATGATCTGTCCGGGACGCGCGGTGTCGAGGAGCCCGGCCGGGCCCGCCACCACCTCGGCGAGCGCCTGCGAGGACGGCAGGCACGAGAACACGATGTCGGCCTGCGCGCCGATCTCGGCCGGCGAGCGCGCGGGAATGCCGCCGACCTTCTCGAGCTCGGCAAGGGAGCTGCGGCGATAGCCCAGCACGCGATAGCCGCTCTTGATCAGGTTCTCGGCGATCGGCAGTCCGATCTTGCCGACGCCGACCACGCCGACCGTTTCTGTGCTCATATCCACACCTCAGCGTGCCTACGCCAGCTCCAGCGATTGGTCGGAGAAAGTCACCTTGATCCCGAGCGAGCCCTCCATCACGGTCCACTCGCGCAGCTCGAAGCTGCGCAGCCCATTGACCACGAACGGGTCGGCTTCGGCGATCCTGCGCGCAGCCTCGGCATTCGCCGCGCGCAGGACGGTGAGGCCGTCGCCGCGCGTCTTGCCGTCCGCCTCGGCCAACGGACCGGACGCGAACAGCACGCCCTGCTTCTCGAGACCGATCATGTATTCGAGATGCCGCGGCAAATGCTCGGCGATCGCCTCGGGCGCCGCGCCGCCCTTGGACAGGACGACGTAGAGCTTCTTGCGCAGCATGGTCCTGGTCAGCTCGCGAATGCGTTCTTCCGGCTTCGTCGCCGCCACGGCTATCCTCCCGTTCCCCCTCCCCTTGTTCCGGATGATGGGAGCATGGCGGGCGGCGGCCCACCGTTCAAGAACAGAGTTCATGCCGGCAGCTTCATGCGCCCGTTCCAGTCATCCCTGAGCTTGTCGCGCAGGACCTTGCCGCGGTCGCTTTTCGGCAATTCCGCGACAATGAAGGCCTGCTTCGGCACTTTCGCGGCCGGCAGGTGCGCGCGGCAATAGTCCGTCACCGCCGCCTCGCTCAGGCTCGCGCCCGGACGCGGCACCACGTAGCAGACGACCTCCTCGCCGTAGGTCTGGTCGGGCACGCCGACCGCGGCGGCATCGAGCACGCCGGGATGCTTGAGCAGCACCTCGTCGATCTCGAGCGGGGCGATGTTCACCCCGCCGCGGATGATGAGGTCCTTGGTGCGCCCGGTCACCCGGACGAATCCGTCCTCGTCGACGATCGCGAGATCGCCCGACTTGATGCGCTTGCCGCGGATCGGCTCGATGCTGCCGTCGTCGTTGAGATAGCCGACCGCGCAATGCGGCCCGCCCGCGGTCACCTCGCCTTCGACGTTGGGCGGGCACGGCCGGCCGTGCGCGTCGACGATCTCGAGCTCCTGGTGCAAGGCCGGCAGCCCGACCGTCCCGAGCTTGTTCTTGTAATGCCGGTTGCCGCACATCCAGCCGGCCTCCGACATGCCGTACATCTGCAACAGCTTGACGCCGTACATCTCCTCGAACCGCAGCCATTGCTCGAGCGTGAGCGGGGCGGTGCTGCAGGTCATCAGCCGCAACGTCGGCACGTCCTTGGCGGTGATGCCGAGCGGCTTCTCCATGAGCATGTTGAGCACCGTCGGGACGCCGGCCGCGAAGGTGATGCCGTGGCCGCGGATCCATTCGAAAAATCGGCTGTGCGAGAAGCGCCTGGCGATGTGCAAGGTGAAGCCGGTTTCCAGGAACGGCATCAAGCTCAACACCTGCGCCGAGTTCCAGCCGAACGAGCGATATTCCAGCGTGCGGTCCTGCTCGGTGAGCCCCAGGCATTCCAGCGTCGAGAGCCCGTTGAGCCAATAGGCGCAATGGTCGTAGACCACGACCTTCGGCCGGCTGGTGGTCCCGGACGTGCAGAAGATGCAGGCGAGGTCGGCCGGCAAGTTGCGCTCGGGCAGGGTTTCGGGCGCGACTGCGCGCGGCATGGCGCGGAAGAAGTCGTCCCGGGGATCGGCGTCGGCCGCGCCCGGCGTGTAGTTGCCGAATCGAACGAACGGGGTTCCCGCCGGCGGCGGGTTGAGCTCCTTGTGCACCAGCGTGAGCGCCGGACCGACCGCTCGCGCGAGATCGGCGATCAGCCCCGCGTTGAGCTCGACATTGAGCGGGGCGACGACGGCGCCGAGCCGCCAGGTGGCGAGCCAGATCAGGAGCTTTTCGAGATTCTCGTCGGAAAGGAGCAGCACGCGGCTCCCTTTCCCGACCCCCTTCTCCTTGAGCGACGCGGCGATGTCGGTGACCGCCGCCTCGAGCGCGCCGAAGCTGATCGACCTCGCCTGATCGAGATCGACGATCGCGAGCTTGTCGGGATCGCGCCGCCGATATCGGGCGAGCAGATCCGCGATCGGCTGATAGGGGATTTTCGGCCGATGCTGGCCGAACACATCCGCCATGGCGTTTCTCCGCGTTATCTGGTTCTTGCCGGCGCGTCCTGTTTGGCTCCCTCCTCATTGGGATGTTGCGATGTGCTGCGCGCCGCCTCGAGCACGGCGGAGACGATGCCGGCATAGCCGGTGCAGCGGCACAAATGCCCGCCGAGCACCTCGATCACCTCGGCTTCCGACGGCTTGGGGTTGCGCGCGAGGAAATCGGTGAACGACATGAGAATGCCGGGAGTGCAGAATCCGCACTGCAGCGCGTGATTGTTGCGGAACGCCTGCTGCAGCGCGTTGAGGGTGCCGTCGGCATCCGCGAGCGATTCGACGGTCGTCACCGCCCTGCCTTCGGCCTGCACCGCAAGCGTGAGGCAAGAGCGCACGGCGGTACCGTCGAGCAGCACCGTGCAGCAGCCGCAGACGCCGTGCTCGCAGCCGACATGGGTGCCGGTCGCCCCGAGCGCCTGGCGGAGGAAATCGCTGAGCAGCATGCGCGGCTCGGCTTCGCCCGCCATCCGGCGGCCGTTGAGGGTGAGGCGGATGCGGGCGCGCTCGCCCTTGCTCACGCGGCGCATCGGACCGCCTCTTGCGCGACGACCGGACCGATCCGGCGCAGCAGGTCCCGCCGCATGCGCGCCGATGCGTGGATATCCTCGTAGCCTTCGAGCTCCCAGGCGAGCCGCTCGATCGCATCCTGCAGGGCGTCCTCCGACGGGACGCGGCGCACGGCCGGACGCTCGGCCATGCCGGCGACGCCGAGGCGGATGCCGTTTCCGCCGTCGGCCAAGGCGGCGACGGCGACGATGGCAAAATCGCCGTGCCGGCGCGCGACCTCGCGAAACGCAACGCCGCCCTGCACAATCGGAAAACGCACGGCGGTGATCAATTCGTCGGGCTCGCGGGCGGTCGTCAGCATGCCCTGTTGGAAATCTCCCGCCGCCAGCACCCGCGTGCCGTGACGCGAGCGCAACACGACTTCGCCGTCGAGCACGGCGAGCGCGAGCGGAATCTCCGAGGCCGGGTCGGCATGCGCGATCGAGCCGCACACCGTCCCTTTGTTGCGGGTCTGGAAGTGGCCGACGAACGGCAGCGCCGCCGCAAGGAGCGGCAGCGTGCGAGGGAGCGCGGACCAGGCCAGCAGCCGGTTCTGCGTCACCGCCGCGCCGACCTCGATCCTGCCGTCGATCTCGCGGATGAGATCGAGCTCGGCAATGCGCGTGATATCGACGAGGATCGCGGGCTCGACCACGCGCAGATTGAGCATCGCGATGAGCGTCTGGCCGCCGGCGAGAACGCGGGCCTCGTCGCCGTGCTCGGAGAGAAGCGCGAGCGCCTCCTCGATCGAGTCCGGCCGCGCGTAGTCGAACGGGCGCGGCTTCATCGGCCGGCTCCGGCGAGGTCCTTCGGGCGGGCCGGCTCGGGACCGGCCATCAGCGCGTGGATGCGGCGCGGCGTCGCCGGCAACTGCACGTCCGTCACCCCGAGCGCGTCGGCGATGGCGTTGGCGATGCAGGCGGGCACGCTCATGCAGTTGCCCTCGGCAAGCCCCTTGGCGCCGAGCGGGGTGAGCGGCGACGGCGTCTCCTGGTGCAGCATCTCGACCGCCGGGATCTCTGCCACCGTCGGAACGAGGTAGTCGGCAAACGTGCCGGTGAGGAACTGGCCGCTGTCGTCGTAGACGAACTCCTCGTAGAGCGCGGCGGCGATCCCCTGCGCGAAGGCGCCGCGCATCTGGCCATCGGCGATCATCGGGTTGAGGATGCGGCCGGCGTCGTGCATCGAGACATAGCGATCGACGCGCACCTGATAGGTCAAAGGATCGATCTCGATGCCGCACATGTCGAACACGAAGCCGTAGGTCAGTGAGGTGTTGACGCGGTCGTCGCTTGCGGGCGGCTCGAGCTCCGGCGGCGACCACACCGCGGTCTCGCGCAGCGCCGGGGCCATGCCGTCCGGCAGCATCACCGGCGACCAGTGCGCGGTGCCGGCGATCCGGCCGAACGGCACGGCGTTGTCGGGATTGCCGCGGCTGCGAATCTCGCCGCCGACGAGCTCGACGTCCGCGGGCAGGACGTTGAGCTGCTTTGCTGCGATGGCCTTGAGCTTCTCGGCCATCCGCTCCGCCGCGAGGTGGGCGGCGACCGCGGTGCCCGGCGTGAAGCGGCAGGAATAGGTGCCGGCGGCGATCGACCACTGGTCTTTCGCCGTGTCCATCTCCAGCACGACGTTGACGTCGTCGGGCGAAAGGCCGAGCCGATCGGCGACGATCTGGGAGAGCACGGTCTGGTGTCCCTGCCCCTGCACGGTGACGTCGGCGGTTACCGACACCGCGCCGAGCGGATCGACGTTGACGGTCACCATCGAGACCGCGCCGTTCTTGGGGCCGGCCTTGTCGCGCGCCGCCGGCGTCAGCAGGGTCGAGAGATAGCCCATGTTCGACATGCCGGGCTCGACCACGCAGGCAAAGCCGATGCCGTAGCGGCGCCCGGCGGCGCGCGCCGCCGCCCGCCGGCGCTCGAGCTCGTCGAGCCGCCCGTCGCCGGTCGCGGTCTCGACCGCGCGCCGATAGTCGCCGGAATCATAGAGCGCGCCGGCCGCGGCCCGGTACGGGAACTTCTGCTTCGGGATCAGGTTGCGCCTGATCACCTCGAGATGATCGAGCCCGAGCTCGATTGCGATCCGCTGGATGAGCCGCTCGAGCGCGAGATAGAGCTGCGGCCCGCCGAAGCCGCGGATCAGGCTCGCCGGCATCTTGTTGGTCAGCACGACCCGGTTGACCACATCGACGTTGGCGATGTCGTAGGCGCCGGTCACCGCGCCATGCATGCGATAGAGCGGTCCCGGCATCGGCGCGCGCAGGAACGCGCCGTAGTCCTCGAGCTGATCGAGCCGCAACGCGAGGATGCGGCCGTCCTTGGCGACGGCGGCCTCGATCTCGGTGATCCGATTGGGACCGGAGCTGGCGGCGAGGAGATGCTCGAGCCGGTCCTCCACCCATTTGACCGGACGGCCCGTGATGCGGGCGGCGAGCGCCGCGAGCACGATGTAAGGAAACACCGAAAGCTTGATGCCGAAGCTGCCGCCGCTGTCCGGCGGGATGCGCAGGCGCAGCTTGGGACCGGGGACGCGCAGCGCGCGCGCCATCACCGGATGCGTGCTGAACGGCCCCTGGAAATTCGCCAGCACGTCGTAGCTCCGGTCGGCGGGCCGGAATTCGGCGACGACCACGTAGCACTCCATCGGCGTGAACGAGTTGCGCGGGTATTCGCAGGTCAGCGCGACGCGGGCATCGGCTTGCGCGAACGCGCGCGCGCTGTCGCCGTAGGAGAATTTGCGGACCGAAATCTCGTTGCTCTTCGCTTCGGCGTGCAGCAGCGGCGCCGATGGGCCGCAGGCGGCGCGCGGGTCGAGCACGGCGGCGAGCGGCTCGTAGTCGATCGCGACGAGGTCGGCGGCATCTTCCGCCAGGTAGCGGGTATCGGCCACGACGAGCGCGACCGGCTCGCCGACATAGCGCACGCGCTCGACCGCGAGCGACCATTGATGGATCGGCGCCTTGAGCGCGATCAGGAACGGATCGGAGAGCTTGCGCACGTCCTCGCCGGTGACCACGGCCCAGACGCCGTCCTGCGCGAGCGCCGCGCTCGCATCGATGCGGGCAATTTTCGCGTGCGCGTGCGGGGAGCGAATGACGTGAGCGTGCAGCGTGCCGGCCGGCACCGGCAGGTCGTCGGCATAGCGCCCGCGCCCCGACAGCAAAGCCGGGTCTTCCTTCCGGAGCACCGAGACGCCGAGGGAGTGCGACAACGCCCACCTCTTTTCACGACGATACTATAAATGAACGCACGGGCGGGCAAACCGCGACCTCTGCGCGGGACGATCGCGGTAATCCCAAACGCGCGGGAATCAAGCGGATGAATTTGATCGTTCCGCACGAGTCTATGCGTTTTTCCCGGTAAAGGATGGATTGCCGGGTCAAGCCCGGCAATGACCGGCTGGTCTTTTCCTGCGCCGGTCGACGCGGCGTCTCATCGCGACGACGAGCGCTTGCCGGCCTTCGCGGAATCATCGGCGCTCTCTTGGCGCGCCGGCGGCTGCACCCATCCGGACACGGAGCGACCGCCGTAGGCATGCGAGCGCTCGCGCTCTTGCGCGATCAGCTCCGGCACGGTGGGACCCGCGGCGTGGCGCTCGAGCCGGCGCGACTGCTCGTCGAGCCGCCGCAGCGCGGCGAGCTCTTCCTCCCGGCCGAGCTTCGCATTCGCGACGGCCGCCTTCAGCACCTGGATCGTCTGGTCGTAGACCCGCAGCGGCACCGGGAACGGGTGTCCGTCCTTGCCGCCGTGC
>Ga0209590_10001086_pt1 | contig 9979 bp, 7 predicted proteins | sample CZO8metaG_FD_188353 | JGI IMG/M metagenome (GOLD analysis project Ga0209590, IMG submission 188353) | Vadose zone soil microbial communities from the Eel River Critical Zone Observatory, Northern California, USA - CZOApr15con1.8 metaG... | ecosystem: Environmental > Terrestrial > Soil > Vadose...
GCTACAGGAGACGACCGACGAGATGGCGCGCAATGGGTGCAAAAAAGTCATCATCGTGAACGGTCACGGCGGCAACAACAGCCTGCTCCCCTACTTCGCGCAGTCGCAGCTCGAGACGTCGCACGATTACGTCGTGTATGTGCTGGGCATCACGCGCAGCGGGCCGGGCGAACCGAAGCACAAATCGGACCCGGCCACGGACATGCATGCCGGCGAGAGCGAAACGTCCATGAGCATGATTGCGCGGCCCGACCTGGTGCACCTGGACCGCGCGCCGCAGGAATCCGGCGCCGATCAGGGGCGGCTGAAGGGCCTGCCGGAAGGCCTCTATACCGGGATCTGGTGGTACGCGCGGTTCCCGAATCACTATGCGGGCGAAGGCGCCGCGGCTACCCGCGAGCTCGGTGAGTTCGAGGCGAAGACGTGGATCAACGGGATCGTCCAGGCGATCCGCGCCGTCAAAGCCGACCAGCAGAGCCTGCGTCTGCAAAACGAGTTCTATGAGCGGAGCAAGCACCCGCTGGAGACGCCGCAGTAGGTGGCCATGCAAGACCTCACCACCGGCCCCATCACGCGTCACCTGCTGAAAACCACGGGCTTCATGCTCGTGACGATGCTGTTTCAGACCCTGTACTTCCTGATCGACCTCTACTGGGTGGGCCGGCTCGGCACCGCCGCCGTCGCCGCCGTGGGCATCGCCGGCAATCTGACGTTCATCGTGCTCGCCCTCACCCAGATGCTCGGCGCCGGCACGACCGCCGTGATCTCACACGCCGTCGGCCGGAAAGACGCGCCCCAAGCGGTCATGCTGTTCAACCAGGCGCAGGTGCTGGCCATGGTGACGGGCGTCCTGTTCCTGGTGCTCGGTCTGGCGACGCGCCTGCCCTACGCCCGGGGCATGGCCGCGGACGCGCGCACCGCCGAGCTCGCGGCGCAGTACCTCGCCTGGTTCGTCCCCGCCATGGCGCTGCAGTTCGGCCTGGTGGCGATGAGTGCCGCCCTGCGCGCCATCGGCAACTTCAAGACCGGCATGGTGGTGGGGACCGTGACGGTCATCCTCAATATGATCCTCGCACCGTTCCTCATCTTCGGCTGGGGCACCGGTCATCCGCTCGGCGTCGCCGGCGCGGCCATAGCCTCGCTTGTCGCCATCGTGGTCGGCCTGGTATGGCTCACCGCGTATTTCCGAAAAGTCGGCTCGTTCCTGCAATTCGACCCGAGCGCCTGGCGGCCGCGACCGGCCGTCTGGAAGCAGATGCTCGGCATTGGGCTGCCGAGCGGCGTGGAGTTCGGCATTACGACGGTGTATCTCGCCCTCGTCTACACGATCACCCGGCCTTTCGGCGCCGCGGCGCAGGCCGGATTCGGTATCGGCATACGCATCATCCAGGCGGGCTTCATGCCTGTGGTCGCGCTGGCGTTCTCCGTCGCTCCGGTGGCCGGCCAGAACTTCGGCGCGCGCCTCGCGCAACGCGTGAAGGACACGTTCAAGGATGCCGCATGGATGGCTGCGGCCCTCATGGTGGTGTTCGCGATCGCCTGCCACCTGCTGCCGGGGCCGTTGGTGAGCGTCTTCAGCAAGGACGAGGGCGTCATCGCGGTCGGGACCGAGTACCTGCGCATCATCTCGTTCAACTACGTCGCGTCGGGCCTCGTGTTCGTGGCCTCGAGCACATTCCAGGCGATGGGTAACACCATCCCCTCGCTCATCGCATCGGTGGTGCGCATTGCGCTGGTCGCCATTCCCGGTGTGATCATCTCGCGGCTGCCGGGCTTCGAGCTGCGCTGGCTGTGGTGGTTGTCGGTGGCGTCGGTGTTCGTGCAGCTGGTGCTCGCGATGCTACTGCTGCGGCGGGAGTTCAGCCTGCGGCTCGCGTGGAGTTCACCTTGAGACTCCGATGAGGTACACATGCACATCCTGTTTCCCGCGCTGCTGCGATTCTCGGACGTCGGCCTCCTGCTGCTGCGCCTCATGGTCGCCGTTGTGTTCGTCGATAGCGGATGGAATCACCTCAAGAATCCCATCGAGCGCTCGAAGAGCATCGGGGCGAGTCCCCGTTTCACGATATTTCTCGGCACGGCGGAGGTGGCCGGTAGCGTCGGGGTCGCGCTCGGGCTCTTCACGCAGCTTGCCGCAATCGGGCTGATCTTGATCATGCTCGGCGCCATCCAGAAAAAAGTCTTCGTCTGGAAGATCGGGTTCTGGGGTGGCCGGGCCTACGGGTGGCATTATGATCTCATGCTGGTCGTGATGAACCTCCTCATCATCACGACCGGTGGCGGGAAGTTCGTTCTACTCTAGGAGGATGGAATGCGCCACCGCCTCTCGGTCGTCGCCGCACTGCTCGTCGCCGCCAACGCCCCGGCGCAGCAACCGGCCCTTCAGCCGGCCTTCACCTTTCAAGAAGTGATGATCCCGGTGCGCGACGGGGTGCACCTGCAGACCGCGATCCTCACGCCGACGGACAAGACCGGGCCCCTGCCGATCCTGTTCCGCCGGACCCCCTACGGCGTGCCCGACGGACCGCTCCCGACCGTGCCGACGAGCCTGAGGGAGCTGGCTCGGGATGGCTACATCTTCGTGTTCCAGAACCTGCGTGGCCGGTTCAAGTCGGAAGGCGTCTTTGGGCTGACGTCACAGGTGAATCTGGCCGACTCGACGTCCACGAACGAGACCACCGACGCCTACGACAGCATCGACTGGCTCGTCAAGCACGTCCCCAACAACGGCAACGTCGGCATGTTCGGCGTCTCGTACGACGGACTCACCACCGCCCTGGCGCTGCTGCACCCCCACCCCGCCCTCAAAGCGATCAGCGAGCAGGCTGCGCCCGTGGACCAGTGGATGAACGACGACATGCACCGCTACGGGGCGCTGCGCGAGAGCTATGCGTTCGAGTATTCGGTGCTCGAGCAGGCGGACAAGAACAAGAACACGAACTTCGCGTTCGAGACGTACGACACCTACGCGTGGTATTTGGCACTCGGCCCACTCGCGAACATCGACGCCCGCTACCTGCACGGGTCCATCCCGTTCTGGACCGAGGTGGTCACCCACCCCGACTACGACGCCTTCTGGAAGAAGGAAGCGTGGATCAGCCAGCTGCACGCTTCGACGGTCCCGAACCTCAACGTCGCGGGGTTCTGGGATCAGGAAGACCCGTGGGGACCGTGGCAGATCTTTCGACATGCCGCGGAGCACGACCCCGACCACGCGAACTTCATGGTCGCCGGCCCGTGGTATCACGGTGAGTGGCACACTCCCAAGGGAGACAGCATCGGGCTGATCGCGCTCGGCGGTCATGAGACGGCCCGCGAGTTCCGGGAAACGATCGAGGCCCCGTTCTTCCGCTACTACCTGCACGGCCTCGGCGAGAAGCCGGCCTGGCGGGCGAGCACCTTCCAGTCAGGCGCGAACCGCTGGCGGACCTACGCGGCGTGGCCGCCGCCCGAGGCGAAGGCGACGAGCTTGTATCTGCACGCCGACGGGACGCTCTCGTTCGACCGGCCCGCTCCCGGCGGTGCGGCGTACCGCGAGTACGTCTCGGATCCGGCGCATCCGGTGCCGTACCGGCGCCGTCCGATCTCGCCCACGTACCCCGGCGGCGATTGGCGCACCTGGGAGGTACAGGACCAGCGCTTCGTGGACGGGCGCCCGGATGTGCTCACATTCGTGAGCGCGCCGCTCGAGCACGACCTCACGATCACGGGCGAGGTGGCGGCCGACCTGTTCGCGTCGACGTCGGGCAGCGACGCCGACTTCGTCGTCAAGCTGATCGACGTCTATCCGGAGAACGCGCAGCCGAACGGCTGGGACTCGGACGCGGGGCCCGCCCCGGGCGAGTATGCAAGATCCATGAATGGCTACGAGCTGCCGATCGCGATGGAGGTCCGGCGCGGCCGCTACAACGAAAGCTTCGAGCACCCGCGCGCCCTCCCGGCCAACAAACCGGTCGAGTGGCGCATCCCGCTGCGCGACCACGACCATGTCTTCTTGAAGGGGCACCGCTTGATGGTCCAGGTGCAGTCGACCTGGTTCCCGCTGATCGATCGCAACCCTCAGAAATTCGTGCCGAGCATCTATCGGGCGACGGCGGCCGACTACGTGAAGGCCACGCACCGGGTGTACTGCTCCGCGGCACTGCCGTCACACATCGTGTTCCCGGTTGTGCCCTAGAATCGCCGCACGGCGGTGCGGCGAGCCCGAAGAGATCGGCTCGACGAAGGTCGATCCTCAGATATACGCATCAAGACAGTTGCCTGCCACCTCAAGCGCGGTAGGCACTACTTGTTAAGGAACGCCACCAGGGCAGGAATCACCTGATCGGGCGCTTCCTCCATCAGCCAGTGGCCAGACCCCTTCACCACCACACCCTCGACGTTGTTGTCGACGAGGCGGCCCTGTTCGATGAGGAATTCCCCCCCCGCCTTCTCGCCGCTCAGCACCAGCATCGGCATGGTGAGCGGCGTCTTGGCCAGCTCCGCCAGCTCCTTCCCGTCCCGCTCGAACGCACGAAACCACTCCATGCCAGCCCAGACGTGCCGAGGTCGAGCGTACATCGCCGTGTAGAGGCGGCGATCACGCTCGGGGATCGAATGCGCCGGATTGGCGGCGAAGTCGTTCCAGAAGTGCTCCAGATAGATTCGCTCTCGACCCCTGACCAGCGCCAGCGGCGTTTTGCCATAGAAATGGAAGTGCCAAAGATCCCGGAGCAGCCACACACTCTGCCAGTTTCCCACGCCCGGAATGAAGGCGTCCATGAGCACCACTCGCTCGGTTTCGCGCGGATACATCGCCGCGTAGGCATACGCCGCCATCAAGCCGATGTCATGCCCGACGATTTGGACCGACGTCCAGCCATGACTCTGGGCCAGAGCGTGGATGTCCCGCGCCATGGTGACCTTGTCGTAGCCGCTGTCCGGGACCCCAGACTCTCCAGAGCCTCGCAGGTCAGGCGCGATCACCGTATGGTTGACCGCGAGCTTGGGGATCAGAGGCAGCCACATATGGCTCGTCTCGCCGAATCCGTGGAGCATAATGATCGGCGAACCGGTGCCGGCCTCGAGGTAGTGCAGTCGCACACCGTTGATTGTGGCGAAGCGGCTGTGCACCGCCTGGGCCAAGAGAGGGGCCTTTGGGACGCCGGCAAGCGCGAATAGGAGAATCACCCAGCGGGTGGTTCGAAGCATGAGCAATACCTCGATATGAGGGGCGGGTGGCTGAGAGAGGCTAGGCCGCGCGGGGCTGCGGTGAGCGCCCCAGAGCCGACTGAATGAGCAGGAACTCGCCCACGTTTTCCATCGTGAGGAGCCCGACCAAGGCACCGCGACTTGTCACAGGCAGCGTGTGACAGTTGCAGGACTGCAGCCGCGCGAGGGCCGTGTCCAGCATGTCGGCCGCGTCCACGACCTCGAACTCGCGGCGCATGACGTCGCGCACGCGCCAATCGGACGCTCGCTGGGCCAGCGCCTTGAGCACATCGCTACGCAGCAGCACGCCCGCAACACGGCCTCCCTGGCCCCCGTCGACCACTGGGAAGTCCTGCTGCGACCCCGCGAGGATCAGCTCGAGCACCCGTTTCGCCGCGTCATCCGACGCGACGGTCTGGAAGTTGGTGAGCATGGCGCGACTCACAGGGATGCCGCTCAACGCGGTCCGCATTTGCACCATGCTCGCCTCCTGGGCCGCGCCGATCCAGACGAAGAACGCGATGAACACGAGGAACGGGTTCGAGAACAGACCGATCAAGCCGAACACGAGGGCCATCGCCTGCCCGACGTGCGCGGAGACCTGCGTGGCCCGGACGTAATCCATGCGCATGGCGAGCAGAGCCCGCAGCACCCGACCCCCGTCCATGGGGAACGCGGGCAGCAGGTTGAAGACCGCGAGGGAGACGTTCACGAGCAGGAGTCGCTCGAGGAACGGACCACCGGCCATGGTGAGCGCGGACAGCGGGCGCAAGGTCTGCGAGACGAGGAGCCAGGCGTAGAGTGCCGCCGCGATGACCACATTCACGGCGGGGCCCGCCAGCGACACCCACACCTCCTGACGCGGATCGTCCGGTATGCGCTCGAGTCGGGACACGCCCCCGATAGGCAGCAGGGTGATATCGCGGGTACGGATGCCGTAACGCCGGGCGGTGAGCGCGTGGCCGAGCTCATGCAAAACCACGCAGGCGAACAAGGCGAGGATGAACGCGATGCCGGAGAGCGCCGCCGCGCTGCCGCCCGCGAGCCAGTACGTGATTCCGACCCAAGCGATGAGCAGGAAAAACGTGGCGTGCACATAGAGGCCAATGCCGGCCACCGTGGCAAGCTTCCAAGACCATTTCATCTCGCCACACCTCCCTCCGAGCCGCGGCCCGGAGGTTTCATCAAAGTCGACAGCCGACCCTCCAGGTGCTTCCGTTGTGTCGAGGTCAGCGCCATACTCCCTCCCCCTGGGAGATAGCCGTGCGTCGTACGAGTCGCAAGCAGTTGAAGGGTGCGAGCCTATCGTGACCGACAGGCGCGGAACGCTGTGGGCGGCGATTCTCGGGTCCGGCATCGTGTTTCTGGACTCGAGCGTCCTGACCGTTGCGCTACCCCGGATTGCGCGGGACTTGCCTGCGCACGTCGTAGGGACCCTGGAAGGAGAAAGCTACGTCTACAACGGATATCTCCTCGGCGAGAGCGCCTTTCTCATTCTCGCCGGCTGGCTGACCGACGTCCACGGGCGTCGCCGCATATTCACGCTGGGACTCGCCGCATTCGCCGCCAGTTCGCTGCTGAGCGGCGTCGCGCCGAGTCTCGAATGGCTGATCGTGCTGCGCGTCTTGCAGGGGATCTCGGGCGCGCTCATCGTCCCCGGATCGCTGGCGCTGGTGACGGCCTCATTCTCCGGCGAGGAGCAAGGACGCGCATTTGGCGTGTGGTCCGGCGCCTCGGCGGGTGTCGCCGTCCTCGGTCCCATGCTGGGTGGCCTGCTCGTCGACGCCCTGTCCTGGCGGGCCGTCTTTCTGATCAATGTACCGCTCGTCCTCGTCGCCCTATGGCTGACGCGACGTTACGTAGGCGAAGGGCGGGCCGCCGCCCCGAGCGGAAGCCTGGATTTGCCCGGCACGGTGCTCACGGCATTGGCATTGGCTGGACTGTCTGTGGGCGCGATTTCGGGCCAGCAGCGCGGCTGGTCCAACCCCTCAGCCTTCGTTGCGCTGAGCATTGGCATGGTCGCGACGGCTTTGTTGCCCTGGTGGATGCTGCGCACGCCCGATCCACTCGTTCCGCCGGCGCTGTTCCGCTCGCGCAATTTTACCGTCACGAATCTTTCGACGCTCGTCATCTACGCCGCCCTCGCGGTCACGTTCTACTACTTGACGTTGTTTCTCCAGGGGACGCTCGGGTATTCAGCGGCGGCGGCCGGGGTCGCCACGATGCCGGGCGTGCTTCTCCTGGCGTTGTTTTCGTCGCGACTGGGCGGGCTGTCCGCCCGCTACGGCGCGCGCTGGCTCCTGACGCTAGGGCCGATCCTCATGGGCCTCGGTGTCCTTTGGCTTTCCCGCATCCCCTCCACGAGCCCGCCATGGGACCTGAGCGCCGCTGCTCAGACGTTCACACCGCCACCCGGCTACGTGACCAGCGTCCTGCCTGGGCTCCTCGTGTTCGGTCTCGGCGCGACGCTCATGGTCGCCCCGCTTACGGCCACGGTCATGGCGTCCGTTCCGGTCGAGCGTGCGGGCGTGGCATCCGCGGTCAACACGGCGATATCAGATGTGGGCCCCCAGCTGGCCGTGGCGGTGCTGTTCGTCGCGATGACGCAGAATTTCTACGGTGCGCTGGCGCGGGATGCGCCCAGCCTGGATGTCGCCTCCGCCGCGGTACGAAAGGAGGTTGCGCCGCTCAATGTGCCCGGTCCCGCGGTGGCCGAGGAGGTCCGACTGGCGGCCCGCGAGGCATCCACGGGCGCCTTCCGCCTGGCCATGGTCGTGGCTGCCTTCCTACTGCTCGCGGGAGCCGTCATCAATGGCGCGGGGCTGCGAATACCCTCTGGTGCGCCCGTGGTACGGGTCGCGTCGGCTGACCCCTTGTGGCGACGCTGCCGTCACATCGCCCCGGAGAGGCGCGGCGATCCATACGAGCAACGAAGAGGTGAGTCATGAGGCAGAGACAGTGACGAAGCCATTACGCGTCGTCGCTGAAGTGGCCCGCCGTGATCGGGTGATGGCCAGCCTGATTAAGAGGACGAGCCCCTTCCACCTGCCGCGGCGGTCCACCGGCCGCTTTGCCGCGCTGGCGGAGAGTATCCTGCACCAGCAGCTCGCCGGCGCGGCGGCGCGTGCCATCCACGGACGATTTGTCGCATTGTTCGACGGAGATCTCTCTCCTGAAGCCGTCTTAGCAGTTCCGCCCAGAAAGCTCCGAGCGGCGGGGCTCTCGGGCAGGAAGGTCGCCTCGATCCGAGATCTCGCGGCGAAGGTTGTGGATGGAACCGTCCCGCTAGATCGCATCGGCCGGCTCGCGGACGAGGACGTCATCACGCGCCTCTCGGTTGTGCGCGGCATCGGACGGTGGACCGCTGAGATGTTCCTGATCTTCCAGTTGCGCCGGCTCGACGTGTGGCCGGTCGGGGACTACGGCATTCGCAAAGGCTACGCGTTGGCCTACGGCCTGCGGAAGCTCCCGACGCCGAAGCAGCTCGAGGGAGAGGGCGAGCGGTTCCGGCCCTACCGAACTGTGGCCGCGTGGTATTGCTGGCAGGCCGTTCGAGAGCAGCGTAAACTCCGGCAGTGACATTCGTCGGGAGGGCCCAGGTGGAATACCCTTCGGGCTGGACCTGCGAGGTGACAGTTCTGCGCCTGGAACGGTATGTCGTGGAGTCGTTGCCGCGTCGGGAGATGCTGGCGATAGGCGAACACCTCGAGGCGTGCGCGGAATGCGCCCAGGCGCTCGCGCTCCTGCGTGCTGGAAGCCGGCATGGCTGAGCAGGCGTTGCACGATGTTCTTCGGGTCGTCGCGTTTGCGGGTAGCCTGCGGCGCGGCTCCTTCAATCGCGCCCTGCTGGAGGCTGCTCGCCAGCTTGCGCCCGGCCGCATGACCATCTCGTCGATCGAGATCGGCGACCTGCCCTTTTACAACGCCGACGTCGAGGCGGAGGGCGACCCCGCGCTGTCGTGGAGTTCAAAGCGGCGATCCGCGCGGCGGACGGCGTCATCATTGCTACGCCGGAGTACAACGACGGCATCCCGGGAGTGCTCACGACCGCGATCGATTGGAGCTCGCGTCCGCCCGGCATTGCCGGCTCGCCTCGCCCGCCTCAGCGCATCGTTAAGAGGCGACTATTCGGCCAGCACCTGATGTACCGTGGCGATCGCAATCGAGCCCTCGCCCACGGCCGAGGCGACCCGCTTGGTGCTGCCGCTGCGGACGTCGCCGACCGCGAGCACGCCCGGGATACTGGTTTCTAGCAGATAGGGCTGTCGGCGCAGGGGCCATTTGGCGTTGATCAGCTCATCTACGGTCAAGGCAGGGCCCGTCTTGACGAATCCCTTCCCATCCAGCGCCACACATCCCGCCATCCACTTGGTGCTCGGCTCGGCGCCCGTCATTGTGAACACGTGTCGAATGTTGTGCGTCTCAACCTGTCCCCCCGGCCCCGTTCGCCAGGACACGCGTTCGAGGTGCCCATTCCCCTCGAGGCCGACAATCTCGGTGCGGGTATGCTGCTCGATGCGGGGATGCGCGTCGATGCGACTGATCAAGTACCGGGACATGGTGCTCGAGAGGGCATCCGAGCGAATCAGCATGTGCACGCGTTTCGCGGTTTCCGCGAGGAACACCGCGGCCTGGCCAGCAGAGTTGGCACCCCCGACGACGGCTACCTCATCGTCAGCGCACATCCGCCGCTCCATCTGCGTCGCCGCGTAATACACACCCGCGTTTTCGAACCGGTGCAGGTTGTCCATCGCCAGCTTTCGATATTCGACACCGGTGGCGATGATGA
>Ga0209590_10001089_pt1 | contig 9974 bp, 8 predicted proteins | sample CZO8metaG_FD_188353 | JGI IMG/M metagenome (GOLD analysis project Ga0209590, IMG submission 188353) | Vadose zone soil microbial communities from the Eel River Critical Zone Observatory, Northern California, USA - CZOApr15con1.8 metaG... | ecosystem: Environmental > Terrestrial > Soil > Vadose...
CGTCGCAGCCTTCGAAGACGTCGGCGACATGGGCGACGAGTACAACTACTGTCCGCCTGCGACGGACCGTCCGGTAACCAGCGCCGACGCGCACGTCACGCGAATATGCCGCGCGGCGGGCGGGGGTCTGCGCGCCGGCGTCCGGGTCGATCTCGAGCTGCCGTTGCCGCGCGCTGCTGCTCCCGATCGCCGCACGCGCACGGCCGAAACGGTGAGCGTGCCGGCGTCGATCGAGGCGCTGGTCGACGCCGGTTCACCCCGCGTCACGTTCAACGTCACAATCGACAATCGCGCGAGCGATCACCGGCTGCGCATCATCTTTCCGGCCGGCGCCCCGTCTGTCGAAACGGCTCGCGCCGATACTGCTTTCGACGTCGTGACCCGTCCTGCGCGGCAGCCCGTGCCCGCGTCGATCAGGAACGAGGCGCCGGTCAGCAGCGCGCCGATGATCTCGGTCGTCGACGCCGGCGACGCGCGCACGGGCGCGACGGTGATCGGCACGGGGCTGATGGAGTATGAGATCGTCGGCGAGGAACCGGCGATCGCGCTGACGCTCATTCGCGCCGTCGGTGATTTGTCGCGCAACGACCTGGCGACGCGCCCATCCGGCCACGCCGGGCCGCCAATCGCGACCCCGGCGGCCCAATGCTTGGGCCGGCATCGGTTTCAGATGGCGTTCGAGCCCCGCGGCGCGGCCCGGCCCGCAGCTGCGCTCATCGCGAGCGCCCGCGCGCAGAACATTCCGCCGCGCGTTGTCGCCGCCAGATCGCATGGCGGCAGCGCGCCGCTGCGGCGATCGTTCCTGCGCATCGATCGCCTCGCCGGCGACGTCGTGCTCAGCGCTCTCAAGCAGGCCGAGGATCGCGCGGGCCTGATCGTCCGGCTGTTCAATCCGGGTGACGAGCCGGCAGAGGCGCGTCTGGTTGTGGACCGGCCGATCGCTCAGGCGTTTGCCGTGAATTTTCTCGAGGAGCGTCGGGAAGAGCTCGGGGCCGCGGCCAGCACGCTCACGATCCGACTCCGGCCGCGGCAGATTCAAACGATCGAGCTGCTGCTACATTGACACAGAGGGACCGGAGGACACAGAGGTTTTGCCACAGAGACGCTGAGACACAGAGTTTTTGTGAGGTCTGAAAAAGAGCGCTCTGTGTCTCTGTGGCTGATCTCTCGTTGTCCTCGCTGATCCTCTCGGTGTCCTCCGCAGCGCGCTATACCGCGATCCGGGCGCGAACGGCAGCTCGCGCCAATCGCCGTCCAGCGTCAGCGTCGTCGAACCAGTCCACGAGAACATCGACGGCTGCGGCTGGAAGCGATCGTCGAGCATGAAGACGGTGTTGACGCGCGTCAGCCGTACGGTTCCAGCCGGCGCCGGCGGCGCGCCTCTCTGCGGCGGTCGTGCGTAGGCCCGAAAGCGGACCGCATCAGGTCGACCGGCAAACGCCGGCAACGGCACGGCGCCGCGGAAGCAGCCGGACCTGACGATGCGGAATTCGCTGACGCCGCGATCCGAGTCGTACCATCGCGCGGCGCCGGACGCGTCAGGCGCGCGCACGGAAAAGGCGACGGCGGCGTTCTCGACCTCGGCGCACGCCTCGACGTGCACGTAGCGCCGCGGATCCGGAATCTTGCCGGACCCCGCTTCGGCGCGGTCGTCGATCTTGCCCTCGCGCTGCATCTCGACGGCGGCCGTCGTGTAGCTCCACGGGTGCCGATCCATCACCATCTCGCGCGAGACGCCGGTCAGGTCGAACCGCTCCGGCGCCGGCGCATACCGGATGCGTGTGCGCCCCGACTGGCTGACCATGTTGTTGTCGGTCGACACCCACAGCAGCGGATGACGCCCTTCGTGGCGTCCGTTGAACGCCGGCACCTCGTGTCCGGGGCCCTGAAATTCCTCAGCCAGGATCTTTTCACTCGCATCGATCTCGGCGCCGTAGACGAACTCGATGTCGGTCGTCCGCCCCCACGTCGCCATGAGGCGATCGGTCGCGGTGCCGCCGTCCTCGTTGGAGAAGATCACCGAGTAGCGGTACTGGCGCCCGCGCGCGGTCGGCACGATCTCATACCACATGAGCAGCGGCAGATCCGTGAAGCGGCCGACGGTGTTCGGACGCGCGTGGAGAATGGGCGCCATCGACTGCGCCAGGAACGCCTCGTCCGATCGCGCAAGCATTGTGACGTCCAGCGCGTCGATCGTCACCGGCCCGGCGCCTTTGGCGCTGTGAGCCGGATCGCGATCCACCGTCAGCCGATGGCGTCCGGCGGTCAACGCGCCGAGCGTCACTCGATAATCGGCGGGCGCTTCGCCTCGCGCGAGCAGGATGTGCTGCGAATACCTGCCGTCAACGGACAGGCGCAGCGCCACCGCCTCGCGGCCGGGCTGACCCCAATCGCAGCGCGCGCAGCCCGCGCGCAACGTGGCCAGCACCTCGCTCGGCGATGTCACGACGAACGGTTTGGCCCACGTGCGGGGACTCGGCCCGGCGGAGAGCCAGGCAATCAGCACGCCGAAAAACGCCGCGATCATCGCGCCGGAGCCTCCACGCGGGGAGTATAGTGGCACGCTCACTTACAGAGGAGGTGCTGGATGGCAAAGTATCTGATAACGGCCTCGTATACGGCAGAAGGCGCGAAAGGCGTGTTGAAGGACGGCGGCACGAAGCGGCGTCAGGCCGCCGAGGCAGCCATCAAGAGCGCGGGCGGCAAGCTCGAAGGGTTCTATTTCGCGTTCGGCGAGAACGATGCCTTCGTGCTCATCGACGCCCCTGACCACGCGACGGTCGCGTCGGCGTCACTCGCGATCAACGCCAGCGGCGCCGTCCGAACCAAGACGGTGGTCTTGCTGACGCCCGAGGAGATCGACCAGGCGATCAAGAAAAGCACGACCTACAAGGCGCCGGGCCATTAGCGCATTTTTTACGTTCGTGCAGCGCAGATCGCATGTGGTCTGGGGCACACGGAGTTGACAGAGGTCACGGTCTCACACAGAGAAACACAGCAACGGAGGCGCGCAGAGAAGACGGTTCGGCGGCGCCGTCGCTTCGCGACGGCCGTCGAACCGGCCGCTACTGCTCCGTTCGTCTTCGTCCCTCTGTTTCTCACTGTGAAGCCGTTCGCTCCGAAATCTCCGGGACCCTCTCACATAAAGCCTCATCGGACGCCGGCGGCGACGAAGATGCCAGAGACGATCATGATCGCGCCCGCCACGCGCGCGACGATCAACCCGAAAGGTCCGATCTTCTCGACGAGGACGAATGCGGTCAGCGCCGCCACCCACACCAGGTTCATGACGCCGACCACGAACAGCAGGCACATCAAGAGCCAGCAGCAGCCGAGGCAGTAGGCGCCGTGCAGCAGACCCATCTGGAGCGCGCCGAGCGGGCCCACGCGCCAGTTGGTCACCAGGAATCCCAGCGGACTTCGGCAGCGGGTCAGGCAGGCGCCTTTGACCGGCGTCAGCTGATACGCGCCGGCGGCCACGAGGATCCCGCCGGCGAGGCGCCCGCTTGACGCGGCCATGGCGGGCGTCAGCAACGCGGTCTGATTCAGCATCCATTGGGCAAGCGTGGCACCCGCGCTGAACGCAACCCAGACGATGATGTAACCAAGGCCGAACACCATCACGACCGGCGGCGTGTGGCGCCTTCCCCGTGCCGCCTGTGCTCCCGCGAAGAGGAGCAGCATGGGCGCCGCCGTGCCGGTCATCATGCCGACCATCATCACCGCCCACATCGTGAACGTGAAGAACACGTCGGTCGCCGTCCACGGCATGTCCATCGTCATGCCCATCTCCGCCATAATCGAGTCGTGCGCCATGCACGACGACATCTGATGACCCAGATGAACCAGATAGGCCCAGGCCAGCGCGATGACGAGAACGAGGCAGATCCAGATGAAGAGGCGGTCGCGGCGGGAAAGAGCCGCGACCGTTGAGAGGCTATGCACTCCGCCAGGAAAACGGCGCGTACTGTCCATTGTTCATGCGGCTCACGTCGTCCCAGTCCAGACCGAGCGCGTGGACGTGGCTCTTCGAGGCGCGCGCCAGCGCGAACCGATCCGCCGCCGGATGGCCGGTATGGTCGAGATGAAGCGGTTCCGTCGCAGCCGGATCGATCCCCTTGGCGCCCGACGCCGCCATGTCGACGAACGTCGACGCGCTGACCGACCACGTGGCGCCGCTGCGCGTGAAGCTGATCGGCGCCGACTGAACGCCCAGAAACGTTCCAATGAGACTCGACAGCGCAGCCATGGGGCCGCCTGCGGCGCCGCTCGCGATCGCGGTGATCGCCTCGCGCTGTTCGACTCTGGCCCGCTCGTCGGCAACGAGGCCGACCGACCAGTTCCCGGTACCCATTGCCTCCGGCGTCAACCCGACGACAATGAAACCGAGACCGTCGAGCGAGACGGCTCCGTAGCTGCCGCGCTCGATCTGAAAGGCCATGGCAAAGGTGCACGACCCTTTGCTCGGTTGCACCACCAGCTGACCCGGAAGGCACGGACAGACGAAGTCGCAACTGCATGTTTCGTAATACTGACCGCTGACCTGCCATGCCGGCGTTGTCATCAGGACACCTCGTTGAGCGCCCGATTGTAATCCGGTTTCTCTTTTGCGAGTTGAGCGAGGTCTGCGTCGATCATCTGCTTGTTCGCAGCGCGGTCTAAACGGCGGCGCTCTTGATCGCGCTCACCACCACGGAGGCGCCGGTCTCGCGGGCGCGCGTCGCGGCAACGCCAATGCGCAGCGCCTCGAGGCCGTCCTCGATCGTGATCGGCGGCGTGCGCTGCTGCAGCACGTTCAGCGCGAAATTCTGGAGCTGCGTGGTGTACGCGTCACGGAACCGCTCCATGAAGTACGGCACCGTGTCGTGCGCGACGGAATTCTTCGTCAGGACCATCACGGGGGTCTCGCGCAGATACCCGATCCGCAGCGTGCCCTCGGATCCAAGAATGTCGGTGGCGATGTCGTAGCCGTAGATGCCGCTCCGGCTCAGGTCGACGACGCCGAGCTTGCCGCTCGCAAACGTCAGGCTCGACACGGCGTTATCGATGTCGCCGACGGTGGCCAGCTCAGGGTAGGCGATCGTCGCGCCGATGGTCGACACGGCCCGCACGTCGCCCATGAACCACCGTGCGAGATCGAAATCGTGAATGCCCATGTCGATCAGCATCCCGCCGCTGCTCTTCGGGTTCGCGTACTCGAGGCTGGGACGGTACGGGTCGCGCGACGTCGACTTGAACACCAGCGGCGTCCCGATGCGTCCCGCCTCGATGTGCTTCTTGGCGGACGCATAGCCGGCGTCGAACCGTCGCATGAAGCCCATCTGAAAGAACATCCCGGCGCGCGCGATGCCACCCTGCATCGCCGCGACCTCGTCGAGCGACAGCGCCGGGGGCTTCTCGCAGAATGTCGGCTTCCGCCGCGACGCCGCCGCGCCCACCAGCTCGCGATGCGTGTGCGTCGGGCTGACGATGACGAGGGCGTCCACGGCCGGATCGTCAATGAGCGCCGACGGGTCCGCGTAGTGTCGCTGCACGTCGAATTCCGCAGCCACCTCCCGGGCGAGCGACCCCGCCGGATCCGCCACGGCGACGAGCTTTGTCTCGGGAATGCGGCCCGCAAGATCGCGCGCGTACACGCGGCCCAGGCGGCCGAGCCCAATGAGTCCGACAGCCAGCCGTGTCATTTCACGTTGTCCCTGGTCACCAGGTCGAGCTTCACGTTGATGTCCGGCGGGAGCTTCTCGCCCCGCATCACTTTCACGGCGCTCTCCACCGCAGCGCGTCCCATCTCGGCGGGAAACTGCGCGACCGACGCTTCCATCGTCCCCGCGGCAATCGCCTTCTTCGCATCGTCGAGCGCGTCGAAGCCGACCACTTTGATCTTGCCGCGCCTGCCGGCGGCGGCAATCGCCTCGACGGCGCCGAGCGCCATCAGATCGCTGCACGCGAACACGCTGTCGATGTCCTGGTGCGCCTGCAGCATGTTCTGGAACACGTTGAATCCCTGGTCGCGCTCCCAGTTCGCCGGTTGGGAGGCGACGATCGTGATGCCAGGCGCCGACTTCACGGCGTCGCGGAAGCCGCGAAGGCGCGAGTCGCCGGTCTCGTGACCGGGAATGCCTTCGAGGATCCCGACATGCGCCTTGCCGCCAGTCACCTTGACGAGGTAATCGCCGGCCAGCCTGCCGCCTTCGTAGTTGTCCGATCCGACGAATGTTTCCGTCCGCAGGCCGGCGTCGGCGGCGGCTTTCGCGTCGACGCGCGTGTCGACGACGATGATCGGCACGCCTGCGTCCTTCGCCTTGACGAGCGCCGAGACGATCTCGCGCGAGCCGCTGGGCGTGATGCAGAGCGCCTGAACGCCGGTCTGAATCAGGTTCTCCACGATCTGCATCTGCTTCTCGACGTCGATCTCGCGCTCGGCGGCCTGCACCTGCAGCGTCACGCCCAGGCGGTCGGCCGCTTCCTGGGCGCCGCGCCGCATGTCGACGAAGAAAGGGTGGTTCAGCGTCTTGAGCACGAGCGCGACGGTCGGCTTGCCGGTGGTGCTGGTCGTCGCGGGCCCACGGTTGCATCCGATCGCCAGGGTCATGCCGACCAGAAGGCAGGCTCTTTTCATACGGTCTCCATATGGCGACCCTGAGAGTCGCCCTACGTACTGTTCTTCGTCTACGTTCGGTTCTTCCTCTTCAACACCGTGTCGAGCAGCACGGCGACGATAATCACGCCGCCGATCACGATCTGCTGGAGAAAGGACGACACGCCCAGCAGGTTGAGGCCGTTCCGCAGCACGCCCATGATCAGCGCGCCAACGAGCGTGCCCCCAAGGTTGCCGTCGCCGCCCATCAGGCTCGTCCCGCCGATCACCGTGGCGGCAATCGCGTCCAGCTCGTACATCATGCCGGCAATCGGCTGCGCCGAGTTGAGCCGCGCGGTGAGGATGACGGCCGCCGTCGCGCTCATCAGCCCCGACACGCCGTAGATAATCGTCTTGTGAAAGCGGACCGGGACGCCCGACAGGCGCGTGGCTTCCTCGTTGCCGCCGATCGCATACACGTAGCGTCCGAACGTGGTGCGCGACAGCACGAAATGCGCGGCGGCGTAAACGACCGCCATCGCGACGACCGGCGCCGGCACGAAGCCGGCGCGGCCGGTGGCGAGCACGCGAAACGACTCGTCGAAGCCGGAGATTGGCCGTCCTTCGGTGAACAGCAGCGCCGCGCCGCGCGCGATGCTCATCGTGCCGAGCGTGACGATGAACGGCGGGAGGCCGCCCCAGCTGATCAGCGCGCCGTTGCCAAGCCCGCACGCCAGGCCGGCCGCGAGCGCGAGGGCCAGAGCGAGCGGCAGCGGCTGGCCCGACTGAAGGCCGGTGCCGAGCACGACGCCCGCGAGCGCGACCAGGGAGCCGACCGAGAGATCGATGCCACCCGACAGGATCACGAACGTCATCCCGACGGCGACGATCGCGTTGATACTCGTCTGCTCGGCGACGTTCAACAGGTTCGACACCGTGAGGAAATGCGGCGTCAGGATCCAGAGGACCGCGCAGAGCGCCACGAGCCCGATGAGCGTTCCGAACTGCCGCGCCGGCAGCAGGAGCAGGGGTGTCAGACGCCCTGTCAGAATTACACGGTGTCTGACACCGACGGTCAACTCGCCAACCCCAGCGCGGCGCTCAACACGCGCTCTTCGGTGGCGTCCCGACCGTCGATCTCCGCCTGAATGCGGCCGCGGTGCATGACGAGAATGCGGTCGCTCATGCCGAGCAGCTCCGGCAGCTCGGACGAGATCATGATGATGCCCGCACCGCGCGCCGTGAGCCGGTTCATGAGGTGATAGATCTCCACCTTCGCGCCCACATCGACGCCGCGCGTCGGCTCGTCGAAGATGAAGATGCGGACGTCGCCTGCGAGCCACTTGCCGAGCACGACCTTCTGCTGATTGCCGCCGCTCAGCAGCCGCACGGCCTGCGTCGGCGTGGCCTTCACGCGCAGCTCGTCGACGATCGGCTTCGCCAGCGCGACCTCGCATCGGCGCGGCAGGACGCCAAGGCGCGCGAGCTGCCGCCCGTGCGGCAGCGCGATGTTGCGGGCGACGGTCAAGCCCGCGACCAGGCCTTGCGCCTTGCGATCTTCGGGAAGCAGGCCGATGCCGCGTGCGATCGCGTCGGCAGGACCGCGGAAGCGCACCTCTCCACCGTCGACCAGGACGCGCCCTTCATCGACGGCATCGGCGCCGGCCAGCACGCGCGCGAGCTCGGTGCGACCGGCGCCCAGGAGGCCGGCAATCCCCAGGACTTCGCCGGCGTGCAGCGAGAAAGAGATGTCGGACAGCGCGCCGAGGCGGCTGACGCGCTCGACGCGCAGCAGCTCGGGCCCGCGCGGGATGCGGACCTTCGGAAAGTGCTCGGTCAGATCGCGGTTGGCCATCAGCCGGACGAGCTCCGGCACCGTGACCTCCTCGATCGGCCGCATCGTCACGTGGCGGCCGTCACGCATGACCGTGATGCGGCGGCCGATCCGGAACACTTCGTCGAGCCGGTGCGTGATGTACACGATCGCCACCCCGCGGGCGGCCAGGCGCTCGATCAGCGCGAACAGCTGCGCCACCTCCCGGCTCGTCAGCGAGGATGTCGGCTCGTCCATGACCAGGATCGTCGCGTCGCCCGCCGACAGCGCCCTGGCGATTTCGACCATCTGCCGCTGCGCCAGGCCGAGCCGGGACACCGGCGTCCGCGGATCGAGCGTCATCCCGAGGTTGCGGAGCAGCGCCGACGCACGATCGTGCAACGTTCGCCAGTCGATCACGCCGGCCCAGCGGGCCGGCGTCGCGCCAAGGAAGATGTTCTCGGCGACAGACAGCTGCGGGACGAGATTCAGCTCCTGGTAGATGACGCGGATGCCGCGCGCGAGCGCATCGCGCGGGCTGCTGATCTCCGCCGGCTGCCCGTTGATCCTGATCGCGCCGGCGTCCTTGCGATAGGCGCCGCTGAGGATTTTCATCAGCGTCGACTTGCCGGCGCCGTTCTCGCCGAGCAGCATGTGAACCTCGCCGGCGTGGAGCTCGAGATCGACGCCGTCGAGCGCCACGACGCCCGGGAACTCCTTGCGGATGCCCCGCATCTCGAGGACCGGCGGTTTCAGACGTTCACCCTGCCCGACGCCATCAGCTCGTTCACCTCGTCGAGCGTCGGCACGCCGTTGAGCGCGCCGAGACGCGTGCAGCTCACGGCCGCGGCGGCGTTGGCGGACCGGAGCGCCTGATCGATCGGCTGGCCGTGGACCAGCGCGTAGATGAACCCGCCGCGAAACACGTCGCCCGCGCCGGTGGTGTCGAGTGCGTGCACCTTGAACGCCGGCTCGTGGTAGAAGCGGTCGCCGTCGAGCGCCATCGCCCCGTGCTCGCCCATCGTGACGACCAGCACGTTGCCGTACTTCGTGCGCAGCTTCCGCAGCGCCGCCTCCATGTCGTTGGTGCCCGCCAGATGGGTCGGCACGTGCTGCGCAAAAATCGCGTGCGTCACGCTCGCGGCAAGCTCCTCGGTGCGCGCCGTGAGCCGATCGATGTCGCTCGTGACGAAGGCGCCGGCGCCGCGCGCGATCCGCGCTGCTCGGATCGCCGCATCATCGTCCACATCGTCGACGTGGACGACGCGCGCCGCCGCGAGCGCCTCGACCGGCAGCTCACGCTCCCGCAAGCGCAGCCGATCGTCGCGGTCCCACAGCACGATGCGCTCGCCGGTCGTCTCGTCGACCAGAATGACCGCGAACTGGTTTTCCGCGTCGCGGATGATCAGGTCGGTGATGTCGACGTTCCGGTTCGTGAGCTCCGCGCGGATGCGCCGGCCGTTTTCGTCGGTGCCGGAGACGCCGACGTACTTGCTGCGCAGCCCGAGGCTGGCGCACGTGGAGATCGCCGTCGCCGTCTGGCCGCCGCACAGCACGCGGCGATCGCGAATCTGCATTTTCGCG
>Ga0209590_10001096_pt1 | contig 9965 bp, 9 predicted proteins | sample CZO8metaG_FD_188353 | JGI IMG/M metagenome (GOLD analysis project Ga0209590, IMG submission 188353) | Vadose zone soil microbial communities from the Eel River Critical Zone Observatory, Northern California, USA - CZOApr15con1.8 metaG... | ecosystem: Environmental > Terrestrial > Soil > Vadose...
TGCCCTTGCCGTCGTTAAAGAGCCGGGTCTCCTCGGGCGAGGAGAGGTTCTTGCGGATCATGTGAGACATGCGGCCTCCCGGTATCGACGGCGCGCTCTGCTACGCACCGTGACTGTCTGTTTCCGTCACGTTACATCTGCTCGGCGCTGGCAGCCTCGAAGGGGTTGCGGAACGTTGGCGGCCGGTCGACGACCGGCTATCTTCTCGCTACGACGCTCGTTGCCAGCATGCGGGATCCGGCCACGGTGCCCGCTCGCCGCCGGCATCGGCAAGCCCGCTCCTGGCTCATGCCGCCGACCGCGCGTCCACCGATGCGGCAGTTATTACTCAGGGTGACGCAGCGCCGACCGCGCCGGGCGGTCCAGCTCTTCCTGGCCCGCGCCTGAGACGGCCGCCTCCAGATGGTGGCTCCGGTGGTCCGGCAGGGCCATACTCAGTGCCATGGACCCCTGGCGGATGTACGGGGACGAACGCGCGGACATCCACGACTTCCTGGCCTCCCTCGCGCCCGGGCAGTGGAATGCGCCGTCGCTTTGCCCGGGCTGGCGCGTCCGGGACGTCGCCGTGCACCTGCTCGTCGACGAGCCGGTCGAGCAGCTCGGCCTGCCGCGGGCCCTGGTCAAGGCGGCCTCGCTGCGGTTCTCGGTGCACCGGATCAACGACTGGTGGGTGGAGCGCAACCGTGACCGGCCGACCGACAGCATCGTCGCGGCGTTCGCCGGACCATGGCGGCCGGGCCCGGTCAGCCGCCTGCTGGCCCGCATCGGAGGTCCGGCGGCGGGCATGCGCGCGGTGGTCATCCACCATCAGGACATGCGCAGGCCGCTCGGGATGCCGCGGGTCATCCCCGAGGAGCGGCTGCGGGCGGCGCTCGACGTCATCCTCACTCCCAAGGGCAGCATCAACCTCGGCTCGTTCGAGCGCGGCGAGGGGATCCGGCTGCGGGCGACAGACCTGGACTGGTCGTGGGGGCAGGGCCCGGAGGTGTCCGGCCCCGCCGAGTCGATCCTGATGGCGGTGGCCGGCCGGCCCGTCGCGCTGGCCGAGCTGTCCGGCGAGGGTATCCCCACGCTGGCGGCCCGCGTCCAGCCACTGGACTGAGCAGGGCCACCCGCAACGTCATCGTCAAACGTCCTCAATTGCCGCTGGTGGTTCACTGCGCCTTGGATCACCTTGGCAGTGACGATGATCGCAAGTCGCGACGGAGCGGGTGATCGACAGGAACCTCGACCAGAGCAATCCGGACCCCGTCCGGATCCTCGATCCACATCTCGATCAATCCCCAGGGCTCGGTGGCGGGCTCTCGGAGAACACGCACGCCGGCCGCAACCAGCCGCTCATGTTCCGCGTGAAGGTCCCGCACCTGGAGCCAGATCATCACCGACTGTCCCGGCGGGTCGGCAGAGCGCCCGGACACTTCCAGCAATCCTGGGCCGAGGAAGAACACGAGCCCGGGATCATCTGCAGGGCCGAACTCCCGGTAGACCGCCAAACCCAGCACGTCGCGGTAGAAATGGCGGCTTCGATCGAGGTCGGCAGGCCGCAGCAGAATCCGGCTGCTTAATACGTCCACGCCACGATCTTGGCAGCTAGCGGTGGCCGGTGACGGTAACGCCGGAGCCATGTGCGATCCAGCCCTCCGCGATGGGTCACGTTATTCGGGAATACCCAGCAACGCACTCTTCTGTGACGACCAAGCAGCCCGGGAGCTCGGGGCAGGCGTCCCGCGCGCTGCGATCTGGCGGTCAGGCGGCGGCGGCCCGGTGATGGCGGGTGCTCTGGCTGGCTGGTTACCGGTGACGGTGACGGTGACGCCGCCGATCGCGGGATACCAGCACGAAGCCGCCCGCTGTCGCCGTCCAGTGATCATCGTCGCAGAAGCCGGTGAGCTCACCTTCGAGTGGAGGTTCTGCTGCTGCATGCGCGGCTCGCCGACGCCCGGGCCTGCTACCAGGCCCTGTGCGCCCGCGGCATTGGGGGCCAGGCGGTCTTGCGCGAGCTCGCCAACCGCCTCGTCGGCATCCTGATGAGCGTGCCGGACTCGACGTCCCCGGCCGCTTCGCGGGTCGCCTGGAGGAAGCGGAAATAGGACTGGTCGACAGGGACCGGCGGCGTGCTACGGTCGCCGTCATGCCCAGGCCATTGACAATGGCGGCGGCGCGGATAGGTTTGGCGCGAGGAGCCCGGTGCCGAATTACCGGCCGGGAAAGGTGCTCGCCCAATGGGGTGGGTCTATTGCCAGCCACGCGCGCCACGCTCCCCAGGAGGAACGCCCCGTGCGCCCGGCGAGCACCAGGCAATCATCGGCGAGCATCTTGAGGTGCTCTCCAGCCAGCATCGCGTGGACCGGGCCGGTGAGACCGCCGCGCTTCTGCATGACCGGCACGCGGGGGGCGGCATCTGATACTCAGAACTGCCTGCAGGAAGGAGCGCAAGGCAATGTCCACTGAGGAAAACAAGCAGCTCGTGCTGCGCTGGAAAGAGGAGCTCTGGGGCAAAAGGAACTTGAACGTCGTCGATGAACTCTGCGGTCCGGACTACGTCGGCCGTATCAGTGGCGTCCCCGGACCAGTCCGAGGCCGCGAGGCACTCAAGCAACTGATCGCCGCTTACTTCGCCGCCTTCGATGTCGACGACACGCCCGAATTCCTGGTGGCGGAGGACGACATGGTCGTCATCCACGATACCTACCGGTTCAAGCACAAAGGCGAGTTCCAGGGCATCCCGGCCACAGGGAAGGAGGTCAGCATTACTGGCACTGACATCTACCGGATCACCGCGGGCAAGATTGTGGAACAGTGGGTCGAAGGTGACCTGCTTAGCCTCATGCAGCAACTCGGCGTCCTCCCCATGCCAGGACACGGCGCAAGTTAGCCCGGCGGCGAGCGCCAACGACGCTGATTGGGTCTTCCGTGCGGCGTTCGCTACCGCGTCACCCCGAACCGGGGGCAACCGACGACACGTACTCGACCGCACCAAGGAGTGAACCGCCCCGGCGAGTCCGGAGACTCTGGGATGCCCGGGGTTTCGCGGAGCCTGCGGGCCGTGCACCATCGCCGCTGCGACGACGCGGTTGAGAGTGACCATCGGGCCGGGGCGCGATGTTGCCCAGCAGCGTGTACAGGGCGAGGATTTGCATCCGGTCGCTGTCGTCCGCATGCGCGGCTTAGTCGTGCACGGCGGCGATCGCCGCTTGGAGTTGATGGGGGCCGATCGGTGCGCTCGCCGTTGTCGCATTGATCAGCGCGGTTCCCCCAGCGATGGCGCCGCGTCCCACAAGGAGCGGTCCTCTACTCGGCGAGCGCTACCAAGGCGCCGTCGGCGCGCGTGCGGGCCGACCGCCGCGCGTCGGTGAGCAGCATAAGCGCGAGCAGACCGGCGACCTCGTATCTCGCGGTGGCTGCCCGCGCAGCACGTCCAGGTATCCCCGCCCGCGTTCGTCTCCCAGGTCCAGCTGGAGGACCATCGCCGCCGCGCCGAGAGATTCAGCCTCCCTGGCGGTTGCGGCGGCCCCGGCACGGTCGTGCGATAGGTGATGTCGACCGGAGGATGACCCGGCCGGTGGGTCCTCGCTGGTGCGCCGGACGGTTCGTGTTGCAACTGCGCTACTGGACACCGACTCCGCAAACATGGCCTGGGCGGGCAAAGCCGGGTAAGAGCCGCCAGGCAGCGACGGCCGTCCGGAACGGCGGGGTCAGGACAGGTCAGCCGTCCGCGAGGTGCCCGTCCGGTCGGCGGAGTGGGCGCCGGGGCCGGGCGTTTTTGCCGGCTTATGCGCTCCCCGCCGGTCACCCACAGAGCCAGCATCCGCGAGGGGCACGAAGCGCTGCAGTTTGCCGGCGTGCCGCGCGATGGAGCCGACGGCTGTGACCGACACTTCGGGTGAGGGCACCCCGAGCTCGGTGAGCCGGGTGACCAGTTCCGCCTCCAGCCCGGCCAGATCAGCCGGGCCGTGGCAGACGGCAGTGATTACTGCGCCGCGCGCGGTCTGACGGACTTGGTACTCGACGATATTACGGCGGCGGCTCAGCGGGGACCGAAAAACATGCGGGTGTACTGCGATCTTGCCGTAGTCGAAGGTGTCGTCGAGGCGCCCCTGCGGGTCAGCGATGAGCTGGTGCCCCGAGCAGCAACGGCACGGCTCATCGAGCAGCGTCACCTCGTCGGTGATCTCGTAGCGGATCAGCGGCAGCGTGTGGTTGAACAGGTTGGTGATGTAGATCTTGTCGGCACGCTCGCCGGGTGGCACTGGGTGACCACGGGAACTGACCGGCTCGACGATCACCAGGTCATCGGCGAGATGCAGCCAGTCGCCGCCGCGGTGGCAGGAGATCGCCACCGCCCCGGCCTCCGAGCACGCATAGTAGTTCAGCACCGGCACGCCCCACGCCTGCCCCAGTTCCTCGCGCATCTCAGGCAGCAGCGGTTCGCTGGTCGAGATCACGAAGCGCGGGGCGATGCGCAGCCGCCCGGCCCGGGCCTCACGGGCCAGCGTATGCAGCGCGGAGGCATAGCCGAAGAGGAGATCCGGCTGGCAGTCGCCGAGCCCGGCAACGAGTTCCTGCACCGGCTGGGCGACCGCGAACGCGCGCGTAGCCAACTGGGGGGTGGAGAACGTTCGCCCGGCGGCATACATCATATGAGTCGCGGTGCCGGACCCGATCATGGCCGCCAGCGGCGGATGCGCGCTCTTCGGCCAGGCCGCGAGCTCGCGCAGCATGTGCCGGACGGTTCCCAGGTAGGCGGCGATCCAGCCGTCCCAGTCGTAGACGAGCACGCCGCGCCGACCGCTTGAGCCGCTGGATGCCACCGCGTGGTAGCGGCCGAACAGATACGCGTCAGCGGCCGTGAGGGCCTCGAGATGGTCCTCGACGACATCAAGCCGCAGCCGGTCGTCGGTGACGATCTCGTCGAAGTTCGCCATCAGGTCGTCCTTCGTCATCACTGGCAGCCCGGCCAGCGAAGCCTCGTTCAGCGCGTTCAGATCGACGTGCTCCAAGCGCTTGCGGTGCCAGGGGGAGGCAGTTTGGGCGGTACGCACCAGGCGCCGGAGCTCGGCGTCCCGGTGCGCGGCCAGCCGTGCGACCGACCAGTCGAGCCGTCCGATCAGCTCCCCGGCGGCGGCCATCGCATCCCGCACATGGCGCAGGCGGAGTTCCTCGTAACCGGTCATGGCGCTCTCCTCTCGCCGGTGACCTCAGCAGACCAGGCGAGGGCGGACCGTGTCTGGCGGGGAACTACGGGTTCCGGTACGTGTTCTCCGCGCTCGCTCACTCCTCGCCGGTGAGCCCGAACTCGGCGGCGCGGGCGACGAGCTGCAGCTTGGAGCCGACTCCGAGCTTGGCGTAGATCCTGGCCAGGTGGCCCTCGACGGTGCGCTCGCCGATGAACAGCCTCTCCCCGATCTGCCGGGCTGTGCTGCCCGCGACGGCTAGCCGAGCGACCTCCCGCTCCCGGCGGGTGAGCGACGACGGCCCGGAGAGTACGGCAACTGCGGTGCGGGCCGCAGCGCCTAGTTTGCGCAGGCGCCGCACTACCCGATCCCGCCGCCAGACCGCGCTGCACGCCTCGAACGTCTCAGCGGCAGCTCTCAGGGCCTCGACCGCGCGCCGCGGGCTATCGGAGGAGAGGGCCCGGCCGAGTACGTCAAGGGCCCGCCCGGAGAACGCGTGGTAGCCCAGCCCGGCGAGCACGTCCACCGCGGCCTGCGCCTGGCTGGTGGCGGCGCTGCCGTCACCGGACGCCAGCGCCGCCCATGCGACAGCCAGCCCGGCCAGCCCCCGGTACAGGTCGCGGTCCACTTCGTGGGCGATCGCCGTGAGCTCCCGTGCGGCCCGCACGGTGGCAGCGAGATCCCCGTCGAGAGCTGCCACCTCCGCGACATCCGCGAGGATCATGGACGCCACCGGCAGCGCACCAACCGCTATCGCCCGCTGGGACGCACGGCTCATGGCCGTGAGCGCCTCCTGCGGGTGGTGTGCTCGCCAGCGCAGCAGGGCGTCCACGTGGATGATCCAGTCGCTGTGGAAGAACCAGGCCCCGTCGATGTACGCAGGCCTGATCCGGTCCATGATCGCCGCCGCTGTGCTCAGGTCACCCGTCTCCGCGGCCGACAGCGCCGCGCACGCCAGCCCGAATGCCCGCCGCTTGCTGACGGTCCCAGGGATCAGGGACAGCACGCGCCGGCCCTGCGACACAGCGCGGGAGAATTCGCCCGCCGCCCAGTAGACCGTGCAGGATGACTCGTGCACGCCGTAGTCCCGCCAGCCCGCGTCGATCGCCTCCGCTTCGCTCAGCGGCCCCCAGGCCTCGGCGATGCGGCCTTCCAGGGCAAGCATCTGTGCGCGAGTTGCCAGGCCGGCGAGGAGCGTATAGCGATCCCCTGCGCTTCGGGCGAGTTCCATGGCCTGGTCGCCCCATCGATGCGCGTCGGCAAAGCGCCCGCAGATCAGCTCGGTCATGGCCAGAGTGCGGGTGGCGCGGCGCAGCACGAACTCGTCCCCGCACGCAGCTGCGGCGTCCGCGACGCGGCTGGCTCCAGTTCGCAAAGCCGGCAGGTTGCCGCGCAACCCCTGCACGAACGCGAGTTCGTGCTCGGCCAGCAGGGTACTGCGCTGGTCGCCGGCCTGCTTGAACAACCCAAGCGCGGCGCGGCACTCGTCCTCGGCCTCCTGGAGGCTGCCACTGCCCCAGGCGAGAAAGCTGGCGAGCCGGAACTTCACCGCGCCACGGACCGCGGGTTCGGGCAGGCGGGCGAGCACGGCATCCATCCGCCTCATGGCGAGCACACCGAAATCGGCGTGAGTGTCCGCCCGGTGGTCGACGACCCACTGCGGTTGCCAGGACAAGGCGTCGACGACGCCACGCCAGCGCGGGTCAGCCGCCGGGAGCAGGTCGGTGAGTGAGCCGAGGATCTCCAGCGCCTCCCGGTAGGCCTGCCGCTCCTCGGCCTGGCGAACTGCGCAGCACAGCACGTCGATCGTCTCCGGGTCGTCAGGGTCGCCTGCGGCCCCGATATGCGGCGCGGCCTCGCCGAGCCGGCCGACGGTGAGCAGCCCGCGCCCGATCTCCCGGTGCAGCAGTCGGCGCCGCGCCCCGCCGATCGTCTGGTAGATCGCATCCTGCACCAGCGGGTGGGCGATCTCGTAGCGCAGGTCTCGGCCCCTTTCCTCCTCAGCGACCAGGCCCGAGCGGACCAGCGCCGCAAGGATCGTTGACAGTGTGTCCGGCGCGTGGCCAGTGAGCCCGATCAGGCTGCGCAGCTCCGCCGACCGTCCCAGCACGGCCAGGCGCTCGAGCACATCGACCGCCGGCGCGTCGAGTTGCCGCATCCTGCTTGTCACCTGCCCGGTCACCGTCTCCGGAAGCGAACGCAGGGTCGGCGCGGCCGGATCCCCGCCCTCCTCGATCAGGGCCTGCAGCAGGGCCAACGCGAACAGCGGGTTGCCCCGGCTGCGCTCGCTCAGCCACTCCATGAGAGCGCGTGGCGGGTCGCCCATAGTGGCTGCGGCGGCCAGCGCATGCAACCCGTCAGCGCTCAGCGGCTCAACCGGCAGCCGCCGCAGGCAATCCTCCTGCTCCAACGCCAACAGCACCGTGGTGGCGACCGGTGAGTCGGCTAGCTCGGCCGGGCGGGCCGTAGCCACGAGCAGGATCCGGGCAGCCGGCAGACAGCGGGCCAGGTAGGCCAGCGCCTCCCAGGACGAGGCGTCCGCCTCGTGGACGTCGTCGAAGACCACCACAACCAGCGCCCCGCTGGCGAGGTTCCCCAACAATGCTGCGATCCCCTGCAGCAGCCGCGCGCGCGGGGGCTCCCGCCCCGGTGCCCGCCCCCGAGCCGCTGCCACGGTGCGCAGCAACCCGCCCAAGTCGTCCAGGAAACCACCGCAGAGGTCGACGACCTCCGGTCGCGTGAGGCCACGCAGGTGGCCCTCGAAAGCCTCCGCCCACATGCCGAACGGCGTGGTCGAGCCCCACGGGTAGGCCCGGGCGAGCAGGCCCACCTGACGCGGAAGAGCGAGCAACTCCCTGGCCAGCCGGGACTTTCCCACCCCCGGCTCGCCGAGCAGCAGCAGGCAGCGGAATTCACCGGCCCGGGCCCGCTCCAGCTCGGCCCGCAGCACGGCCAGTTCGGCCTGCCGTCCCACCAGCGCGGGCGCGCGCAGCTGCCGGCTCCGGCCCGCCGGTCCGCTCATGGTGGCCATCTCATCGCTGGCTCTCGCGTATCGCAGCTGCACCGCCGGAACCAACAGCGCATGCTTCTCGGGTGCGGATGCGACGCCGGCTTTGCATCACCGCGGCAGGTGCAACTGTGAGATGTAGACCGTCGGCATCCCTCGTATCCCGCAAGCGAGCCTCCAGCAAACACCCGGTCATCGCCTCGGTCAAGGAAGGTCTGACGAAATGCACAGGTCCGCCAGCGAAATGCTCAGCCACCGGCGGGGGGTTCACGATGATCGTCTCGTAGCGAACGGTGGGCCGCAACCAGGGCTTGCCATGTGGCCTCGAGGCTGGCCTGGTGGACTGCGGCTGCTGCCACGCCGCAACGGTGCGCAGATCCTCAGGCGGCGGTCCAGAGGGAATGACCGTTGCGGCGGCCTGGCCAGCTTCTGGCCAGCCCGCAGAGCCCGGCAGCCTGACCGGAGCGGTAGCGGTCCTGTAGCCGGCTGGCGGGGCGCGGCGGGCGGGATCACCGGGGCGCTGGGTGCCACGGTCCTGCTGAGCGCCCTGGGCGTCACCGCAGGCATCATCTTCTGGCCGACCACACTGGCCGTGGCCATGCTGGCCGGGATCGGGGCGGGCAGCTACCAGCTGAAGGAGCCGAGGTGCGACAGGCAGGCAGCGCGGCCGCCGCCGCTCTGTGCGGGTCCGCCGACCCGGTCATGACGATCGTCCGGCGGGCCTACCTGCGCCCGCCGGCCCCGCCGGAACCTGGCCAGGGCCGGCTTACCGGCATGCGGGCGGCGCGGAAGCACCTGAGCGGAAGCACCTGAGCGGCCTGGCCGCCGCCCTGCCGTCCGCGGCCACGCTGGCCGCCGCGGCCGGCACCGCCGCGGCGGCCGCCCGGCCCGCTAAGGCGCGGCCGCGCACCGCCGGAGCCGCCTGGTGATCGGCAGCATCGGCATCGACATCCAGGGGTCGCGGGCCGCGGTATGCTTGATGGAGTGGTCGGGCGGACTGGTCCGGCAGGGCCCGGTCGGCGACGGCCGCCGGATGCTGGTTCCCGTCGCGCCGACTGCCACGTCCTGGGGCAGCCCCGCAGCCGAGGCCGTGCTCAGCGCGCTGCCCGCCAGCACCCGGCTGGCTGATTCGCTGTACGCGTGGCGGCAGGACGCGTGGAACGCGGAATTCCTGGCCGGGCTGCAGCGCCGCCTGCTCGCCTTCCTGGGCCAGCCGCAGCTGGCCAGTGCACGCAGCCACCAGGTATGCGTGTGCGCCGACCTGGTACTCACCGGCGACTGGGCGACAGCGGCTGGGCTCCTGGACGAGGCGGGGCTGCCGGGCACCGAGCCAGTCCGGCCCGCAGACGCGCTGCTGTGCCGCTGGCTATCGGAGAGGCGCCGGAGCCGCGGCCGGGGCCGGTGGTGGCTGTCGCCTAGCGGCGAGAACGCCACGATGGTCAGCACCTATGCAGTGGACGCCGACCCGGCCCTGGCCGTGCGCCCGGCGGGCGAGAGCCGCGTGGACGCCGGCTGCGGGCCGTGGGTCGTCGAGTTCGCCGCAGACGCGCTGCGGCTGTGCCGCCCCGGTGTCCCCGCCCGCGCCCTGCTGAGCCTGCTGGACGGGATGGACGAGTTCGCGGCCGTGCTGCGCGTCGCCCCCGCCGACATGCCCGTGGAGTGGGCCGGGCCGTTGTCACCGTTCATGTTCGACCCGGTGCGGGCCAGCCGCCGGGAGCTGGCGGGCCGCCCCGCCGTCACCGGCTTCACCCGGCCGGTGGCCAGCGCCGTGCGCGCGGCCCTCA
>Ga0209590_10001102_pt1 | contig 9946 bp, 6 predicted proteins | sample CZO8metaG_FD_188353 | JGI IMG/M metagenome (GOLD analysis project Ga0209590, IMG submission 188353) | Vadose zone soil microbial communities from the Eel River Critical Zone Observatory, Northern California, USA - CZOApr15con1.8 metaG... | ecosystem: Environmental > Terrestrial > Soil > Vadose...
AACCCCGCCACCAACTCCGGCCTCTTCCTCAACGCGGACCCCTCCCAGCTGGCCGGTCGCTATCGCTTCTTCGCGAGCATGGAGCATCCGGACACCCTGCTGCGACCATACTTGAGGACTACGTATTCGGTCGCGATCAGCGCCGGGTGTAGCTCTTGCCCCGGGGAATCAAACACACGGTTTGTGAGAGGAAGTCGCCACGACCAGGGCCAGCGCAGCTCTGCCTCAACGGCGTCCTCGTTTCTGGGGCCTGAAGGGCAGGAACACCCTGTCTCTACGGCGCGAGGCGTCGGCGGCAAGCTCGGCGATCAAGCGGCTCTTACCGAGGCCCGTTTCACCGATCATCGGCCGAGTGCCAAACTTTTGGTCTTGACGGGGAACTCGGAATGGGCCAGCATCCTGTAATCCATCTAGGGTGCGGATGACATTCGCCTCGACCGATGACGGCACCGCGCAGCGGCTCTACGTAAACGAGGTGCACATGGCCAGCCGCGCGCAAGCAGGCGCCCTCGTCAACGCCTCTGCTGCCTCCGACAGGCCTCGCGCTCGTCTAGGTGACGGGTGCTTGAGGAGCGCGCGTCCCCAGCTCCCCGAGGCAGTTTGGCGAGGCGTCACGCATCGCTCGGCTCGGTGGTGGCTGGTATGGTGCTGCGTGAGTCTCGCGGTCCCCATGGTTCAGGCTCTTGCCTTCCCGCCAGGGCTGGTCGAACCGCTCAGGACTGCGCCGGAGGTGGCGCTCACAACAGCTGAGGGCGCGGAGTTTCGGCTCAGCCAGCATCAGGGCGAGATCGTGGTGATCGTCTTTGGCTACACACTATGCCCTGACGTTTGCCCGATGACGTTGGCACGGCTGGCGCAGCTCAGGGCTCGACTGGGGACGGCCGCTGAAGGGGTTCGCGTGGTGTTCGTCACGCTCGATCCTGAACGGGATACAACCGCCCGAGTGCGCGCGTATACGCGGGGGTTTGATCCGACCTTCGTCGGCCTAACCGGGACCCCCAAGGCGGTCGCTCAGGTGCGCGACGCCTACGGCGTCGTCGCAGGCAGACGCGCGGCTCCCGGCAACCCGGGATATCTCGTGGACCACTCGACCTTCGTTTTCGTCGTCGACCGAGCGGGCCAACTCCGATTCATGTTCCCTGCCGGCACGTCAGTCGAGGAGATGATTCACGGGATCGTGACCCTCCTTCACTAACAACCGCACTAGGGAATTGAATGTCGGCGACCGGAAGGCTTTACTCAGAGAACCGCCCGATTTCATGCAGGCAGACAGGGTGGGTCAACGCCCCGTGTCGGCGAGGGAAGTGAAGTGTTGGAGTCAGGCCCTTGGACGTCACTCCGGCCCGGTTTCTTTGGACACGTCGCGGCCCTCGTCCTTCTGGTAGCCCTGGCCGGGGCTGAGACCGCCACCGCTCAAACCACCACGGTCAACTTCGACGCCCCGGCCCCCCCGGGGTCTTCCTTCAGCTTCCTGAACGGAGTCTTTCAGGGGATGGACTTCGGGACCGGCCAGTGGCGCTGGGAGAGCGCCTACAACGTCGATCCCACCAACCACATCTTCTTCGACTCGCCCTCGGGGACGTCGCGGACGTTCCGATTCTCCCCGGCGCCGCGGATTCTGACGAGCCTGAGGGTGTTCACGAGTGGGGCGGGCACCCTGACGCTCTCCGATGACCGGGGCCAGACGCTCGCGCGCGCGGTGCCCACCGGGTCGATGCAGCTCGTCACCACCGCCTGGGGCCTGGCCTCGACTGTCATCACCGTGGCCTTCACGTCGGGCTGGAATCTCGGGATCGATGACATCATCTACACCGTGGCCGGCGGCGCCGACACGACCCCGCCGACCGTCTCGCTGACCGGGCCGCCGGACGGTGCCGTCGTCGCCGGCACGGTCCCGGTGTCCGCCCAGGCTGCCGACAACGTCGGCGTCGTGGGGGTCCAGTTCCTGCTGAACGGCGCTGCCCTCGGGCCCGAAGACACCCTGTCGCCCTACGCGACCTCCTGGAACACCACGAGCGTCGTGAATGGCTCGTACACCCTGACGGCCGTGGCCCGCGATGCGGCGATGAACCAGACGACCTCCGCTCCCGTTCGCGTCACGGTCGCCAACGGGCTGGTCGGGGGAGCGGGGTACGCGCTCCGCTTTCACGGCAACGGCGTCAACGACATCGATCGCGTGAAGATCCAGATCGACGACCCCGCCACCACGGCCCCCGGCCCGCCGGCCGACGTCGGCGCCACGGACTTCACGCTGGAGTTCTGGCTCCGAGCCCTGGCGGCCGAAAACCCGGCCCCAGCCGTGGCGTGCGGGGCGAACAACAACTGGATCTTCGGGAACATCGTGGTGGACCGGGACCGCTTCAACCAGGACCGTGCCTTCGGCCTCTCCATCGCCGGCGGCCGCGTGGTCTTCGGCGTGGACGGACAGGGGACGGGACGGCTCACCCTGTGTGGCACGAGCAATGTGCTGGACAACCAGTGGCATCACATCGCCGTGCAGCGGCGCCGGGCCGACGGGTGGCTCTGGCTCTATGTCGACGGGCGCCTGGAGGCGCAGGGCGACGGGCCCGACGGCGACATCTCCTATCCGGATAACGGCGTTCCGGGGAACTTCTGCGGCGGTCCCTGCACCAACAGCGACCCGTACCTCGTCCTCGGCGCCGAGAAACATGACGCTGGCCCGCAGTTTCCGTCGTTTGCGGGATGGCTCGACGAATTCCGGCTCTCGAACGTCCTCCGCTATGCGGCCAACTTCCCGCGCCCACCAACCCCATTCCTGCCCGATGCGAACACGGTGGCGCTCTACCATTTCGACGAGGGCAGCGGGGACGCGATCACCGACACTCGAGGCGTCAGCGGCGGGCCGAGCCACGGCGTGCGCCGGTTCGGCGGCAGCCCGGCCGGACCGGAGTGGGTCCCTTCAGACGCCCCCCTAGCGAACGGCCAAGCTCAGGTCGGCCAGTGGTCCGCGCCGTTCAGCCTGCCTATCGTGGCTGTGAACATGATCCTCCTCCGCACGGGTCAGGTCTTGATGTGGGACGGCGATACGAATGGCGGCGACGCACGACTCTGGAACCCTGCCCTCGGAACGTTCACGTCGGTCCCCAACAACCTCACGAACCTCTTCTGCTCAGGACAGATCGCCCTACCGGACGGGCGAGCTCTTGTCGTCGGTGGACATCAGGCCGGTTTCGTCGGAGTCCGCGACGCCAACGCCTTTGACCCGCTCACGCGGACGTGGCAGCCGGCAGCCCCGATGGCCTTCCCGCGCTGGTATCCGACGGCGACCACCTTGCCGGATGGCCGCGTGCTCGTGACCTCGGGGACGACCACCTGTTCGACCTGTCTGGCCGACACGCCCGAGATCTATGACCCAGCCAGCAATACCTGGACCCAGCTCAGCGGCGCCCGCCTGACGATGCCGCTCTACCCGTTCATGTTCGTGCTCCCCGACGGCCGCGTCCTCTTTGCCGGGTCGGACGAGGCGAACACGAACACTCAGGCGCTCGACATGACAATGGAGCGCTGGACCATGGTCGACCCGGTCGTCGTCACGGGCGGGAGTGCCGCCATGTATTGGCCCGGCATGGTGATAAAGGCCGGAAGTCCTGGTAACGTGGACTTGTCGCCGACGCCCGCCTCGAACACCGCCTACGTCATCGACCTGAACCAGCCCAGCCCCGCATGGCGCCAGGTCGGCTCGATGAGTTTCCCGCGCACCTACCACACCCTGACGATGCTTCCCGACGGCAATGTCGTTGTGACCGGCGGCGTGCAGACCACCGACGAGGTCTCTGCGCCCGGTGCCTATGCCGCCGAGATCTGGAACGCGCAGGCCGAGACCTGGACGACGATGGCCGCCATGCAGATTAGGCGATCCTATCACTCGACCGCCCTGCTCCTGCCCGATGGACGCGTCCTGGTCGCCGGGAGTGGGCGCTTCGCTCCGATGACGAACGAGCTCAACGCGGAGATTTTTTCTTCCCCGTACCTGTTTCGCGGGACCCGGCCAACGATCACTTCGGCGCCGACGACCGTCTCGGTGGGCACCGCCTTTTTCGTTGGGACCCCCGACGGGAACGACATCGAATCTGCGGCGCTGGTTCGACTGGGTGCGGTCACCCACCAGATCGATATGGATCAACGCTACCTCCGCCTCCCCTTTGGACTGGCCGCGGGCGGCTTGACCGTTCAGGCGCCGGCGAGTCCGAATCTGACCCCACCCGGGTATTACATGCTGTTCCTCGTGAATACGGCCGGGGTACCGTCGGTGGCGGCCTTCGTTCAGATCTCCGCCTCTTCTGTTCCGAACCCGGTGCCGATGACGACGGGGCTGAATCCGACGTCGGCACCGGCCGGCGGGGCGGCATTCACGCTGACCGTGAACGGTACGAATTTCATCAACGGATCCGTGGTTCGATGGAACGGCGCTAATCGGACGACGATGTTCGTCTCGTCGGCGCGGTTGACGGCGTCGATTCCCAACGGCGACATCGCGACGATGGGGACAGCGTCGGTGACCGTGTTCAACCCCGCGCCCGGCGGCGGCACGTCGAACGCACAGACCTTCACCATTTCTTCCGCCCCCAATCCGCTGCCGACGACGACGGGGCTGAGTCCGGCGTCGGCGCCGGCGGGCGGGCCGGCATTCACGCTGACCGTGAATGGCACGAACTTCGTCGTCGGGTCGATGGTGCGATGGAACGGCGTCAATCGGACGACGACGTTCGTCTCGTCGGCGCAAGTGGCAGCGTCGATTCCCGTCGGCGACATTGCGACGGCGGGGACAGCTCAGGTCACGGTCTTCAATCCCGTGCCGGGTGGGGGCACGTCGAACGCGCAAACGTTCACGATTTCCGCGGCGAGTGGGACGACCACCACGGTGACGTTCGACAACCCGGTGCCGCCGGGCAGCTCCGGGAGTTTCCTGAACGGTCTGTTCCAGGGCATCAACTTCGGCACGAACCAGTGGAGCTGGGAGAATGCCTACGGGCCGGATTCGACCCGGCACATCTACTTTGCGTCGAGCTCTGGGACGTCGCGCACGTTCACGTTCTCTCCAGGGCCGCGGACGCTGGTGAGCCTGCGCGTGTTCACCGGCGCGGCGGGCACCCTCACGTTGACCGACAACGTTGGCCAGAGCCGGACGCAGGCGATCACGACGGGCTCCATGCAGCTGGTGACGACGGGGTGGACGCAGGCATCCACTATGGTGACGGTGGCCTTCACCGCCGGCTGGGAGCTCGGCGTGGACGATATCGTGTACCGCACTCCGTAGCCAGCGGGGGCCTGAACCTTCGTTTTCGTCGTCGACCGAGTGGGGCAACGGCAATTTATTCCCAGCAGCGCGTCAGTCGAGGAAATGAGGAAACGGCTGGGAAGCGTGGCCGCCCTCGTCCTCCTCGGCTCCCTGGCCGGGGCGGCGACCGCCACCGCTCAAACCACCACGGTCAACTTCGACGCCCCGGCCCCCCCGGGGTCTTCCTTCAGCCTCCTGAACGGAGTCTTTCAGGGGATGGACTTCGGGACCGGCCAGTGGCGCTGGGAGAGCGCCTACAACGTCCATCCGCGGTCCTTCCGCGTCTCATGCCTGGCCGGGCCAGGCGGGCCAGAATGATCCTCATGTGACAGAGACCCTCCGCCGCGTTGACGTGCCTCGAGTCCGGCCAGAATAGAAAACGTCATTTCTTTCACTCTGTTGAAGGTCGAGACAGCCTGGCACAGCTAGTGCATATGAGGGGGGCTAGCGGAGACCCTTCCCGATAAGGGCAAACCCGTTGCGAGGCGGGGACGCAAAGCCACGGGTCAGGGCACGACCTGACAGCCGGGTTACCGAAGGAGGGGACGCAGCCTCCCCGGGAAGCAAGTGGTCTCCTGCAGAAGGGGACCACATGTTTGCGAAAGGGCGCACTGCCCTCAATCGCGCTCCTTGCCACCGCTGGCTTCTAGGTCTCGGCCTAGCAATATGCGGGGTACTCCTCGTGGCCACCACGGGACGAGCCGGGATCCTCGATGCGGTCCTGGACCGCCCCACCGTCGCCATCACGGTCCCGACCGCGGGGACGACCGTGATCGGTACCACCACCGTGACCGCCACCGCGACGGACAACGTCGGCATCGCCGGCGTGCAGTTCAAGCTCGATGGCGCCAACCTCGGCGCCGAGGACACGACGGCACCCTACTCCGTCGCCTGGACCACGACCACCGCGACCAATGATACCCATACGCTCACCGCGGTCGCGCGCGACGCCGCCGGCAATTCCACGACCTCCGCCATCGCCGGGAATCTCGCCGTGTCTTCGGATTCGGCCTTCAAGACGGCCGATCCGCCCCGCGGCAAGAAGCACAAGAAGGAGTGGTTCGATGGGCTCTTGGATTCTTTGAAAGGCATGTTCTGAAATGGGAAACTATAGGCAATCTGGACGAGAATCTTGTCCCCGCTGGGCGGGCATGATGAGTGCGTGGGGGCTAGCTCGACGGCGCCCGACCGATGTTTCATCCAGGAAACCCACGGGAGGCTCCGATATGCGACAGAGAACGGTATTTATGCAGGCGGTATTCGTGACCATAGCCGTGACCATAGCGATCCTCGCCGCCTCTAGCACTGCCGTGGCCGACATGTATTTCAATTCGACTGAACCGGGGTGCAACGGGTCCGACCCCAACGTCCTCATGTGTGACGACTTCGAATCCGGCACGTGGTACGGGGTAGACTGCGACGTCGCGAACTCTTCTGGTGGCCTGCTCCAGACTCATGGATGGTGCGGCACGATCTTCGCGGACCCGATCACGCCACCGGGAGCGGCCACGTGCGGCAATGTCGGCGCCGTGGGGACCAACTGCGCGGCGAACGGCGGGCTGCACACGGGGATCGGCGGCGTCAATATGGCCAACCACGCGTTTTTCGGCGGTCCCGTGACCGAACTGTATGCCCGGTGGTACTACAAGACGAATGCCGGCTACATGTGGGGGGCGGAAAAGCACACCAACGTCACCAAGACTGCCGGCGACATCACGTGGTTCAACATCCAGTTCAACTGTGGGATCGGAGCAGCGTCAACGACAGCAACGCCGTTCGTTCAAATCATCCATGGGCCGAGCTCCACCTGCCAAGTCCCAAATGTCAGCAGCATCGACCTTCAGAGCGGCCGGTGGTACTTCTTCGAGATCCACGTGATCCTCAACTCTTCTGGGACGACGCCCAATGGCCTGATCGAGATGTGGATCAACGACTGCGGAGCCGATGGCCTCGGTTGCAACGCCCCGGTGACGCCAACCCTCCGCACGCGGATGACGAACGTCGCCTTCGATCGCAACCAGACCGGCTGCCTGAGCACGCCCTGCCGCATCGAGGTGCTCTGGTTCGAGAACTGGGCCAACCCCGGCTCCTCGGGCACCGGCTATCTCGACCAGATCAAGGTCTCGAAGGTCGGCCCGATCGGGTTCATGTCCAAGGGCGGAACGCGGCCGCTGCCCCCGAGCAATCTGACGGTTCGGTAAGCTCGCGGTTCAACCTCAGTTCAGCTGTGCGATGGATCGCGACTGGGACGCTACAATGGCGTGATGGTAAGCAGCGCGACCGTCCCCGGAGCGGTGCTGTGCGCCGCCAATTACTCGGCCAACATCGGATATGCCTGGGACTTCATCGAAGGACTCTACGCGCGCTTGGCCGATCATCTCGCAACCCACAGCATCACGACGTATGTCGCCTATCCGACGATCTCGGCCCCGCCTCGGGCACTTATAGGCAGCGCCGCCGTGGCGGTCCCACTCGAGGCCTCACTGGCCACCGCGGCCGGTGTCAGGGCGACGCTCCATTTCATCCGCCACCACCGCGTTCGCCTGCTCTACCTCACGGACCGACACGCGCGTAGCCTGCTTTATCCCCTCGTGCGTGCGGCCGGCGCACGCGTCCTGATGCACGACCACACGTCTGGTGGGCGGACCCAAACGCGCGGCGTGAAGCGGCTCGCCAAGAGGCTGCTCGCGAACGTGCCCGGGCTGACAGCGGACGTGGTCGTCGCAGTGAGCGACTACGTGGCAAGGCGCCAGACCGAGGTTGGCCTGATTCCGGCCCGGCGCGTGGTGCGCGTGTGTGGAACGGGCTGGCGGTCGCCGAGCAGCCGCCGGCCCAGCGCCCGCAGAGCCTCTTCCGCCTGGCCAGCGACCGACCCGTCATCGCCTGCGCGTGTCGCGCGACGCCCGAAAAAGGCGTTGACGTCTTGCTACGTGCGTACGCGCGACTCCTCGACGCTTGGCCGCCGCACCGGCCCCGGCCGATCCTGCTCTATATCGGCAGCGGTCCGCACTTCGCGGAGTTCGCGTCACTCAGAGACCGACTGGGACTTGGGAGCGATGCCATCTTCGCCGGGTATCGTCAGGACGCTGGGGCGATCCTCGCGGGCGCACAGGTGTGCGTAGTCCCTTCCGTGTGGCAGGACGCGTTCCCGCTCGCAGTTCTAGAGACCATGGCCAGGGGGAAGCCGATCGTCGCCACCGCGGTCGGCGGCATTCCCGAGATGATCGAGACGGGCGTGACCGGCGTACTTGTCCCGCCTGGCGACGAGGCGGCGCTAGCCGCAGCGATTCGTGCTCTGCTCGACGACCCGATGCGCGCTGCAGAACTTGGGGCCGCCGCCCAGCGGCGAGTGCGAGAGCGCTTCACTCCGGAAGGACAATTGGCGCGACTTGCGGGTTTGATCGAAGCAGCGTTCGGGCGTCCTTGCTCGCTCGCTGGGAACGGCGTACCGATGCGCACATGATGAGCGTCGGAGTTACGGGGACGTCACGCCCACGCTCATCGGGCCGATTCGCGCCTTCGACACCACGATCTGGTCGTAGTACATCTCTCCGATGCTGGCCGGGTTCGCCCAGTTCTCTAGCCAGAATGAGCCGATCAATGAGTTGTCTCCCGCAACACGAAAAAGGACGTTGGCATAGCGCATTCGCAGTGTGCCAGGAGTTGTACAGCCGAGTCCGTCTTCACCGCAATTGTCCATCCACAGTTCCAGCACACCGTCGTTGAGGCCCGGCGTGTTGAGCCAGAGGTGTAGCTCGACGTAGTACCAGTTGGGCGCCTGGGGACCAAGATTCTGTCCCTGATTTTGGACGAGGTTCACGCCCTGGTTGATCGCATAGAAGACCGGATAGCCCAGTGGGGTGGGATCTGAAATGCCCCAGAACAGCGTGCCGAAGTATATGCCGCCCACACCTGCACAGCATCGGTTGAAGGTTAACGCTTTTTCCTGGCCGAACAGGAAGCCAGCTAACGGACGCACATAGTAGCGAAAATAGATTTCGGATACGCTTGTCAGGTTCCTGAGATCGTGGTCGGCCATCGCCAGCGCCTGTCCGATCCCGGCATGCGGACCGCTCGTGGCGGCGCAGTTTGTTCCGGCCACCCCTAAGCCGCCACAGCGTCCAAATCCCGTCGCCTGAGGGTCGGGGCCTCCGAACGGTGACCCATTCCAGCCACCGTTGAGCGGGTTGTTCTTGTCAGCGGGAGTGACGAACCAGTTCCCATCCTCGAAGTCGTCGCACCAGAGAATATTGGGATCACTCCCGTCGCAACCCGGTTCCGCCGAGTTGAACCGCTGCGCGACTGCACCATACGTCACGACCACATCGTTGAACTCGATCGGCTGGTTGGACACGTCCAGGGCAATCACCCCACTGCGATAGGCCGTGTCATTGACGCGGATCATCAGGATCCCGTCGTAGTACACCCCTATGACGCTGCCTGTGAAGGTCACCCGGAGTGTGTGAAAGGTTCCTGTATCAAGGGGGATGTCTCGAGCCACCCCCAACACCGTCAACCCCGGACTGTCGATATACCAGGCGGTCGCGCGAACGAGCCGGATCTCGCCCGTGGCCGGGTAGACCCACACGGCGTACCCCGCGCCCGTCCCAGGGTCCACCCGGCCTCGAATGCCACCAGGATAGTTCT
>Ga0209590_10001104_pt1 | contig 9943 bp, 7 predicted proteins | sample CZO8metaG_FD_188353 | JGI IMG/M metagenome (GOLD analysis project Ga0209590, IMG submission 188353) | Vadose zone soil microbial communities from the Eel River Critical Zone Observatory, Northern California, USA - CZOApr15con1.8 metaG... | ecosystem: Environmental > Terrestrial > Soil > Vadose...
GTGCCGGAGGACGAGAACGTGCTCGAGACGATTTCAACCGAAAGGAGCTAGTGCCATGGACGTGAGCAGAAGGAACAAGGTCATAGCAGGAGTCGTCGCGGCCCTCGCCGTCACCGGCGGCGGGGCCGCGATCGCGGCTTCGAAGCTCGGCTCACCCAAAGAGGAGAGCCAGGCGGTGATCAACGATGCCGCGCAGCAGCTCGGCGTGCAGCCGAGCGCGCTCAGCGACGCGCTGAAGAAGGCGCTCGAGAACCGCGTCGACGCCGCGGTCGCTGCGGGGACGATCACGAAGAATGAAGGCGACGCGATCAAGTCGCGGATCGAGTCGGGCGACTTCCCGCTCTTCTTCGGCGGTCACGGTCCCGGCTTCCACGACGGCGGCCATTTCGGCGGCCTCGACGCGGCGGCGACGTACCTCGGGCTGACGACCGCGGAGCTGCGGACGCAGCTCGAGGCGGGGAAGACGCTGGCGCAGGTCGCGCAGGACAAGGGCAAGTCCGTCGACGGGTTGATCCAGGCGCTCGTCGACGACGCGCAGAAGAAGCTGGACGCCGCCGTCGCGGCGGGCCGGCTGACGAAGGACCAGGAGCAGTCGATTCTCAGCGACTTGAAGCAGCACATCACGGACCTCGTGAACGACACCGCGCCGCACGGGTTTCGCGGCGACCACGATCTCGGTCCTGGGCCGCCCGGCATTTGACGAGAGGTATTTGACTCCGCAAGATTCTGCCTTCTTGTCTTGACCTGCCCCGGTGCAGGTTTTAGGCTGGATCTCGGGTCCAGGGGTGGAGCCCGGACCGGGAATCCCATTTTCGGAAGGACGTATTTCACATGGTGAGAAAGCGCATTTCGCGCGTCGGCACCGCTTTGGTCGCGGTCGGTGCCCTCGCGCTTTTCGTCGTCGCCTCGGGCTCGCCCGCTACGCGAGCCGGCGCACCGACGGGGGCGAACAGGGCCGCGGCCGACAAGCTGGTGATTTGGGTGGACAGCGTGCAGAAGCCGTCCATCGAGAAGAGCGCCGCCGCCTGGGGGAAGGCGCCGGTGACGGTCCTCGTGCACCCATTCGGCAACATCCGCGACGACCTCAAGTCGGTCAAGCCGGAGAACGCGCCGGACATCATCATCGGCCCGCACGACTGGGTTGGCGACCTTGCGACGAACGGCCTGATCGAGCCGCTGTACCCGAAGTCTGGGACAAAGAAGCAGTTCCCCAAGTACGCGCTGGACGCATGGTCTTACGGGACGGCCGTGAAGAAGCTCTACGGCGCACCGTACGCGCTCGAGAACGTCGGCCTCGTCGTCAACACGCAGCTCGTGAAGGTGCCGACGACGTTCGCGCAGCTCGAGTCGGAGGCGCTCGCCTTCAAGCACAAGAAGAGCGGCAACATCGCGATCGCGGTGCCGCAAGGCTCCGGCGGCGACCCGTACCACATGTACTCGTTCTTCTCCGGCCTCGGCGGCTACGTCTTCGGCCGCAACAAGGCTGGCAACCTCGACCCGTCGAACATCGGCATTGCGAACCCGACGTTCCTCAAGAACTCGGTGCTGATCGACAAATGGAACAAGGAAGGGCTCATCAACTCGAAGGTCGACTACAACACGGCCAAGAACGCGTTCCTGAAGAAGCAGGCGGCGTTCTGGATCACCGGCCCGTGGGAGTCCGACACGCTCAAGACGAGCGGCATCAAGTTCAAGATCATCCAGATGCCGAGGATCAAGTTCCGGGCCGTGCCGTTCCTCGGCGTCCAGGGCATGATGGTCACGAAGTACGCCACCGATCACGGCGTCGACGCGGTCGCGAAGGACTTCGTCTCCAGCTACATGATGACCGCGGGCGCCCAGCTCGACCTGGCAAACGACAACGGTCGGACTCCGGCCAATCTTCAGGCCGCAGCGAAATACAAGGATCCGATCCAGTCGCAGTTCGGCAAGGCCGGCGTCGGCGGCGTGCCGATGCCGAACATTCCGCAGATGGGCTCGGTGTGGACTGATTTCGGTCAGGCATGGGTGAAGTCGACGCAGGGCGCCGGCGCGACGAAGGCACGAATCGCGTTCACGACCGCTGCGCGCAACATCGCCAACAAGATCGGTTAAGCAGTTCTGTTGGGAACGACGCGGGTGCTCCACTGGTAGGGGCGCCCGCGTGGCTTTACGGTTGACGAGGGAGCCGACATGACCGCATCCGCAGTCTCGAGCCAACCGCCGCGCACGGGCATCCGCGCTACCGCGTGGTCTCTGCCGTCGCGCGCGGTCGCCTTGTTCTCGGGACCGGCCGGGTTCGCCGTCAAGATCGCGCTCCTGTCGATCGCGAATGCCGTCGGGCTGTGGGCGCTGGTCATCCTCGCGGGCCGGCACCAGTGGACGGCCGTCGGGATCGTCGTCGCGGTCACCGCGGTGATCGACGCGCTCTATCTCGTGCCCGGCCGCGCCGTTCCCGCAAAGTTCCTGATTCCGGGGACGTTCTTTCTGATCGCGTTCCAGGTGATCCCCGTCGCGTACACGATCGACGTCGCCTTCACGAACTACTCGACCGGGCACATCCTCAAGAAGCCCGCCGCGATCCAGCAGATCAAGCAGGTCACGCTCGCCGAGACGGCGAACGGCACGTCGTTCACAATGGCGCCCGCGCACGACTCGAGCGGCAACCTCGTGCTGCTGCTCGTCGACGATCAGAACGGCAAGACCTACGTCGGCACGAGCAAGTCCCTGACGCCGGTTCCGAAGAGCACGTTCAAGCGGAGCGCCGACGGCTCGATCACCGGCGCGACGGGCTACACCGTGCTGACTGGAGCCGCGCTGATCACCGTCTCGAAGGATCTCTCGGGGCTCGTCATCCCGAGCGGTGGGGACAACGGCATTCGCGCCGAGGGGCTCGACACTGCGGTTGAGCTGCACCCGACGCTCCGCTACAACGCGCAGCGCGACGTCTTCGTGCGCATCAGCGACGGCGCCGTCTTCCACGACAACAACCGCGGCTCGTTCGTGCACGGCAAGGAAGAGCTGCTCCCAGGCTGGAAGGTCTACGTCGGCTTCCACAACTTCTCGAGGCTGATTCACAGCAAGCTGATCCGTGGACCGTTCATCCGCGTGTTCATCTGGACGCTCGCGTTCGCGACGCTGACGGTCTTCCTCTCGTTCGCGCTCGGGCTCTTCCTCGCGATCACGCTCAATAAGCAGGGCCTGCGGCTGCGCTGGCTCTACCGGTCGGCGCTGATCCTGCCGTACGCGGTCCCCGGCTTCCTCTCGCTGCTCGTGTGGCGCGGGCTGATGAACGACGACTTCGGCGTCATCAACAAGTTGCTCGGCCACATCGGCGTGCACGTGCCTTGGCTGTTCGACGCGAACTGGGCGAAGGTCTCGGTGATCGTCGTCAGCACGTGGCTGACGGTGCCGTACTTCTTCCTCGTCTCGCTCGGCGCGCTGCAGTCGATCCCGTCCGAGCTGATCGAGGCTGCACGCGTCGACGGCGCGAGCCCGTGGGCGTCGTTCCGCAAGGTGACGCTGCCGCTGCTGCTCGTCGCGGTCGCGCCGCTGATGATTGCCTCGTTCGCGTTCAACTTCAACAACTTCGGCAACATCTACCTGCTCACAGGCGGCGGTCCGTCGGTCGGCGACAACACCGTCGCGGGCGCGACCGACATCCTCATCAGCTACACGTACAAGATCGCGTTCGCTGCGGGCCTCGGGCAGGACTACGGGCTCGCCAGCGCGGTCGGGATCATCATCTTCTTCATCGTCGCCGCGATCTCGTGGGTGTCGTTCAGCCGCACGAAAGCTTTGGAGAACCTGGCATGAGCACCGTCGACGAGACCGCCGGAGTTGCCGTCCCGCGCACTGCCGCGCGCCGCGGTCCGCGCTTCCCGACGCTCGGCGAGAACTGGTGGCGGCACGCGATCGGGATCGTGGCGATGGTCTGGGCGCTCTTCCCCGTCGCGTACGTGATCTCGGCCGCGTTCAACGCGGATTCGACGCTCAACGGCGCCGGCATCATTCCGCGCTCGATCACGTTGCACAACTTCAAGCAGCTCTTCGCGTCGGGCGCGGCCACGAAGCACTTCGCGAGCGCCGCGGACTATCCGTATTGGTACATGAACACGCTCATCGTCTCCGCGGCGACTGCGTTCTTCACCGTGATGCTCGGCGCGCTCGCCGCGTACGCGTTCAGCCGCTTCCGCTTCCGCGGGCGCCGCATGGGAATGCTCTTCCTGCTGCTGATCCAGATGTTTCCGCAGCTGCTCGCGGTCGTCGCGATCTACCTGATCGTGTTCAACGTCGGCGGTATCTTCCACGTGCTCGGCCTGAACTCGATCACCGCTCTCATCATCGTCTACCTCGGCGGCGTGATGGGCGTCAACACGTGGCTGATGAAGGGCTTCTTCGACACGATCCCGAAAGAGCTCGACGAGTCGGCGCGCGTCGACGGGGCGACGCCCGCGCAGGTCTACTGGGGCGTCGTGCTGCCGCTGGCCGCGCCGGTGCTCGCGGTGATCGCGCTGCTGTCGTTCATCGGCACGATCAACGAGTTCGTGATCGCGAGCGTGCTGCTCCAGTCCTCGAAGCACCAGACGCTTCCGGTCGGCCTCTACAACTTCATCAGCGGCCAGTACGCGCAGTGGTGGGGGCCGTTCTGCGCAGGCGTGCTGCTCGCAGCGCTGCCGGTCGTGGTCTTCATGATGTCGCTCCAGAAGTTCATCGTCGGCGGGCTCACGCAGGGCTCGGTCAAAGGATGAATGTGGCCGACCTCGTCGACGTGGCCTCGGCGCTCGCCGCGCCGCACCACGACGGCTCCGACGCGTACGTCCTCGAACGGCCGGACGAGCTCGGCGACAAGGCCGTCGTCCGCCTGCGCGTGCCGCGTGCCTCGGCGGTGGACACCGTTGCGCTGCGCTACGTCCACGACGGCGAGCCGCGGATCGTTCGTGCCGAGCTCGACGGCGAGACCGAGTCCGAGACGTTCTGGCGCGCGACATTCCCCGCCGTCCATCCCGCGACGCGCTATCGCTGGCTGCTCGCCGGCGGCGAGATCGGCTACGCCTGGCTGAACGGGCTCGGCGTCGTGACGCACGACATTCCGGACGATGACGACTTCGTCTTGCTCGCCGGCGGCGAAGGCCCGCAGTGGCATCTCGAGTCGGTCGTCTACGAGATCTTCCCGGACCGGTTCGCCTCCAGCGGCCTCGAGGTCGATGCACGCGACTGGGCCGTGCGGCGCGCGTGGGAGGAGCTGCCGATGGGCCGCGGTGTCAAGTCGCAGTACGAGCTCTTCGGCGGCGATCTGCGCGGGATCGAGCAGCACCTCGACCACATCACGTCGCTCGGCGCGAACGCGATCTATCTGACGCCCGTCTTCCCGGCCGGAAGCGTCCACCGCTACGACGCGACCACGTTCGAGCACGTCGACCCGCTGCTCGGAGGCGACGCAGCGCTCTCGTCGCTCGTCGCCGCCGCGCACGCGCGCGGCATCCGCATCGTCGGCGATCTGACGCTGAACCACGTCGGTGTCGGCCACGAGTGGTTTGCCAGCGACCACGAATTCTTCTTCATGGACGGCGACAAGTACGACTCGTGGATGAACGTGAAGACGCTGCCGACGCTGAACTGGTCGAGCGGCGAGCTGCGGCGGCGGATGGCGGACGTTGTTCGGCGCTGGCTCGAGTTCGGTCTCGATGGTTGGCGGATCGACGTCGCCAACATGGCCGGGCGTCACGGCGACATCGACCTGAATGACGAGGTCGCGCGTCTGACGCGCGAGGCCGCTGGGGATGCGCTCTTGATCGCCGAGCACGGGCACGACTTCCGCCACGACCTCGGCGGCCGCGGTTGGCACGGCTCGATGAACTATTCGGGCTTCCTGCGCCCGATCTGGTGGTGGCTCCGAGACCCAGACTTCGCGCGCGACCCGTTCCGCGCAGATTTCCCCGCGCCGCTCTTCGGCGGCGAGCAGTCCGTCGCCACGATGCGAGCGTTCCGCGCCGGCGTTCCGTGGCAGTCGACGCTGCACTCGTGGACGCTGCTCGACAGCCACGACACCGCCCGCTTCCGGACGGTGGTCCGCTCTCGCGACAAGCACATCGTCGGGATTGGGTTGCAGATGACGACGCCGGGCGTGCCGATGATCTTCGCCGGCGACGAGGTCGGCCTCGAGGGCGAGTGGGGCGAGGACGCGCGACGGACGATGCCGTGGAATCGCCGCGACGAGTGGGACGACGCGCTGCTTGCCGAGTACAGGAAACTGATCGCGCTCCGCCGCTCGAGCCCGGCACTCGCGCGCGGCGGCATCCGCTACGTCCACGTCTCGGCCGACGCGATCGCCTACTTGCGCGAGACGCGCGGGGAGACACTGCTCTGTCTCGCCGCGCGCGCAGCGCACGATCCGATTCGCGTTCCCTTCCGCTCACTCGAAACCCTGTACGGCGACGACGCCGGCGACGGCGTCCTGCCGGCTGATGGTCCCTCGTTCCACGTTTGGAGGCTCACGAATGGCTGACGTTGCGTTCAACGAAGTCGACAAGGTCTACGAAGGCGGCGTGCTCGCCGTCCAGGATCTGACGCTCGACGTCGAGGACGGCGAGTTTCTCGTCCTCGTCGGGCCGTCTGGCTGCGGCAAGACGACAGCGCTGCGAATGGTCGCCGGCCTGGAGGAGATCTCCGACGGCACGATCTCGATCGGCAACCGCGTCGTGAACCGCCTGTCGCCGAAAGAGCGCGACATCGCGATGGTCTTCCAGAACTACGCGCTCTACCCGCACCTTTCGGTCGCGGACAACATCGCGTTCGGCCTGCGCCTGCGCAAGACGCCGAAGGCGACGATTCAGGAGCGCGTGGATTGGGCGGCGAAGATGCTCGACCTGACGCCGTACCTGACCCGCCGGCCGAAGGAGCTCTCGGGCGGTCAGCGGCAGCGCGTCGCCATGGGCCGCGCGATCGTGCGTCAGCCGCAGGTCTTCCTCATGGACGAGCCGCTCTCGAACCTCGACGCGAAGCTACGCGTGCAGATGCGCGCGGACATCGCGAAGCTGCAGCACGACCTCGGCACGACGACGATCTACGTCACGCACGACCAGGTCGAGGCGATGACGATGGGCGACCGCGTCGCCGTTATGAGTCTCGGGGTCCTACAGCAGGTGGACACACCGCAGCGCCTGTACGAGCAGCCGGCGAACCTGTTCGTCGCGGGCTTCATCGGCACGCCGCCGATGAACCTCATCGAGGCGGGCGTCGCCACACGGAACGGAACGGTCACGCTGACGATCTCGGGCCAGCAGCTCGAGCTCTCAGAGCAGACCCTCGCGCGCTACCAGGGTGTGCGCGGCTACGACGGCCGTAACATTGTCTTCGGCGTCCGTAGCGACGATCTCTACCTCCCGCAGGAGCGACCGAGCCTGCCGTCGATCACCGCACGCGTGCAGCTCGTCGAGCAGCTTGGGTCGCACTCGATCGCGTACTTCAAGATCGACGCGCACGTGATCGCGGCGGGCGCCGGCGGCATCGAGGAAGCCGTCGAGGAAGAGGGCGACGCGGAGGGCGTGACGGCCTCCCGGCCCAACCTCGTCGCCTCGTTGTCCGCTGCCGAAGCCGCCGCGCTGCGGCTCGAGGACGAAATTCCGGTCGCCGTCGACGTGGGGAAGGTGCACCTCTTCGACAGCGACACGGGTGAGCCGCTTCGGTAGCGCAACCGCCCTCGCGGTTGCGCTCGTCACGATCGTCGCAGTCGCGGCTTCGGGCGCGGGACCGGCGCCGCCCGTCGGCGCCGAGCTCGAAGCGCTCTCGCAGCCGCCGTCCTTCTCATCGCTCGCGTCGCAGCGGATCTATTTCGTCCTGCCGGACCGCTATCGGAACGGCGAGCCGGCGAACGACAAGGGCGGCCTGAGCGGGAACAGCCGCCAGACCGGCTTCGAGCCGGCCGACCCCGGCTTCTGGCACGGCGGCGACCTGAAGGGCCTGACCGGCAACTGCACGGATACGAAGACGGGGCTGGCGCGGATCAAGTCGCTCGGCTTCACGGCGATCTGGGTGACGCCGGTCGTGAAGAACCAGGTCTATCAGGGGACGACCGCGGGCTACCACGGCTACTGGGGGCTCGACTTCACGACGGTCGATCCGCACCTCGGCACCGACCAGGACTTCACAAGCTTCGTCGACTGCGCGCACAGCCTCGGGCTCAAGGTCTACCTCGACGTCGTCGTCAACCACACCGGCGACACGATCTCGCTGAGCACGACCGGCTTCGTGCCGCCGAGCCAGGTGCCGTACCGCGACTGCCACGGCAAGAAGTTCAACCCGGCGCGCTACGTGACGAGGAAGTTCCCCTGCCAGAACGCGAAGCACATGCCGAACAACCCGTACGTCCTGCCGCCGCTTCGCCATGTGAAGAGCCCGGCGTGGCTCAACGACGTGACGAACTACCACGACCGCGGCAACATCGACTTCAGCTCGTGCAGCGCCGAGTGCCTCGAGCAGGGCGACTTCTTCGGGCTCGACGACCTGTTCACGGAGAAGCCGGTCGTCATGAACGGGCTGGCGCAGATCTACGGAAACTGGATCACGAAGTACCACGTCGACGGCTTCCGCGTCGACACGGCCAGGCACGTGAACGCGGCGTTCTTCCGACTCTGGGTGCCGAAGATCCTCGCGTCGGCTCGCTCGGCCGGGATCACCGACTTCCCGATCTTCGGCGAGGTCTTCTCCACAGACGACCTCTACGTCTCGCAGTTCGTGCGTGACCGCGGTCTGCCGTTCGCGCTGGACTTTCCGTTCCAGGACGCGGCCGCCGGCTTCGCGTCCGGCTCGACGAACGCCGGCGCGCTCCGCGACCGGCTCGACGACGACGACTACTTCCGCACGCCGAACGGCATCGAGCCGACGCCGCCGACCTTCCTCGGCAACCACGACATGGGCCGCGCGGCGTTCCAGATCGAACAGAAGGGCGGCGGGACGGGAGACACGCTGCTCAAGCGCGTGCTGCTCGGCTACGACTTGCTCTACCTCCTGCGCGGCGCGCCGGTCGTCTACTACGGGGACGAGGTCGGCATGATCGGCACCGGCGGCGACCAGCAGGCGCGGCAGGACATGTTCCCGACGCAGGTGCAGGACTGGCAGACGCAGGACCGCGTCGGCTCGCCGCCGATCGGTACCGGCTCGTCCTTCGACGTGACGGACAATCCGATCGAAGAGCACCTGAAGACGCTGGCGAAGCTACGCGACGACTATCCCGCGCTCTCGACGGGCCCCTCGATCGTGCGCTACGCGAGCGGGAAGGTGCTCGTCGTCAGCCGCTTCGACCTGCATGACGCGCGCGAATACGTGGCGGCGTTCAATGCCGGCACGACGTCGGCCACGGTCACCTTCCCGGTCTCGACGTCGCTCGTCGGCTTCAGGCCGGTGTTCGGAGGCGTCGCGGGCAGCTCGATCGAGTACCAGTGGAAGCTGACCCTCGCGCCGATGAGCTCGCAGCTCGTGCGTGCGGAGTCGCCGCTGACGCTCGTCCCGCCGACCCCTCCGACGCTGAGGGTCAGCGGCGACGATCTCACGAGCATGTGGCGCGTGAGCGCGGCGGTTCGCGGCCTGCTCCCCGTTTCGGTGGCCTTCGCGGTCAAGCGTCGCAGCGGCGGCTGGACGCGGCTCGACGTCGACGATTCGCAGCCGTATCGCGCGTTCCTCGACCCGGCGAAGTTCAAGAAGAACGAGAAGGTGCAGCTCGTCGCCGTCGTGCGGTCGCTGGACGGGAAGACCGCGGTATCGGGAGTCGTGCCGTTCACGGTGCACGCGCGCTAGTTGTAGGACCCGAGGACGTTGTTCCGGTTGAGCGTTTGTAGGCGCTCGAGCGGGGCTTGGCGGCCGAGGCTGCAGTGGGGTCGTCGGCGATTGTAGTAGTCGAGCCAGCCTGCGAGTGCGCGCTGTCGCTCGGCGCTGTCGCGGTAGATCGCCCCGTAGGCCCAGCCGC
>Ga0209590_10001106_pt1 | contig 9937 bp, 6 predicted proteins | sample CZO8metaG_FD_188353 | JGI IMG/M metagenome (GOLD analysis project Ga0209590, IMG submission 188353) | Vadose zone soil microbial communities from the Eel River Critical Zone Observatory, Northern California, USA - CZOApr15con1.8 metaG... | ecosystem: Environmental > Terrestrial > Soil > Vadose...
CCGAACCAAGTCTGGGAGGGTGTGTTGATGAACCGATTCAGCGCGTTGCTTTCTAGCCCTCCCGTCCCAGTGAGGGAGATGCTGGGAAAGAAGGAAGCTTTGGCAACACCAATTTGCGCGTTGGCTGCCACGATGATTTCTTCTGCCTGCCGAACGTCCGGGCGACGTTCGAGCAATTCTGAAGGCAGACCAGCGGGAACGGACTCGGGCACGGGCTGCTCCGTAAGGGCCTGACCGCGGGTAACGGAACCGGGATTTTCGCCAAGCAAGATGCTGAGCAGATTTTCTTGCTGCTGAATTTGTCGCTCAAGATCGGGAATCGTTTCAGAGGCCGTATAGACGAGTTGTTGCGATTGACTTACGTCTAGTCCGGAGTTCGAACCGTGATTTTCAAGGAACTCTGTTAGTTTCAGGGACTGTTGCCGCGAGGCCAGTGTGCGCTTCGAGATTTCGAGTTGGCTGTCGAGCGCCCGAAGCTGGAAATAGGCCGTCGCCACGTTTGCAACGAGGGACGAAATCACCGCCCGCTGCCCCCACTCGCTTGCGAGCACCTGGGCCCGAGCGGCTTCGGTCTGCCGCCGGTATTTTCCCCAAAAGTCGAGATTCCAGATCACGGATAGGTTCAGTTGACCCGCGTTGACTTGGTAGGGGGGAAACTGGTTTGAAGTCTTCCCGTTTTGCTGGCTGAAGATGTCTGCGCCGACGCTGGCTGAGGGAAACTGGTTGGCGCGCGTTATACCGAGTTGCGCCTGAGCCTCTAAGACGCGTGACGCCGCGATGCGAACGTCATAGTTCTGCTGAAGCGCGGTGTGAATCAGGTCCGCCAACACTGGGTCCTGATACACGTCCCACCACTTCTCGTTGCCCAGCGACGCTGCTGCGGCAGGTTGGTCGGGCATAGCGCTGCGATAACCTGTAGGCACGCTGACTGTCGGGCGCTTGTAGTTTGGCCCCATCATGCAGCCGGCCGCCTCCACAACCAGCACGGATAGAATTCCTAAGAGTGCAGTCTTCTTCATAATTCAGTCCCCCAAATTGGGCGCCTCGGCGGGCGTGAGTGGCAATGCTTTCCGTTTCTCAGCGCCTGAGAATTTCTCAACGACGTAGAAGATCGCCGGAACAAAGAATCTGCCGATGAAGGTCTCCGCCAACATGCCTCCGATCACCGTCGTACCGATAATCTGGCGCGCGATTGCGCCTGCTCCGGACGCTATCCATAGCGGCACGCACCCGACAATAAACGCGAGCGCGGTCATCATGAGGGGCCGGAACCGAAGCCTCGCTCCGTCCAGGGCGGCCTCGACCAGAGGCCTGCCGCGTTCGTACTCCTCTTTGGCGAACGCGACGATCAGAATTGAATTCTTGGCGCCCAGACCGATGAGCATCACTAGACCAATCTGGGTGTATACATCGTTCTCCATCTGAACCATGTACGGCGGCAGAAACCAGCCGAGCACAACGCGCCGCAGCCAGAGCGCGACGAGAGCACCGAACACAGCGACGGGAGTGCTCAGGAGCACGCTCCAGGGAAGCGACCAGCTCTCATAGAGCGCGGCCAACACCAGGAATACGAAGAGCAGCGAGAGGCCAAAGATTGCCCATGCCGGAACCCCTTGGCGGGCTTTCTGCTCCTGATAGGACATGCCCATGTAGTCGAAGCCCATTTCGTGGGGCATGGTTTGTTTGAAGACATCTTCCAGTGCCGCGGTCGCCTGATCAGAGCTATAACCGGGCGCGGCGCTGCCGATGATCGCCGCCGATCGGTACTCGTTGTAGCGCAGGGTGAATTCCGGGCCATAACGGGTCTCGAAGTTTGCGAGCGCGGAAAGCGGCACATTCTGTCCTTGACTGTTGCGCACATAGAACTGCCCAAGGTCTTGCGTATTCGACCGGTAAGGCGCTTCGGCCTCGACATAAACCTGCCACGTACGGCCGAACTCGTTGAAATAGTTAACGAACAGGCCACCCATAAATGCCTGAATGGTCTGGTACACATCGTTGATCGCAACCCCCTGTTTAAGCACCTTGTCACGGTCAACATTGATGTACTCCTCTGGCACACTCGGGATAAATGTTGAAGTGACCAAGCCAATTTCAGGACGCTTGCGCGCGGCTGCCAGGAATTTGTTCAGATTATCGCTAAGAAACTCGACATCTTTTCCGGAGCGATCTTCCAGGACGAACTGAAACCCGCCGGACGTGCCAACACCGGGAACCGCAGGCGGTGAAAAACTGAAAACGGTTCCGACCGGCAACCGGCTAAGTTCCTGGTTTAGTCGATTTTTTATTTCCTGATACTGTTCCGCTCTGCTTTTGCGCTCGTCCCAAGGTTTCAACGTAACGAAGAAGAAACTGTTGTAGCTAGTGTGGGCGAAGCTGAGGAGGTTGAAGCCGACTACCGTTGTCGTGTATTGAACTCCCGGCGTGTTTGCGAGAACAGCCTCTACCTGCTTCGCAGCCGCGCTTGTGCGTTCCATTGACGCCGCGATGGGGAGTTGCATGCTGACGTAGATGTAGCCTTGGTCTTCATCCGGCATAAAACTGGAGGGCAGCCGGCTGCCAAAGAAAAACGCGCCCAGACCGAAGCCTGCCAGCAGCACCAGCACGAGCGCGCCCTTGTGAATTACCGCGTGCGACCAGCGGACAAAACCATTTGTACTGCTTTCCCAATAGCGATTGAAGACGTCAAAGAATTTCCCGAGAGGTCCGCGGCGCTTGTAAGTTCCTTCCTCTGGTTTTGGCCGCAGCAACAGACCCGCGAGCGCCGGGCTGAGAGTGAGCGCATTGAACGCGGAGAGCATCACGGAAATGGCGATGGTCATGGCGAATTGTTGGTAAAGTCTCCCGGTGATGCCCGGAATGAACGCCGTAGGGACGAACACCGAAGCCAGCACTAGCGCAATCCCCACAACCGGTCCCGAGAGCTCTTTCATCGCCTTCAGTGCCGCGTCCTTCGGAGCCAGTCCCTCCTCGATATGGCGCTGCACACCTTCGACAACCACAATCGCGTCGTCGACCACCAAACCGATAGCCAGGACCAGTCCCAACATTGACAGTGTGTTGATGGAGAAGCCGAATAGCGGGAACAGCGCAAACGTGCCGACGAGCGAAACAGGGACAGCCAGCATAGGGATCAAGGTGGCCCGCCAGTCTTGCAAGAAGAGGTACACCACAAAAATGACCAGCAGAATCGCAATCACCAGCGTTTCGACAACGTCTCTCATGCCTTCAGTGACCGGCAGAGTCTGGTCGAGCGATATCGCATAGTCGACATCTTCGGGAAAGCGCTCCTTCATCCGGCTCATGAGCTTGCGGACGCCCTCCGCGGTTTGAAGGGCGTTAGATCCCGGAAGTTGGTAAATCGCAATGATGGCGCTGGGCTTGCCATTCAGCCGGCTGATCGTGCTGTAGTCCTGCTGGCCCAGCTCGACTCGAGCAACGTCTTTCACGCGCACGATCCCGCCATTCGGAGCTTCGCGAACAACGATGCTGCCGAATTCTTCCGGAGATGTCAGACGCCCCTGTGCTAGGAGCGCATAGGTATATTGCTGATTACCGGAAGCCGGCTCGCCACCGACCTGGCCAGCCGGATTTACCTTGCTCTGGGCCTGGATGGAATTAGTAATGTCCGTTACGGTGATGCCCAGCTTGGCCAGTTGATCGGGTTTTATCCAGAGTCGCATCGCATACTGGCCGGCCCCGAAGACCTCCGACCGGCCCACGCCATAGGACCGGCCGATGGGATCGTTGAGATTGATGTATGCATAGTTAGATAGAAACGCCGCGTCACGGGTGCCGTGGGGCGAGTACAAGCCTACGAGCAGGAAAGGAGCGGTGGCCGACTTTCGCAACGTGATCCCATAGCTGGTCACCTCGGGAGGAAGCTGACCGTTTGCCAGCTGCTGACGCGACTGCGTAAGAATGAGATCCATGTTGGGATCAGTCTTGAGATCAAAATCGACGAGCAGAGAGGTTTGCGAACCATTGGTGGTGTTTACGGAATACATGTATTCCATATTGTCGACGCCGGTCACTTGCTGTTCGATCGGCGTAGCGACAGACTGCTCAAGAGTCTTTGCGTCGGCACCGGGGTAGTTCGCTTGCAACCAGATTTCCGGCGGGGCAATGTTCGGAAACTGTGCGATTGGCAAAAGCGCAATCGCGATCGCGCCAACTATAACGGTAAGGATCGCGATCACAATCGCGACGATGGGGCGTCGGATGAAAAAACTCGCCATGGTTAGCGCTCCTCGCTTTCTTTGTAAGACCTTGGGTTCACCACTTCGCCGTTTCGTGCTTTCTCAGCGCCAACCGCAACGACTCGTTCTCCCGGCTTCAGGCCGGATGTGATTACCCAAAGCGTGTCAACTCTCGGACCAACTGCCACGGTCCGGAGTTGCGCCCGGTTATCGGCGCCGACGACCGTTACTTGATAAGTTCCTTGCTGTTGACTCACCGCCGCCTGCGGCACCAGTAGCGCTCCTGTGATGCTGCCGGTTGGTGTGTGAACGCGCGCGTATTGTCCCGGGCGCAACAGATTTTTGGAATTGGGGAACTCGCCCACGATCTGAATCGTTCCCGTCTGCTCGTTCACTTGACGGTCGGCGAAGATGATCTTGCCGGGATGCGGGTAGGTGCTGCCGTCGGCGAGAGTCAACTGCAATGGGATTCGTGAAGCGTGCGTGATAAAGTCCACGCTGCCGGGACCGCCGCCATCCGCCATGCGCAGGTATTCCTGTTCGCTGATGGGGAAATAAACTTTGATCGGACTTACCTGCGAGACCGCAGTGAGGACCGTAGACGGTCCCACTAGGTTGCCCACCTGGACAGTATTGATGCCAGCGATTCCATCGACCAAAGAAACCACTCTGGTGTAGCCCAAGTTGAGCTCAGCTTGTTCGACCGCCGCCTGGCTGGCCTCAACTGCCGCCTTTGCACCACGGAGCGACTGGGTGTCGGTATCCAGCTGACTCTGGGGAATCGCGTGAGCTTCCGCTTCGGGAATGTCACGCTTCACGTTGAGCTCGGCGTTGGCCATCTGCGCCTCGGCCTGGGCCAATTGCCCTTTGGCTTGATCGAGCACCGCCTGAAATGGGCGCGGGTCAATCTCGAAGAGCACTTGACCCTTTTTGACGAGTGCGCCTTCGTGATAATCCTGGCGAATCAAGTAACCGCTCACTTGCGGCGAAATCTGTGCGTTGACGTAGCCTTCGAGCGTTCCTACCCACTCACCCTGAACCGGCACGTCCTTCTGAATAACCGGCGTCACTTCGACTGTGGGCGCCGGAGGGGCCGATGCGGAAGCTACTCTGCGTTCGCAGCCAGCGCCCAGCACCGTCACGAACACAAGCACCATCAGAAAACCGAGCAAATTCCAACTGTTGCGTTTTCGTCGTACGTTCAGGTGCTCAATAATGTGTTTGGTATAGGTCCCGCTGGAAGTGAACTTCGCTCCTTCTTTGGCCAGTAAGCACAAGAGTTGTTCACCACACTTGTCGATGAATGTGACTTCGTTGAGATCCACGATGCAAGCACGTCGCACTTCGGTGCGGTGGTTCTTCTGCCAGCACGCCCTGAACTCTTGTACCCAGGGGTCGGTAAGCAGGCCATGCAGAATCCATCTTTCTTCGGCGGGCGTTTCACTGAAACTGATTTTCAACATGCTATTTTCCTCAGGATTTGTTAGTGAAAAGAGTCTTTGCGGTCGCAAGGACGATTGTGTTGATATGCGCGTCATTTCTTCTTCGGCCCCCCATCTTTGCTCTTGTTGTACTTCTCCTGGAGCTCGCGTTCCGCCTGCAGCCAGTCGTCCAGGTCGCAGCCGTGAATTCCGCCACGCTCGATGTGAATCTCAAACGCTCGCTCACGAATTTCTGCCAAAGATGGCCCATTGTTGCGACTTTCTTCCGCGACGTTTAACCGAAGAATGCTTCTTGACATGGTCTGAGCACTCGTAATCGGGTCTTGCAATTTCATAGTTTTGTCTCCTTCCAAACGGATTTCTTCGACTTCAACTGGCAGAACCGAACGACGATACTGGCGGAGGGCTGAGCTGAGCGCGCTGTCGCACCGGACTAGAGAGTTGCCAATCCAAAGTCAGCTCGGTCATATACCAACCTGACCTCAACTCCGGCCCTCCAGAGAAACCGCGTGGTACCTCAGCGCTCTGCCTAGCTCTTTTCTCGCGTGGAATACGCGACCCTTAATGGCGGCGACCGAGAGCCCCATCCGCCGGGCTGTCTCCTGGGTTGATAAATCTCCCAGTTCCCGCAACTCGACGGCTCTTCGCATTCCCGGCCTCAGGTGCCTTATCGCCGCAGACACAATCCGTGCTTCCTCTTTCTGCAAGTAGGTGGCTTCAGGGTCCGGGCTTGCATCAGCTAAGTCGAGGCCAGGCGTGGTTCCGTTGTCGCTACTCGAATCATCGGCCGGCACCTCGTGCAGTGCGCGTCGCCTGCGCAGCGACATCAGGGCTTCGTTGATGGCAATACGCGTTAACCATGTGGAGAAGGAGGATTTCCCTTCGAACTTCTGCAAGTGGACGAATGCTTTCCGGAAAGTTTCCTGGACAATGTCTTCGGCATCTTCCCGAACTCGTGTGTAACGAAACGCGAGTGCAAAAATCCTTCGCTGGTGACGCTTGGAGAGACTTTCAAAACCCAGTTCATCTCCATTCTTGGCGGCGGCCACGAGTTCCTCGTCCGCAGCGGCATCAGAAGAGGAAGTAACGCCTCGTTTGCCAATCTCGTTTCGAAGTTGACCCAGCATGATGCTTCACCTTTCCAGTGGGCCCACGCTCTTGAACCTGTGCGTTTGCCCTTGCTCGAACTAAGGGCAAACCACAGTCCAAATCCTGGATTGCGTAAGTCGTTGATTTCTGGTGGAACATCGGCTTGGAAGTCGAAGAAGTCGGAAAAGTCGAAAATGTCCAATCGACTGACATTCGAATTTGCTGTCAAAGTCAGGAATCAACCATTCGCGAATTGCAAGCTAGTCTGGGGATTCCGTTGAAGCCGATCAGCATTCCGTTCTGATCGCGATCACTATTCCGGGATCGATCTGATCAGTCCTCGGAGCGAAGCGACGCTGGCCGGAGGAGTTTGCAGAAAGTGATCGGGATCGTCAAGTCGGAAGATTGTTGTTGTTGAAGCTGTGCGAAAAGTGGAAATCGGTTTTTGATTTCCAAGGGCGTTTTTTGCCCGTCTTTTCCACAGCTTTTGGCCTGCCGATTGTTAATCACTTTCCCCCTTCTCCCCTCGTTGTTTGCGCATCGATTCGCCGCGCATCTCGATGCGATGAGCGTTGTGAACCAGCCGGTCGAGGATGCCGTCGGCCAGCGTGGGATCCCCGATCTGCTCGTGCCAGCGGGACACTGGCAGTTGCGAGGTCAGGATCATCGAGCGAGTCTGGTAGCGATCTTCCGCGATTTCCCAGAAGTCCCGCCGCTCCGATTCCGCCATCGGTGCCATGGCCCAGTCATCGATAACCAGCACGTCGATCCGGTTCAGACGCTTTAAGAGCTGCCGCAAGCTGCCATCGGCCCGTGCCAGGTTCAGATCGCGGAACAACCCAGTGGCCCTCGTGTAGTGGACGGAGTAGCCGTCTCGGCAGGCTTTTTGTGCGAGCGCCGAAGCGACATAACTCTTGCCCACACCGGTTGGTCCGAGCACGAAAATGTGCTCGTGATTCTTCACCCAGCAAGACTCCTGGGCCAGCGCACGGAGCACACTCCTGTTTAGCCCCCGTTCGGTACGATAGTCGATGTTTTCAACGCAAGCTGCTCCCCGCAAGCGCGAGGCTTTTACCCGCCGCGTTAACGCCTGATTCTCTCGCCAGTTCCACTGCTGGTCGATCAGCAGCGCCAGACGATCGAGGAAGCTCAGCCCCCGTGCTTCCTCATCCTGTTCCTGACGTTCGATGGCTTCGATCATCCCGTGAAGCCGGAGGGCGTGCAGTTTTTCTTTCGTGGGTTGTTGTAGCATCGCTCAGACCTCCTCACTGAAGTACCCGGCGCCTCGGATGTTGTCATGAGGCGGAGGGGGAGGAAGTGCCGGCCGTTCGGTCAACGGCTGTTGGTCGAGCGAGTTCTTCAGGATCGATTTCACGCTCTGGTATCGGCAGGCGCCGGTCCGCAGCGCCCGATCCGCTGCCGCTTCCATCCTTGCGGCCGAGTACTGTTCCGCGAGCCGGATGATCCCCAAACACGATCGATAACCCATCTCCGGATGCGGCTTTTCTGCAAGGATCCGTTCGAACAGCAGTGCGGTGTTCGGTCCGATCTGCTCGGCCCAGTTCACCATGCGCGAGGGAGTCCACTCCAGGTGTGCTTGGTGACTCTTCGGCCGATGTTCGCGCTCGGTGAGTGCCTGGCCTCGTCCACGGCCACGAAGATGCGAGGCTACACGTTGTCCCTTGTGGAAGATCTCTACCGTCGTCGGTGTCGCTCGCACTTCCACCAACTCGTGAACCAGCGTGTAAGGCACGCTGTAGAAGTTGGCGTCGAAGGCGACGTGGTAATCGATGTTCACCCGTGCCCGGGACCACTGGCTCATGTCGAACGGTTCGGCCGGCAATGATCGCAGTGCGTTGCGTTCGAGCGCAGCGAACACACTGGCACGCGATCCTTCGCGCTTCCGGAACGGTCGCTGGTTCAACCGCTCCAGCAGTTCCCGGATCGCGCGGTTCAGATCTTCCAGTCGGAAGAACTGTCGGTGCCGCAATGCGGCAACGATCCAGCGTTCGGCGACCTGCACACCCACTTCAGCCTTCGACTTGTCCCGGGGACGATAGGGACGCGCCGGCACAACTCCAATGCCGTAATGCATAGCCATCTCTTGGTAGGTTGGGTTGAGATCCGGATCATAGCGGCACGCACGACTCACACCGGTTCGCAGATTGTCGGGAACGAGTAGCCTCGGTACTCCCTCAAAATATTCGAACGCGTGGATATGCGCGCTGATCCAAGCGGTCAGTTGCTGATCTCGTGTAGCTTCGGCGTAAGTGTAGGAGCTCGCTCCCAGCACCATTACGAATAAAGATGCTTGCCAGATCGCTCCGGTGATCGGATCGTGCACTGGGAGCGTCGCTCCGGCCCAGTCCACGAACCCCTTCTCGCCGGCTTTGTACTCCTGGCGTAGAACCACATCCTGCTTCCGACGCCATCGTTGGTAGAGTTTGCAGAACCAGCTGTAGCGATAGCCCTCGGGGTGCGCTTGCCGGTATTCTTCCCAGGCCAACTGTAGCGTTAAATGCTGGTGACGCTGCAGCTGATCTTGCAAGGAACGAAAATCGGGAACGACGTGCTGAGGCTTCCGTTCGGCTGGTAGAGTTTCCCCGAACAGCACGGCCTCTAGTCGACTCTCCTCCCAACCTTCCGGCAGTGGCCAACTCACTCCCGCCGCCGTCGCTGCTTTCAGGTATTCATGGACGGTGCTCTGGCTGATCGAACAAGCCCGGGCGATCTCCCGTTGCCCCATTTTAAGTTCGAAGCGTAAACGCAGAACTTCTTTGATCTTGCGCATGGACAATCTCCTGGTTGGCACGCTGTCTCTCCCCTAAGTTGCCTTCGGGGAACAGCTTGCCTTCTGTGATGTCCAGCGCCACTCCACCCTGTGGAAATCTTTCCGGGGCATCGCGATCACCGTTCCGGGCCTTGGCGATAAGTGATCGCCATCAGAACGGAACACTGATCGCCATCACAACGGAATCCTGATCGGGATCAAAACGGAATAGTGATCGGCATCATCCCGGAACGCTGATCGGCATCGTCCGGAATCCGCAAATTGTGATTAAATCAGTTTCACGGCTGTTAACCGAAGGGTTGCTAGTTCGAATCTAGCCCGGGGAGCCATCCTTCCTCCTGAAAAAAAATCACTTACGCAACATGTGACAACAACTCTGTGTAGGTGCAGTAGGGTGCAACTTCGGCTTGTGGCGT
>Ga0209590_10001107_pt1 | contig 9936 bp, 11 predicted proteins | sample CZO8metaG_FD_188353 | JGI IMG/M metagenome (GOLD analysis project Ga0209590, IMG submission 188353) | Vadose zone soil microbial communities from the Eel River Critical Zone Observatory, Northern California, USA - CZOApr15con1.8 metaG... | ecosystem: Environmental > Terrestrial > Soil > Vadose...
GACTGCCCGGATCTGACCGCCTTGCCCGCCCGCGTCCGGTCAGTAGCGGACGAACAGCGGTTCGGCGGCCTGACCGCCTACGACACCCGCCGCGAGGCCTACGGCACCCAGCGCCGCACCATCTTGACCCACTCACCCGAGCTGCACGCCGCCCAGGCCCGTGGGTTCGACGGCACCACCCTCGCCAAGGCCAGCAGGAAACTGGACGAGCTGGCCGCGACCCTGGCCCGCGGCAAGACCCGCCGGCCCAGGGCAAAAGTCGAAGCGGAGATCGATGCGATCACGGCCAAGCCCTGGGTCCGCCGCGTCATCACCTGGCAGCTCGACGGCGACCAGCCAAAGGACCTGCGCCTGGCCTGGTCCGTCGACCCGGCCGCCCGCACCGCGCTCGAGGAGGAAATCTTCGGCAAGCACGTGCTGATCACCGATCACGACGACTGGCCCGTGCCCGAGGTCATCGCCGGGTACCGGTCCCAGTCCGAAGCCGAGTTCTCCTTCCGCCAGATGAAGGACCCGCACGTGGTGTCCTTCTCCCCGATGCACCACTGGACCGAGCACAACATCAGAGTCCACGTCTTCACCTGCGTCCTGGCCCTGCAGATCGCCCACCTCATGCGCCGCACCGCCGCCCAGGCCGGACTGCACCTATCCGTCCGTCAGCTGCTCGCCCAGCTCGCCGGCATCGGCGAGACCGTCCTGATCTACCCCTCCGCCGGCGGCCGGCCCAAAGCCCGCCGCATGACCACCGAACTCACTGGAGACCAGCGCGAACTCTACGAAATCTTCCACCTGGCCAAGCGGGCACCCCGAAGTTAGGTCATACGCCTAAACGGGCAACCTAAGCCCACCTGACCAGCAGGAACAGTCAGCCAGCATCAAGATCATCTGAAACTCCGGCTAGGTCGTGCGATACCAGCCGCCGGGGAAGAAGCTGTCGTGATGGCGCCGTCACTTATGCGCTGGGGAGTCGCGAGATCTCATAGCTGGTCACGGCCCGGTCGAGATGCTGGGAATAGCGTTGGGCGTTGGCCGGGTCTTGGTTCCGGGCAGCCTCGGGTAGCGCTCGTAGTCAGCGTGGCGGCCACGAAGCTGGTCGCTGGGCGGCCTTGATGGCGCGCGTCCGGTGCCATTCGCATGTCACTCGTAGCAGGTGCTGCGGCTGACTCCGCGATCTCCACAGATCTTGTCCACGGTGAGCTTGCCGGGCAGTGGGTGTCTGGGGTAGCCACTCCGCGGTTCTATGGGTTAACTTCCGCAGATCGCCCGGCAGCGCTACACGTTCGGCAGTGGCAGGCTTGTTGCGCCAAGCCGCCAGCCTTGACGTGTACGCGTTGGTGTACGCTTTAGTGGTGGCGATGCCGGTGGTGATGTCGTTCCGGGAGTTCCGGGCCGGGCTTGCCGGTGTGCTGGACCGGGTCCGGCAGTCGCCGGTTGATGTGGTGTATGTGGGTTCTCATCGCAGGGCGGAGGCGGTGCTGGTGTCGGTGGAGCGGTATGAGGCCTTGCTGGAGACTTCGGAGCGTCAGCATGCGGTTGCGGCGGCGCTTGCTTCCGTGCGGGCGGAGGGACTGGAGCCGGGCGCGGATGATCTGGCCTTGTTCGTTCAGGTGGCGGCTGGTGACCTGACGACGGATGAGCTGCGGGAGCGGGTTCTCTCGCGCTACCGGGCTCGGCTGCAGAGGTAAGTCCGGTCTGCGGGGTGGATCCGTATCTTGACCCGCTGAGCGGGGTGCTGCGTAACCTGCTGGGCATTACCGATGCTGGCGAGCTGGCCCGGGCGGAGGCGGCCTTGTCGGCGTCGCGGCTGGTTGATCTGGAACAGCGCCGGCTGTCCGGCCGCTATGACCTGGACCATCTGCGGGCATTCCATCGCCATATTCTCGGCGACGTCTATGAGTGGGCTGGGGAGTTGCGGACGGTGTCGATCGCGAAGGGGTCGGTGTTCTGCCTGCCGCAGCATCTGGTCTCTTATGCGCATGATGTCTTCGGCAGGCTGGCGGCGGCTGACCGGCTGCGCGGGCTTAACCGTGAGCAGTTCATCGGGAAGGCAACGGAATTCCTCGCGGACGTGAATGCCATGCATCCGTTCCGGGAGGGTAATGGCCGGACTCAGCGGGCATTCTTTTCCCAGCTCGCTCATGATGCCGGACACCATATCGACTGGGTCCGCATGGATCCGCACTGGAACGATACTGCCAGTGCGGCGGCTCACCACGGTGACCTCGGGCCGATGGCAGCGATGCTCGCTCAGCTTATCGACCCTCCTCATCCTTCCGGGCCAGTCGGGCCTCCCGGAGGACGAGTTGCCTGAGTTGCGCCGTGTCATGACTACTTCCGGACTGCCGTTTTTTGCCGACGGCTATGACGGGGCAGATGGCGGCGCTTGACCTATAGGAGCATCGCCGCCGCCGGCCTTGCCTTCCTTTTCACCGAGCCCGTAGTAGGTGTGGTTGAACCACCGGTTGAAGTGCCACCGTTCGTCGGGAGACGGGTCAAACGACTCTGAGTACAAGATCAGTATCAATTCGTCGTCCTCGCCGTTCATCTCGTACTCCCATTCATCTGCATCGTTCATATCGATGCCCTGATCGCATGCTTCGAAGGCAGCAGTCCCTTCTTCGATAATGAGATGGAGGGCGAGATCGTCGGCGACGCAGCGCGTGAAATGCAGGATGCCGTCATACCCGGGATGAACCGCCCGTAGTCTCAGTGTTTCCACTATCCCGCGCAGGCGGAACATGAAGTCATAGTCGTATCTCATCAGCCATCGAGGCGGGAGCAGGTCGGCGAACCAGCTGGCGGAGACCTCGCCGATATGTGAGTCACGTGGCATAGTTCCTAGCTCGCCTAGGTCGTCGTCGAGTTGATCGCCGACTATGTCGCATCCGACGGCAAAAGCCCGGGCGGCTTCTTCCCCGTAAGTTTCGGCAAGGCTTGGCGAGTATGCGCTCGACTTCGCGGCTGTCTCCCACATATCCGGCATCGGGTCTTCGCCGCTTGCGCTGGCCTGGCTGCCCACAGCCGGAAGTGAGCGCCACTTGAGCGCCCGGCACACCGCCCGGGCCTTGTCCTGCCTGATGGAATTCCCGGTTTCGTATCGCCGCCAGGTTTCGCTGCCCAGGTCCGCCGCCGTGGCGGCCTGCTCGATGGACATGCCAAGCTCTTCACGGCGCGACCGGATGAGAGTGCCTAGTTCTTTGCTGCCCGTGATCGTCAGGGGCGCCATGACCACTCCTTAGTGACGCATCATTGATGCATCAGTATTGCATATGCGCGGAGATGGGTCTGAGGCACGAGCAGCGTTGGCCAGGCATTTGAGCTTCGGTCATGCACTGCCGAGCCTGACCTCTGACGCGACGGAGAATAGGCGGAGAAATCCTCGCGGTGACGGCATAGGTGCAGGTCAGGGCCTGCTTTGGAGATGGCTGTAAAACCGTCGGCTCAGCCTACGTTGGTTCGAACCCAACACCTGCCACCACCTGCGGAAATATGCCCTGACCAGGGGGAATGCGATCCATCGCACGGAACCCCTGACCCCGCGCCGCCCGCGCCAGCATGTCCCCGATCACCGCCGTCCCGTCGCACCGCCGCGACAGCATCCACGACGGAAGCAGCACCTGCGTCACGCCGCACGAACCGCACCGCGCCCGCCGCGGACGCACCGCCACCGGGACCCGCCCCGCCATGAAAACCCGCCGCCGGGCCGCATGACCCCACCCGCCCAGACGGCCACCACAGCCAGGACACGAAAGCAGGCCGCTACCGAGCAACTCCTCGACCCCGGCCGTGTTGTTCCCTACCGTGAGCATCGGTGCTCCCTTGCACCACCACGGCCCTCCCCGAGCTTCGCCAAAAGGTCACGGGGAGGGCCGACCCGAATCCGACACGCTCAAAGTGTCGTCGAGCACCAGCCACCCGCAACCCGAACCCAGGGAAACCACCCCGCTCACCATCAACGACGCCCCTACCCGACTCGCGCTCACCGTGAATGGCGTCTAACACGGCCTGCCGTCGGGGCCGTCCAGCACGGGATCGTTGGTGAGTATCCTCTGGTGCAGTTCCTGCAATCGCTGCGCTGGTTCCAGGCCAAGCTCCTTTGTCATGACCTGGTGGGCATCCCGGTAGCTGCGAAGCGCATCCGACCGGCGTCCCGCACGGTACAGTGCCAGCATTTCCAGAAATCGCAGATCCTCGTTCAGCGGGTCATCCGCGACACACGCGGGGAGCCAGGCCGCGGTCTCCCCTGAGCGGCCGACGGTCAGTTCGGCGCCGGCCTTGTCCACGAGGATGGCGACCCGCTCCATCTGCAGTTGGTGTGCCTCGGCTTCCAGCGCGGCCGACTGGATGCCTTCGAACGGCTGGCCCCGCCACAGCGCCAGCGCCGACTGGAAATTCGCCGCAGCATCCAGCAGGGCACCTTGGTCCCGCTGGCGGTGGGCACGTGCTGCCAGCTCCCGCGTGTGTAGCAGGTCGACCTCATCTGGCTCGGCCCGTAGCAAATATCCGCCATTCACGGAGATGATCGATTCGGTGCCCGGCGGAGACACGCCCCGGAAGGCTTTTCGCAGCACCCCATACCATCGTCTGGAGGGCCGGGCGGGCAGTAGGGGTAGGCACGCCGTCCCACGCGGCATCGATGAGCCGACCACTGGACACCATCCGGTTAACATTCGCGACGAGCATCGCCAGCACGGCCATGGCGTGCCCTGCCGGGATCCGGACCGCCATCCCGTCCTGGCCAACTACCTCCAGTGGCCCAAGAATCCGGTACTCCATAAATCCTTCCAACTTATCCCCGCAGGTCCCGGATGCCCGTCACAGCGCACGTGGGGTGGCGCCGGGGTGCGGCTCGCCGCGGACGCGGCCGTTTCTGCGGATACCGGCTCGTCAAGTGACTGCACGAGAATGCCGACGGGGCAACAGGATTCCGACTGGGCCAAACACGCCGAATGCTTTTCCGGCTCCGGGCGCGTGAACATGTCGCGGATCAGCTTGAAAGCCTGCGTGACCACCACGGCCGTGGCGTCACTGCCAAGGCCGCCGAGCCACATTTTCTCCATGCCAGGGGCAGCGAATGCCGGGTCGCCATCACGAGCGGCGAACATCATCGCCACGTCTTCGCCCTCCAGCCCCGGCGACGAACTGCAACGCGATCGCCAGCCCGGCCTGGGACACGCCACAGACCAGTCACCGGCTCCTCACGCCGGACCGTGTGCCGCGGCCCGCTCATGGCGTCCAGCACATGATGGTGGCGACCCTGAACCCACGGAGGCCAGTCCAGATGAGCTCCCGGCATGGACCTCACGACGCGAACCCGGACTTCAGCAGGCCGCGGAGCAGCTTCAGCGGTGGCGGGTGACATAGAGCGCCTTGGTCATCTCTAGCTCTAGCTCTGTTCCCGGCGCGGCAATCCGGTGCCGCGCGCCGCGAGCGTGCGGTGCGATCAGATTCTCGGCGGGCCGGCCGCGATCCCCGTAGCCCCGGTGACCCGGCCGGCCCAGAGCCTGCCCCGGCCCGCTGGGGGGTGCGGTGCCGGGACAGGCAGCCCGCCCGGCTGCGCCGGCGTGGACAGGAATGCCCTTGGGCCCCCGATCTTGCCGTCACGTGATCGCGCAGACCAGGCAGGAATACCGGCAGGAAACGGGAGCGTCAGTAGCCGTCATACCTGTCGTGCCATGCCCACTCGTTCACGTACCGCTGGCGGCCAGATGGCGTCAGGTCCAGAAACCGGTAGGTGCTCAGCATCACGTCGGCCCCTACCGCGTAGGCCGAGTAGGTGTGGAACACCTGGGCGCCGTCGCGCACGAAGACGCTCACGCCCTGTCCATCAGAATTGTCGGAGGCGACGTAGTCAAGGCCCTCCCGAAGCAGCGTCTCATTGTCCTTGTAGTTGTACTCCGCTGGCGCGATTGCCTCGTCGTTGCTGACGTGATAGTCGTAGTTGAAGTCGCTGCCGTCCGAGGAATACCACGGCAGTGTCCAGCCCATCCGGTTGCGGAACTGCTCGATTCGCTCGAACGGCGCCCGCGACACCAGCGCCAGTGTCGTGTCCGCCCCCTTGTTGAGGTGCACCGGGTCCGGCATGTTGTCGACAGCGAACGAGCAGCTGGGGCAGCCTTCATCAATTTCATGCAGCCACATGAAGTGGTAGATGATCAGCTGGCTCCGGCCCTCGAAGAGGTCCACGAGCTTCATGGGCCCGTTCGGCCCGGTGAAGACGTAGCTCTTGTGGATCGGAACCACCGGCAGGCCTCGGCGTTCCTCGGCCAGCGCGAGCTGCGCCCGGCTGAGCTCCTTCTCCTTCGCCAGCAGGTCGAGACGGGCCTGCAGCCACACTTGCCGGGAGGCGATCCTCGAAAGTAGCATCGTTACTCCTTTATGAACCGATATGAGCCGAATCAGGGTGGCTCACTCACGGCCGGGGTCCTGGGCTGGCGCCTGGGCACCTCGTCGCGGAGGCCGCGGCCGTATGTGCGCGTGGGACTACCCGACGACCGCCGTGGTCATCGTGAACCCCTGCCTATATAGAGCCGCGTGATAGCGGAAACTCGTCGGCCCGCGGAAAGTTGCCTCTACCGCCGTGCACCGATGACGGGAGCGCCTGAGCCTGGGCGGGTCCGCCATTTGGCTCAGAATTCCCTCGATCGGCTGCGTCCGGAAACTAAGGAAACGTCGTCCTGTAACACCACGGAGCAAATACGCGAACCACTGAGCTGACCATGACTGTCCCGGTCCTCAGGGGGCACAGCCTCGATGAGGCCGCCCACATGATCGCGATCAGCGCGCGGTTGACCGCGGAACGGACTGGACGGCACGCTGGGAACGCGAGGTCCGCGCCTTCGCCGGAGTGGTCAGTGGGCATCGCAATAGCCGCATCTTCAGCGCATCCGGCGACCTGGAAAGGTCGAGGTCGGCCTGGACTGGTGTTCACCGACTCCGGCGATCTTCTGTACGACGCGATCGACCAGTTCGGGCTGCCCAGGGAGTTGAGGCGGCAATGCGCGGCCACGGGGCCGCGTTGAACCTCTTGCGCGCCTCCAACCGCCTACGGACCTATTTCGGCCCCGCCATCGAAATCGTCCCCGGGTGAGCGCCGCTTCCGGATCGGCGGCGGCCAGCCGGTCATGGACGCTGCCGGGCAGAGCCGCATCTCCGCCGAGGACGCGGCCGTGGCCCTGATCGATGAGGCCGAGCTGCCGGGCTTCATCTAGCGCCGCTTCATGACAGGCTGTTGAATCCGAGCCTCATACGCCACGTCGGGTCAGGGCCGCCGTCCCCGGAATAGCTATGGCCGCGCTCAGCTCGCGCAGGCGTGCTCCATCCGGCCACCGATTCCGGCGGGCATAGGCACACGTGGTCCGCAGCGAAGTTCCCGCGCTCCCTGGACCGGCCCACGGGGCCTTGGCCACGGTGGCGAGCGTTCTGCTGAAGCACGACCCGGGGTGCCCAAGCCGCTTGTGTGCGCCGGTTGCGCGGGGTCGCTGGCAGGTCCGGTCCGCTGCCGTGCCGACCTGGCGTACAGCCGGCCAGCTCGGCGCCACGGTCCGGCAGCGGATCAGAAAGCCGGACCGGCCAGCCTGGTGGCGGCCGAGGGTGATCAGCCGGCCGCGCTACAGGCCGACGTCAGCCCGGGCTCGCGGCAGCCAGCCAGGCCGGGTTCCGTCCAAGGAAGGCGACGAGCCTGTCCCCTTCAGTGGGGGATGCCGGTTCAGGGACTGGTTTGCCGAACTGGCCGGCGCGCGTTGCATCGGTGACGAGCAGGGGTGCGAGCTGCAGCAATCGATCGGCCAAGTTGGTAGGGACGGGTTGCGGGCTGCCGCATGCCGCGGAGACGTCCCAGCCGTGAACGGCGATCTCGATAGCACCGGCACACGACATCAGGCTCGCGCTCAGTTCGTGGGGACCGAGGGCGACCATCTGGCCCGGCGGCACGGTCACCCAGGCGGCTAGCAGTCCTGCACAGCGAAGTCGCAGCGTGGCCAGTAGAGCAGTGCCCAGATCCTCAGCGTCGACGCGCGATATTTCTGCATGCTCGGGCTCAGGGCCCAGGAATCCGGTAGCGAGGCCCTCGGCCAGCGTGCCGACGGACTCGCTGAGATGCTCCAACAGCATGTGCAGGTCCCAGTCAGCGCATGGCGTCGGACTGTGCAAGAGGTCTGGCGGGACATGCTGGGCGACAGACAGCGCGTAGCGGATCGCGTCTTCCAACAGGACGCGCCCATCCGCCAGGGTTAGCATGATCGGCTGCTCAGCAGTAGGCGCGCGGCGCGGGTGCCGCCACGGCATCGAGGGAGCGGGGCAGTCCGAACGTGCTGAATAGCCCAGGCTCGAGGAAGATGACTATCCTGCTGATCCGCCCGCCCAGGGTGCTGAATACCTGGATCGCGTGTGCCTGGTAGCTGCCATCTGGATTGCGTCGGTAGGAGGCGAACGCGGGCTGGCCGTTGGCCACGGCAGGGATCAGCGTGAACTGCCCGGGACCGGTGAGCACATGGGAGGCGAGGAAGCGGCTCACTGGGCTGACGCCGGCGAACCATGCTGGCAGCGGCGGCATCTCCAGGGTGACATCGTCCCTGACCAGGGACATCAATGTGGCCAAGTCGGCGTTCTCGAAGGCCGCAGAGTAGCGGTCCACCAGCTCGCGCAGGCGCGGGTCGGCCGGCTCGGAGATGTCCTCGGGGGCCGGAGCCGCCCGCTCCAGGTGGGCGCGGGCGCGCCGGAGCGCGCTGTTGACCGCGGTGGTGGTGGTCCCCAGCACTTCCGCGGTCTCTGCGGCGGGCCAGTCCAGGATGTCGCGGAGGATCAGCACCACCCGCTGCCTGGCGGGCAGGTACTGCAGACTGGCGATCAGCGCCAGCCGCATACTCGCCCGGGATGCCACGACCGCAGCCGGGTCGGCGAGCTCCGGATGGTTCACCGTCTCGGGAAATGGCTGCAGCCACGCTGCTGCGCGTACCGCGGCAACAGGCCCCTCAGGGTTGTGTCCGGGCGGCCCGAGCCCCGCCGGCAGGGGGCGGCGGTCGCGGCGCTCGATTGCTCTCAGGCACACGTTGGTCGCGATCCGGTACAGCCAGGTGCGCATCGACGAGCGGCCCTCGAACCGTGCATAGGATCCCCAGGCACGCAGGTAAGTCTCCTGCACCAGATCCTCAGCCTCGTCGACGGAGCCGGTAATCCGGTAACAGTATGCCACCAGCTCACGGCGCAGCGGCGCGGCCAGACTCTCGAACTCCTCGCTTGACGTCACGCTACCCTCCACACGTCGTGCCGACGGCGGCCGGCGTCTGGCCGCTAACTAGTTAGATCCCCCGGCAGGCCGGAAATCGCCGGCCATCCCGATTCCGGTTGGCCGGCTATTCGACAGACGGCGGATATGCACTGATAAGCCGCCCGCCGGGGCGGCCACGCCGTGCTCTGCCGTGCCTTCGCGCACCGCCTGGGCTTGCCTGACCTACAGCAGCGACCGTGATCAGGAATGCGAAGGGCATGGGAACCATCGGGACGCGTCCAGCTGCTGCAAGTCCAGCCCGAGCGTCGACCTCGACGTCAGCACATCCCGCCTGGCGCACGCCCCGCGAGTGCCGTGGATCGGCACCCCGGCCAGCACCGCCAGTAAGCCCGGCCGGTAGCCCGCGATCCCGGCAGCTAACTCAGCCAGGCGGCGATGGCGGGGCCGATCCCTGATGCTGCAGGCACGAGCATGGCCCTCTGTTAGCGATCTGGCTGGCCTGAGTGTCGGTACTATCAAATGACGGCGGCTCCCGGCTGGCCGGCCTGGGCCGTCACGGGTGACGGTCACCGGCTGGCACCGGGCGGGGGTAAGGTGACGGTGAGCGCGTCGTCGCCGAGTTCGGCCAGGATGTGGCAGGCCTGGCGGATGAGCCTGCGGGCCTGCGACAGGGCGGCGATCTTGCCGTCCTGGCGGTCCTTCACGGC
>Ga0209590_10001108_pt1 | contig 9934 bp, 9 predicted proteins | sample CZO8metaG_FD_188353 | JGI IMG/M metagenome (GOLD analysis project Ga0209590, IMG submission 188353) | Vadose zone soil microbial communities from the Eel River Critical Zone Observatory, Northern California, USA - CZOApr15con1.8 metaG... | ecosystem: Environmental > Terrestrial > Soil > Vadose...
AAGCGGTCGACCGCGCTCGCGTCGGCGAAGGTCCCATTCTCATCGAAGCCAAGACCTTCCGGCGCTTGGGCCACGCGCAGCACGATCCCGCTGAGTACGTTCCAAAGGAGATGCGCGCGTTCTGGGAAGCGCGCGATCCCATTCTGCTCTACGAAAAATTCCTGATGTCCGAGAAGCTGCTGGACGCCAAGGGCAAGAAGGAAATCGAAGACAAAATCGACGCCTTGCTGGAGAAGGAGCGCGACTTCGCAGAGAGTTCACCCCTGCCCCCGGGGGAGTTTGCGGCCCAAGGCGTGTACTGCACGGGCGACGACTGCCACAAGATCGAGCCGAAGTGGGAGCGCGACAAACGCGAAGTCATACCGCCAAAGTCCAGTGTCTCCGCTGTATGGACCGTCGAAGGTTTCGGCGCCGGCAAGGGCTCGAGCGGACGTATTGCCCCCATTCATTTCGGCGACACGGCAGGAGCGCAGGAAAAGGCGGAGAACGAAGAAAAGCGCGCGCCCAAGACTCCGGCCAAAACCGTCGGCAAGAAGTCAGCGAAAGTCGCCAGCGCCCGTGCGGCCGAGGCGCTTCGCCGGCGCACGCAAGGTAGGCGGAGATAAGTCATGCCCAGCGACGGACTCAATGGCAATGCTTCCCAGGGTAATGGTGGCGCCGGTCTCGTAACGTTTCTCGAAGCCATCAAGCAAGCTATGTTCGAGGAGATGGAGCGCGACCCGGCCGTGGTGGTCATCGGCGAAGACGTCGGCGTCTACGGTGGCGCGTTCAAAACCAGCGAAGGTTTGCTGCAGCGCTTCGGCTGGGAGCGCGTGATCGACACGCCCATCAGCGAGAGCGCGATCATCGGCGCGGCTTGCGGCATGAGCTATCTGGGCCTGCGGCCCATCTGCGAGCTGCAGTTCATCGACTTCATCGCCTGCTGCTTCAACCAGCTCACGAATTTCGTCGCGAAGGGACATTATCTGTGGAACGCCCCCGCGCCGATCGTCGTGCGCGGACCTTCAGGTGGCGGTGTGCACGGCGGGCCGTTTCATTCCGCCAACCCGGAAATGTATTTCGTACACACGCCCGGCCTCAAGGTCATCTATCCCTCCACACCCTACGACGCCAAGGGTTTACTCAAGGCCGCGGTGCGTGATAATAACCCCGTGCTCTTCTTCGAACACAAATTCCTCTACCGGCGCATCAAGGAAGAACTGCCCGCGGAAGATTACACCGTGCCCATTGGCAAAGCAGTGGTGCGCCGCGAAGGCCGCCACCTCACGATTCTTTCCTACGCCGCGATGATGCACACCTCGCTCGAAGCCGCCAATGCGCTGGCCAAGGAAGGCATCGAAGCCGAAGTCATCGATCTGCGCACGCTGCTGCCCCTCGACGAGCAAACGATTTTGCAGTCGGTGAAAAAGACCAACAAGATCCTGGTCGTCCACGAGGACACCAAGACCGGAGGGATCGCCGGGGAAATCGCCGCCATCTTGTGCGAGAAGGCCTTCGGTGATCTCGACGGCCCGCTGATGCGCGTCACTTCGTTGGACACCGCGGTTCCCTATTCGCCGCCGCTGGAACAATATTTTCTGCCCAACGCACAGAAAGTTTTCGCCGCCGCAAAGGAGTTGGCGCGCTATTAGGCTTTGGTGGCACAGCCAATCTTGGCTGTGCTCTTCGATTTGAACAGATCTAGAGGAGAACGCACATGGCAGTGGACATCGTAATGCCCCAGATGGGCGAAAGCATTTTCGAAGGCACCATCACCAAATGGCTCAAGAAGCCGGGCGACAGAGTCGAGCGGGACGAGCCGCTATTTGAGATTTCGACCGACAAAGTCGACGCAGAAATTCCCTCACCCTCCGCCGGCGTGCTGAAAGAAATCAAGGTCGGCGAAGGCAAGACCGTGCCGATCCAAACGGTGGTCGGCGTGATAGACGCCGCTGGCGATGGCGCGGCCAAAGCTGCGGCCCCCGCTCCGGCACCTGCGCCGAAAGCCGCGGAACCGGCTAGACCCGCCGCTCCCGCGCCTGCCGCGAAGCCCGCGACCGTGCCTCCGCCGCCACAGGCCGCAAAGCCTTCTGCTCCCGCTCCCGCGGCAGCTTCCGGGCCGGGGTCCGCGCCGTCGCGTCCTGCCGGCGAACGCATCCACAGCTCGCCGCTGGTCCGCCGCATGGCCAAGGAGTACGGCATTGATCTCGCCTCTGTGCCCGGCACCGGCGCAGGTGGCCGCATAAGCAAACAAGACATCGAAGCGTATCTCGCAGGCGGCACACACGCGTCAGCCGAAGCTGCCGTACCCGGCGCCGCAGAATTCGCACCGCCAGCCACCGCTCCGCAGCGCGCCGGCCCGCCCCCGCCGCCTTCTGCCTCGGGCGGCCAGGTGCACGTGGCTTTCGAGTCCGCCGTGCCGCGCGAAAAAATGTACTTCGGCAACTACGAAGTGCAGCCCATGAGCATCATGCGCCAGCGCATTGCCGAGCACATGATCGCCTCCAAGCGCGTCTCGCCCCACGTGTATTCGGTCGACGAAATCGACATGACTAAGGTCGCGTCGCTGCGCGCCAAGTCCAAAGACGAATTCGAGAAGCGCTATGAGACCAAGCTGACTTTCATGCCCTTCTTCGTCAAAGCCGCCGTCGCCGGCCTGCGCGCCTTCCCCACGGTAAACGCCTCGCTCGACGGCACGAATGTCATCCTGCACAAGGAAATCAATATCGGCATCGCCGTAGCCCTCGATTGGGGCTTGATCGTTCCAGTCATCAAGAACGCCGACGAAAAGAACCTCCTCGGCATCCAGCGCAACTTGAACGATCTTGCCGAGCGGGCGCGCACGAAGAAACTGAAGCCCGAAGAAGTGCAGGAAGGCACTTTCTCCATCACCAATCCTGGTGTATTCGGCGGGCTCTTCGGCCTCCCCGTCATCAGCCAGCCCAATGTGGGAATTCTCGGCCTGGGCGCCATTGAAAAGCGTCCGGTGGTCATCAACGACTCCATCGCCATCCGCTCCATGTGCTACGTGACGCTCAGCTATGATCACCGCGTGGTCGACGGCGCCATCGCCCATCAATTCCTGCACAAGGTCAAGGAAACGCTGGAAAACTGGAGCGAGCCGCTGCTGTAGCGCGACCGGCTGTTTCAGTTCCAGATGCTCCTTCTAGTTCCAGACAGCTATCCCTGCCACACCGGGAAATCTCCCCTTGACATCGTAATTTACCACTAGGTATAGTCAATTTCCTCTTAGCTTTTGCTGGGGTCCTCCCGCAAGAATCCGAACGATGCCGAAGGAGGAAGCCGTCATGTCCTTGAGAACCGCCGATCGTTGGCATTGCTGCAATCCGGATTGCGGTTGCGAAGTGTCAGTGGAATCCGTCGGGGAGGTGCAAGGGAGCAACCCGCGTTGCGCGTGCGGCGCGCCGATGAAGAAAAAGTATGTGCCGCCGGCGTTCTCTTACCTAGAATTCCTGCGCGTTGACGAACCACCGGTCCCCCCGGACCGCTCTCGTGGAGAGTAGACCGTGGGCGTCCGCAAGTTCTCCGCGCGTCCGGCGGCACATTCAAGACAATCGCTGGCAGCGCGCGGCCAGTTCCTGAATGCCTTCGGGGGTCAGGCCATCGTTGCGGCCCTGACGTTTCTCGCGTTGGGTTCTTACCTACTCGGCGACGAGTTTGCGAATCCCTTGCAAGCACACGAAGCGGGTTTGCTGTTTGCCGCAGTGCTCATCGCTGCTTCCGTCAGTCTCTTGTATTCCCTGTTCCATCCGGCCAGGAAGATCGGTCACCGCATCATCGTTCGCCCAGAACCGATGTCTCCCTGGAATGAACGGGACTTGGCGGTGACCCAGCGGCGCAAGCTGGTGTGGCACGAAGGTCGCGAACCACCCTCACCGCACCACCGTTATGTGGACCACACTCGTATCCGCCTTTGAATCTTTCTAAGCGCGCGGTATGGCCGCGAAGTAGCGCTCTTCCAGGATGAGCCGGTGGTGCAATTCGTGTCCGGCCACGATGAACGCCAGTGCCCGCACCGTGACTTCATTCTTATTGGCCACGCCGCGACGCAACCACGTGTCCTTCTTGAGCGACCGGAATAGCGCGATGCTCGCGCTGCGCACGTAGCCAAACTCTTCCGCCAGATCCGCCAGCGTGCGCTCCGTGAAATTCCCGCCCCGCACATAGTCGTCTTGCTCGAAACTGGAAAGCGGGGTCTGGTCGCCGCGGGCTATACGCAGCGCGCGGTAGGTGGAAATGCGCTCCGTGTCATTCACGTGCCCTAGCACTTCTTTCACCGTCCACTTGTCCGGTGCGTAGCGGAAATTTCCCTCACGCTCGCTGCGTGCCGCGAACATCTGCGCCACCTGCAATCGTTGCGTTTCGAGAATACCAAGAATGTCATTCCCCTTGACCAGGGAAATGTACGCGTCGTAGTAAGGCGCGTATTCGCCAGGTTCCGGCCGGGCTAGGGCGGCTTTTTTGGCTTCCATAATCGTTCCAGTATAGCCGCAGAAGGCGCCTCTTTGGAATCAGCGGCCCGGGCTTTCGCCCGGCTCTTGCCCGATTTGCTGCTGGACCGCGCGACGGAACTCTTGCGGATGCGCGATCAGCACGAACGATTCCGGCGTCCCGCCCGTCCCCCGCACGATCACCGAACCATAGCCCAACAGTCTTCCGAACGTGGTTTCTTCCACGCCGATGCTCTCCACGCGCGAGAGCATCAGATCCAGCGTTCGCCGGCTGGCTATGCCGGTCTTGATCAGCACGCGGCGGTTGGTCACCGCCATCTCCGTGGCGTTGCGTTTGGCGACCCCGTAAGAAAGCGGAACGATCGCGGCCACCACGAAAATGGCTCCCGCAATAGCCATCGCTTGCGGGCTTACCGTGGAACTGCCGACGGCGAGGCCGTCGCTGTCTCGCAAGGCGATGGCTTCGATCAAAAGCGCAATTCCGGGCACGAGCAACGCGAGGCTGCCCAGCACCGGACCGAGCAGCACCAGCCAGTGATGCCGCGTGCGGTACAGCAACGTCTCTCCCGACACGAGGTTTCTGTCCACGTAAGTCATTTCGTCCCTCGCCGCGCAGAATCGGCAAATTCCTGTTTGTTTCGGAAAGCTGCGCGAATCATACTGGATACCCCGTACGCGTCAACAGTAGGATTGCGCTACTTGCGAAATAGTGAGGCAAGTTGCTCTTTGACGCGGCACGAGGCTTGCACGGCGAGGAGCCTTAGTGGGGACAGAGCCTCAGAAAATGCGTGTGGCCTTCCAGGGAGAGCCCGGAGCCTTCAGCGAAGCTGCGGCCGTGCAGTTGCTTGGGGAGAACGTTGTCGCCGTGCCGCGACCCACGTTTGAAGCGACGTTTCGCGCCATTGCCGATGGCGCCGCCGATGCCCTCCTGGTTCCCGTGGAGAATTCGCTCGCCGGTTCCGTGGTACGCGTCTACGATCTGCTGCTGCAAAGCGAGCTGACCATCACCGCGGAAACGATTCTCCCCATCGAGCTGGACTTGATCGCCTGTCCTGGCGCCGCGCTGAGCGACGTCCGCTCTATCTCTTCGCATCCCATGGCCCTTGCCCAATGCGAGCGCTTCTTTGGCCAGCATCCCGGCATCAAACGTCTGCCCGCGGAAGACACAGCAGGAAGCGTGCGCGAAGTGCTGGCTCGCGGCGACAAAACGCATGCGGCCATTGCGGGGAAGTATGCCGCGGACCGCTACCGTGGCGCGATTCTCGCAGAGCGAATCCAGGATAATGCCGAAAACTTCACTCGTTTCGTGCTCCTGCGGCCTGCGCAGCTAGCGGCAAGTGCTACCGCGGGGGACGCCCGCAAAATGTCCATCGCCATGCGGCTAGCGCACCGCCCGGGGTCCTTGCTCTCATCGCTAGAGCCCTTCGCGCGTAACGCCGTGAACTTGCTGAAAATCGAGAGCCGGCCGATTCACGGGCGGCCATGGGAATATCAGTTTTTTGTGGACGTCGAAGCGGATGTGGTGACTCGTCTTGAAACCGCACTCAGCGAGCTTCGCGTAGCGGCCCACGAGGTCCGCGTCCTGGGCTTGTATCCCGCGGCGCAGAGTCGGCCCTGAGATACGAGAGGCCGGCGCGTGCACCGGCCTTTCGTTGCTTCTCTGCAGCGCTACTTCAGTCCTTCAGCAGTAGCTGCACGCTTCTTCGCCCATCATGCCCGCGCCACGGCCGTTTCTTCCGGTGACGTCGTCGCTGATGCGGCGCAAGCGGCGGCCCAGCCGCTCGGCGAGCTGGTGACGCGCGCGCCACAAGCGTGCCTTGAGGGTATTCTCCGTCACGCCAAGTTTCCTCGCGGCTTCTCCGGTCGAGTAGCCCTCCATCTCGCGCAGGACAAATGCCGTGCGCAGCAGCGGGGAAAGCTCGTCCAGATTGGCGCTGATCATTTCGCGCAGCTCCGTCCCGGCAAAAACCTGCTCCGGATTCGGCCCGTCCGCGGCGAAACGTTCCGTCGCGGGGAGTTCATCTTCGCGTGGCGTCTCATCCAGCGAGACGGCCGGCCGGGCCTTCGCGCTGCGCCGGCGCATCAGCGCCGCGTTGATTACGATGCGCGTCAGCCACGTGGAAAACTGCGAGCGCCCCTCGAACCGCCTCAGGTTGCGGTACGCCGAGAGCAGTCCGTCCTGCAAGGCGTCCTCGGCGTCCTCCGGGTTCCCCAGCACCCGTAGTGCAGTTTGAAACAGCGGGCGATGGTAACGGCGAAACAGGGTTTCCACCGCTTGCGAGTCGCCCCGCTGCCCGGCGCGGATCAGCTTCTGTTCGTTGAATTGCGTTGCCACTGCCACTTGCGTTGCCATTTGTCCCCCCGTTGTAGTTCAAAATCGTTGCGCTACTTCCGCGGCTGAAGAAGTCTTAGTGCACCGGCACATTTCCCGACTGCCGGCTAGGCTTTTTCAGCAACAACAACACCGGAATCACCGCGAAAAACACCACCCCCAGCATTTTGAAATCGTCGATAAACGCCAGCATGGCCGCTTGCCGCTGCACCGTGCCGTAGAGCATCTGCTGCGCTTGCACCGCGGCGTGCGCCACTCCGGAACCCGCCGAAACCAGCCGCATCTGCGTGCCATTGATCATGTTGTGGTACGCCGCGCTGAAAGTGTTCACGTGATCGATCAACCGGGCTTGGTGCGCCTGCGTGCGCCGCTCCAGCATCGTCGTCACCGTGGCAATTCCCACGCTCGCGCCGATATTTCGCGCCAGGTTGATGATGCCCGTGCCCATGTTGGTCTTTTCTCTCGCCACGTACGCGAATGCCGCCACGTTGATGGGGATGAACAAAAACGCCAGCCCAAAGCTTTGCAGCATGCGCGCGCGCACCGCGTGGCTGTAGTCGAGCCCCAGATCCCATCCAGCCATAATGAACAATGCAGTAGCCGACACGATGCAGCCAAACGTAATCAGAAAGCGCGTATCCACCCGCGATACCAGAAATCCGACGACGGGCATCATCAACATAAGCACCGCGCCGCCCGGCGAGAGCGCCAGCCCGGCCATCTCCGCCGAGTATCCCAGCAGTTGCTGCAAAAACTGCGGAATCAGCACGGTGCTCGCGTACAGCACAAAACCCAGGAAGAACATGGCCACGGTGGCGATCGCGAAGTTGCGGTTCTTCAACATCCGCAAATCCACCACCGGCTCTTTTTCCCGCAACTCCCAGAAAATCCCGCTCACGATACCGATAATCATCAGCACAAAGAAAACGATGATGAAGTTCGACGACAGCCAGTCCTCGCGCTGGCCTTTGTCTAAAATTATCTGCATGCTGCCCAGCCCCAGGCTGATCAAGCCGATGCCGATGTAATCGATGCGGAAGCCGCTCGTGAGTTTGGCGCGCTTCATGTACGGCGGATCGGTAATCAGCACCGAGGTCAAAAGCAAAGAAATAATTCCCACCGGCACGTTGATGTAGAAAATCCAGCGCCACGAAAAATTGTCGGTAATCCACCCTCCCAGCCAGGGGCCGATCGTGGGCGCCACCACCACCGCGATGCCGTACACCGCAAACGCCATCCCGCGCTTCTCGAGCGAAAATGTGTCGTTCAAGATGGCCTGCTCGCTGGGCTGCAAACCGCCGCCACCCGCGCCTTGCAAAATGCGAAACAGCACGAGTACGCCAAGGCTCGGCGCCAGCCCGCACAGAAATGAGCTCACCGTAAAGAGCGCCACACACGACATGTAAAACCGCTTCCGGCCCATCAACGACGAAAGCCAACCGGAGAGCGGCAGCACGATTGCATTCGATACTAAATACGACGTCAGCACCCATGTGGATTCATCCGCGCCCGCCGACAAATTCCCGGAAATGTGCGGCAGTGCCACGTTGGCGATAGAGGTGTCCAGCACCTCCATGAACGTCGCCAGCGTCACGGTAACGGCGATCACCCACGGGTTGATGTTCCCGTCCGGCGTTCGCAGTTTGGCTAGAATCCTGTTCAACATGGCCGCTTATCGAACTCTTCCCCTACTGGTAGTACGCTAAAAGCTGCTCGTTTATTCCGTGACGCGTGATTCGCTCCTACTGCGTGACGATCGTCGCGTCCACGTTCATCCCCGGCCGCAGAACGGCTTTGTCCGACGGAATCGGATCCAGCACGATCTTCACCGGTATCCGCTGCACAATTTTCACGTAGTTTCCCGTGGCATTTTCCGGAGGCAGCAGGCTCAGCACCGCGCCCGTCGCTCCCGCGATGGAATCCAAATGTCCGGTAAACGTTTTGCCGTAGGTATCCACATGCACGTACGCTTTCTGTCCCGGCTTCATCTTTCGCAGCTGCGTCTCCTTGAAATTAGCGGTCACCCACACGTTCTGCAGCGGCACCACCACCAGCAGTCCCTGCCCTTGCTGCACGATCTGTCCCGGCTCGACCTGCTTGTGCGTGGCCACGCCATCCACCGGCGCGGTAATATCGGTGTAATCCAGGTTTAATTCCGCGGCTTGCAGCACCGCGCGGGCTTGCTGCACCTTCGCGATTTTGCCCTGCGCGTCGGAGGTGCGCATGCTGATCTGCCGTACGTCGGCGTGTGCGGCGGAGACACCCGCCTTGGCCTGCTCGACTCGCGCGCCGGCTGCGAGCAACTGCGCTTTAGCGATGTCGACCGCGCGCTGAGCCTGTGCCAACTTTTCCTGATCGGCCTTCAACGCACTGGCAGTGGCGTCGGCACTGGCTTTCGCGGCATCGTATTGCTGCTTGGAAATTTCGCCCTTGTCGAGCAACGGTTTGTAACGCGCCAGGTCCGCCTGCGCCAACTCCGCATTGGCCTTGCTCTTTTCGATGTTGGCCTGCGCCCAGGCAAGGTCTGAGGTTCGCGCCTGGTCGTAGGAGACGTGCGCGCGTTCCAGATCGGCTACTGCGCCCGCCAATTGCGCATCCGCGTTGGAGGTTCCACTGGCGACATTCTCCCGCGTGCGAGGTACATCCACTCCCGCGGACGCCGCCTCACTCTCTGCGAGCGCGAGGGCGGCCTTCGCTTGGTCCAAGCTGGCCTGATAGTCCCGCGGATCAATCCGCACAAGCACCTGGCCCGCTTTCACCGGCTCATTGTCGGTGACCAAAACTTCGGCGACGCGTCCATAGATTTTTGAGGCCACCGGCGTGATGTGCCCGTCCACCTGCGCGTCGTCTGTGCTTTCGCGGTTGTGGTAATACGCGACGAGGCCAATCAGCGCCAAGAGCAGCACACTCCCGGCGAGCGCCAAAAGACGCCGCACCTTGGGATTCTTCAATCCCTTTGGAGGCTCATCGAGAAGAAACTCCTCCGGAATCGGCCTGACCTTGGCTGCGTTCTCCAAACCAACTTCGATCTCAATACTCATCGTGTCCTCGTCTTACTTCGCGTAAACCTTTTCCATCTGCCCGATTGCGCGCGCCAAATCCGCACGCGCCTGATTGAAGCGGTACAGCGCCGCAATCTGGTTGTCGTTGG
>Ga0209590_10001113_pt1 | contig 9921 bp, 8 predicted proteins | sample CZO8metaG_FD_188353 | JGI IMG/M metagenome (GOLD analysis project Ga0209590, IMG submission 188353) | Vadose zone soil microbial communities from the Eel River Critical Zone Observatory, Northern California, USA - CZOApr15con1.8 metaG... | ecosystem: Environmental > Terrestrial > Soil > Vadose...
TCCAGCCGCCAAGGAGCGGGTGCCCGAGCAGGTGGCGCGCCGCTACCACATCCTGCCGCTCCGCGCGACCGATTCCTACCTCGAGGTGGCGACGGCGAACCCGTTCGATCTCGACGCGGAGAAGGCCCTCGCGTTCGCCACCGCGCGGGAGATCCGGATGTTTTTGCTCGCGCCGTCCAAGATCGCGGAGCGGCTGGACGACTTGTACCGACCCGAGAAGGCCGTAGACAAGCTGCTCGAGGGGATGGAGAGCTCTGCCGAGCTGGTGCAGCTGCAGGACAGCGGGCCCGATGAGATCACGCTCGCGGCCTCCGAAGCGGAGGCGAGCCAGCGCCCCGTGGTTCGCCTGGTGGACCTGATCATCTCTGAGGGGATCCTGGCGCGATCGAGCGACATCCACATCGAGCCGGAAGAGGGCGGGGTGGCGGTGCGCTACCGGATCGACGGCGTGCTGCGCCAGGTCATGAAGATCCCGCGCCAAGCCGGGCTCCCGCTCATCTCGCGCATCAAGATCATGTCGGCGCTCGACATCGCGGACCGGCTGCGGCCCCAGGACGGGCGAGCCCGCGTGGCGGTGAACGGCCAGCCGATCGACCTCCGTGTCTCGACGCTCCCCGCGGCGTTGGGCGAGAAGGTCGTGATCCGAATCCTCGACTCGCGCGCCACCGTCAAGTCGCTCGACTCGCTGGGGCTGAACTCCAACGAGAGTGAAGGGATCAAGCGGCTGCTCGAGAACCACGAAGGCATCATCCTCGTCACCGGCCCGACGGGCTCGGGCAAGACCACCACGCTCTACTCCTGCATCAACCAGATCAAGAGCGAGGGTGTGAACATCGTGACGGTCGAGGACCCGGTGGAATATCGGATGCAGGGGATCGTGCAAGTCCAGGTGCAGGAGAAGGCCGGGCTGACGTTCGCTTCCGCGCTGCGTTCGATCCTGCGCCAGGACCCGAACGTGGTGCTGATCGGCGAGATCCGGGATCGCGAAACGGCCCAGATCGCCGTCCAGGCGTCGCTCACCGGGCACCTGGTGCTCTCGACGCTGCACACCAACGACGCCGCGAACGCCGTCACGCGCCTCGTCGATATCGGGGTCGAAGCCTACAAGATCGCCGCGGCGCTGCGCGGCGTCGTGGCGCAGCGGCTGATGCGGAAGCTCTGCCCCACCTGCAAGGAAGTGTGGATGGAGGCGCCCGCCGACCGCCTCAAGAAGTGGATCCCGAAGGGGACGCCATTGTATCGCGCGGCCGGCTGTCCCGACTGCGCGATGACGGGATACCGCGGCCGTTTCGGGATCATCGAGGTCCTGACGGTGTCGGCCGAGGTGGAGCGGCGCATCGCGGCGGGCGAGACGGCGGAGCATATCGCGGGGGCCGCGCGCCGCTCCGGGATGAAGGGACTGTGGGACTCGGGGCTGGCGCACGTGCTGCGCGGAGAATCCACGCTCGACGAATTAACGCGCGTGGTCGACATCCCGGAGGAGGACGACCATCCTACCGACGCGGCGGCCGCGTCGCGCCGCTCGGCCAGCGGGGGGAAGGCGCGGTCCGGGTCGCCCCAGGGCGCCGCCGTGGCCTTCACGGAGCCGGCGCACAGCGCCGCCCCCGAGGAGCTGACGGCGCACTTCGAGCTACTGGAGGAGCCCGAGCCCCCGCGCGTCTCCGGGCCGCACGGGTTGCCGGCGCGCAAGGTGCTGTTGGTGGACGACGAGGACAGCCTGCGCAGGGTCGTGAAGGACCTGCTCGAGCGCGACGGCTATATCGTCTCCGAAGCGCGCGACGGCGTGCAGGCGCTCGATCAGGTCGACCGGGTGGGCCCGGACATCATCGTGCTCGATCTCAACATGCCCGGCCTCGACGGCTACGGCGTACTGTCGCACCTCCGCTCGCGCCCCGCGACCGCCGACATCCCGGTCATCGTGCTCACGGCAAAGAGCGACGAAGACAACGAGGTGCGGGTGTTCGAGCTGGGCGCGGACGATTTCCTCACCAAGCCATTCCGCGCGCGGGCGCTGTCGGCACGGTTGGAGGCGGTGCTGGGCCGACGGCGCTGAGGCGCGACTTGACCGACATTCGAGTCGACTTCATCGATGCCTACCTGCTGCGTCCTGGCGGGTCGGGACTCGAGGTACTGGTGCTGCGACGCGCGGCGGGGGGGCGCTCTCCGGGGTCGTGGGAGACGGTGCACGGGCACATCGAGCCCGGCGAAACGCCGGTGCAGGCGGCGCTGCGCGAGCTGCGTGAAGAGACGGGGCTCGAGCCCGCGCGACTCTACAACGTGTCGCGCGTCGAGGCGTTTTACCGGCATCAGACGAACGAAATCGTGCTGATTCCCGTGTTTGCCGGCGTGGTGGAGGCGCGGGCGGCGGTGCGGCACTCGGCGGAGCACGATCGCGCCGAGTGGCTCGCGCCCCCAGAGGCGTCCGCACGGTTCGCCTGGCCGCGGGAGCGCAGAGCACTGGACGACGTTTTGTCAATCCTCGGGTCCGGGGACGCGGGCTTGCTGGAAGACGTTCTACGGGTATGCTAGCTGTCGTGTAGGTTGGGCCACTCGGGACCCTCTTGCGCAGCGGCGACGTGTGAATCCGTTCTATCACCGCATCTACAAGGTCGTGCGCCACATTCCCAAAGGCCGCGTGGCGACCTACGGCATCGTGGCTCGGCTCGCCGGTCGACCCGGCGCCGCCCGCACCGTCGGCTGGGCCCTCTCGGCACTCAACGACGAATCCGACGTCCCGTGGTGGCGCGTGCTCAACGCGGCGGGCCGCATCTCCCTGTCGGGTGCGGACCACAACAGCGTGCTGCAACGCGCGCTGCTGCTGCGGGAGGGCGTGAAGTTCGCGCCCGGCGGAGCCGTGAATCTCGCGACGTTCGGCTGGCCGGCGGAGGCCTACGACAGCGCGCCCGCGCCCCACACCCGCGCCGCTTCGTCCCGCAGATCGCGCAGGTTGAAAGGCTTGCGGACGTAGCGCAGGCTGAGCCGCGCGAGCGGCTGCTCGGCCGCCGGCGGCAACTCCCCCGTCGCGACCAGCACCCGATCTTTGAGCCGCGGGTGCGATTCCATCAGTTGCTCCACGAACAGGTGGTCGTGCGTCCGCGCTTGGGCGTCCGCGAGAATCAGGTCGTAGGACCGCGTGCCCGCGAGGTCGAGCGCGTGCTGCGGATTGCGCGCCACCTCCACCGTGTGCCCGTCGCTGCCGAACAGCGCCTTGATCATGCGGCGCACCGCCGGATCGTCGTCCACCAGGAGTATGGAGCGCTTCACCGCGGGCAGCGCGAGCGCCTGGTGCTCGGCGGTATCGCGCCGCGCGGCGTCGGTGGATGTGGGGGCCGGTGGCAAGTCTACCAGGAAAGCGGCGCCCCCCTCGTCGGGCCGTTCGACCGTGATCCGCCCGCCATGCGCATCCACGATCGAGTAAGTGATCGACAGGCCGAGGCCCGTCCCCTGGCCCGGCTCCTTGGTGGTGAAGAACGGCGTGAACAGGTGCGGCAGCACCGCGTCCGCGATTCCGGGCCCTGAGTCCGTGACCCGCATCCGTACCCGGTCGTCCACCCAGGTGCTCAGCACGATCACGCGCGCCCGCTCCGGCGGGTTCTCGGAGACCGCCTGCGCCGCGTTGTTGAGCAGGTTGATCACCACCTGCTGGAGCGCGTGGCGATCCCCCAGCACCGGGGGGAGCGGCGCCAGGTGCTTCTCGATCGTGACGTCCTTGAGCTTGACGTCATAGCTCATGAGGAGCAGGGTGCGCTGGATCACGTCGTTCAGATCCACCGCGGCCAGCTCGCCGGCACCCTTACGCGCGAAGGTGAGCAGGTTCCGCACGATCCTGCCCGCGCGATCCGCCTGCTCGTGGATCACGCGCAGGTGCCCGCGGTCCTTGGTACCCAGCTCCTGCTGCTCGAGCAAGAACTCGGACAGCCCTGCGATCGACGTCAGCGGGTTGTTGAGCTCGTGCGCCACGCCCGACACGAGCTGCCCCACCGCGGCGAGCTTCTCGCTCTGGATCAGCTGTGCCTCCAGTGCTTGCTGATCGGTCACGTCTTCGACCAGCACGGCGACGCTCTGATCGTGCGCCGGGGCCGGGATGCGCGCAACGTTGACGCGGATCGTGCGACCGAGCGTCGCCGACCGGAGCACCACGGGCTGAACCCGATCGCCCTGACGGGCCGCGGCGAGCAGCTCGAGCAGGGCGGGGGAGGGACCGATCAGCGCCTCGCCCAGGTCGCAGCCGATCACCGCCGGAACGGGCGCGCCCAGCATGGCCGCGAGGGCGCGGTTCGCCCGGCTGATGCATCCATGGTCGTCCACGACGGCGATCCCCTCCGACAGCGCATCGAACGCCGTCTCCCACTGCTCCTTCGCGTGCTGCACCATCTGGAAGAACCGCGCATTGGCGATCACGATCGCGGCGTGCGTGGCCACGGTGGAGAGCAGCCGCATGTCCTCCGGCGGGAAGGCGCGGTCGCGCGGGTTCGCGATCACCAGCGTGCCCACGACCACCCCGTGCGCGCGCAGCGACACCGCCGCGGCGGATTCCACCACCACGTCTCCCAGGAGCGGCGTCGGCTCGCCGCTCGTGTTCCGAACCAGCTCCAGCCGCTCGCGGCTCAGCGATCGGGCCACGAGGCCCGGATCGTCGGCCTCGATGGCACGGCCGGCGAGTCCCGCCAGCGTGCCCTCGGCCGCGGTTACGTGGAGGGGACGCCGGGCCGCGCCTTCTCCCTCCGCGGCGAGCGCGACCAGCGCGCCTTGGGCATCGAGGAACCGCATCGCGTAACGCACCACCTGCTCCACGATGCGGTCGAGCTGTAACGAGCCGGCGAGGATGTAGGACAGCTCCTGCAGCGAAAACAGCTCGGAGAGGCGGCGGTTCAGCTCGTCGGCCGCCCGCCGGCGGTCGCGCTCGCTCCGCTCGAGGCGCCGTATGAGGTACCACGCTCCCCAGCCGAGCCCGCCCGCGAGGAGCAGGCCGAGGGCGACAAGAATGACCGACATGGTTGGCACAAGAATAATGGCTGCTTGACCCTCCGAATCCCGACTTTTAGATTCGGCTATCGCTGTTTGATACCCATTCTCAACTAGTCTCCCCCTGGAGTTGTGATGCGGACGCTGCTCGGGTTGGGCTTCCTGGTCCTCATAGCGCCCTGTCCCCTCCAGAACCTCGCCGCGCAGGAGCGCACCACGGTCGGCGGCTACGGCGAGGTGCACTACACCAACCCGACCGGACCCAAGACTCCTGCCGTCGTCAATCTCGCCCGTTTCGTCGTCTACCTCGCCCACAGCTTCGATGATCGCCTGGCGTTCCGCTCCGAGCTGGAGGTCGAGGACGCAAAGGTCGAGGGGGGGAAGCCGGGCGGAGAGGTCGGCCTCGAGCAGGCCTACCTCGATTATCGGCTGGCCGACTGGATCACCTTGCGCACGGGGCTCGTGCTCGCCCCGCTCGGGATCATCAACGAGACGCACGAGCCGCCGACCTTCAACGGCGTGGAGCGCCCCGGGTTCGATCACGACGTGATTCCCACGACCTGGCGCGAGATCGGCGTCGGCGCGGTCGGCACGATTCCCGGCGGCAGCGGGCTCGCGTATCGGGTGTACCTGGTGAACGGCCTCCGGGCCGATGGCCTGTCGGCCGCCGAGGGGATCCGGGAGGGACGCCAGGAGGGCCGCCAGGCGAGCTTCGCGAACCCGTCTTTCACGGGGCGGCTCGAGTGGGCACGCCCAGGCGTGAAGATCGGCGGGTCATTCTGGTACGGAGGCACGGCGGACACGAATGCCGCGGTCGGCACCGGGACCTTCGGGGCTCCGGTGGCGCTCGTCGCGGCGGACGCGCGCTACGACAGCGGACCGTTTGCGCTGCGCGCCGTGGTCGCGAACATCAGCGTGAGCGACGCCCAGGCGATCAACGCCGCCTACGGGCAGTCCCTCGGCAGCCGCATCGCCGGTGGCTATGTCGAAGGGGCCTACAATCTGCTGCGCCTGGTCGCTCCGGCGTCCTCACATAAGCTCAACGCCTTCATCCGCCACGAGCGTTACGACACCCAGGCGAGCGTCCCCGCCGGCGTGACGCGGGACCGGACGCTGGCGCGCCGCATCACGACGTTCGGCCTCACTTACAAACCCACCTGGAACACCGCGTTCAAGGGCGACTACCAGCTGTTGCGCAACGCGGCCGGCGCGGGCGAGTTCGAAGTCCTGAACCTCGGCGTGGGCTACCAGTTCTGACGTGAGCATCGCGCTCGCGCTGCTCCTGCTCGCGGTGCAAACGCCCCCCGCGCCCGCCGCGCCCCCCGCGAAGGTCGCCGCCTCGATCGCGCGGGTGTTCGGGCCCGGCGCCCGGGCGGACACGCTGCGCGTGGACACGGTCAGCGTGCTGCGGGTGTCGCGCGCCGACTCGCTGCTCGGCTTCGCCGCCATCGGGAACGTGCTGGGCAAGGACCAGCCGATCACGTTTCTCGTGGCCATCGATCCGGCGGACCGTCTCAAGGACGTGGACATCCTCGTGTACCGCGAGCCGTACGGGGGCGAGGTGGCCTACGAGCCGTGGCGGCGGCAGTTCCGGGGCAAGACCGCGGACGACTCGCTGCGCGTGGGGAAGGAGATTCGCAATATCTCGGGCGCGACAATCAGCGTGCACGCGGTTACTCTGGGCGTGAGGCGCATGCTCGCGCAGCTCACCGCCTGGCATCAGAGCGGAGCGATCCGATGAGCGTCACCTGGCGCAGCGTGCCCGCGCCGCTGCGCGCCTTGGCGCGCTGGGTGGCGATCGTCCAGGTGGTGGGTTACACCACCTCGCTCGTGTTCGTGTGGCACACGACGCGGCTCGTCCCGCCGGGAGTGGCGGCGCGCTACCGCGGCGCCGACCCTGAAGCCACCCAGGCGGCGATGCAGTTTCCCAAGTCGTTCGCGGAGATGCTGACCATCACCCACACGCATCTCCTCTCCATGGCGGTGATCTTTCTGCTCACGGGGCTCGGCGTGGCGTTGTGCGCGCACGTGTCGGAGCGGTGGAAGCGCTGGCTCATTGCCGAGCCGTTCGTGGCGCTGCTGGTGTCGTTCTCCGCGATGTGGTTGATGCGGTACGTCGATGCGCGCTTTGCCTGGCTGCTCGAGGCTTCGAGCGCAGTGCTCGCCGTAACGTTTTACGTGCAGTCGTACCTGATTCTGCGGGAGCTGCGGCAGGTGAGACGGGAGGGGTCAGAGGTTTGACTCAGGGCGGCTCGGCTCGGGGTCCGCGGCTGAAGCAGCGCACTCGAGGGGCCATGAACCGACGCAGGTTCATCGGGACCGTCGGTGCGGGTATCGGCGTTGTATTCGTCCGCCGCTGGCCCGCGGCGGATCGGTTCGTCGAGCGCTGGTCCTGGGCGATGGGGCAGCCGGTCCATGTGATGGTGTTCGCGAGCTCGGAGCAGGAAGGGCTCGACGCCTGCGCGGCGGTGCTGGCCGAGCTGCGGCGGGTGGAGAGCCGGCTCACGCTGTTCGACACCGCGAGCGACCTGTGCGAGCTGAACCGCCGGGCGGGCCGGACGTCATTGCGCGCGGACGACGACCTGCGGGCGGTCCTGGCGCAGGCCGGGGCATTCAAGCGACTCACCGGGGGCGCCTTCGACGTTGCGGTCGAGCCGCTGATGCGCGTGTGGGGATTTCACCGGCCCCGGGTGAGCGCCCCCACGGCTGCGGAGCTGGCCGAGGCGCGCGAAGCCGTCCGGGCCGCGGTAGTGGAGCTCGACGGCGACGTGGCGCGGCTGCCGAGCGCTCACACACAGCTCGACTTCGGCTCGATCGGTGTGGGGTACGGGATCGACCGAGCTCTGGCGGTGCTGCGCGGCCGTGCAGTGCGACGCGCTTTCATCGACGTGAGCGGCGACGTTGCCGCCATCGGTGCGCCCCCGGGAGAGCCGGGTTGGCTGGTCGAGATCGCCGACCCTGATCGCCCCGGCGCGGGCGGCGCGGTCGCGGCCACGCGGCTGCGGGACGCCGCGCTCGCGACTGCGGCGAACACCGAGTCGACCGTGCGCTACGGATCGCTCGTCGCGGGTCACGTGATGGATCCGGAGACCGGCTGGCCGGCGCGCGCGCTGCGGCAGGCCTCGGTGGTCACCCGAACGGCGGTGGTGGCAGATGCTCTGTCCACCGCGATGCTGGTCTCGGGAGTGGAGCCCGACCGTGTGCTGCGGAGCTACGTTGTGCGCGGCTGAATCAACCCGGCAATCGCCTCCCGTAGCTCCACAATCCCCTCCTTCTCCCGCGCGCTCGTCACGATCATCTGGTCCTCCTCGAGCTCGAGCGCGCTGCGCAGCTCACCTGCGCGGCGCGTCCGCGCGGTGCGGGCCACCGCGTCGCTCTTGGTGAGCGCCGCGAGCACCGGTGTCCCTCGCTCGGCGAAGAGCAGCTGCATCGTCCGGTCGTCGTCGGAGGGCTCGCGGCGGATGTCGAGCAGCCAGAGGACGCCCGCGAGGCGCGGCCGCTCCATGACGTGCCGGATGAGGTGCCGGAACGCGGCTCGCTCGGTTTGGGCCGCCCGCGCATAGCCGTACCCGGGGAGATCCAGGAGGTAGTAGGCGTGGTGTAGGGGCGCAGCATGCTGCGCCCCTACCGGTACCGCGACGGGCATCTCAAACACGTTCAGCATGCGTGTCTTTCCAGGGGTACCGGACACCTTGGCAATCCGCCGGCCCGCCAGGGCGTTCAAAAGGCTCGATTTTCCAACGTTGGAGCGGCCGAGCAGCGCGACTTCGGGGAGAGCGGGAGCGAGTAGGGCATCGGCTCGGGGGAAGGAGCCGAGGAAGCGGGGGGGAGAGGAGGCGGTCAGGCTTCTTTCTTCTGACGCACCCGCTCCGTGACGAGCAGTGGCTGCCGGCCTTCAGAGACGCACTCGGCCGTAATGGCGACCTCGCGCACGTCGTCGCGGCTCGGCAGATCGAACATGATGTCGGTCATCATCTCCTCGAGGATGGCGCGGAGGCCGCGGGCACCCGTTCCCCGCTTGATCGCCTTCTGGGCAATCGCCTTGAGCGCGTCCTTCTCGATCGTGAGCCGCACATCCTCGAGCTCGAACAGCTTCTGGTACTGCTTGGAGAGCGCGTTCTTGGGCTCGATGAGGATGCGGATCAGGGCGTCCTCGTCCAGCGAGTCGAGCGGTACGGCGACCGGGAGCCGGCCCACCAGCTCGGGGATGAGCCCGTAGCGCAGCAGGTCGTCGGGCTCGACGTCGATGAAGGGGTTCTTCTTGAGCTTCTCGGGCTCGCCCCTCGCGAGCTCCTCCTTGGTGAAGCCGATCTGCCGCCGCCCGGTGCGCGACTCGATGATCTTTTCGAGGCCGTCGAAGGCGCCGCCGCAGATGAACAGGATGTCCTTCGTATTGACCTGGATGTACTCCTGCTGCGGATGCTTGCGGCCACCCTGGGGCGGCACGCTCGCCACCGTGCCCTCGAGGATCTTGAGGAGCGCCTGCTGCACCCCTTCGCCCGATACGTCGCGGGTGATGCTCGGGTTCTCCGACTTGCGGGCGATCTTGTCGATCTCGTCGATGTACACGATGCCGCGCTCGGCCTCGGAGACGTTGAAATCCGCGGCCTGGAGCAGCCGGACGAGAATGTTCTCGACGTCCTCACCCACGTAACCGGCTTCGGTGAGGGTGGTGGCGTCCGCGATCGTGAAGGGGACGTCCAGGATGCGCGCCAGCGTCTGGGCCAGCAGCGTCTTGCCCACGCCCGTCGGACCGATGAGCATGATATTCGACTTGTCGAGCTCGACCTCGGCCTCGCGCCCCTGATGCGAGTTGATGCGCTTGTAGTGGTTGTAGACCGCGACGGCGAGGGTCTTCTTCGCCTTCTCCTGCCCGATCACGTACTGGTCCAGCACGTCCTTGATCTCGGCCGGCGTGGGGACCTGGGTGATCGCCTCGGAGACCTCCCGCTCCTC
>Ga0209590_10001115_pt1 | contig 9908 bp, 6 predicted proteins | sample CZO8metaG_FD_188353 | JGI IMG/M metagenome (GOLD analysis project Ga0209590, IMG submission 188353) | Vadose zone soil microbial communities from the Eel River Critical Zone Observatory, Northern California, USA - CZOApr15con1.8 metaG... | ecosystem: Environmental > Terrestrial > Soil > Vadose...
GAGGCGGCCAGGGCGCCGGCGGCCGCCCACGCCAGCCAGTGCGACCGGGTGATCATCACCCCGCCGACCAGGACCGCGGCAGCGATGATCCCGAGGTATCCGACGCCGACCAGCGGGATCGGACCCAGCGTGCCGGGCAGGTCGATCACGTGGATCATTGCCAGCGCGGCCAGCGCCACCGCGCCGACCGCGCGCATGACCACATCCGCGCCCTGCGGCGGCTGCGCGGCATCGAGACGAGCAAACATTGGTGTCCTCCTGTTGTGGGACCGTCCCCGCGGGCCTGGCGCCGCGACGGGGCAGCGGTAGTGTCGCTCTCAACTACTAACACGTATAGTAGATGGAGTGTGTTCAGGTAGCCCGGTCCGGCATGCGGTGGGCAGCCGGTCGCATGAATGGCCCGCGGAGCGTGCCAGCCGGCAGTGCCGGCCTGGCGTCAGGTCACACTCCGGCGTCGCACGGAGCTGCTGCCATGCTCAGGCCGGCCAGGATCGAGCCCGCGACCGGTGACCGGCGGCGAATGGGAAGCCGCTCGTCCCGCCTGCCGGGGCAGGCGGTGCCCGTTGCGTTCGATGCCGCTCAGGCGCCGGTCATCTTCTCGCACTCCTCGGCGCGTGTTACCCGGCGGAGGGTGTCCCTCGCCGGGTTTCCGCCAGGATCGCGAGTTTTTGCAGTGTGGCTGCCGGCGGCTGTCCGGTTGCGTCATGCAGTTCGTAAAGCAGCAGCTGGGAGATGATGTACAAGCCGGCCATGAAGTCGCCCAGGCCCTCTGCGTCGTGCGGGATCAGGGCTCCTGCTGCCCATGCTTCCAGGCCGGGTGAGTCGTGGCTCGCGGTGAGAAGCCCGACTGCCAGCTGGATGGCGCTGGCCATCAACTGGCCGTGATCGGTGCCCGCTGCTGGCGTGCGGCGGGCCGGCCCGGGGCCGGTGCGGCGGCGTGGCCGCCGCCAGCGGCGGCGGCGTCCGCCCGGGGTGTTGCTTAGGTCGTCATCCCGGCGGGCGAGCCCGGCCTGGCGTTCTGGCTTACTGGTGCGCATGCCTGGCAACACGCAGGCAGCGGGGGGACTGTTCACCGGCCGCCGCTGGCCGCGGGCGCCGGCCAGCGCCGCCCAGCCCGCCGACGACGCCGCCGACGACACCCGGCTCGACCAGGTCCTGGACCGCCAGCTCCTCACCCGCGCCCTGCAGCGCCTGTCCCCCGCGCACCGCACCGTGCTAGTGGAAACCTTCTACCACGGCGGCACCCTCGCCGCGGTCGCCCGCCAGCTCCAGATACCACCCGGCACCGCCCGCTCCCTTCGGCGCCTTCGGCGGCGACATCCTGGTCGGCAACCTCGGCAACGGCCGAATCAACGCTTATGACCCCGCGAGCGGCGAGTTCCAGGGCAAGCTCAGCAGGCCCGGCGGCGGCCCGATCGTGATCAACGGGCTGTGGGGACTGCGCTTTGCACCCGCGACGCCAGGTGCCGGCCAAACACGCTCTTCTTCACGGCCGGGATCAACGACGAAGCCGACGGCCTGCTCGGAACGATCGTCCCGAACGGGTAACACCACAGCCGAACGTCCACGATGAGGGTGCGGCGCTGGGGTACGCCTCACCCTCATCTGGCGACAGCTTTCGGTTTTGTCCGCTGGCGGCCTGCACCGAAGACTTCCGGCTCGGTTGGTTGTCGGCGGTCCGCTAGCGTGGACGTGCGGGCGTTCACGATGACGCTGCGGGAGGCCATGGCCCGGGCCGCGATCGGTGTGCTTGCGAAATTAGGGTGTCTGGTTGCCGTAGATGTTCTGGTCGAGGCCTCCCTGCCACGGGCAGGTGTCGCCGCTGATACTGCCGTCGGGCAGCGCCGTCCGGCATTGGAAGACGTCGGCGTGGTCGTTGTCGGAGTCAGCGCTCTCGCGCAGGTCGCTGCCAGGGCGGACGTTTCGCCAATCGGTCCACGTGCCGTAGGAGAAGCCGCCGACGGCGCTGATGTACAGGTAATCCCCCCCGAACGGGACGGTTCGCCCGCCGAACTGCTCCCAGTTCGGGTTCGTCGTCACCGTGCTCAGCCGCACCGCCGGTGACCACGCCAGCGTGCTCTGCGGCGCGGTCGAGCCAAAGGCGTCAAGCGAGGCGACGGTGCTGCGGTCGGCGCAGTTGCCGATCGGACGCCGCGGGTCGAAGCACGGGTCGTTGCGGCTGTCCCACCACAGCGCGTGCAGCTGGCCGGAATCGGCCGTGATGTCGGGGAACCGCTGCAGGCCACCGTGCGCGCGCGGGTCGTCGATCAGCGCCGGCGTGGTATGCGCCCCGGTACGCCCGTCCAGCCGCAGGAAGTAGATGCCCGATACGCTGCCCACGTCGCGGTGATACTGGGCCGGCAGATCCTCGGACACCACCGAGCCGTACGTGGTGCCGCTCGGAACCTCCGTGCCCGGAATGGATGGGTCATAGACGATGTAGACGTAGTCGTGTTTGGCGTCGCCCTGATCGGCCGTAGACCTCACCTGGGTGCCGCCGCGCATGAACGTGTACCCGGACTCGCAGGCGAGCGCGAAGTCGCCGCAGTCACCGGCGACCCCGCCCTGGACGGAGATGTCGGTCGGGTCGTACGGCTCGAACCCGGTCACCTGGTGCGGCGCAGAGAACGTCTTCCCGCAGTCGGAGGAGACATTGTAGGCGATCGCGTCCTGCGGCTGATGGCTGCGCACATCCGCGAACTGCCGGTAGGTGATGAAGACTTTGCCGTCGCCGGTGATCGCGATGTCGGGGAACTGGATATCGTGCACGGCCTGGCTGATCTTCAGCGGTGCGCTGAACGTGGCGCCATGGTCGGTGGACCGCACCACGTACACGCTGGAGTTGAACCCGTTCGACCCGCCCCCGGTGAACCGTGCCCACGCGAAGTAGACGTTCCCGTCACAGGCGCCGCCGGTGCGGTCGGCCTCGATCGCGGTCTTGTCGTGGAACTTGCCCAGCAGGTTCGGCGCGGCGGATCCCTGCGCCACATCCACGGAGCGCACGAACTGCTTGCCGTCGCTGACCGGCGGGCCCGATGAGCCCTGCGGATTCTGATAGGTCGCCACCCACGCGTCGCCAAAGGTCTTGGCCGTGCCCGCCCGGTCGCCCGAGCTCTCCGAACCGGCGAACAACCGGCCGTGGCCGTCCCACGCCAGCACCGGGTCCCCCGAGTCGGCCGTCCGGATGTGCGCGTTCGCCGCATACGGCGAGGTGTCGCCGACGTACCCGGGAACCAGCGAGCTCACAAACGACGCGCCGCCGTTTTCCGAGCGGTAATACCCCAGCCAGACGTTGCCCAGGCCGAGCGGGCTGCCGTTGGACTGGAACACGCCGCAGTAGTCGTTGGAACTGCCGACCACAACCCGCGGATCGCGCGGGTCCACCGCGACGGCGGGCTCGTTCTGCCTGCCGCGGCTCTGCGAGCAAGTCGTCAGCACCGGGTCCGTGTACGGCTGGCCGGTGACCATCGTGAAGTCGCTGACGTACCCGCCAGTGCCCGGAGCGTCATTTGTCAGCCGCACGTCGTTACCCGGTGCCGCCTGCGCTGCGGCCCCAGCCCACAGCACAAGCGCGGCCATGCTGGCCAGCGCCGTTAAACCGCCGATATTCCGTGGGCGCGTCATGCCTCACCTCCGTGGACGGTCCCGGGAGCGCGCCGCTCGGAATCCAGCCTGGGCAGCGTTGCCCCTCGTGGTCGTACCAATCAAGATTGCCCCTCCCCGCGGGCAACCACCAGAGCAGAGGCAAAAATCACCCCGGAAGCCATGCCCTGCAACAACACAGCGTGCAGCGTCCGTCACGGCCGGCGCATGAAACTGCCGTCGGCGCAGCTGACATCGGTCACGACCGCCAGAACATCGGCGCCGCCGCCTCCCCCGCATGACAGCCCTCGGCGTGAGTAACCCGCGGTCCCGGTACGCGGCGGACGCCGACATTGTGCCCTCCGGATGACATGGCCGCGTGACGCTGGGACAATCGAGAGATGAGTCCGCGAAGTCGCGGGCGCCCGCCCGGCCGTGGTCGGCGCCGCCAGCGGAGCAGACGCCTGGCAGCAGGCCAAGGCGGACCGCCCGGGTTCGTGCTACCGCCCCTGGATGAATCCGCGTTGCGGGCCGAGGAGACGACAGACTGCTGGTTCGACGAACCGGACCCCGCCGACCGGCGATCTTGGGCGATGCCCTCGGGGCACGGCACCTACCAGGGACTCGACCTCGAACTGCTGGATCCGGACGACGAGAACGAACTCGTGTTCCTGATCGAGGCGCAGCACACAGAATTCGAAGACGCGCTCCGCTGCCATCAAGAGGTGATCGTCGACGGCGAGCCTTTCAGCCCGAGGCTGCACGTAGCGATGCACCAAGTCGTCGCGAACCAGTTGCTGGCGAACGAACCGCCCAAGACGTGGCAGACGGTTCAGCGGCTCAACGGCCTCGGCTACGACTGGCACAACATCATGCACATGATCTCTGCGCTGGCAGCCGAGGATGTCTACCGGGCCATGAAGGAGCACCGGCCGCCCGATTCTGCCGACTATGCCCGGCGGCTGGACGAACTGCCCGGCGACTGGCCGCCACCGGAGGCACTCGGGCCGCGTTGAGGGCCAGCGAAGCAACCGTCCGCGCCGCGGCGGCGCGGCGAACCTGGCCCGGGCGCAGCCGCGACGCCAGGTAGGCGGTGATCACGGGTCAGCTCAGCGCAGCCCACACACAGTCCTGCTTCGCTGGCCTCGCCACATCCCACGATCTCCGATCAGCGACGCCTCAGCCGCAGCATCCCGCAGGCGCCGTCAGGCCCGCAGGCTCGTTGGTCGTAGTCACGGCTTCAAAGATCCGTCACCTGACCGATGTCTCTGCCTGCAACTTGCAGAAATATTTGTAGTGCAACTACCGGCACGATCCAGCGTCAACAGCTTGATCGGATCTTCCCCCGGACAGGCCGCGCAGGGTGACTTGCGCTCTCCCGGACCGGCTCAACCCGGCCCGGCAAGGAAACCAGATGGAAACGATGGCGCCGATTCGCACGACCGTTCAACGCCCGCACCGCATCTCGGCTAACCGCAGGACCGGCCGCAGCAGCCGAAGCCCGCAGCCAGGTCCGGGCGGCCATCTGCGCCTGGGATGTCCCCGTCGACCCGGCCGTCGCGGTCCTGCTCACCAGCGAACTGGTGACCAATGCCATAAGTCACGAGGCGGGCGAGACTGTCATGCTTGTCATCACCTGCGCCTATGGCCAGTTACGCATTGATGTCCACGACACGTCGTGGTCCGAGCCAGTGCCGGTGGATGCGCCAGCCGACGCGGAGACCGGACGGGGCCTGATGCTGGTCGCCAGCCTGTCGACTGACTGGGGTTTTTACCGGACCCCTGCGGGCAAGGCCGTGTACTTCACGCTCGCGTTCCAGGCCGATCTTGACGAGGGCGACGGTAGCCCGCAGGGCCATCGCAGTCGTGTCCGGTAAATCGTGAGCCCTTGGCGGATCCACCGGACACGCCCTGCGCGCCAACCATTCCCGCGCCGCGATCACCTCGATGCGATGGTGCGCAAGGCTGCCTCGCGGGCGATGTCTGTACGCGAATGGACGTCGAGTTTCTTCAGGATGTGGGAGACGTGGGTCGCGACGGTCCGTCGGGACAGGAAGAGCCTGGCGGCGATCTCTGGGTTGGACAATCCCCCCTCCACCAGTGCGGCGATCTTTGTCTCGGCCGGCGTGAGGCTGTCCCAGCCGCTCCGCGCCTGCCGGTGCTTAGCGTGCGGGCCGCGGCGGATGCCATGAGCGCGGAACCTGGTCTGTAGCCGGGCGACGTCCGTGGCGGCACCAAGCGAGGTATAGAGGTCCACGGCACGGGTGAATGCGGCCCGTGCCTGGCCGCGGTCATCGGTGCAGACGAAGTCTCCAGCGGCCGCCTCCAGCGCCTTCGCACTGAGCAGTGGCCGACTGGCGTCGCCATAACGCTCGGCGGCCGCCAGCAGCCGGGTGGCATCATGATCCAGCAGGCCGCGGCAATAGAGCGCGTTCGCCTGCCGGTGCGGGATCTCCGATTCGGCGGCGAGCGCAGCGGCGTGGCCCGCGATGGTCTTCGCGGTGCTGAGGTCGCCGATCTGCGTGGCGAGGCGGACTGCATCGGCAAACAGGTCCTCGATCTCGTCGAGTTCCTCCGCATTGTCGGCAAACAGGGCTGTCAGCACGGCAAGCGCCTCCGATGGCGCGTCGGCGTGCTCAGAGTCCAGGCTGCGGGCGAGGGCCAGTGGGCTGACAACCCGGTTTCCGATCCGCTTGGTATAGGGATCGGCGGCAGCGAGGCGGCGGCGCGCCGTGGCGATGTCGCCCCGATGGAAGCAGATCACGGCGGCGATGCCATGATCGCTGCACGCCGCTGCGGGCTCCTTCAGGTCGTCGTGCAGGGCCTCCACCTCAGCTATCGCGTCGTCCCACCGACCCGTGTCGAAGAGCAGCTGGCCCAGGGCACTATGCGCCTGAACCAGCCGGACTACCGTGCCGACTTGGTCCGCGAGGCACCGGGCCTGCCGGGCCGCAGCGAAAGCCTCGTCGTACCGGTCGAGGCCGCTCAGCATGATGGCCTTGTTGATCTGCAGCAGCAGCCGCAGGTCGGTCAGTGCCGGATCGGCCTGGGTCACGCTCAGCGCCCGGTCGAACAGCGGCAGCGCGTCGGTCATCTGCCCCTGCACCGCGGTCACGATGGTCAGCACCTGCAGTGCCCAGCCGATCGCCCAGTTGTCGCCCGCCTCGGCCGCCTCGAGCGCGGCGGCGGCGACCCGGCCGGCCGTCTCGACCTCGCCGAGGTTGCTGTGCGTCCGTGCCGCGAGCACGAGCAGCCGGGCGCGGTGCCGGGCCGAGATCCCGGGCGAGGCCAGGGCCCGGTTCAGCGTGGCCAGGGATTCCGCGGACCGGCCGGTCTGGATGCGGCTCTGCGCTAGCGTCCAGTGCAAATCGACGCGGAGATCGGGCTCGACGGCATGAGCCAGGGCGCGATTCGCCACCTGCTCGGCCCCGGCCGCATCACCCAACCGGTAGAGAGCATCAGCGAGCCGGCCTGCGAGACAGTCATGCTGGGCCGAGCCAGCCGGGGAGCTCGCGACCGCCTGGCCGAGGAGTTCTGCTGCGGCCCGGGGCGCCTGGCCCACTAGCAGCTCCGCGGTGTTGGCCAGCCAGCGAAGTATCCACTCATCCATCGGGTTGGTCGGGCCGCCAGCTCCGCCCACAGCCCACAGCAGCTGCCGGGCAACCCGGTCGGCCGGCGCACTGGCCTCAGCGAGGGCACGTCCGGCATCGCGGTGCCAGGCGGCGCGCACCGGCGCCGGTATCTCGTCGTACAACGCCGCACGGATCAGCGGATGCCGGAACGCCAGACCATTACCGGACTCGGCCAGCACGCCGGCGGCACATGCCTCGTCAACGGCCGGGACCAGGTCCGCCACGCCGTGACCTAGAACGGTCGCCAGGTCCGGCACGGCAAAATCCACGCCGAGCAGCGCCGCCGCCCGCAGCACCTGACGCACCGGCCCGGAAACAAAGCCAAGGCGGTCCGCGATGGCCGCCGACAGGGAGATTGGCGCTGGACCGCTCGTCAGCTCGGCAGTTCCCGCGTCGGTAATGGTCAGGATGGAGCTGCGAGCCAGCGCAGCCACCAGCTCGGTGACATAAAGGGGGTTGCCCGCGGCGCCGTCAGCGAGCCGCAGCAGATTTTCATCCGGCTCGCCGCCGGCCAGCGCTGCGACCAGTTCGGCCACCGCCGCCTCGGTGAGCCCGGTGAGCTGGAGGCGCGCGGCGTCGTCCACCGCTCGCCGCAGCACCAGCAGGTTATCCCGCTGCGGCACCGGACGCATCATCCCGACGAGCAGCAGCGGGATCCGCCGCACCGACCTGGCCAGGCGCCCCCACAAGGTAATGGTCGCCTGATCCGCCCATTGGAGATCGTCGATGACCAGGATCGCCGGCTGCACGGCGCACTGCTCGGCGATGAGCGCCAGCAACTGCTCCGCCAGCGCCGCCGACACGTCCGCGCCGCGATCGGCGGTGAACTCGCCCCGCAGCAGCCGGACGATCGTGTTCCGCCGGGGATTGGTCGAGGGCTCGCGGACCCGTAACGCCTCTAGCAGCGGCAGCAGCGGTAACGCCTGACCCAGCTCATCACCAGCGCCCCAGAACACCGGACAGCCGACATCCGCCGCCCCTGCCAGCGCCGCCCGAACAAGCGCGGACTTGCCGATTCCCGGCTCACCCTCGATCAGCACCGAGCCGCCCCGCCCCCCGGCTGTCTCTTTTATGCACCTGACCAGCATCGCGGTCTCGCTCTCGCGGCCGACTAGTGCGCTGGCCAGGGCGGCGGTAGGCACGAGGCGGATTTTACTACTAGAACATTATGGACACAAGTGGCGTTTTCGGTGCAATTCACATTGGCCAATTCGCCGTCCGGCTAGCAATGGCGTTGATAGCTTTGCTGCACTGTGCACTGCAAATTTCTCCAAGGCTTGAAATGCACGGGAACGCGAACATTACCTTGCATGAGGAGAAGAATATTGCCTGCAATTATTATTGGCAAGTTTCACCTTTCGAATAGTACTAGAAATGGTTGCCCAGGATGCATAAAATAATCCGTAGACGGGAAACAAATCAATAGGACGGTAGGTACGCCGTACAGGCCTGCCGAGCCGTGTAGCAGGCCGCTGGCCTCGGGAATCGCCATGGAGGAGTCATGCGCATCGGGCGAGTTCTCATCATTCCCGCTATCCTAGCGCTCAGCGTGGCCGGATCGATCCTGTCTGGCTCGGTAATGCCGGCGGCAGCCGTGCACGCACCCAGTGTCCACGCGCAGGCGGCTGCCGTTTACTCGGTCCCCAACATTTACTATCACGGTTGAACCAACACTACGTATGACTAACGGTGGCGCAGATGCGGTGAGCGGCATCGGCGCGGAACTGCTGGCCGTTTCCGCCTCGGCCCGCCTCCATGTCATGGCCGACGGCCGAGGCTAGTAGGCAGCGAGTTCTCGCCCGGCTGCTGGCGGCAGCTGGTCACTGGCTGGAGGGCGGGCCGGAGCCCCCGGCGCGCACCGCGAGGCCTCGGCTAGCCAGGGCGGCTGGCGCCGGACCATCCGTTTCACCCTGTTTTCCTGGTTTTCCGGTGACCAGCACGTGCCGAACCGCCGGAGCGTGCGGGAGCATGGCCGGGCAGTCTCCCGCCTCACATCGGCGGCGGGCTGACGCTGCCCCTCTGCGGCGATGTGATCCGGCCCGGTGCCGGGTAGCTGCTGCGATGCTCGCCTACTCCGCGCAACCTGACGCGGAGATGGCCCGCCCCGGACACCGCCGCGTTAGCAGAATTGGTCGCGTTGTGCCAGTCCGGCTCGGTAGGCTCCCTCGCCCGGCTGGCCACAGTCGACAAGATCGCAGGCTCCCGGCCGGTCACCTCAAGGACGCCAACGGCGCCGCCCCCGGCAGCCGGGCTCGGCCGGTCCCTTGACCCAACCGCCCGCCCGCCACGGATACGGCAGCTACGCCCGCTGGAATCGAAGGCGGCGGGCCGTACCGCTGGTTCCATCGCTGCCTCCTCCTGCTCTTCGTCCGCGCTGGCGAGCGCTGAGGCTGGGTCGCGCTAGATCTTGTGAGGAGTAGTGAAAGATTCATCATCGCTTCTAGGTAAAATCGAAGTGATTGTCACACTCGTCCCGCTCATGCTGCACCGAGGAGGAGGGACGCTGGATGACCGTGCCAGGAAGCCCTGCGGTGCGGCGCCGCCGACTCGCCGCGGAGCTGCGCGAGATCAGGGAAAGTAAGGGCAAGAGCGGGGATGCCGTGGCCGCGGCGCTGAAATGGTCGCCTTCCAAGATCAGCAGATACGAGCTGGCCAGGACCGGCTTGAAGCCGCGGGAAGTCGAAAGGTTGCTCG
>Ga0209590_10001116_pt1 | contig 9908 bp, 10 predicted proteins | sample CZO8metaG_FD_188353 | JGI IMG/M metagenome (GOLD analysis project Ga0209590, IMG submission 188353) | Vadose zone soil microbial communities from the Eel River Critical Zone Observatory, Northern California, USA - CZOApr15con1.8 metaG... | ecosystem: Environmental > Terrestrial > Soil > Vadose...
TTGGTATTTCTTCGTGGTCCAGGCCCAGGCGGGCGTTCCGGCGCCGGCGGGCCTGGTCGTATACAGCGCCCCCGTCGAGGTCGGGCGTAACGACTCCGGCTACCGGCCCGCGGTCCCTGGTGAGTCGCTAACGTCGGGGAACTCGGTGCGCACGGGGCACACCGGGCACGCGGCGATCCAGTTTCCCGACGGGTCGTTCATACGCATGTCGCCCGACACCACCGCCACTGTCACCGCGGCGCAGCTCAACCGGGACGGCACGCTGCAGTCGGCCGGCATGGCCCAGAAGATCGGCCGCACGCTCAGCAACGTCCAGCATCTGGTCGGCGGAGCCACCTTCCACGTCGGCGGCCATTCGGTCAGCGCCGAGGTGCGCGGCACTCAGTTCGAGGTGCTGGTCCGGGCCAACGGGACCAACCTGATCAAGGTGTTCGACGGCTCCGTGAAGGTGGCCGGCGCAACCACCGTCACCCTCACCGCCGGCCAGGAGGTGGACGCCGACGCGACCGGCAAGCTTTCCAAGCCGCGGCTCATCCAGCCTGAGACCCAGGACCCGTATCCGCTCGCGGCGCAATGCGCTGGGGCCGTATCCGCGGGTAACACCGCCGGCACGGTACAGACGTCGATCGGCAACAGCCTGGCCACCGGACAGAGCGAAGAGGCGGACTATGACTCGCCAGGCGGCGCCCTAGGCGTCGCGCTCTGCTATCCCGGCAGCCTGATGAGCGTCACACTCACCGATCCAAACGGGGCCCAGCTCCCGACTCATCAAGGCGGGCCGCCGGTTCGGTTCAACGTCAACGGCCCGCCTGGACGCTATCGGGCGATCGTCCATGCCGTCAGCGTGCCGGGGGGCGAGCCGTACGCGATCTCATTTGCGACCAACGCCGCGTGCGTCGAAGGCAACGTCGACACCGGTGGCGTGGTCCGCGAGACGGTGAGCAACGCGCAGATCGCGCAGTCGCTGTCGCAGTCGGGCGCCACCGGCATCACCCTGCAAGTGCAGGGCACGTCCCCGAACTCGGCCCGCATCTACTACTACTCCAACCTGGGCGGCACCTCGGTGTCGTGGACGATCGATTTTTACGCCGCCACGCCGAACCTCGGCGTGGTGCTGACGCAGCTCACGGTCCGCGGGGTCAACATCACGACCCAGATCGTCTCTCGCCTCCCCCAGGGGACCGGCCAATCGGGCGTGTCGACCGATTTCTCAGTCGACCGCGTGTATTCCTGCAACGGCCCGGGCGGCGGCATGATGGTCATCGAGGGCCACCGCTAGGCCCTGAGGGCGCTGGTAACCCCAGCGGCTCACGTTGAACCTGCTTGTGGGCGCGATCTGCCGTCCAAGACGCTACCTTTTACGGCCATGCGCGCGGTAGCCGTCAAACCAGCCCCCAGGCGCCGGAGCGGCCTCCGGTGGATCGTCGGGCTGCTGATCATCGTGCTGCTAGCGGCAGGGGCGGCGATCTGGCTCAATTCCGCCGCGGCCGCGGCCACAAACGCGGTCGCCACCCTCACTGTGTTCCTCCCCACGACTTCGGTTGCCCATAACGGTGGCGACTACGCGGAGGCGAGCACGGGCTCGATCGTGCAACCTGGCGACGGTGTCAAGACCGACGCCAAAGGCCGCGCCGCCATCCAGCTGCCGGACGGCACTTTGACCCGGCTGGCGAACAGCACGGAGATCAAGTTGAGCTCCGCGCACTTTTCGAAGGACGGCAGCCTTCACGATGCTTCGATCGCCCAGAAGGCAGGACGCACCTTCACCAACGTCCAGCACCTGGTCGGGGGCGCGACGTTCAAGGTCTCTGGACAGTCCGCGACGGCCACCGTCCGAGGCACCAAGTTCGAGGTGTTGATCAAGCCCGATGGCTCGATGCTCGTGAAGCTGTTCGAGGGCCAGCTGGATTTCTCGGGCCCCAACAACACTGTGCACCTGACCGCTCCGCAGCAGGCCACGGCCGACCCAGCCGGCAACATCGGCCCGGCCGGGCCCATCGTGCCCGAGCCTGGCGACCCGTTCGGAGCCGAGATTGCCGCGTCTGACCAGACCAGCCAGGGCACGACACCCGGCACCGAGCAGGACTACATCGGCCTGCCCATCCACAACGGGGAGCAGCAGCAGTTCACGTACAGCTTCGCGGGCGAGGGGCTCCTGAAAGCCGCCCTCGGCTATCCCGGCAGCGTCATGACGCTTCAGGTCAAGGCACCGGACGCGCAGATCTACGCGAAAACCGGCGCCTCGCCGATCTTGGTGGTCGTCAACAACGCGCTCGCGGGCATCTACACGATCGTGGTCATCGGGGTCAGCGGGCTGGGTGCCGCCGGTGAGACGCCGTTCGTCAGCGTGGCGGCGTTGGAACCGTGCACGAGCGCAAACATCGACTCACGTGGCGCTGTGCGTCGAGGACTGACGTCGCAGGACCTGGCAGGCAACATCCAGGTTTCCGGCGTGTCCAACCTGAACCTCACCGTGGTCGGCACCTCGCTCGCCGGCGCGGTCCTCAAAGGCACCGGCACATTCGACGGCGCGAGCTGGACGGGCACGGTCATCCTGCTCAAGCACGGCCAGGGGCTCCAGGTCACCGCGGTCGGAGCCACCGCGTTCGGCGTGGCCGTTCCCGCGGAGCAGGTCATGTCGCAGATCGGGACCGTGGTCGGCCAGGACCCGTCGAGCATCAACATCGGGTTCATCGTCGACCGCTTGTTCACGTGCAACGGTGTCGTGATCATCGACGGCCGCACCAACCTGTAAGTCGCGGGTTTTAGTGGAAGCCGAACACCCTGTGGGTGAACTTCACCAGCAGCGTGAGGCCGGTTCCATCCAGCAGCCATGCCGTCTCGGCGACCCCGACCAGCAGGACGAGCACCGCGCTGAACCCGATGCTTCCCCTGCGCATCGCCGGCCGCAGCCAGTGGACCGGCGCGTCGCCGCCGCGTGGGTGGTTCAGCGCATCCTCGAGGCGGTCGAGCAGCTCACCAGCTGTCGCAGGACGGCGAGCCGGTTCGCGGTCCATCGCCTGCTGCAGGACGGATGCGAATTGCGCGGGGAGATCAGGCGCCACGTCGTGAACGGTCGGCGGCGGCTCGTACAACCGCCGGCTCAAGGTCTCGATCCAGCTCTTGGATGAGAACGGGCGGCGCCCGGTCACGGCCTCGAAGATGACTGCGGCCAGCGAGTACACATCGGCACGTCCATCCACCTCTCGGCCTACGAGCCGCTCTGGCGCCACATAGTCGGGGGCGACCGGGCCGCCCGCGCTGGGTCCGGTGTTGAACGAGGCCACCGTGCCCAGTCCGAACCCGGTCAGCATGGTGCGACCGTCGTTGGCGAGGAGGATGTTGGCCGGCTTGACGTCACGGTGCACCGTTGCCCTCGAGTGCGCATAGTCGAGAGCGCTCGCGATCGGCCGCAGCAAGCCGATGACCCCAAGCGCGTCATAACGCACACCCGACCCGAGCACCTCATCCAGCGTCTTGCCGGGGATCAGCTCGGTCACCAGGTAGGGACACTCACCGTCGTACGCAAGCTCGTAGAGCCGCGGAATGGCGGGATGTTCGAGCGCCACATACGAACGAAGCTCGAGGAGGAACCGCCGCGAGAAGCTCACGTCGCGCGCGACTGCCGGCTCGATCGTGCGCAGCGCGACTCTGCGGTGCATGCGGGGATGCTCGGCCTCGTAGATGACGCCGAGACTGTCGGTCTCGATCTCTCGAACCACGCGGTAACCGCCGACCTCGAGACCGTTCTTGACCGGGTCGGATTTGGGCCGGGAGCCGTTCCGACTCCGGCGCTCCGATGCCATTCGAACCTGAACTTTAGCTACAAAGCCGGGTAGGTGCTTCTGAGTGGCCGCTCACAAGGCCCGATACCCCCCACCCGCCCGGCCGCTGCGCGGCGGGGCGACCTCCCCACGAGTGGGGAGGCCAGTGTCGGCGAGAGGATTTGAACCTCCAAGCCCTTTCGGGCACCAGCTCCTAAGGCTGGCGCGTCTGCCGTTCCGCCACGCCGACTTGCCACGCGAAAGATAGCTAGAAAATGCGACTCCCCACCCGCCCGGCCGCTTCGCGGCGGGGCGACCTCCCCCCGAGGTGGGGAGGCCAAGCTAGCGGCGGATTATCAAGGCGTCGCCCTGGCCGCCCCCGCCGCAAAGTGTCGCCGCGCCTGTGCGTAGGCCGCGCCGCTTCAGCTCGTGGGCGAGCGTGAGCACCAGGCGCGCGCCGCTGGCGCCGATCGGGTGGCCGATGGCAACCGCGCCGCCGTTGACGTTGACGTGTTCCTCGTCCAGCTCGAGCATGCGGGTTGCGTTCAGGGCGACGGCCGCAAACGCTTCGTTGATCTCGACCAGGTCCAGTTCGCCGGCCGTGAGCCCGGCCTTCTTGAGCGCGTTGGCGAGCGCCAGCGCCGGGACTGTGTGCAGCCAGGCGTAGCGGTCGGCGGTCATGCCGTGCGCCACGACCTCCGCCAGCGGCTCGGCTCCCAGCTTCCGCGCACGATCCTCCGACATCACCACGACCGCCGCGGCGCCATCGGAGATCTGCGATGCGTTGCCGGCGGTGATCGTTCCGTCCTTCCTGAACGCGGGCGCCAGCTTGCTCAGCGACTCCGCGGTCGTGCCGGGCCGGATCCCTTCGTCTCGCTCGATCTTGGTCACGGGCCCGCGCTTCGAGCTCAGCTCGACCGCGATCACCTCGTCCGCCAACGCGCCCGTATCCCAAGCCCGCTGCGCGCGCTCGTGGGAACGCGCGGCCCATGCATCCTGCTCCTCGCGTCCAATCTCCAGCTCCCGATTGACGTCGTCCGAGCTTTCGCCCATGTGCTGCTGCAGGAAGGTGGACCACAGGCCATCGTGGACCATCGAGTCGATCATCTCGGCGTTGCCCATACGGGCGCCGAAGCGCGCTTTCGGCACCAGGTACGGCGCCTCCGACATCGACTCCATCCCACCCGCCACCACGACCTCGACTTCGCCCGCCCGGATGAGCTGGTCGGCCAGGGCGATGGCGGTGAGGCCCGACAGGCACACCTTGTTGATGGTCAGGGCCGGCACCTCGGGCGGGATCCCAGCTTCGATGGCCGCCTGTCGGGCGGTGATCTGGCCTGCGCCCGCCTGGAGCACCTGGCCCATGATCACGTAATCGACGTCCTTGCCCGCTACGCCGGCGCGATCGAGGGCGGCGCGGATGGCATGAGCCCCCAAACTAACGGCGGGCACATCCCTGAACGCTCCGCCAAACTTGCCGATAGGGGTGCGCGCGCCCGCTACGATCATCGAGGCCATAGCCGCAGTCTAGGGAGATAAACAAGAGAGATGAGGAACGCGCTGCTGGTCATCGACATCCAGAACGACTTCGTGGAGGGCGGCGCCTTGCCCGTGACCGGGGGCAGACAAGTGGCGGCCATGGTGTCCAGGCACGTCCGCCACTTCAAGCAGGAATACAACTTCGTGGTCGCCACGCGTGACTACCACGAGGACCCGGCGGGGCATTTCTCCGACCACCCGGATTTCGCCACCACATGGCCGCCCCATTGCCTCATCGGTACCCCGGGCGCCGCACTCTGCACGCCCATCTTCAACCTGGTTCGGGAGAAGTTCATCTCGGTGGTCGTCGACAAGGGCCAACATGCCCCGGCCTACTCGGGCTTCGAGGCCATGGACGCGCGCGGCCACCCGCTGCTCGATGTCCTCAAGGAGGCCCGCGTCGACCACATGGACATCTGCGGCCTCGCCACCGACTACTGCGTGCGGGCGACCGCCCTCGACGCCCGCAAGCACGACTTCCAGGTCCGAGTGCTGGTCAACCTGTGCGCGCCTGTGAACGCGGAGACGGGCCTGCAGGCGTTGGAAGAGATGAAGGCCGCCGGCTGCTCCATACAGGCAGCCACCGCGCCCTAGATAAATCACGGAGGCCGGCCGCGACGGCCGACCTCCAATCCGGCGCCTGATCAGCGGCGGGCTTTGCTCTTGGCCGGAGTGCCCTCGTACTTGAAGGAGACGTTCAGCCTGACCCGGTAGGAGGCGACCTTGCCAGCCTCGATGGTCACGTCCTGGCGCACGACCTCCGCGACGCGTAGGTCGCGCAGCGACTTGGCCGCGGTCTCAATCGCGCTCTTGGCGGCCGCTTCCCATGAGGTGCTGCTGGTCCCGACCAGCTCGGTCACTCGGTAGACGCTGTCGGCCATGAGTTGCCTCCTATATCAATGAACTAGATCAATCCTCATTGTCGCGCGACACGATCCAGTTTGCGTAGGTCGGGCAGCGCCTCGGCGACCTTGCCTGCGAGCGCCACCGGTTGCCCGCCGCGAAGGTAGATGACCTGCTCGGTGACGCCCATCTCCAGGAAACGCGCGCACAGCTCGATCAGCTGGGCACGGTCCGCGCCGTCCCAGCCGAACTGGATCGACCGCCGGATCTCGGATGGATCGCGCCCGACCGAGCCACATGCCTCCTCCAGCATCGCAGTGAGCTCCTCGACCTTGTCGGGATCTCCGCCGGCGATGTTCCAAACGTCCGCGTGGCGGGCGACCAGTCGCAGGGTCGTGGCGCCCGAGGCTCCGACCCAGATCGGCGGGTACGGCTTCTGGACCGGCTTCGGGTTGGCGATCGCGTCCTTGAAGTGGTAGTAGCGGCCGTCGAAGTTGGTCCGCTCCTCGGTCCACAGCGACTTGATGATGCGCAAGGATTCGCTCAGCATCCCGACGCGGTGGTCGAGTCCTTCGATCCCGTACATCGCGTGCTCGATCTCCGCCCATCCCGCCCCGATGCCGAACTCGAGCCGCCCGCCAGACAGATGGTCGATGGTGACTGCCATCTTGGCCAGGACGACCGGATGGCGATACGTGTTGCCGGTGACCAGGCACCCTAAGCGCACGCGCTTGGTTGCCTCGGCCATCGCGGCCTGCAAAGTCCAGCCCTCGTAGATGACACGCCCCGGACCGCCCTCGCCGATGGAGGCCAGGTGGTCGAAATCCCACACGTGATCGAAACCGCCCTCGTCGGCGATGCGCCAGACGGCGCGCAGAGCTTCGATGGTGGTGTCTTGGCCGGAGAGCTTGATGCCGAAGCGCATTGGGTGCGTCATATCGACAGGCTAATGAAATCGGAGACGCCGAGCGCGGATCGGATAGGGGTACTGCTGCACATACTCCGTGAGCGCGAGCCGGTCGTTTGATCGACAGCTGAGACGGGGAGATTAAAGACATGAAGAAGACGGAACCGACGAAGAAGACCGAAGCCGAGTGGCGGAACGACCTGACCCCGATGCAGTTCCACGTCCTTCGCGAGAAAGGCACCGAACGCCCCTTCACCGGCGAGTACTGGGACACCGACACGCCTGGCGTCTACTTGTGCGCGGGCTGCGGCGCCAAGCTCTTCGAGTCGGAGACCAAGTTCGACGCTCACTGCGGCTGGCCGAGCTTCTACGCGCCGGCCGAAGACGCCCCCGTGGAGGAGCACGTCGACCGCAGCCTCTTCATGACCCGGACTGAGGTCACCTGCGCCAACTGTGGCGGGCACCTGGGCCACGTGTTCGACGACGGACCCAAGCCGACCGGCCTTCGCTACTGCATCAACTCGGCGTCGATCAAGCTCGACCCCAAGTAACGAACCAGCTCACCTGGGCGGCAGGGAGGTGAGCAGCTTCCTGACGATCGGGCTCGCAACCTTGGGTTGCCACGCCTTGTAGGCGTCGCGAAGGGGAACCGGCCACTCGATGTCGACATCAACGCGAGTCCCAAACGCGCCCGAGCCGGCCAGCACCTGTAGGGCGAGCTCCAGCACGCGGCGCTGCATGGTTTTGTCGCCGGGCATTCCGAACGCATGACCGAAGGGGAACTCGACCCCGACGATGCGGGGCGCCCTCCGATCCTCGGCGACGGCCGGCATCACCGTCACCACAACAGTCGGGATGCCGGCCGCTTCGATCCATCGTGCCAGCACGGGCACGTTCGAGCAGCAGTCGGGTCAAGCCGGGGCGAGGACCAGGCCGTCGGCCTGCTGGTCCCGGAGCTTCGCGATGAGCTCGGGCAGCGTTTCGTTGCGCCAACCATCCAGGCTCCGCTCCTGATAGCCCATCACCGAGAGGTGCTCCGCGGTTGCGCTGCCGACCGCGCGTTCGTCCACAAGCTGCTGGAGCAGGCGTGCAGGCAAGGCGATCTCGGGGTCGGCTTTGATGTCCTCGTCATTGATATGCAGGTGAGCCACCCCGATGTCCGCCACGTCTGCTCCCGCCGGTATCGAACGCCATGATGGGTCGCCCCATTCGGGATGGCTCTGCTCGCGGTCGAGGTCGAAGGATGGCTGCGTGCTCCGGACGTAGAGGCCGGCCGAGGTGAGGAGGGCGATGCGGGCTCCTGCCAATCGCTTTTCGAAAGGCGCCCAGACCGGCGCCTCCTCTCCGGGAAACGGGCCGCGTCCCTCATACAGCGGGCGGAAGCTGCGCGGCAAGAACCTGTAGCTGTCGACGATCACTTATCTGCTCCCACCAGCGTGCCGGTGACAACCGGCATCACCGAACCGCCGACCTCGATCTTGGTCGGAACGTCTGTGTCCGCGCCGTATTCGAGCTTGATGTGGATGATGCTCTGGCGGCCCATCTTCGTTCCCTGTTCGCTGGTGATCGACACGCTCCGCGAGTGTGCCACGAGCCCGTACTTGACCGCGAACGCGCCGAGCGGTCCGCTGGCCGACCCGGTGGCCGGGTCCTCGTCGATTCCGTTCGCATCCGGCGCGAACATCCGGCTGTACAACCGGTTCGGACCGTCCGACGCAAACAAGAACACCGGTAGTGGTGCGCGCCCTGCGAATGCCTCGCGAATGCGGTTTTTGTCGGACACCGCTGCGTCGACCGCGCGCTTGTCCCTCAGGGCGACGTAGAGAAAGTCAAGGCCCGTAGAGGCGACCCGAAGCGGAACATCGGCCATCAAGTAGCTCTCGTCGAGTCCGAGACCCGCGGCAATGCGCCGTCGATCCGTAATGACCTCGCCGAACGTGAGCGGCGGGTGGGTCATCCAGAAGGTGAAGCCGTTGGGCCCACGCTCGCCACGCACCGCCACTGGGCCGACGGCTTCTTCCAGCGTGAATTCCAGCGCTCCGCTTGGGACCAGGCCTTGAGTCGCCAGGACCCAGGCCGTCCCGACCGTCGGGTGCCCCGCAAACGGCAGCTCCGTGCCGGGCGTGAAGATGCGGACCTTGGCGGCGCATCCAGCTTGGGTTGGCGCCATGACGAACGTTGTCTCGGAGAAGTTCATCTCGCGCGCCACCTTCTGCATGACGTCGGGAGCGATGTCGCCGGCGTCCAGCACCACCGCCAGCTGGTTGCCGGTGAGCGCGCGATCGGTGAATACATCGACGATGTGAATCGGATGACCCATTTGCGTCCTCTCCTCCTTACTTATGTACTCAACGCCGATACAACGGCAGCCAGGCCCAGGGCGATGATGGCAAGACCGCTGGCGGTGCTGATGCCGCGAACGACGCGCGGGGTGATCCGCGTACGAAGGCCCGCGGCCAGAGCCGCGAGCACGCACCACCAGGTCACCGATCCCAATAAGACACCGACCACGAGCAGGGCCGGGCGGAGGTAGCCGCCGCTGAGGCCCGCGCCCAACGTCGCGGCCAGTGCCGCGAAAGAGATGATGGTGGCGGGGTTGGTGATGGTCAAGCCGAGAGTGGAGACATAGGCCCACGCCAGGCCGGCGCCGTTCGTGGATATGGACTCCGTCGTTTTCGGCCGCTCGAGAACGATCCTCGCGCCCAGCGCGACCAGCAGCACGCCGCCGACCAGCGCGAGCCAGCGGCGCTCACCTGTGAGCAGGGTCGTGATCGCGCCCACGCCAAACACCCCGAGTGCCGCATAGAAGCCATCCGCGGTGGCGACGCCAAATCCGGAGAAGAGCCCGTTGAGCC